>Ga0209023_10006988_pt1 | contig 11737 bp, 12 predicted proteins | sample LakOneMetagenome_FD_187468 | JGI IMG/M metagenome (GOLD analysis project Ga0209023, IMG submission 187468) | Freshwater and sediment microbial communities from Lake Erie, Canada (SPAdes) (version 2) | ecosystem: Environmental > Aquatic > Freshwater > Lentic | place: Lake Erie, Canada...
AGATGACATACGCGGTTCCTTACAGCATCGGTAAAGGAACCAAAACGGCCAAAGCCCGTCAGTTCGTCAGGCCGATCTCGCGCATCTTGACGTAGACGGCCTGGTCGGGCTCGCCGGTTTCGGGCAGGCCGAACAGCGACTGGAATTCCTTGATCGCGGCCTTGGTGCGGGCGCCGACCTTGCCATCGAGCTGCATGTCGTCATTGCCGAAAGCCTTGAGGCCGGCCTGAATCTTGACGATGCGGGCGTCGGGCGCCTGCGTGGCGCCATCGGCCGGGGCCGAGGCCGGGATCGGAGCCGGTGTCGGCGCGGTGACGGCCGGCCGGGGCGCCGGACGCGGAATGGCCGATGTCGTCTGCCTGGCGCCGAGCTGGTCCAGCAGCGCGTTGTCGATATCGCCTGACGCCGGCAGGCCGACCTTGAGCTGATAGGCCTGGATCGCCTTGCGCGTGGCGGGCCCGGTGATGCCGTCGACCGTGCCGGCGTAGAAGTTCAGGTCCTTCAAAATGCCTTGCACTTCCTGGACGACCGGGTCCGGCTTGGCGGCCGGCTGCGGCGGCGCCTGCCGCACGATGTTGATGGTGGTCTCCGGCTCGTTGGAGACGGCGCGCGGAAAATTCTCGATGCTCCTGGTGGCAAAGAAGGCGCCCGTATGAGGAAAGGGCTGGTACCAGAGGGCGTTGGCCGAGACATAGAACATCGTCACCAGGAAGGCGGTCGAGCCGCCGACCAGGACCGGATTGCGCGAGATCGCCTGGCCGACGGCCATGGCGCCCTCGGCAAGGACGCCGCCGCGTTCGGGTTCGACCACCTTAGGCCGTCTTGCGGAGCGAGCCATTTCCCTCCCCATTTGCATCCCCCTTCGGCCTCGCCGCAGGCATCGGCAGCACGCCGGCCGGCGCGCCGGAGCGCCGCTTCGGCCCGTTCACCGGCAGGCTGATCGTCACGGTGGTGCCCTCGCCCGGCGCGCTCTCGATCGACATCGTGCCGTCATGCAGCGCAACAAGGCCCTTGACCAGCGACAGGCCGAGCCCGGTCCCCTCGAAACGGCGCGTATAATCGTTCTGGATCTGCATGAACGGCTTGCCGAGATTGGCGAAATCCTCCTCGGCGATGCCGATGCCGGTGTCACTCACCCAGAAATGCAGCCGCGAGCCGACGCGCTTGGCGCCGATCACCACATCGCCGCCATCGGGCGTGAATTTCACGGCGTTCGAAACCAGATTGATCAGTATCTGTTGCACGGCGCGGCGGTCGGCATTGATCTCGCCCGTATCGGGAGCAATCTGGGCGCCCAGCGCGATGCTCTTGGCCTGTGCCAGCGGTTTCATCATCGAGCGGCACATGTCCACCGCCTCGACGAAGCGGAACGGCTCCAGCTCGGTTGCATAGGCGCCGGCCTCGATGCGCGAGACATCGAGGATCGAGGTGACCACGGACAGGAGATGCTGGCCCGACTCCCTGACGAGGCCGACATATTCCTTCTGGCGCGGATCGCGAAAGGCGCCGAACATCTCGTGCAGCAGCATGTCGGAGAAGCCGATGATGGCGTTGAGCGGCGTGCGCAGCTCATGGCTGACCACCGCCAGGAAACGGCCCTTGGCCACTTCCGCCGCGGCGGCGGCCTCCCTGGCCATCGCGAGTTCCGCGCGGAGCGCCGCGACATCGTCGTTCTCGCGCAGCAGGAGGGTGAAACCGTCGTGGTCGAGCCCGCCGCGCATCAATTCCAGGTGGAACGGGCGGAAATTGTCGGCCGGGCCGGCGCCGTCGCGCGGCAGCCGGATGCGAAGGTCGAGCCGGCGTATCGGCGCGCCGTCGCGGATATCCGCGAGCGCGGTGAGATAAGCGACGCGATCGGAAAGATGGATGCGGTCGAACAGGCCGGTGCCGAACAGAAGCTCCGGTGCCAGCTTGAGGATCGAGCGCGCCTTGGCCGAGGCATCGAGCACCTCGCCCTGGCGTCCGACGCGCAACACGACGGCGTCGATGATATCTTCGAGATGCTCACCCGCAGGCTCCGCCCGCGGCGAGGCGCCGGTGGCGAAGGCAGCCGCACGCGGCAACAGCGTAAGCGCCCAGGCGAGCGGCAGCAGCCAGTGCCAGGCGGCAACCCCGGCTGCGCCGGGCGTCAGGACGTGACCAGCGAAGGACTGCAGCAGAATGGCGACAAGCGCTCCCAGCGCACCGGCAAGTGCGGCGCGCCGTGAGCCGGCGATCCACCAGGCCTCGACCGGCAGCGCCACCTCAAGGAGCGCGACCGGCGAGGCAAGCCCGCCTGCCGCGGCAATGGCGCCGGCAAGGGCAAGTCCGCCTATTGCGATGGCCGCCCGACCGGCGAGCGCCATGCGGCCCGACGCCGCCACTAGGAGCGCCGCGAACCAGCAGAGGCCGAATGCGGCGAAGATGGCCGTCATCGTTAGGGCCGCGCCGAGACCGGAGGTCACCAGCGTCACCGCCGCGCCAGCGGCAAGAAAAGGGGCGGCGAGCATGACGCCGATGAAACGGCGCTGGTGCAGGCGCTCGACCTCGCCGGCTACGGTCGGATGAACCATGCGCTCGCAGCCGGCGGCAACCGCGCCGGGCAATTGAACGTATCTGGCCGAAATCGAACTCAAAACACGCGTACCCGGTCGTGAACAGCCCTGCTTCGCAGGTGACTCTTTTATTGGCTTGAAACTCGCATCCAGCGTTTAAGGAATGGATAAGGCTGGCTGAGCGAGAGACCTGCGCGTGAGAAATATTGGGAGTTCGCAACGGCAAGACACGCCGATCTGACGCCATGGTAAACGGGGGGTTAGCCCGGGCTGCCTACGGCGAAGGCTTCCGAAACTCGGAGCGGTCGTATGCCTGAGCTTAAAAGCCGTTTTAGAACAATCAGATACATAGTTATCGTAAAGTTAATCCAACGAACGGGATTCGAAAGAAATCCGTCGAGAAAACCGATCCTTTCGAATTTGCCTAAAATTTGAGGAAAATCCTCGGCATCGACGCAAGCCGTCCTTTGCGCGGATGTGCCATCATCCCACCCATAAAGAGGTCATGCCGGTGGATGCATGATCCGGTCACGCACGAGAGGCATTGAGATGGGCTTTCTGATCAGGATGGCTTTCTGGTTTTCGCTGGTGCTGCTGGCGCTGCCGCTCGGCGTCGGCCCGGGTGAAGACGGCCGCCAGGCTGTCGGGCCGATCCAAGCGCTGTTTGCGGCGCGCGAGGCGGTCGGCGACATTGCCGGTATCTGCGAACGCAAGCCGGATGTCTGCGAGACGGGCAAGTCGGCCATGCACACCATCACCGTGCGGGCCAAGGAAACAGCCAAGATCGCCGCCGCCATGCTGGACGACCAGCAGTCGGGAAATTCGGCGGCGCCCCGGGCCAAGGTGGCGGAAACTTCCGCCGAGACCACCGGCAGCGTTGCCGAAGACATCGTGCTGCCCGCCAAGGTCAACATCCCGGCGATGCTCGCGGCGAAGAACTGATCCATTCCGGCCGGTCGTTCGGCTCTTTGATCTTGGCGCAATTTAGGACGGAAAACCGCCACGCACTTTTCCTGGAATTGCTCTCTTGGTTTTGGCGCAATTCCGGACGGAAAACCGCTACGCACTTTTCCTGGAATTGCTCCACGCCGCGGGCAGCGTCCGACCTCTCGACGCCCGCGGCGTCTTCTTTTTCCGTGACGCGGCGGCGCCGCGCCACTATATGCGAGGCGATGACGACCTCGATCCAGACGATCCGTGACGACTTCTGCCTGCTTGACGAGTGGGAAGACCGCTATCGCTATGTGATCGAGCTCGGCGAGGCGTTGCCGCCATTTCCCGAAGCGGAGCGCACCGCGGCCAATAAGGTGCCGGGCTGCGTCAGCCAGGTCTGGCTGACGACCGAGCAGGGCCCTGGCGTCGATCCGGCGATCAGCTTCAAGGGCGATTCCGATGCCCACATCGTGCGCGGTCTCGTCGCCATCATGCTGGCGCTGTTCTCGGGCCGGTCGGCCAGCGAAATCCAGAACACAGACGCGGACGAGACGCTGAAGGAGCTCGGCCTGGACGAGCATCTGTCGCCGCAGCGCGCCAACGGGCTTCGCTCGATGGTCAAGCGCATCAAGCGCGACGCGGAAGCCGCGCTGAAGCAGACCGCCTGATCCTTCCTCGTCCGGCCCTCCTCACCTGCCTTCCTCAAGCGGCCGCCGGAAACGCAAACGGCGCCCCAAGGGCGCCGTCGAATTGCTGGATCCGAAGTGCCGACGTCAGCGGCCCTTCTTCTTGCGGCCGAGGCCCATCTTCTTGGCCAGTTGCGAGCGGGCCGCGGCATAGTTCGGGGCGACCATCGGATAGTTGGCGTCGAGGCCCCACTTCTCGCGGTATTCTTCCGGCGTGAGATTGTAGTGGGTCATCAAGTGGCGCTTCAGCGACTTGAACTTCTTGCCGTCCTCGAGGCAGACGATGTAGTCGTCATGCACGGAACGCTTCGGGTTGACGGCCGGCTTCTGCTTCTCGGCCGAGGGCTGCTCCGTCGTGCCGCCGACCCGGCCGAGCGCCGCATGGACATCGGCAATCAGGTTCGGCAGTTCGCCGACCGGAACCGGGTTGTTGCTGACATAGGCTGCGACGACATCGGCGGTTAGCTCGATCAGCGCGTCACTAGTCCTTGAAGGTGTTTCGGCTATATCCATTGTGCTCAGGCCCCAACGAGAGTTGTTTCTAGACTGTGCCCGTTTTCTGGGATCGGGCATCGCACGAAATTTCATGCGGGCAAGCCCACGATTCGTGTCGATTATCTTAATGACGCTGCGGTGGAAGTAAGTCAATTCACATATCGAATTATATTCAGCGCGATTTATCAAATATTGCCGCTTCAGCTTCAAAAAATCGTGCGCCATGTAACTTAGCGAGATTTTTCTGGCCGGACCAGCATCACCTGACGCAACGTCAAGCAAGCTTTTTGGTGAAAACGACCATCGAAGCTGATCGTTTATGCTTGCCGATGCTTGCAACTCGATGCATCACGCAGGATGAACAGGCATGTCAGAGGTTGCGCATAGTTGCCGTCGCGCATCGAGGCCCCATAGGAACGGATCATCAGTAGGGGGTGATATACCTGCCGTAGATCCAGCCGGTGACGAAATGGCCGTTCTGCGCCGGGTCGTGCCAGACCTCGCACCAGCGATAGCGGATCGCCTGCCGCTGCTTCCAACGCGGCTGACCGGCAATATCGAGCAGATTTATGCCGCCCGTGCAGCGGCCGGTCATCTGCAAGACGGTGCCGTTGGGATAGGCGGCCTGCTTCTGCGACGTGTTTGCGGGATATTTGCGCGCGTTGAGCGTGTCGCCGAAAGGCACGCCCGCCACTTGCCAGGCGGCGAACGCGGTTGCATGAGACTGGCCGGAAAAAGCCAGAACAGTGGAAGCGACAGCAAGCGCCATGGCGACCCGAACACAGGACTTCATCTTTTCCCCCTTGAGGTTACCTTCCGCGGGCATAGTGAACTCCGCCCCTTGAACCACTGCTGAGCGGCGTGTTCATTCGCCATTCAAGCAAATTCCGCAGCGAGACGTAATGACCAGCCCTTCCGCGTTCCCGACCGCCAATCCGCCGCAAGCCGACAAACATCCCGTCTCCGACACGCATCACGGCGTCACCCGCACCGACGACTATGCCTGGATGCGGGCCGACAACTGGCAGGCGATGTTCAGGGATCCGTCCCTGCTGGACGGTTCGATCCGCGCCCATCTCGAGGCCGAGAACAGCTACCAGGCAACGCTGATGGCCGATACCGGTGAACTGCGTAGGAAGCTCTTCGCCGAGATGAAGGGACGCATCAAGGAAGACGACTCCACCGTGCCTATGAAGGACGGCCCCTACGCCTATGGCTCGTCCTTCCGGCAGGGCGGCGAGCAGCCGCGCTATTTCCGCACGCCGCGCGACGGCGGGGCCAACCAGATCCTGCTCGACGGCGACGCGGAGGCCGAGGGTAAGCCGTATTTCCGCCTCGGCGGCGTCGACCATTCGGCCGACCACGAGAAGTTGCTGTGGGCCTTCGACGACAAGGGTTCGGAATTCTTCACGCTGCGGGTACGCGATCTCGGCAGCGGCAAGGAACTGGCCGACCAGATACCCGACACGGGCGGCGGCGGGGTATGGAACGCCGGCGACGACGGCTTCTTCTACACCCGGCTCGACGACAACCACCGCCCCTCCAAGGTGTTGTTCCACAAGCTGGGCGACAAGCCGGAAAACGACCGGCTGATCTATGAGGAGACCGATCCGGGCTTCTTCATGGATGTCAGCGGCACGCGCGCCAACGACTGGATCATGATCGGCATCAACGACCACGAGACGTCCGAATACCGGCTGCTGCGCGCCAACGAGCCATTCGCCGAACCGAAGCTGGTGGCGGTGCGCGAGACCGGCCTGCAATACGACCTGGAGGAGGGCGGCGACGTCTTCTTCATCCTCACCAATGCCGACGAGGCCAAGGACTTCAAGATCATGACGGCGCCGGTCGAAAACCCGGTGCGCGCCAACTGGAAGGAGCTGGTGCCGCATGAACCCGGGCGGCTGATCCTTGCGGTGCTGGGCTTCAGCCATCACATGGTCAGGCTGGAGCGCAAGGACGGCCTGCCGCGCATCGTCGTGCGCGACCGCGCGACCGGCGAGGAGCATTTCATCTCCTTCGACGAGGAGGCGTTCTCGCTCGGCCTTTCCGGATCCTACGAATACGATACCGAGGTCACGCGCTTCACCTACTCGTCGATGACGACGCCGGCGCAGGTCTTCGACTACAACATGCGCAGCCGCGAGCGCGTGCTCCTGAAGACGCAGGAAGTGCCCTCCGGCCATGATAGCGATCACTATGTGACGCGCCGGCTGATGGCGCCCGCCGCCGACGGCGAACTGGTGCCGATCTCGCTGATGCACCACCGCGACACGCCGCTCGACGGATCGGCGCCGTGCCTGCTCTACGGCTACGGGTCCTACGGCATCACCGTTCCGGCCGCCTTCAACACCAACTGCCTGTCGCTGGTCGACCGCGGCTTCGTCTACGCCATCGCCCATGTGCGCGGCGGCAAGGACAAAGGCTATGGCTGGTACGACGACGGCAAGCGGGCGAAGAAGATGAACACCTTCACCGACTTCATCGCCTGCGCACGCCATCTCGTCGCCGAGCGCTACACGGCGCATGATCGCATCGTCGCGCAGGGCGGCTCCGCCGGCGGCATGCTGATGGGCGCGATCGCCAACATGGCGCCGGAGAGCTTCGGCGGCATCGTCGCCGAGGTGCCGTTTGTCGACGTGCTGACGACCATGCTCGACGCCAGCCTGCCGCTGACGCCGCCGGAATGGCCCGAATGGGGCAATCCGATCGCCTCCGCCGACGATTATGGCACGATCGCGGCCTATTCGCCCTACGACAATGTCGCGGCGCTCGACTATCCGCCGATCCTGGCGCTGGCCGGCCTCACCGACCCGCGCGTCACCTATTGGGAGCCGGCCAAATGGGTGGCGCGGCTGCGCGAGCGCAAGGCGGGCGACAATCCGGTGCTGTTCAAGATCAACATGGAGTCCGGCCATGCCGGCGCGTCGGGCCGCTTCTCACGGCTGGAAGAGATCGCCTATATCTACGCCTATGCCTTGAAAGTGACCGGCAAGGCCTGATTTTTGGCTCGCAATCGCAAGAGCCGCGCGTTACCCAGTGCGCGGTTTTTCCATAGAATTCCGCAAGGGTTAACCATGCTGCTCGTCGACGCCTATCTCGACAAATCGCCGATCCAGGGCATCGGCGTGTTCGCCAAGCACCGCATCGCGAAGGGCACACTGATCTGGAAGCTCGACCCAAGGTTCGACCGGCGCATTCCGGTCGACACCTACGAGGGCGAAACCGGGCCGGTGAAATCCTATCTCGACCGCTACACCTATCCGGACCGGCGCGACCCGAACTACCTGGTCTTCGAGGCCGACGATGCGCGCTACATGAACCACGCCGACGAGCCGAACTGCGACGTCTCCTCGCCCGAGGAAACCTACGCGCTGCGCGACATCGCGCCCGGCGAGGAACTGACCTGCAACTACAATCACTTCTTCGACGACGGCTTCGATTTTCTCGGCGATCGCCACCTGTAGGCGAACGTCAACTCCCCGGCTTGCGCGCCGGATAGCCGTTTGGGTGTGGCGGGACGGCCTTGAGATAGGCCGCGATCGCGGCGCGGTCTTCGGCTGGCAGTTGCGCCATGTTGCGCTGGACCTCGACCATGGCGCCGCCGACGGAATCGAAATCGGGCGTGAAGCCGGTTTCGAGGTAGTTGGCGATGTCAGCCTCGGACCAGGCCTTGATGCTGTTTCCGCCTGGAGTGATGTTCGGCACCACGCCCGAGCCTTCGGCAGCGACGGCGCCGGCCAGCCACGCGGCCTTCTTCACGCCGCCGGCGAAATCGCGCGGCGTATGGCATTCGCCGCAATGGCCGGGTCCCTCGACAAGGTAGCGGCCGGCGAGAACCTTGTCCGGCGTTCCGCTGGGCAAGGCGATCACCGGCTCGGGGCTGAGATAGAGCCGCTTCCACAGGCCGATGCCGCGGCGGATGTTGAAGGGGAAGCCGAGCTTATGACCGGGCGCCTTGCCGGCGACCGCCGGCAGCGTCTTCATGAAGGCATGGAGATCGGCGATGTCGGCCGGCTTCATGCGCGCGTAGGACGCGTAGGGGAAGGCCGGATAGAAATGCTCGCCGGAGGGCGAGACACCCTTCAGCATCGCATTGGCGAAATCCTCCTCGCTCCAGGCGCCGATGCCGTCCTTGGGATCCTGCGAGATGTTGGGCGGGACGAAGGTGCCGAATGGCGTCTTCAGTTCCAGGCCACCGGTCAATTGCAGGCGGGCGTCGCCCTGCGATCCCGGCTTGGCATGGCAGGAGGTGCAGCCGCCGGCCTCGAAGATGCGCCTGCCCCTGGCGGCGTCGCCAGGGCCAAGCGCGGCAACCGCCGCGGCATCGAGCCGGACCGGTGCTGACAGAACCCAGCCGGCCGCCGCGCCGGCGCCGCCCAGCACGATGACGGCGCCAACAAGCTTCCTCAGCCAGGCCATGCCGGCGATCAGCCCTTCTTGATCCTGTAGTTCTGGTGGCAGGTGCCGCAGTCGCCGCCAAGCGTGTTGAGCTGCGCCTTCAGGCCATCGACATCGGCAGGCGGCGAAGCGACCGCAGCCTTGGTGTCGGCCAGGAACTTGTCCTCGACCGCCTTGAAGCCGGCCATGTCTTCCCAGATCTTGGGCGCGGCGGTGGTGTCGCCTTTGTCGCTGCCTGCCGGGAAGAGCTTTTCGGCATCGAACTTCTCGGCATTGGCCTGCAGCGCCTGCAGGGTCGTCAGCACGGCGGCTGCATCGAAATCCTCCTCGCCCTTGACGACCTTCGCCAACTGCCCGGCGAGCTTGCCGCGCTCCTTCATCAGGGCTTGGCGATCCTGGATCGGATCGGCAAGGGCGGCCGAGCCGGCAAAAGCGAGCATGGAGATGGCGAGGACAAGCTTTCTCATTCAATTTGCTCCGGTGGTGAAGAAAGTTCGCGACTGAACGTTAACGGCCGTCACGGCCGAAATATTCCTCGGCGTGGCAGTGATTTTTCCCAGGTTTGACTGAGCTGCCGCGAGGCACAAAAAGAAAAGCCCCGGCGCGGCGGGGCTTTTCGGCAAATCGATCAGCTTTTGGCCTTCTCGTAAAGCTCTAGCACATGATCCCAGTTGATCAGGCTATCGACGAAGGCTTCGAGATATTTCGGCCGCGCGTTGCGATAGTCGATATAATAGGAGTGCTCCCACACATCGACGCCGAGGATCGGCGAGGCGCCATGGACCAGCGGGTTCTCGCCGTTGGGAGTCTTGGAGATCGCCAGCTTGCCGTCCTTGACCGAGACCCAGGCCCAGCCCGAGCCGAACTGCGTGGTGCCGGCGGCGATGAAGTCGGCCTTGAACTTGTCGTAGCCGCCGAGGTCGCTGTCGACGGCCTTCTGCAGCGCGCCCGGCAGCTTGTTGCCGCCGCCACCCTTCTTCATCCACTTCCAGAAATGGATGTGGTTGTAGTGCTGGGCGGCATTGTTGAAGAGCCCGGCATTCTTGCCGAAGGACTGCTTGACGACCTCTTCGACCGACAGGTCGCCCATTCCAGCCTCGGCGGCCAGCTTGTTGCCGTTGTCGACATAAGCCTTGTGGTGCTTGTCGTGGTGATACTCCAGCGTCTCCTTCGACATGTAAGGCTGCAGGGCCTCATAGTCGTAGGGCAAAGCGGGCAACTCAAAAGCCATGGATGGTACTCCCTCAGGAAAAGTCCGGTGAAACTACCGGACTAAGATAGGTCTGGAATGGATGGCGACAACTCCGGAATGAAGCGTCGGCGGCCTTTTTAGCCGCTCAGGCGGCGGAAGTCGAATGCGCCCAGTCCCAATAGAGCTCGCGCGCCTTCTTGGCCACCGGGCCGGGCTGCAGGTCGCGCTCCTCGATGCGGGTGATCGGCACGACCTTGGAATGGTTGCCGGTCGAGAAAATCTCGTCCGCCTCCAGGAAATCGCGGATCGACAGCGCCTTTTCGGCGGTCTTGAAACCGTAGTCGCCGAGCAGGTTGATGGTGCGCGAGCGGGTGATGCCCGAAAGGAAGGTGCCGTTGGGCGCCGGCGTCATCACATGGCCGTCCTTGACCAGGAAGATGTTGGAGGTGCCGGTCTCGGCGACATTGCCCAGCATGTCGAGCACCAGAGCGTTGTCGAAGCCGCGCTTCTTGGCCTCGAGGATGGCGCGGCCGTTGTTGGGGTAGAGGCAGCCGGCCTTGGCGTTGGTCGGCATAGTTTCGACCGTTGGCCGCCGGAACGGCGATACTGTGATCGAGAAGCCGGAGGGCGGGATCATCGGCGATTCATAGAGGCAGAGGCAGAAGCGGGTCGAGGCCGGATCGGCCGGCACGCCCATGTAGCCACCATGCTCGGCCCAGTACATCGGCCTGATATAGACCGCCGTCTTGCCGTCGAATTTCTTCAGCCCGTCCCAGGTGAGGCCGACGATCGCCTCGGCCGTCATCGATGGCTCCAGCCCGAGCGCGATCGCCGAGGCGTTGACGCGCGCGGCGTGGAGGTCGAGATCGGGTGCCACGCCTTCGAACCAGCGGGCGCCGTCGAAGACGCTGGTGCCCAGCCACATGGCATGACTGCGCGGTCCGAGAATGGCGACATTGCCCTCGTACCAGTCGCCGTCCACATAGGTCCATGTCGCGGATTGCGCCGCCGCCGCCAGTGTCATCGCGTGTCTGCCCATATCGGTGATTTCGGGCCGACATAGGACGACGCTTTGGCGGCTTGCGTCAACCGGCATCGCTAAAAATCGTTGAGGCCAGAGGCACTTGACCGCAATAGCGCTTGCGTAGCGCGCCGCCACGCCGCAAAACTCAAGCCATGCATCATGCGGCTTATGTGTTCGACGCCTACGGCACGTTGTTCGACGTGCACGCGGCCGTGCGCCGCCATGCCGGCGAGATCGGGCCGGACGGCCAGTTGCTTTCCGAAATCTGGCGCGCCAAGCAGCTCGAATACTCCTGGGTCCGGACGCTGATGGGCGCCTATGCCGATTTCTGGCAACTGACCGAGCAGGCGCTGGATTTCGCGCTGCGCAAGGTGCCCTCGGCTGATCCGACGCTAAGGGCAAAGCTGCTGGAAGCCTATTGGCGGCTCGACTGCTACCCGGAAGTGCCGGCGGTGCTGAAGGCGCTCAAGGC
>Ga0209023_10006989_pt1 | contig 11736 bp, 8 predicted proteins | sample LakOneMetagenome_FD_187468 | JGI IMG/M metagenome (GOLD analysis project Ga0209023, IMG submission 187468) | Freshwater and sediment microbial communities from Lake Erie, Canada (SPAdes) (version 2) | ecosystem: Environmental > Aquatic > Freshwater > Lentic | place: Lake Erie, Canada | collected...
AGGTCCACGTCCGCTGTCAGGGGTTGCTCCCGCCGAAAGCTGCGTTGGGCCAACAACACCAATGGCTGCCATGCTGGCTCCGACGCTAGCGTGAAAGGCAATTCAGGCATTGTGTCGCCGCCCAGCAACTGCAAACCAGCGGGGTTGGCAATACGGACGACATCGTTTTCGTCCACCACCAGCACGCCGTCGGTCAGATTCTGGATAACGAGTGCGCTGACCTGGGTCTGCACCCTGGCCGCGATGCGACTCTGTTGCGCCAATTCCTGCTCACGTGTCAGGCGGGTGGCCAGTTGGTGGGTCAGGTAGCTCAGGATGAAGTAGCCCGTGCCGGTGAGCGCGCTTTGCAGGTAACGCTGTGCATCGTCTGCGCCTGCGCGGGTCCCTAGCCACCACGCCCATGCCAGGAGCAGCAGGGTGACGGCCGCCGTGGTACCCAGCGCCAGCGTGAGTGTGCCTAGCACGGCTGCCATGAGAATGGGCAGCCCGAACAAGGGGGTGTAGTTCATGCTGCCCACATGCAATAACTGCAACGCGGTGATGGCGACAAGGTCCACACCAATGGACGGGAGCCACTGGGGCCCGGCACTGGGAGACGGTGGCCCGTGCCGGGCCAGACCGCGCAGCAACATGGTGGCCACGAGATACACCAGGCAAACCGTGAGCACGGCCGGTTCCATGGCCTGGTTCATGATTTGGCCGGCGCCCTGCAGAACCACCAGGGCGAACGCCACCATGACGCGACCGGTCAGAAACCCGCGCCACATTCGCACAAACGGCGCATCCACAGTGGGTAGGAAGCTAATGGCGGGCAACCCGTACATGGCGTCAGGCGGGGCCTAGGCGCCGGTGTTCGGCGCAGCAATAGGCCTGGTTGCCAAGCATCAGGGCCTCAGCCTTGGGGATGTGTATGCCGCAATGTGCACAGGCTGGCATGTCCTGTGGCAACGCCAGGGGCGGTGGCGGTTTTTTTTGCGCGGCTGCGCCCGGTGCGCGCCGGCTGCGCCAGACGCCGATGGCCACCACCAGGACAACCAGCAAGACCAGGTACTTCATGTGCTGCGGCCCAATATAACTTCGAGAACAAAACGGGAACCCACGTAGGCGAGAAGCAACAGGGCAGAGCCGGTGTAGAGCACCCGCACGGCATTGCGCCCGCGCCAGCCAAAACGTGCGCGGCCAAGCAGCAAGGTGGCGAAAGTCAGCCACGACAGTAGCGAGAAAATGGCTTTGTGGTCCCATCGCCAAGCGCGACCATACAGGGTCTCACTGAAAAGCCAGCCTGCGGCCAGCGTGGCTGTCAGCAAAATAAAGCCCGCGACGACAAAACGAAAAGTTAGGCGCTCAAGCGTGAGCAGTGGAATCCCGCTGCGCGGGTCTTCCGCCTGGCGGATGTGCCTCTCGGCACGGGTCATCAGCCAGGCATGCACGACTGCTGCGGCGAACAAGCCATAGCAGGCGATGCCCAGTGCGAGGTGCAGCGGCAACCAGGCGGAGGCTTCTACATGCAGCGGCTGCCCCGGAAAAAGCAGGGCCAACACGATGGCGGCCGCCCCCAGGGCGGCCAGCACCCAGCGGGCCTGCATCTGTGGAAACAACTGCCGCTCCACCGCATACACCGTCAATACCAGCCACGCAGTCATGGACAACGCTGGGGCAAAGCCAAAGCGGGGCGTATCGCCCCACAGCCCCCACACCAGCACGGCGCCGTGCAGGATCCAGGCCACAAGTAGTGCGTTGCGCGCGGCCACCACACTCATGCGCGAAGCCGCTGCGGCGGGCACGGCATAAGCCACGGCAGCAGCCAGGGCCAGCAGCCAGCTGGCGGGTGAAGCACTGGGTAAAATCATGGGTCACAGTTTAGCCTTTCGCCCACCGCCAGCGCCCTGGCGGGCCAGTGCACTCAGCCGCCGCGTTGACTGTGCGCAGGCAACACCGGAACTTCTTTTATGGCCTCCGCCCTTACCGACAAACTCTCGCGCCTCGTCAAGGAGATGCGTGGCCAGGCCCGCATTACCGAATCCAACGTGCAGGACATGCTGCGCGAAGTGCGCATGGCACTGCTGGAGGCCGACGTGGCCTTGCCGGTGGTGCGTGATTTCATTGCGCGCGTCAAGGAAAAGGCGCTGGGACAAGAGGTACTTGGCTCGCTCAAGCCCGGCCAGACCCTGGTCAGCATCGTTAACCGCGAGCTGGCGGCCACCATGGGTGAAGGCGTGGCGGACATCAACCTGGCGGCCCAGCCGCCTGCCATCATTTTGATGGCGGGCTTGCAGGGGGCGGGTAAAACCACCACCACGGCCAAGCTGGCCAAGCACCTGATCGAAAAACGCAAGAAGAAGGTGTTGACCGTTTCGGGCGACGTGTACCGCCCGGCCGCCATTGAGCAACTCAAGACGGTGACCCAGCAGGCTGGCGCCGAGTGGTTCCCCAGCACGCCCGACCAGAAGCCGCTGGATATCGCGCTGGCGGCGCTTGATTACGCCAAGAAGCATTACTTCGACGTGCTGCTGGTCGATACGGCCGGCCGCCTGGCCATCGACGAAGCCTTGATGAAAGAAATCAAGGACCTGCACGCCGCACTGAACCCGGTCGAGACCTTGTTCGTGGTGGATGCCATGCAGGGCCAGGATGCCATCAACACGGCCAAGGCCTTCAAGGAGGCTTTGCCACTGACCGGCATCGTGTTGACCAAGCTCGACGGTGATTCGCGCGGCGGTGCCGCGCTGTCCGTGCGGCAGGTGACGGGCGCGCCCATCAAATTTGCCGGGGTGTCCGAGAAGCTCGATGGCCTGGAGGTGTTCGATGCCGAGCGCCATGCGGGCCGCATTCTTGGCATGGGCGACATCGTTGCGCTGGTGGAGCAGGTCACGGCGGGCGTGGACATGGAGGCTGCACAGAAACTGGCCGCCAAGGTCAAAAGTGGCGACGGGTTTGACCTGAACGATTTTCTCTCGCAGATCCAACAGATGAAGCAGATGGGGGGGCTGTCCAGTCTTATGGACAAGCTTCCATCCCAGCTCACGGCCAAGGCGGGTGCCGTGGACATGGACAAGGCGGAGAAGGACATCAAGCGCAAGGAAGGCATCATTCAGAGCATGACGCCCAAGGAACGCCGCAAGCCCGAGCTCATCAAGGCCACCCGCAAAAAACGCATTGCCAACGGCGCCGGTGTGCAGGTTCAGGAGGTCAACCGCCTGCTCAAGGAATTTGAGCAGATGCAGGGCATGATGAAGAAGATGAAGGGCGGCGGCCTGATGAAGATGATGAAAAAAATGGGCGGCATGAAAGGCATGGGCGGTGGTGGTATGCCCAAGATGCCTTTCTGATTTTTAAGCCTTTTTAGCCTCTACCGCTTATGTATAAAGCGGAAATAGCTATTAATAAGTGAGCAAAAAAACCGGCGAGGGCCGGTTTTTTGTTGAGGGACCCTGTTCGCCACAAGGTGAGCGCTGCCCGGTTCATGCCGCCTTGAGCCGCACTGCGGCAGACAATTGGCTGGCATGGAGCCAGGCGCGGCGCAATACGGGTGGCGACCACGCTTCCTCAGGGATCAGCAGCAGGCGCTGGGCGCGCAAGGCCTTGCCCAAGGCAATCTGGCTGGTGACAACCGCCAGCGGAATGGCAAGCGCCAAAGGCAGGCCCACGGGCATCAGCCACAGCAGTGCGCTGCTGTCGATCAGCGCAACGCCAATGCCCAACAAGGCGATCACCGCACTCATCGGTGCCAACTGCCGCACGGCATGCAGCCAAGGCACGGCGTGCGCTTCGCGCGGGGGCGACTTCCATTCGAGTTTCAGCCCTGTCAGCGCGATCAACACAAACAGTGAATGCGCCAGCATGCGTATGGGGGCCTGCAGGATGGCGAGCACGCTTTCTAGCGCAGCACTCTTGAGCAGGCTCAACGCGCCCCCGTACTCTTTTTGTTCGCGGCGCATGAACACGGCCGCCAACCCTAGGATGCGGGGCAAAAACAGCATGCACAGCGTCCAGGCCCAGAGCGCCAGCAGCTCGGCGGGCAGGATATGCCAGTCGGCCACCAGCTTGGCGCCCGACAGCCACAGTGCGGTGCCCAGCGTGAGAAACGCCAGCCACAGCGGCGCCGACAGATAGGCCATGGCGCCTGTGATGAACATCGAGCGGTGCACAGGGTGAATGCCGGGTTCGGCTACAAGACGGGAATTTTGCAGATTGCCCTGGCACCAGCGGCGGTCGCGCTGCAGTTCTGCCAGCAGGTCTGGCGGCTGTTGTTCATAGCTGCCGATCAGGTCGGAAACCAGCCACACGTGGTAGCCCGCGCGGCGCATCAGCGCCGCTTCCACAAAGTCGTGCGACATGATGCCGCCCGCCAGACCGCCTTTGCCCTTGATGGGCGCCAAGGCACAGTGCTGCATGAAAGGCGCCACACGCAAGATGGCGTTGTGGCCCCAATAGTGCGACTCGCCCAGCTGCCAGTACTGCATGCCCAGAGTGAACAAGCGGCCGGTGACACGCGATGCAAACTGCTGCGCGCGTGCATGCAGCGTGACATGGCCGATGGCCTGCGTGGCTGTCTGGATGATGCCAGCGCTGGGGTTGGCTTCCATCAGTTTGGCCATCGAGACGATGCAGTCGCCGCTCATCACGCTGTCGGCGTCCAGTACCACCATGTAGCGATAGTCTTTGCCCCAGCGGCGGCAAAAATCGGCTACGTTGCCCGCCTTGCGGTGGGTGCGGCGCGCCCGCAGACGGTAATACACCTGTACCTGGGGTTGCTGGCGGTGTTCAGCCAGGGCGGCACGCAGGGCTTCCCAAGCGGCGCGCTCGGCAGCGGCAATGCCACTGTCGTAACTGTCGGACAAGATGAATACATCGAATGTGGCGCCATGCCCGGTAGAGGCCACTGACTCGCAGGTTGCCCGCAGGCCGGCAAACACCGTGGATACATCCTCATTGCAGATCGGCATGATGATGGCCGTGCGGGCCTCGGGAGCCAGCGTGTGCGCCGTGACACTGCGCACTGACAGGGCGTGTTTGTCGCCGCGCACCATTACCCAAAACCCCATCAGGCCGGTCAGAAAGCCTGTGACCACCCAGGCGGACAGCAGGGCAAACAGGGCAATTTGTCCATAGCCCAGCCAGGCGTTGTCATAGTCTGGCTGCACATTGGCGAACAAATAACTCGCGAGCGCGGTGGTCAGCAGGGTCAGCAAGGCAAAAGTCCAGCGGCGGCGTTGCGCGGCGGTTTGCCAAGTAGCACCGGGATGGCCGCTTGGTTGCTCAGCGGCTGTCGCCTCCCGGGGGGCTGCTTTGCGGCCGGTCAGGCGCAGCAGCACAGCGGTGCCCAGACTGTTCCAGAACCCTCGCCAGGGCAAGGGCGTCATGGAGCCGCGGTGGGTGGGGGGCGCTGTTGTCGAATTGGGGTGGCGCTCCCCACGCAAAGTGCTGCGCGGAGCGGTATCGGTGTGCACGTCTGCGCGGCGGTAGGTGGCACCTCGGCGCGCCACCACGGCAGGGGCTTGGCCTGTTCTGGTGTGGGTGCCGTGGTGCTCTCTGGGGCTTACTCGGGAAGAATGATGTGCGTCCATGTTTCACTCACAGCGTGGTTGTCGTATTGAAGAAAGGCGCGGAGTTCGACGGGCCGTTGGGCCTCGATGCGCTGGATGCGAAGCGTCATCCGCCACTGGCCGGTGGCCGGGTTGCGATAGGCCATGCTTTCAAGCACTTTGCCTTTGGCGTCGCTGGTCACGACGGCCTTGACCGCAGCGTCGGTCGGCAGGGCTTGAAGGGCGGGCCCATCAAAGTCGATGACGTATTGGGTTTGCTGGCGCAAGGCTTGGGCGCCTTGTTTTGTGTAGCCCATGCCTCGGCGCGACTGCGTGGCCCAGGCGCTGGGCGGGCGCTGCTGCTCGTCGCCCTGCCATTGCACCTCGTAGGAAAATTCGAGCGGTTGGCCGGCTGCAGGCATTTGCGCCGGTACCCAGTAGGCGACGATGTTGTCGTGCGTTTCATCGGGCGTGCTCAGTTGCACCAACTCCACGCGGCCTGCGCCCCAGTCGTGCAGCGGGCGCACCCAGGCGCTGGGGCGGCGTTCATAGCGGGCTTCCACGTCTTCGTAGCTAGCCCACTGGCGGTCACGCTGCATCAGCCCAAAACCTTTGGGGTTCTTGGTGGCAAAAGAGGTCACCAACGTCTGCTTTGGGTTTTGCAGGGGCCTCCACAACCATTCGCCTTCGCCGGTGGCGATCATCAGACCATCCGAGTCATGCACCTCGGGCCGGAAGTCGTCCTTGCGGGGCTGGTTCTCGCCAAAAAAGAACATGCTCGTCAGCGGGGCGATACCCAGCGTGGCAATGGGGTTGCCCATTCCGGAGCCGGTGCGTAAAAAAACACGGCTGTGAACGGTGGTGGTGGTCTGTGCGCCGGGCTGGATGTCGAAGCGATACGCACCGCTCGCACGGGGTGAATCCAGGAGCGCGTATACGGTCACCGTGGTGGCGTTGGCTTCGGGCCTGACGAGCCAGAACTCCATGAAGCGCGGAAACTCTTCGCCTTGGCCGGGTGCTGCGCCCACCGTGTCAATTGCCAACCCCCGCGCAGACAGGCCGTACTGCTGCCCTTTGCCCAGCGCACGAAAATAGCTTGCACCCTGAAACACTGCCAGTTCGTCTTTGTACGCACTGGAGTTCAATGGGTTGTGCAGCCTGAAACCCGCAAAGCCCAGGTCACCCCAGGTCTCTGGCCGGACCTCGTTCTTGCCGTAGTCAAAATCCGCGCGGTTGTAGCGGATGTGGCGTGTGCCTTGGGGGGTCACTTCGTTGATCAGCACCGGCGTGGTCTGGTACAGGCCCAGGTGGAAGAACATTGCTTCGAACGCGAGGTTTTCCTTGCGCCACAGCGCACGCTCGGGGCGCCAGCGGATGTCACGAACCTGGTCGTAGTTGAGCGGGGCCAGATCCGCTGGCAGCTTGCTGCTGACGGCCTGATATGGCTTTTGGGCGCGCTCTCGGGCGATCTGCGTAACGCGCTCAAAATCGAAGCCTTGTGCCTGTGCTGTGCCTGTCAACAGCACGGCGCCGAGCAACACCGCGAGCCACTGGGTGCGCCGCGAGAACGGTGAAGATGGAGTAAAAAAAGAAGCCTGCATGCGGGCTACTAGGGCAAACCCCGTGCCAGCACTGAAAAGTCGTTCTATATCAACGACTTATCTGCCTTTTTGCTTGTAAGCGTTTGTGATCGGCAATAGGCGCCCGCTTTTCACCTCTGTTTTGTCGCCAACGGGCGACAGATGAACGCAGCGGGGGATAAAAACCTCAGTGAATCAACAACTTAGTTGTGTCGCTCGCCAGCGACACTATCCACGCCGGGCGTATCGTTCTTGAAGTGACCCGGTGTGAGTTCGTGCTTTTGCAGCAGGCGGTAGAACTCGGTCCGGTTGCGCTGGGCCAGGCCGGCGGCGTCTGCCACATTGCCATCGGTCATCTTGAGCAAGCCCACCAGATATTCGCGCTCAAAGCGCTGGCGCGCTTCCGCAAAACTCAGCACTTGGATGGAGGGCGTGCGCAGAGCACGCTGCACCAGGGTGAGTGGCACCAGCGGCGTGGTGGAGAGTGCGCACACTTGTTCCACCACGTTGTAGAGCTGGCGCACATTGCCGGGCCATGTGGCTATGGTCAGTGCCTTGAGCGCTTCGGGCGCAAAACCCGACAGCCGTTTGTCGTATTTGCGCGAGAGCTTGTCGAGGAAGTAGTTGGCCAGCAGCGCAATGTCTTCGCGTCGCTCGCCAAGTGTGGGCAGTGCCAGCGTGACGACGTTGAGGCGGTAATACAGGTCTTCGCGAAACTGGGCTGTGGCCATGGCGGCTTCCAGATTGCGGTGGGTGGCTGAGATGATGCGCACGTCAATCGCCGTGGCCTGGCTGGCTCCCACGGGGCGCACGGCGCGCTCTTGCAGCACACGCAGCAGCTTGACCTGCAGGGCAGGGGGCATGTCGCCGATCTCGTCGAGCAGCAGCGTGCCCCCCTCGGCCGCCTGAAAAAGCCCTTTGTGGTTGCTTACCGCATCGGTGAACGCACCTTTGACGTGGCCGAACAATTCCGATTCGAGCAGCGCTTCGGGGATGGCGCCGCAGTTGACCGCCACAAACGGGCGGTTGGCGCGCGGGCTTGCCCGGTGAATGGCTCGGGCCAACAGTTCCTTGCCAGCGCCACTGTCGCCCAGCAACAGCACGCTGGCATCCGACTGCGCCACCATGTAGGCCTCGGCCAACAGGTCCGTCATGCGGTTGGATCGGCTCACGATCTCCGAGCGCCAGTCTTCGTTGGCGTGCGCATGCGTGGCAGCGGGCGCGCTCAGGGCCAGCGCCTGGCCAATCTTTTCCAACAGATCTTTGCCGTCGTACGGTTTGGTCAGGTAGGTGAAAACGCCGCGCGCCGTGGCCTTCACCGCATCGGGAATGGTGCCGTGTGCGGTCAGCAAAATCACCGGCAGCGACGGATGTCGCGCACGCACTTCATCAAACAAGGCCAGTCCGTCACGCCCTGGCAGGCGCACGTCGCTTAACACGAGCTGGGGGCGTGCCGTGTCCAGCTGGGCCAGCGCCGCTTCTGCGGAGCCCACGGCCACTACGTCATATCCCGCGGCTTTCAGCCGGAGCGACAGCAGTCGCAGCATATCGGTGTCGTCGTCGACCACCAGGATGCGCGCAGCGGGGGCCAGGCGGCGGGCGTTGATCGATGGAGGTGTGGCCATGGCTGGTTGTCTCTCTCTATCTATCTGGCGTGAGGGTCAGGGCGACGGTCGCTGCATATTGTTGCCGGGGGGCGATGGCGGCGCGGATGGCGGCGAGACCGGGCGGGTGTTCAGGCTGCGTTCGATGGCTCGCACCGCCTCCAGGCGCTCGTTGAGCTGGTCGTTGCGACGCTGGGTGTCACGCAGCTGCTGGCCTTGTTTTTCCAGTTGATCTTCGAGCCGTCGCTGTTGCAGCAAGCGCGCTTCAACCAGTCGCGCCAACGGGTGCAGCGCCTGTGCTTCTTCTGTCGCGTTGTTGGCCAACACCCGTTGCACCAGGCCAAGGGCGCGCGCGGTATCAACGGCCTGGCGGGTGTGGGATAAGGCGATGGCCAGCACCAGTGGGTTCTCTGTTGCCGCTTCTTCGATCGCGCTCAGACGAGCAATCTCCTTGCCCAACTCGGCGGCAGACATGTTCAAGATGCTGTCCGTCTGGGCCAGCACCCGCAGCAATGGATCAACCACAGCGGGTGTTTTTGACGCAGGTGGTGGGGCCCCTTCTGACAGCGCATTGGCTGCTTGAGGTGTCGTCGCAAGGTCGGCTGAAACGAACGGCGGTGGGACCCATTTAGGGGCAGTGGAGGCTTGGCAGCCCGCCAGAAAAAGGCCCAGAGCCATCAACAAGGTGGTTCCGGTTCTCCGGCCTACCCACTGGGTCGTCGGGATCTGCGGGGGGTAACAACTAGGCTGCATTCGGTAGTTCTATGCGAAAAAAGGTGTGGGTGCTCTCTTCAACAAGCCGCACTCGGCCCCCATGGGCTGCCACGTATTCCTGAACGATGGACAGACCAATGCCGGTTCCGCGCGTTGCGTCGTCGGGTTGGCGTGCTCCCCGGTAGAAAGGTTCGAAGATGTGGCCTCGATCGGCCCCGGCTACACCGGGGCCCTCGTCCACAACGTCCACCCGCACCCATCCCGCAAGCTGCGAAAGGACCAGTCGCACCGTGCCGCCTTTGGGTGAAAAGCGGATGGCGTTCGACAACAGGTTGCTGATAGCCGATGCCATCTTGTCCGCATCCACCTGCATCGACACCGAGGAACCTTCCACCACGGCTTGCAGACCCCGGGCTTGCCACTGCAGGCGCTGGGCTTCAACTTGCGCTTCCATCAACGCCAGCAGGTCGGTATCACTGCGTTTGAGCTGGCGCGCTTCAAAGGCTGCCGCATTGAAACGCAGCAGTGCCTCGATTTCATCCTGGAGCACTCGCGTGTTGTGGCGCAGAATTTGCGCGACCTCGTGCTGACCGGGGTTGAGTTCTCCGGTCACACCATCCTGCAGCAATGCCACGCCTTCGCGCAACGCTGCCAGCGGCGTCTTGAGCTCGTGCGAGACGTGGCGCAGAAAACGTGCCTTGTCCGCATCAAGCTCCTGCAGCCGGAGGCGGAGCCACTCGAGCTGCTGGCCCAGTCGGCGCACGTCATCGGGGCCGGAGATCGCGATGGCCTCATCAAGCCGGTTTTCTCCCAGCATGCGGATAGCGCGCTCCAGTCGTTTGAAAGGGCGTGCCAGCCAGATGCCCAGGGCTAATGCGAGAACCAGGGCCAACACAATCGCGCCAACCACCTGGTGCGTGACGTTGCGGCGGCTGTCTTCGATCCGGCTTTGGAGGTCCTGGTTGCGCCGCGTATTGGTGTCTTGCACCGCCTGCGAAATGGCGGCATGGAGGCCATCCAACGCGACAAATTCTTCGGCGACCCGCTGTTCGTTGTCCAGCGCCAGCGAGGGCGGTGCGTCGAGCAATCCTTTGACAGCATCGAGGTGAAGGCGCCATTGTGTGGATTGCTCGTCGGGGATCCCGCCTTTTTGCAGCTGGTCTAGTAACGTCAATGCGTCGATAGACATTTCGTCAAAGCTGCGGCGCAATGTGGCGTCGCGCAGCACCAGTGACTGCCGGGCGGCACGTTCCAGGGCCTGGCCGCGCTGGTTCAACGCCTGCGCAGCGTTGCTCAACGTAGCCGCTTGTGCTGTGCCGTGGCGGCTTTGAAGCATCAACTGCTCCAGCGTGTGCAGCGCCCGCAGTGAACTCACGCCCAATAGTCCCGCAACAAGCAAAAATGCCAACAGAAGCAATTGCTGGAACGACAGGCCGTTGAGCGGGCCACTGACTTTGGCAGATCCCGCGCTGGGTGTGCTGCTTACTAGAGGCATCGTGTCAGGGACGCGCGACGCCTCATGCCGCGTGCGCTGCCTCGTGCGTCAGCACTTCGCCACGCAGTGTGTAGGCTTTGGCTTCAGTGATCGTCACGTCGACCATTTGCCCCACCAAGCGAGCTTGCCCCACGAAGTTGACCACCCGGTTGCATTCTGTGCGGCCCATGAGTTCGGTGCTGTCGCGCTTGGAGGAGCCCTCCACCAAAATGCGTTGCACCGTGCCGAGGCGGCTTTCGCTGATCGACTTGATATTGGCATTGATGACGCCCTGCAGGTGCTGCAGGCGGCGCAGCTTCACGTCGTGCGTGGTATCGTCGTGCAGCCCGGCGGCGGGCGTACCTGGCCGGGGGCTGAAGATGAAGCTGAAGCTGTTGTCAAAATGGATGTCGTCAATGAGCTTCATCATTTTGTTGAAGTCTTCTTCCGTCTCACCGGGAAAGCCCACGATGAAATCGCTGCTCATGGCCAAATCAGGACGGATGGCGCGCAGCTTGCGCACCGTGCTTTTGTATTCCATGGCGGTGTAGCCGCGTTTCATGGCCATCAGGATGCGGTCCGAGCCGTGTTGCACTGGGAGGTGCAGGTGGCTGACCAGCTTGGGCAGCCGGGCGTAGGCTTCGATCAGCCGGGGCGTGAACTCGTTGGGGTGGCTGGTGGTGTAACGGATGCGCTCAATGCCCGGAATCTCTGCCACGTATTCGAGCAATAGCGCAAAGTCTGCGTTTTCGCTGGTGCCGCCCATCTTGCCCAGATAAGCGTTCACGTTCTGGCCCAGCAACGTTACCTCCTTGACTCCCTGGTCCGCCAGCCCTGCG
>Ga0209023_10006990_pt1 | contig 11734 bp, 10 predicted proteins | sample LakOneMetagenome_FD_187468 | JGI IMG/M metagenome (GOLD analysis project Ga0209023, IMG submission 187468) | Freshwater and sediment microbial communities from Lake Erie, Canada (SPAdes) (version 2) | ecosystem: Environmental > Aquatic > Freshwater > Lentic | place: Lake Erie, Canada...
CCGCAAGCCGTTGTCGCACTTGGGGCCGTGCCCTGTCCGGAAGGGCTTCGCAAACCCCTCATCCTCCCACGCCTGCGGCGCGGGCCCCTCCTTCTCCCTCTGGGAGAAGGTTTCAAATCCCCGCGCCTGTCAGCGGACAGCGCGATCCCGATCCCCGTAATGGCCGAACCTGGCGCCCGGATCGAAGACTGATGGATGGCTTTTTCGCCCTTCTCTCCTTGCGGGAGAAGGTGTCAGCCAAAGGCTGACGGAGGAGGGGTCGATCGCCCTGTCCGCGCGGCGCCCCGCCTGTCCGCCGTCGCGGCGGTCCGGCTCTTCAACCCCTCACCCGACCCGCTTCGCGGGCCACCCTCTCCCACAAGGGGAGAGGGAAAGAGCCCGCCAGCGGCGAGGCCGCGCCTTAAAACCTTGGAGGCGAGCCTGCTCTGTCTGAGGGTCTCGTCAAGGACCGCCTCTGGCGGCCGCGTCGCGGCGACGCTCCGCGTCGTCCTTGACGAGACCCTCAGACAGAGCTCCAGTTCCACCAAGGGTTTTAGGGTGAGGTCAATTCTCGGAATGAATAGACGTTATCAGCCACGAATTGGCATGCACTATGCGCGCCTACTCCTTTCCCAACATTTCGCGCCGAAGGCGTAGGTTGCGAGATCCTTCATGCAATCCCAATCGACAGACGAAGGCCTGCGCCGCGCCTACATCGACACCAACTGCTTCCTGCATCTGCGCGACTTGAAGGATTTGCCATGGCGAGACCTGTTTCCAGGCCTCAAAGAGCTCAACATTCTAGTCACCCACATCGTTATCGACGAGCTTGACCGTCTGAAGGCCGAGCGGGCTGGTCGCCTCCGGGACCGCGCTCGTTCGGCTCTGAAATTGATCGAACAAGCCTCCGGCGAACCAGGAATGCGCCTCTGTTTGCGCCAAACACCGACCATGATCTGGCTGGTCATTGCCGAGGATCGTCGCATCGTTTGGGAAAGGTATGAGCGTCTAGATCCCACCCGACCTGACGATCAGTTGATCGCAGCAGCGCTCAGTGACACCGATCTAGTTCGCCCCACCCTGGTTAGCCACGATGCCGGGCCCTTGATTCGCGCAAGAACCGTTGGGCTGCCTGCACAGCGCTCACCAGAGGATTGGGAATTACCACCACAACAGGACAAGCAAGCCCAAGACCTCGCCAAACTGCAGCGCGAGAATGCTGCGCTGAAGGCCGCAAAACCATCGATTGAACTCGTGTTTCCCGACGCTGACGCCGAGGGTGTAATCCACTTCGTGACCCCGAAACTTGAGGCTCTTCCCAAGTCCGTCGTCACGGCGTTGGTTGAGGCGGCCAACGCGCACTGGCCGCTGGAGCATATTGCCATCACCAATCACGGCTTCCCGTATTCCATAGGCATGGGCGGAATTTCGGCAGGGCAAGTAGCTGCTTACGAAGCCCAGTACGGGGAGTTCATCGGCAAGGTCCGCCACTTGGCCGAAAACCTTCATCTCGTGATGGCCTTGGCTCTACGTTACGGCGAAATTGTCTTCGACATCGAAAATCCGAGCCAAGTTACGGCCGAGGGCTTACGGGTCCAGGCGTCTAGCCCAGACGGAGCAAAAATCTTTGGTGACGTAGAAGAATTGCTCGACGTTTTTGGCGCAGTGGCGGTGCCGGAACCACCAAGTCCGCCGCGAGACTACATGATGGGTCTGCCCGACCATCTGCTACGGTTTGCGCCTGAGTCCCATGATCCAACGGATGTTACAACGCTCCACCGCCCCAATCCCAGTTCGACAGTCATCCTTACTTGTGACGAATTTCGCCCGACCGTGATCTGGCGCGATAGCGTTTTTGGAGCGTGCATTGACGGAAGCGATTTGAATGTCACTTTCGAGATTGGGGCTCGCAACCTACCAGAGCCCGTCCGGGCAAGGGTTCGTTGTCGGCGAGTACCCGGCAATATCACTTGGAACGAGCCTGCTGTTATTCATCGCCTCCCGGCATGGATGGCGGAAGTCATAAAAAACAGCGCGTAATCCACGGCGCGCCAAAGGGCGCCATAGCGGCAAACAGAAAGCGCCGCCCCCTACTCCTCCACCGGCACGTCATAAGCCGCCATCATCGCCATATTCAAAATCCGCGACACCGACGCGCTCAGCGGCGTGATCTGCACCGACTTGCTCAAGCCCAGCAGCACCGGCCCGATCACCGTCGCCCCGCCCAGGCTCTGCACCAGCTTGGTCGAGATCGAGGCGGCGTGGATGGCCGGCATGATCAGGATGTTGGCGCTGTCGGTCAGGCGCATGAACGGGTAGTTGGCGCGCTTTTCGGGGTCCAGCGCCAGTTCGGGCGGCATTTCGCCCTCGTATTCGAAGTCGACGTCCATCTCGTCGAGCATGGCCACGGCTTCGCGCACCTTTTCAGAGCGCAGGCCCATCGGGTTGCCGAAGGTGGAATAGCTCATGAAGGCGACGCGCGGCTTGAAGCCCAGGCGGGTGACGGCGCGGGCCGCTTCGCAGGCGATCTCGACCAGTTCCTCGGCCTCGGGCAGCTCGGTGACATTGGTGTCGGCCACGAAGATGGTGCGGCCCTTGGCCAGCACGACCGACATGCCCATGATCCGGCCGCCGGGGGCCGGGTCGATCACGCGCAGCACGTCTTCCAGGGCCTGGTCGAAGCTGCGGGTCACGCCGGTGACCATGCCGTCGGCCTCGCCATGGGTGACCATCGAGGCGGCGAAGCTGTTGCGGTCCTGGTTGATCAGGCGCTGGACGTCGCGCTTCAGATAGCCGTTGCGGCGCAGGCGCATATAGAGGGCGTCGACATAGTCGGGATTGCGATCCGACAGGCGGGCGTTGATGATTTCCAGGCCGGCGGTGTCGGGGTCCAGCCCCACGACGCGCATGTTCTCGGCCACCAGGTTTTCGCGGCCGCACAGGATGGCCTTGCCGTAGCCGCCGGTCTGATAGGCGTAGGCGGCGCGGATCACCGAGGGATCCTCGCCTTCGGCGAAGACGATGCGCTTGGGATTGGCCAGCACGGCGCCGGCGATCTTCTGCAGGAAGCCGGCCGTCGGGTCGAGGCGCTGGGCGAGACCCGCGCGATAGGCGTCCATGTCCTCGATCGGCTTGCGGGCCACGCCGGTGTCCATCGCCGCCTGGGCGACGAAGGGCGGCACGTACCAGATCAGGCGCGGGTCGAAGGCCGAGGGGATGATGTACTGCGGGCCAAACTTCAGCTGGCGGCCGTGATAGGCGGCGGCGACCTCGTCGGGCACGTCCTCGCGGGCCAGCATGGCCAGGGCGTTGGCGCAGGCGATCTTCATCTCGTGATTGACGCGGCGGGCCCGCACGTCCAGCGCGCCGCGGAAGATGTAGGGGAAGCCCAGGACGTTGTTGACCTGGTTGGGATAGTCGCTGCGGCCGGTGCCCATGATCGCGTCGCTGCGGACGGCGTGGACCTCTTCGGGCGTGATCTCGGGATCGGGATTGGCCATGGCGAAGATCACCGGATTGGGCGCCATGCTGGCGATCATTTCCGGGGTGAAGGCGCCCTTGGCGGAAAGGCCGAGCAGGACGTCCGCGCCCTTGACCGCTTCGGCCAGGGTGCGCAGCGGGGTGTCGACCGCGTGGGCGCTCTTCCACTGGTTCATGCCCTCGGTGCGGCCGCGATAGAGCACGCCCTTGGAGTCGACGGCGATGCAGTTCTCGGCGCGCACGCCCATGGCCTTGATCAGCTCCAGCGAGGCGATGCCCGCCGCGCCGGGGCCGTTGAGCACGACCTTCACGTCCTCGATCTTCTTGCCGGTGATGTGGCAGGCGTTGATCAGGCCGGCGGCGCAGATGATCGCCGTGCCGTGCTGGTCGTCGTGGAACACCGGGATGTCGAGCAGCTCCTGCAGCTCGGTCTCGATGCGGAAGCATTCGGGGCTCTTGATGTCCTCCAGATTGATGCCGCCGAAGGTGATGCCGATGTTCTTGACCACCGTGATGATCTCGTCGGCGTCCTTGGAGCTGATCTCGATGTCGATGCTGTCGACGTCGCCGAAGCGCTTGAAGAGGACAGACTTGCCTTCCATCACCGGCTTCGAGGCCAGCGCGCCGAGATCACCTAAACCAAGAATGGCGGTGCCGTTGGAGATCACGGCGACCAGATTGCCCTTGGACGTATATTCATAGGCCATGTCCGGATCGGCGGCGATGGCGTGGACGGGAACGGCGACGCCGGGCGAATAGGCCAGCGACAGGTCGCGCTGGGTGGCCATCGGCTTGGTGGGAACGATCGCGATCTTGCCGGGGGTCGGATAGCGATGGAAGGCCAGCGCTTCTTCGTCGGTGAAGGTCTTCTTCTCGGTGTCGCTCATAACCCGCGTTTCCGTCCTGCATGCCAGTTGATGGGACGAGCCGGACAATGCGGAGCGCCCTTATGAGCGGCACCGTAACGAGGGCGCCGCGCCCTCACAACCTGCGGCGCGGGATAAAAAGCCCCGCAAACGCTTGTTGGGCTTGGCGTTGCGTCAACCTGGAGGGGCGGCGGCGGCGCGATCGGCGATTGACCGGGCCCCGAAGAATGGGTGACTAGGCGGTCATGACAACGCCCGTGAAAATCGCCGTCGCCGGGGCCCTGGGCCGCATGGGTCAGGCCGTCGCCCGCACCCTGGACGGTCACGCCGCCGCCGTTCTGCACAGCCGCTTTGATCGTCCGGGCGCGGAAGGTGCGGGGCTGGTTGATCGCGACGTCGCCCTGACCGGCGCCGACGCGGTGATCGACTTCACCCTGCCGGAGGCTTCGGTGCTGCTGGCGGAGGCCTGCGCGGCGAAAGGCGGTCCGGCGGTGATCATCGGCTCGACCGGCTTTTCCCCCGAACAGACCGCCCGCATCGACGCGGCGGCGACGAAGATCGCCATCATCCGCTCGGGCAACTATTCGCTGGGCGTCAACATGCTGCTGGGTCTGGTTCGCCAGGCCGCCGCCGCCCTGCCGGCCAGCGAGTGGGACATCGAGGTCTTCGAGGCCCACCACAAGCGCAAGATCGACGCCCCCTCGGGCACCGCCCTGATGCTGGGCCAGGCCGCCGCCGACGGTCGCGCCGTGGATCTGGACGCCGTGTCCGTCCGGGCCCGCGACGGCGTCACCGGCCCGCGTGAGACGGGCTCGATCGGCTTTTCCGTGGTGCGCGGCGGCGGGATCATCGGCGAGCACAGCGTGATCTTCGCCGGCGAGGAGGAGCTGCTGACCCTGTCGCACTCGGCCACCGACCGGGGGCTGTTCGCGCGCGGCGCCGTGGCCGCCGCTGTCTGGGCCGTGGGCAAACCGCCGGGCCTCTACGACATGCAGGACGTTCTGGGCTTCCGCCGATAGGCGTCGCGATTTAGACAGGGACCAGAGCCGGGGGGCTTGCATCCAGACCAGGACCTGATGGCCGACCCGACTCCCGATCCCGCTTCCCGCCAACGCGCCATCCGCCGGGACCGGCTGGTCGACGCCGGGCTGGAAGCCGTGTCGCTGTCGATGCTGGCCTTCATCGCCGTGGGCCTGCTGGTGCATGGCGGCCGTCGCGAGATCAGCCGCGAGCTGGCCCAGAGCTGGCTGCGCGAGCGCGGCATCGACGCGGTGGTGGTGGTCGACGACCTGGACGCCAGCGGCTTTTCCGGCTCGGTGCGGCTGGGACCCAAAAGCGACCCGATCTTCGCCGCCGACCGCATCGAGGTGGCCTATGATCTGCAGGCCCCGTGGACGCGAAGATCGGGGTCTGGCGGCCCCTTCGCCCTCGACACCCGCGCCGTGCGGCTGGTGCGTCCCCGGATCAAGGCCAGCCTGACCGAGAAGGGCGGCCTGAACTTTGGCCCCCTGCAGCCGCTGATCGACGAGGCCCTGGCCTCGCCCAAGGACCCCAAGGCGACCGGCCCGGCCATTCTGGTCGAGAACGCCCGGCTGGACCTGCGCACCCCCGGCGGTCTGGCGCGGATCACCGGCGACGCCAGCCTCGACGACGGCAAGCTGCTGCGCTTCGATGGACGGCTGGCCCGCATGCGCTACGCCACCGGCGACCTGGTGGTCGAGGCGCGCGGCGCCCTGCTGTCGGCCCGCAAGCGCGGCGAGCGCCTGACCCTGGCCGCCCGCTTCGACCTGGACGCCCTGGTCCGCGAGGATCTGGAGCTGGACGACGCCCAGGGCCAGATCGACGCGGATCTCGCCTATCCCGACCTGGCGAAACTGTCGGCGACCGGCCCGGCCGAGATCCGCGCCGTGCTCAAGGCCGCCTCGGCCCGGACCGGCGCGATCAGCGCCACCGACGCGGCGGCCAGCCTGGCGCTGATCGGCGCGCTGGACGGGACCCTGAGCCAGGGCCGCTTCGACGGACGGATCGTCGGTCAGGCCCGGGGCCAGACCCTGCACGCCCCCGATCTCGACGCCCGCGACGTCAGCCTCGACCTCGACCTGGGCCATGTGGCCGCCTCCCGGCTGGGCGAAAAGATCGCGGTCCAGGCGCGCGGGCATGTCCAGGCCGATGCGGCCCAGACCCTGGCCGGCGGCGCGGCCCTGCGCGGCGCCTCGGCCCGGCTGGACCTGGAGGGGCTGATCCTGTCAGCCGACCCGGACGGCGTCGCGGTCAGCGGCCCCCTGGCCGTGCAGCTGGGCGCCAACCGCCTGGCCAGCGGCGGCCTGGCCCTGACCAGCGTGGCGGCCAACGCCAGGGGACGGGTCGGCGGCCGGCTGGACAATCCCATCCTGATCCTCAACGGCTCGGCCGGCGCCGACAGCGGCGTTTCCGGACCCGACGCCGAGTGGCTGGCCGGCGTCCTGCCAGACGGCGCCGACGCCCGCGCCGCCGCCCAGGCGCTGCGGACCTTCGACCTGCGCGCCCCGGCCTTCGAGCTGACCCTGCGCGAGCGCCGCACGATCCTGGCCTTGCCCCGCCCGATCACCCTGACCGCCGCCAATGGCGTGCGGGCCAGCATCGCCGCGCCGCGCGGTCCGCTGCTGGACGCCCTGGCCGGCCAGATGCGCGGCGGCCTGGTCGCCGACCTGTCCGGCGGCGGCCTGCCGACCCTGCGCCTGGACGCTCCCGACTGGCGGATGGAGGGCGGCGCGCTGAACGCCCGCCTGGTCCTCACCGGCGAGGGTGTCGACTACGCCCCGCTGGAAGGCGTGGCCGGCCGCATCGAGGGCGTGGCCCGGATGGTTGGCCCGCGCTTCAGCTTCGCCCTGGCCGGCTGCCAGCCCCTGACGGCGACGCGCGTCCTGATCGGCGAGACGCCGCTGAGCGCGCCCAAGGTCAGCCTCTGCCCGGGCGCGGGTCCGCTGCTGACGCTGAATGACGGCGCCTGGACGGCCTCGGCCCGGTTCGGCGACCTGACCGTCTCGCTCGACGAGGCCCAGGCCGCCGTCGAGGATGGCGGGGGAACCCTGACCGCCTCGGGCGCAAACGGGGCGATGCGCGCCGAGGTCCGGCTGGACAAGGGCCTGCTGCGCGACGGCGCGGAGACCCGCCGCTTCAACCCGATCAAGGCCGCCGGACGCCTTTCGCTGGCCAACGGCCTGTGGACCGGCGCCATCGATGCGACGACCCCGGTCGGCCAACCGCTGGGCAGGATCACCCTGCGCCACGATGTGGCCCAGGCGCGCGGCCGGGCCGAGATCGACGCCAACAAACTGGCCTTCGTCAAAGAGGGGCTGCAGCCCGGCGACCTGTCGCCGATGGCGTCGTGGGCCACCCAGGCCACGGGTCCGGCCAGCTTCACCGGCCTGTTCGTCTGGGACGCCGACGGCATGAAGAGCAACGGCCGCCTCGTGGCCAGCAAGATCGACTTCACCAGTCCGATCGGCTTTGTCGCCACCCTGGACGGAACCATCGACTTCACCAGCCTGACCCCGGTGATCAGCGCCCCCGACCAGAGCCTGAAGATCGTCCGCATCGACAGCCTGGTGCCGCTGGAGGGCTTCGCCGCCGCCTTCAGCCTTGGGGCCGATGCGCTGCACATCTCGTCAGCCGCCTTCGAGGCCGCCAAGGGCCGGATCTCGATCGAGCCCACCGACGTGCCGCTGGACCCGGAAAAGCCGATCCGGGGCGTGATCGTCGTCCAGCACCTGGATCTGGGCGAGCTGATCGCCGCCTCGTCCCTGGTCGAGAAAATCCAGCTGGACGCCGTGGTCGACGGCCGCCTGCCGTTCGAGTTCGGCCCCAAGGGCTTCCGCTTCCTGGACGGCAGGATCACCGCCATCCAGCCCGGCCGCCTGGCGATCTCGCGCGCCGCCCTGACCGGCGTTCAGGCCGGGGTGCAGGGCCAGGACAGCGACAGCCCCGGCGCGCCGGCTCCGCCCCCGTCGCCGGAGGCGCCCGTCAACGCCATCCAGGACTTCGCCTACCAGGCCATGGAGAACCTGTCGTTCACCACCCTGGAGGCGGGCGTCAACAGCACCGACCAGGGGCGGCTGGCGATCCTGTTCCACATCAAGGGCGAGCACGACCCCAAGGTCGCTGAGAAGGCCCGCGTCGGGCTTCTGGACCTTTTGCGCGGCAAGGCGTTCAACAAGCGCATCGCCCTGCCGGCCAAGACCCCGGTGGACCTGACCCTCGACACCTCGCTGAACTTCGACGAGCTTCTGGAAGCCTGGCGACGCGCCTATAAGGGCGAGGATCCGACAACTCCGCGTTCAGCCCCGGTTCAGCCGTGACCGATCATCCTTTCCCCCGAACTGGAGACACCCGCATGAGAAAGCGCGCCCTGCTGATGGGCCTGATCGCGATGGGAGCGCTGGGAGCCTGCACCCCGACGATCCGCGTGAAGGTCGATCCGATCAATATCTACGCCAAGCTGGACGCCGACGTCCGGGTGCGGCTGGACAAGGAAGTCCAGACGCTGATCCAGCAAAACCCCAACCTCTTCTAAGGAAAGGAACCGACATGATGCGCAAGACACTGACGGTTCTGGCCATGGGCCTGTCGCTCGCCGTCGTTGGCGCGGGCGCCGCCCTGGCCCAGTCCGCCGCCGCCAAGGCCGCCGTCGACGCCGCCAAGGCCGCCGGGACCGTGGGCGAACAGGCCGACGGCTTCCTCGGCATCGTGGCCGGCGGCGACGCCGCCCTGCGAGCCTCGGTCGCCGAGATCAACACCGGCCGCGCCGCCGCCTACAAGGACATCGCCGCCAAGACCGGCGTGACTCCCGAAGCCGCCGGCCAGGCCACCGCCAAGCAGCTCTACAGCCGCCTGGCGCCCGGCCAGTACTGGAAGCCGCTGGATGGCGGCTGGATGAAGAAGTAGGCGACGATCAAGTCCTCCCCCTGAAGGGGGAGGTGATCGCGAAGCGATCGGAGGGGGAAGTCGGCGGACTCATTGCGGTCTTCCCCCTCCGGCCTGCCGGCCGCCTCCCCCATCGGGGGGAGGATCTAGCGACTGGAACCACTGCCTCAGGTTCCCTAAGAACGGCCTCATGGCCGCCTCGCTCAAATCCCTGACGCCCTACGCCGCGCTGTTTGCCGCGATCGTCACGCTGTGCGTCGGCACGTCCTTCGCCAAACAGCTGTTCCCGCTGGTCGGGGCCCAGGGCACGACGGCCTACCGCGTCGGCTTTTCGGCCCTGTTGCTGCTGGCGGTCTGGCGGCCCTGGCGACATCCGCTGAGCCGAGCCGACCTGACGGCGGTGGCGCTGTACGGCGCCGTGATGGGGCTGATGAATCTGAGCTTCTACATGGCCCTGCGGACCATTCCGCTGGGCCTGGCCATCGCCATCGAGTTCACCGGGCCGCTGGCCCTGGCCCTGATCCATTCGCGCAAACTGATCCACTTCGTCTGGATCGGCCTGGCGGCGCTGGGCCTGCTGCTGCTCCTGCCGCTGAAACCCGGCGCCGGGGCCCTGGACCCGGTCGGGGTGGGCTTCGCGGCGACGGCTGCTGTGCTGTGGGCGCTCTATATCGTGCTGGGCAAGCGCACCGGCCACATGCATGCCGGCCGCACCGTGGCCCTGGGCATGAGCACAGCGGCCCTGATCGTGGCGCCGATCGGCCTGGCCACGGCCGGCGCCGACCTCTTTCATCCCCGCGTGCTGATGCTGGGTCTGGTGGTGGCGGTGCTGTCCAGCGCCATCCCCTATTCGCTGGAGATGGTGGCCCTGAAGGGCATTCCCAAACGCAGCTTCGGGGTGATGCTCAGCGCCGAGCCGGCGGTCGGGGCGCTGGCCGGCCTGCTGATGCTGGGCGAGCGCCTGGCGCCGCTGCAGTGGCTGGCCATCGGCTGCATCATCGCCGCCTCGGCCGGCACGATCCTGACGACGCCTGCCGAAGTCGAGCCCGCGCCCTGAAGGCCGGGCGATTGCCTACGGCGTTGTGAGGGAGAAGCTGTCATCCCGGACAAGCTCGGCGAAGCCGGGCGCTGATCCGGGACCGCCGGAAGCGCTGAGCTCACGCGTCGGTCCCGGATCGGCGCGCTTCGCGCTTGTCCGGGATGACATCCGTTTTTGGGTCAGACGCGAAAGCCCCTAACCGCCCCGCGCCACGAACCAGCCGTTGCGGAAGCCCTGATCGGCCTTGCCATAGACGAACGCCCCGCCGTCCGGCGTGGTGAACCGGCCGCCGGCCGCGATCAGGATCGCGTGGCCCGCCGCCGTGTCCCACTCCATGGTCGGGCCATGGCGGGGATAGATGTCGGCCGAGCCCTCGGCGATGCGGCACATCTTGATCGAGCTATCCATCGCGGTGCGCAGATCAAAGCCATACTGCGCCGCCAGTTCGGCCGCGCGATCTTCCTTCAGGGTGTGGCTGACCAGGGCCACGGCCTCGCCTTTGGGCCAAGGGCGCACCGCCACCGGCGCGTCCGGGTCGCCGGGCGCCAGACGCTTGAGCACACCGTCGGAGGTGGTGAACCAGGCCTCGCCGGTGGCCGGGGCCACGATCGCGCCGGCCACGGGAACGCCGTTCTCGATCAGGCCGATATTGACCGTGAAATTGGGATCGCCGCGCACGAAGGCCTTGGTGCCGTCCACCGGGTCGACCAGGAAAAAGCGCGGGCCGATGTCCTCGGGCGCGCCAAACTCGCTGGCGTCTTCCTCGGAGACGGTCGGCACGCCGGGGAAAACCTCGGCCAGACGCTTGAGGATCAGGATCTCGCCGGCCTTGTCGGCCTCGGTCACCGGGCTGGAATCGGCCTTCTGGACCACGTCCAGCTCGGTGCGCCAGAACGGCAGGATGACCGTGGCGGCCTCCTCGCAGATCTCGGCCAGGGCGCGGCCCCAATCCGCGAGAGGCCGGGCGGCGAGAGGCAGGTCGGAAACGCTCATTCAGGATCCTCTCACTACGACCCTCGGGGGTCATCGCCGACATAGACGAGCGTCACGCGCTGGGCGTCGATCATCTGCTTGCCGGCGTCTTCGAAATTGACGGTCACGCGATGGCCGATCACCGACTGCACCTGTCCCAGACCCCAGTCGGGCTGGTCGGGATGGCGCACAAGGACGCCAGGTTCGAGAAACGGATCCATAACGCAGCTCTGATAAGCCGCGCCTTCAGTTTGCCAAAGCCTCAAATCACGCCAGAGTCCGCGCCCATGACCGACACGCCCTCGCAGCCCGCCCCGAGCCTTCCCGTTGACGTCAACGGGCCCGACTTCGCCGCGATGCTGGCGGCGCGCCTGTGTCACGACTTCATCAGCCCGGCCAGCGCCATCGTCTCGGGCCTGGACCTGCTGGAAGACCCCTCCGCCCAGGACATGCGCGAAGACGCCATGAGCCTGATCGCCTCGTCGGCCCGCAAGCT
>Ga0209023_10006992_pt1 | contig 11729 bp, 7 predicted proteins | sample LakOneMetagenome_FD_187468 | JGI IMG/M metagenome (GOLD analysis project Ga0209023, IMG submission 187468) | Freshwater and sediment microbial communities from Lake Erie, Canada (SPAdes) (version 2) | ecosystem: Environmental > Aquatic > Freshwater > Lentic | place: Lake Erie, Canada | collected...
GCGGAGGAGAGCGCTGATGGCCGACAAGACCTGCCCGATCCATTTCATCGCCTATCCCGAACAGCTCGACGAATGCCCCTATTGCGTCGAGGTCCGGCGCGAGGAGGCGGCCAAGCCACGCCCGCCCGAGACCCCGGCGTCCGGCGATGACCAGACCGCGCTGCTGGCCGGTATCGACGCCCTGGTGGAGGCGGCCCCGATCGTGACGCCCTTCGCGCCGGGGACGGGGACGGGGATGGGGGCGGTCGTCGTCCCGACCTTCGAAAGCCCGTCAGCAGCCGGGACTGTCGCCCTCGAAGCGACCGTGGCCGAGACCCCTGAAGCGCCGCCGGCGGAGACCGCCGCCGACCCGGCGAAGTCCGCCGCCCGTCCCGCGCCCCGCCGCCCCGCGCGCGGTCTGGCGGGCGTGCCCGAGCATGACCAGCCGGTCTCCGAGACCCTGCTCAACAGCTGGAAGACCGCGAACCAGAACGTCGTCGTCCTTCTGGGCTTCGCCTCGGCGGGCAAGTCGTGGTTCCTGACCCGGCTGAAGCACAAGCTGTTCCACGACCCGTGGTTCCCCCTGCGCTCCGAGCCCGCCTTCGCCGATCAGGGCGCGCGGGTGAGCCGGTCGAACAACATTTCCTCGCACAGCTTCCTGCCCGTCGGGGGCGCCGAAGGCGCGCACGCCGACGACGTCTTCCACATCATCGACATGCCCGGCGAACGGTTCGAGGGGGTGGCGGGCATCGACCTGTTCGGTCGCCGCGAGGAGCTGCTGGCCCTGCAGGTGTGCAAGTCGGTGATCATCGTCCTGCCCGCCGACGAGGTGCTGCTGGCCGAGCGCGCCGCCGAACGCTACGCCCTTTGGGAGGACGAGGTCCCGGGCAAGAGCCGCGTCCCGCGGGCCCAGCAGACCCTGGAGGCCCAGGCCCGCGAACTGGCCAAGTCCAATCCCCAGCTCGAGCGCTTCATCAAGACCCTGGGCCGGCTGCAGGACCTGCTGTCCCTGCTGGAGACCGGCATCGACGTCGACGCGGTCATCGCCATGGGCCGCGACGGCGTCATCGCCCATGCGGCGACGGCCCGACGGCCGTCCAAACCGGTCTTCATCGGCCTGGCCAAGGCCGACGTCATCAAGGACTATATCCGCGAGATCCAGGACGCCTATGCCGACGGCGTGCCCGACAAGCCGGTCAATCTGCTGCACCTGCTGTTCAAGGACGCCGAGGAAGACCTGCTGGCGCTGGAACGGTTCGACGATGATCCCCTGACCACCGTGCGGCGGTTCCGACGCGGTCTGGTGCAGTGCATGGAGGGCTTCCGCTGGTGCAAGCTCGACTTCGTCACCGCCTTCGCGGAGGACGAGGATCCGGCGCGGCGCAAGCGCGATCCGCTACGCGTCGACTATAGCCGGCGCAGCTGGGGCGTGGTCCCGGTGATCCGCTGGATCCAGTGGGCGGGGCGGGGACAGCAGCTGTCCAGTCAGGCCGACTGGGCCTTCATCTCCGCCGCCCGCGCCATCCGCCGCTTCCGGGACGACGGCCGCCTGACCCCGCTGAAGAGACGCAGCCTGTGAGCGATGTGACACCCACTCCCAGCCTGACCCGGCGCCTGCGTCTGTGGCGCATGGACGGCATCGATCTCGTATTCGGCGAGGCGGATCAGCGGCCGGTCCGGATCCTCGCCGCAGCCTTCGCGGTCGTCTGGCTTCTGGCGGCGGTCTGGCTGACGGGCTTCCCCTCGCCCTGGGCCGGGGAGCGCGGCGCGATGGTCATCCCCGCCGGCGCCGAGAGCGACGCCGGCCTAGGCGCGGCCGCCGCCAACTCCGCCTTCCAGTGGGCTGAGTTCCTGCGCGGCGACGGCGAGGCGCCCGAGGCCCTGCCGCCATTCCCGGCCGGCGCCGGACAGGAGCGCGCATGGCTCGACCGCCATGTCTGCGGCCCGTTCTCGAAGGCCCAGTCCAATCCGGTCAGCCGCGCCGCCGTCGCCTATCGCATCAGTGAATCCAACGGCCTGTGCCGGGGCTTTGACAAGACTCTTGATCAGGCGCGGCTGGCCCGGTCGTTCGGGGCGGGCGCCGGAGCGATCCTCGGCGGGCTGATGCTGATCCTTCTGGCGGTCGGAATGGGGGTCGGCGTCTATGCCTTCTCCCGCGTGCGGGACGCCTATCGCCGTCTGTACGTCTCGCACCATCGGCCCGATCCGGAGAGCCGATGACCGGCTGGCTCGGGGTCGTCTTTTCCGGCCTGTTCCTGACCGCCGTCTGGCTGATCTGGCGGGCGTCGGACCGGTCGCGGCCGATGACGCCGGCGCTGATCGCGCTCGGCGTCCTGATCGCCCCGGCCCTGGTCTGGACCAGCCTGATCGACGGCGCGCTGAACGGCCGCTTCGGCGACATGCATCTGTCGCTGAGCCGGCTGACGCTTGACGTCACGCGGGGCTCCCTGAGCATCGGCGGCGGCCCCGACGACGACCTCTTCATCCGCGGCGCCTCGCCCTCAGTGGTCACCATTCCCCGCCAGACGCCCGGCGCCGGTCCGATCGTCATCGAGGCGCCCGCGACCCCGACCCCCAATGCCGTGGGCGAGACCCTGTCGGTGGCGGCGGTCAAGCATGGCGGACGCTACGACTATATCGGCGCCCTGGACTTCGGTCCCGGCATGGCCGTCTGCCTGAAAGGCTGCGAGGGCGCCGGCGCGGTCTGGTACCGGTTCGAGCGCGGGCCGTGGCGGTTCGAGGGGGGCGACGGCCAGGCGGGCCCGGCCCTGCCACAGCGCCGCGCCTTCGGTCTCGCCCCCACCGTGTCATGGAAGCCGTCCCAGGCCATCCATCCGCTGAGCCGCATCCTGCCCGGCGCGCCCGAGACCCACGGCTTCGTCTATCAGACCGGAAACCTGTTCGGCGGCTGGAAGATCCTGCTGCTCGACCCGGACGCCCGGCTGGGCAAGGTCGAGGGCGGGCAGGTCACGCCTTTGCCCACGCCGAAGCCCGAGCTCATCCCGGTCACAGAGGCCCGCGCCCTCTCGATCTGGGATCTGCGCACCTACAATGCGGTCGATCCCGGTGATCCGCCGGGCCGGCTGCAGGAGCGGCGCGAGATCGCCCTCAGCCAGTCGGGCGCCGTCCTGACCGCCGCCCTGTCGACCCCGGCGGTGGAGCGGGTGGGGCGCTGCCCCCGCAACGGCTCCCCGTCGCCGGTGGCGCCCGACTTCCCGGTGCTGGGCGGCGACCTGTCCAACGCCCTGACCCAGGATCTGCCCTATCCCGAGCCCGGCCACTGCGCCGAGCTGGTCTCCGGGACCTTCCGCCTGACCGACCCGGTGGCGGTGGGCAAGAGCGCCGAGCTGCGCCTCGACCGGCTGGGCGCCCCGTGGATCCTCGGCTGGCTCAGCCTGGCCTGGGCTGTCGTGGCGATCGCCGTCTGGGGCGACGACTGGCGGTCCGAAACGTCTGGCGGCCGCCGCCTGCAGTGGGTGCTCTTCGTCGCGCTTCAGGCCCTGATGGCGATGCGGATGCTGACGGCCTTCGCCGGTCTCGCCGCCGATCCCGAACTGGCCGGCGGTCTGTCCGTGGTGGGGGAGGCGGGCCTCGCCTCGGTCGCCATGACCGGCCTGTTTCTGCTGCTGGCGCCGCCGACCGAACAGCGGGCGAGGCGGCTGGCGCTGGTGTTCGGCTTCATGATGGCGGTCGCTCTGGCGCTGCATCTGTGGATGGTCGCCACGCCCGGGTCGGTCTTCACCGCCCCCTTCCAGCGCGCCTTCTGGACCCCGACTCCGGGCGGCCTCGCCCTGCTGGCCACGGCCGCCGTTCTGGGCCTCAGCGGCGTTCAGGCTTTCGCGGCGACCGGGCGCGGCGTCGGGTTCATCCAGACTTTGCGGATACGCGCGCAATCGGTTGTTCCTGAACGACTACGGGACCGCGCGACCGACTGGAGACTGATCCTGCCGACCACCGGCGCGGTGCGCCTGCTGCTCGGCCTGATGTCGATCAAGGAGCGACTGCCGGTCCTCGGTTTCGCCGTCAGCGCCCTTTATACGCCCGCCCTGATCCTCGGCTTCTCGGGCCTGATGGCCGACGGTGCGCGGTCGACCGGACGGCGTCGGCTCCAGCTCGGCCTCGTCTTCTGCCTGTCGCTGGCCATCCTGTTCGTCGCCCTGCCGGTGGGGGTCAAGGACAACGGCTACGCCCTCGTCGGCATCCCGGTGATGGTCATGGCGGCCTGGGGCGTGTGGGAGCGGCGGCGTCAGGCGACCGATGGTCCCGAACGGATCGCCGCCGCCGCCTGGGCCGCGCCCCTGACCGGCGCCGTTCTGATCGTCCTTGTGGCGACCCTGGTGTTCCGGGCGCCGCCCGCCGCCTCGCCCGACGATCTCGCCCGCGCCGCCGTCGCCGCCTCGGACCAGCCGGCCCTCGACATCCTGTCGCGCGCCGGGGCCTACAGCCAGAACCAGCTGCGCCTGTGGGCCTTCGGCTCGCCCGATCAGGTCGAACGCTATGGCTCGTGGGAGGCCGAGAACCTGCGCGTCTGGTCGCAGCACCTGTCCGACTACACCGCCACCCTGTTCGGCCGGGGCTATCTGGCGCCGGTCAATCTCAGCGTGCTGAAGCCGGTGCAACTGAACGACAACGTCTCCACCCTCCACGTCATGGCCCCCTATGGCCGGATGGGGGCGGCGGCGCTGCTGCTGTGCCTCGGGGTCCTCGCGGCGGCGGCGGCGCGGGTGACCCGGCCGGAGGTCGAGGGGCCGCCCGGACAGGCCCCGACCCAGGGACGGTTGATCGGCCTGATGGCGCTGTGGATCCTGTTCGGCGTCGGCGCCTATGTGGTCCTGGCCAATCTGCAGCTGGCGCCGTTTACGGGCCGCAACGTCTATCTGCTGGCCGCCGCCTCCGACAGCGACCTGCTGGAAGGGATGACCCTGTTTGTCATGGCCTGGTTCGGCCTGACGGCGGCCCGGCGCAGCAAGCCTGAAGGCGAGGCTGTCTGATGGCCCGGGGCAAGTCGGTCATCGCCGCTGCGAAGAAGAAGGCCGCCGCTGCGGAGGTCATCGCCAGATCCGCCGCCGCCCCCGCTTCCGGTGACCGGCCCTCCGGAGACTTGCCGCCGGAGACCCCGCGCGGTCCGAAGATCCCTCGGCTCCCGCGCGCACCCTCGGGGATCGCCCCCGGCTGGTTCGTCGGCCTGGCCTTCGGGCTGCTGATCGTCGGGGCGCCGTGGATCCGCGCTCTGATGGGACATCCGAGGTCGGACATCCACGCCGTGCGTCAGGCCGACGCCTACAACGCCCTGATCAACGACCTGGTCCTGAAGCGCGGCTGGCTGGAGATCAGACAGCGTCCGGATGGCGAGGTCCGCATCCAGCCGTCGGCGCTCGCGCCGAAGGAGGCCGAGGGCTGGAAGGCCTTCGTTCGGAGCTCCTATCTCCGCGTCGACATGACCGAGCCGGCCCGCTGGCTGTTTGACGACGATCTCGGGCGCGGCGCCCGGCTGACCGAGATCGATCCGACGGCGCATCAGGTGCTCGGGCCCTATGCGGGAACGCTGCAATGGCGCGGCGACATCCAGTTCCGCACCGGCTCCTCGGGCGGCGCCTCGCTCAGGCATGTGGGCGAGACCCGGGCCTTCCTGTTCCGCCCGGCGCGCGGCGCCGCCGAGAGCGGGCAGACGACGGCGACGCTGGCCCTGTTCAAGCCGGAGGCGGGCGAACCCCAACAACTCTGGCCGCGTCGCTATCGCTTCGTCGACGAGAAGGAGGTCGCCGAGGTCATCGCGCTGGACAACCAGAACGCTCTCGTGCGGGTCATCGGCGGCTCGCCGGTCACCGTCACGGTCGCCGGGGTCGAGGCCACGGCGGGGCCGGGCGAGGTCCAGTATCTGCGGCTGCCCGCCGACCGGGACCTGGTCTTCACCAAAGGCGAGCATGCCGAACGTTTCGTCTATGAGGTCGCGGCCCCGACCGTGTCCCGCTACGAGGCCGTCAGCGGCCAGAGACTGCGGGCCCCGGGTCTGGAGAGCCTTGCCCGCGCGCTGGAGCCCGCCGTGACCCGCCGCGACGACCGACCGATCGTCGTCACCCTCGACCAGCGGCTGCAGTCCGAGGCCGAGAGCCAGCTTCACGCCATCGTCGACCAGTTGCCAAGCGCGCCCGCCTTCCGCTCCGCCGTGACGATGATGGACGCCCGGACCGGCGAGGTTCTGGCCGTCGCCAGCCTGCCCGTCGCGACAGGCGATCCCGACGACACGCGCGGCCGTCACCGCTTCACCACCTCCAACCACAATTTCGATCTGATGCCGGTCGGCTCGGTGGCCAAGGCGCCCTTGTCCATGGCCATCCTCCAGACCTTCCCCGCCCTGTCGACGCTGGAGGTCCGGCCCGGCGCGCCGGGCTTCCGCGAGCTGCTCGGCGTCGATCTGGGCACGCGCCGCGCCGACGGCTTGGCCTTTTCCGACACGGTGGCAGGGCCGGCCTGGATGAATTTCACCCGGTTCCTCGAGGCGTCCAGCAACAAATACGCGGCGGCCCTGATGCTGCTGTCGCTCAGCGACGACCCGACGAAAGCCGACCAGAGCCTGCCGCCCAGCCCGACCGACTGCTACCGGATATCGGGCGCCCAGCGCTGCCAGCCGCCGGTGACGCCGATCCTGTCGGGCCAGCCGCGCGGGGCGTTCGGTATCGTCCCCGACATGGCCCAGCAGCGCGCCGTCCCCTGGGCGCTGGAGCTGACCCGGCTGTTCGGCGTGCAGGCCGAGTTCGACCGCGATACGCCGCGCCGCGACACCTCCGTCTGGCAGGCGAAGTCCGGAGGACTGAACCTCGACAGCCCGGCCCTGCAGGCGCTGGGACTGGAGCGCGAGTCGCTCGGCCTCAACGTCATCCATGACCTCAAGGGCGACTATCTGATGAGCGCCCTGGGCGGCGGTCGGTCGCGCTGGTCGACGCTGCGGCTGGCCGAAATCTTCTCTCGCATGGTGCTGCGCCGTCAGGTCGAGGCGCGGTTCATGGTCGACGGCGACCGGCCGCCGGTTCAGCCGCTGACGATCCGCGACGAGGCCTGGAAGCCGATGATGGCCGGCCTGCGCGCGGTGACCGGTCCGGGCGGCACCGGCCGGGAGATCCGCCTGCCGACCGCGCCCGAGGGGCAGGAGTACCGGATCTTCGCCAAGACCGGCACGCCCAATGTCGACCGCCAGCAGGCGCTTCAGCCTGTCGATCTCGCGATGATGGCCCTGTCCGCCTACGACTGCGGGCTGAACTGGAGCACGCGCCAACGCCAGCTGACCCTCGCCGATCAGCCCGGCACGACGGCGGGCCTTAGCCGCGCCCATGAGCGGGTCAAGCCGATCTGCCGCACGGTCATCGACGGCGTCGGCGTCGCCGCCCTGACCCAGGCCTTCCAGCGCATCGACCGGATGAGCGCGGGGGGCGCCGCCCCGGCCTCGCTCCGGATCGACCGGGACAGCGGCAAGGTTCTGGGCGTCGCGCCCGACGCGGGGTTCGACGCTGAAAAGGGCCACGCCATCGCCCTCGTCATCGCCCGCTATGAGATCGGGGCGCCCGACGACCGGCCGCTGCGGGCGCTGAGCATCGCCGTCAATGTCCAGCAGCGCAGCGAGGCCCTCCACAACCCGGCCACCAAGGTCGCGGCCCTGCTGGTTCAGGATCGCGCCGTGCTCGACTGGCTGGCGCAGGACTCGCCGAACCGGGTGATCGGGTAATGGCGCGCAAGTCCGTCATCGCCGCCGCCCGGCCGAGAACCGGCTCGACCGTCTGGCGCGTTCCGGCCGCGATCGCGATCCTCGCGCTCATCCTGATCGTTCTGGGCCGCTGCTCGGGCCAGACGGTCGATCTGCAGGACCGTAAGCGGGGCGCGGCCGTCACCGTCGAAGCGACGGGTATGGAGAGTTGGGGCCAGTTTTTCGCCTGCTACCCGCTGCCGGACGCCTATATGAAGGTCTCGGTGATCCGGCAGTACGCCTCCGACGGCAAACCCGGAAAGCCGCCCCAGCGCGTCCGCATCCCGCTGGAGGCCGACGGCAAGGCGATTTCGGCGGCGGAGGCCGGCTGGCTGACCGCGCTGCGATCGCCGTCCGTCGTCTGTCCGGTGGCGTCGAAATAGCAGAGGGGGTCGCCAACCCGTCTCCGCTTCTCCAGACTGCACCCGATTCCGAGGCCCCGCATCAAGAGGGTCGATTGTTTCGCCCGGAGGGCTTGTCTTGAAGTGTATCGTGCTCGGAGCCGGCGTCATCGGGGTGACGACCGCCTGGTATCTGGCCAAACAGGGCCATGAGGTGACCGTGGTCGAGCGCCAGCCGGGACCCGCGCTGGAGACCAGTTTCGCCAATGCCGGCCAGGTGTCGCCCGGCTATTCCTCGCCCTGGGCCGCGCCCTCGATCCCGCGCAAGGCGCCGCGCTGGCTGATGATGAAGCACGCGCCCCTGATCCTGCGCCCGGCCGTGAACTTGGACATGATCACCTGGGGCGTGGCCATGCTGCGCAACTGCACCTCGACCCGCTACGCCCTGAACAAGGAGCGGATGGTCCGTCTGGCCGAATACAGCCGCGACCAGCTCGACGCCCTGCGCGGCGAGACGGGCATCCGCTATGACGGCCGCCAGCAGGGCACGCTGCAGCTGTTCCGCACCGAGAAGCAGCTCCACGACGTCGGCAAGGACGTGAAGGTGCTGAACGCCGAGGGGGTGCCGTGTGAGGTGCTGGATCCCGCCGGCTGTATCGCCGCCGAGCCGGGGCTGGGCCGGTCCGACGCGACCTTCGTCGGCGGCCTGAGGCTGCCGCACGACGAGACCGGCGACTGTAACCTGTTCACTGTCCGTCTGGCCGAGATGGCGGCCGCCGCGGGGGTCGTCTTCCGTTTCAATGAGACCGTCCAGCGCGTGACTGTCGACGCCGGGCGGATCGCCTCCGTCACAACCGACAAGGGCGAGCTCCGCGCCGACGTCTATGTGCTGGCCTTGGGCAGCTATTCGACGGGGATCGCCCGGTCGATCGACCTGCGCCTGCCGGTCTATCCGGTGAAGGGCTATTCGATCACCATGCCGATCGTGGACGAGACGGCGGCGCCGGTCTCCACCGTCATGGACGAAAGCTACAAGGTCGCCATCACCCGCCTCGGCGACCGTATCCGGGTCGGGGGCATGGCCGAGCTGTCGGGCTTCAGCCACGACCTGCCGCCGGCGCGCGAGCGGACGCTGAAGCATTCGGTCTCGACCCTGTTCCCCGGCGCGGGCGACCTCGACGCCGCCCGCTTCTGGACCGGCCTCAGGCCCATGACGCCGGACGGCACGCCGGTCGTCGGCCCGACGCGGATCGCCAACCTGCACATCAACACCGGCCACGGGACCCTCGGCTGGACCATGGCCTGCGGCTCGGCGCGGGTGCTGGCCGATCAGATCAGCGGCAAGCGGCCCGAGATCGAGGCCGCCGACCTCGCGATTTCCCGCTACGCCTGAACGGGCTCGGGCGCCTTCGTCCTGGCCTGAGCCGCAGCCCGGGCCGAGGTGGCCGCCGACAGCAGGGCCTTGACCGAGGCCGTGGCCACGTCGGCGTCGATGCCCACGCCGAACCAGGTCGCCCCGTCCGCGCCCTTGCACTCGACATAGGCGGCGGCCTGCACATCGGAGCCGTGGCCGATGGCGTGTTCCTGGTAGTCGGCGATCTCCAGATCGATGCCGACGCCTTCGCGCAGCCCGTCCAGCACGCTGGACATCAGGCCATTGCCGCGCCCGCTGACCGTATGCTCCTGACCGTCCAGGCTGATGCGGCCGACGAAGTGACGCGCCCCGCCCGTGACCGCGCCCTCCTGATAGTCGATCAGCCGCAGGGGCTGCGGGCTGTTCAGGTGATAGGCGGCCTGGAAGGCGCTCCAGATATCGGCGGCGTTCAGTTCGCGGCTGGTCTGGTCGGCCAGTTCCTGCACGTGGCGGCTCAGGTCGGCCTGCAGGCGTTTGGGCAGTTTCAGACCCTTGTCCTGCTCGAGGATCCAGGCGACTCCGCCTTTGCCCGATTGGGAATTGACCCGGATCACGGCCTCGTAGGAACAGCCGATATCGGCCGGGTCGATGGGCAGATAGGGGACGTCCCACATCTGGTCGTTGCGCGCGGCCTGGGCCGCGAAGCCCTTCTTGATCGCGTCCTGATGGCTGCCGGAAAAGGCCGTGAAGACCAGTTCTCCGGCATAGGGATGGCGCGGATGGACGGGCAGCTGGTTGCAGTATTCGACCGTCCGGACCACCTCGCCGATGTCCGAGAAGTCCAGTTCCGGATCAACGCCTTGCGTGTACATGTTCAAAGCCAGAGTCACGAGATCGACGTTGCCGGTCCGCTCGCCGTTGCCGAACAGGCAGCCTTCGACCCGGTCGGCGCCGGCCATGATCGACAGCTCCGCCGCCGCCACGCCCGTGCCCCGGTCGTTGTGCGGGTGGACCGAGATGATCACGCTGTCGCGGCGCGAGATGTTGCGACCGAACCATTCGATCTGGTCGGCATAGACATTGGGCGAGGCCGCCTCGACCGTCGCCGGCAGGTTCAGGATCAGCGGCCGATCGGGCGTCGGCTGCAGGATGTCCATCACCGCCTCGCAGCACTCGATGGAGAAATCCAGCTCGGCGGTGGAGAAGGTCTCGGGGCTGTATTCGAACCGCCAGTCGGTGTTCGGCCGCCGCGCCGCCTGGTCCCGCAACAGCTTGGCGGCCGTGACCGCGATGCCCTTGATCTCGGGCCGCTCCAGACCGAACACGATCCGCCGCCAGGCGGGCGAGACGGCGTTATAGACGTGGACCACGGCCTGCTTCGCTCCGTCCAGGCTGTCGAACGTCTTGTCGATCAGGTCGGCGCGGGCCTGGGTCAGGACCTGGGGCATGACGTCGTCGGGAATGGCGCCGCGGTCGACCAGCGAGCGGATGAAGTCGAACTCGGTCGCCCCGGCGGAGGGGAAGCCGACCTCGATCTCCTTGATGCCGATCTTCACCAGCAGGTCGAAGAAGCGCTGCTTCTTCTCGGCGTTCATCGGGTCGATCAGGGCCTGGTTGCCGTCGCGCATGTCGGTCGACAGCCAGCGCGGCGCCCGGGTGATCGTCTTCGACGGCCAGGTGCGGTCGGGAATGTCGACCTGCGGGAAGGGGCGGTATTTTACGGACGGATCGCGCAGCATCGGCGCGTCTCCTTTTTCAGTCTGGAGGGTCTGGACGAGTTACGGCGCGGGTAAAGCCGCCGGGCGCAGATCAGGCGCGGCGGCTGCCGATAAGTCGCGCGTCGAGCCGAAGCGGCAGGCGGCGAAATTGCGTCAGGTGACAGACCATCCCGTCCCTATAGCGAAGAATCATCGCTGTGGCTTCACCTTGCGGTGAAAAAATGCGGTGGCGCCCCAATTCCCTCTCCTGGCGGGAGAAGGATCAGGAGACCTCGCGCCGCCGCCGGAACTCCGCCGGCTTCAGCCCGTGTTTCTGCAGCTTGTCGTACAGGGTCTTGCGCGGCAGGCGCAGGGCCTCGGTCACGGCGGTGACGTCGCCGTCGTGCCGTTCCAGCGCCTCGCGGATCAGCTCGGCCTCGTAGCGGGCCAGACGCTCGGTCAGGCCGCCGGCCGCCTCGACCGTTCCGACCCCGCCGGGATCGGTGAGGCCCGCCGCGACCCGCTCGGCGAAATGCGCCAGCTCGCGCACATTGCCGGGCCAGTCGTGCTCCAGCAGATGACGGCGCACCGCCGCCGTCAGCCCCGGCGCCGACCGGCCG
>Ga0209023_10006993_pt1 | contig 11728 bp, 20 predicted proteins | sample LakOneMetagenome_FD_187468 | JGI IMG/M metagenome (GOLD analysis project Ga0209023, IMG submission 187468) | Freshwater and sediment microbial communities from Lake Erie, Canada (SPAdes) (version 2) | ecosystem: Environmental > Aquatic > Freshwater > Lentic | place: Lake Erie, Canada...
ATGGTGATGATTCCTGATTCTCGCCCTACGTCAAACGACGAACTTGCTGTTAGCTACTGGCCTCACCCAACGGTGACACGTAGGGGATCGCCCTCCGGGTAGGGCTGCACCCTAAGCTCGAACCATGTCGTTCCCTTGCTCAGACCGGTTGAATTTTCGAAACATGACCGACGATGACCTTGACGACATGGCTGCCATGCTGGCTGACCCGGCCGTGATGGAGTTCTACCCACGACCGAAAAGCCGTGAGGAGGCCCAGGCGTGGATCGATTGGAACAAGGGCAACGACGTCGAACACGGCTATGGTCTGTGGGTCATCGAGACGAAGGCAGGTGAGTTCGCCGGTGACTGCGGCCTAACGTGGCAGGTGGTTAACGGCCGACCGGAACTTGAGGTCGGCTACCACGTGCGGGCAGAGATGCAGGGCCGAGGGTACGCAACCGAGGCCGCAGCGGCCTGCCGCGACTTCGCCCGAGATATCTTGGGGGCCAGTCACCTTGTCGCGATCATCCACATCGACAACACAGCATCCAGACGAGTAGCGGAAAAGATCGGGCTGGCGTTCGAAGAGGACGACCATGGCGGGGAGATCGATGTTCGATCGGTTTATGGATCAGGTCTTTAAAACCCGGTTACCGTTCCCAAGCGACACAGCGTCGGCGCACTCGGCCGCCGGATGGTTTGGCCCCAGAGCCGTCGCGCTCGACGTCCCTTTATCGCACTACGGACGTGCGTCAGCGCGTGGGTCGCGGGAATGCCGTCGGTTGCTCTATCGTTCGGGGATGCGCCACCTCCCGTGACTGGCTGACTGGACTTACACCGAGCTAAGAGGTTTCTTTCTGGACGAGCCTGAAGCCCTCGAAGATGTCGCGGGCTAGCGCTGAACTAGCTACCGCCGACCGGACCCCGATTGAGTCGGATTGGCAACGGGTGCAGTCGGGTGGGCAAAGCCCTAGCTGATGGCGCGAAGGATTAGCTGGATGATGTAGACGATTGCGGCAACGATGCCGATTACGAGGCCAGCTATGGCTAGGCCTCGTCCCCGCGCGGTGCCTAACCGAATCGCGTGGAGAGCCCTTCTGGAAAGCAGCACGCCGATGAAGCCAAGGAAGCCGAAGATGAAGAGCCCGACGACCGACAGGATGAAGCCGCCGATCGCCAACTTGCTGAAAGGCGGTCGAACCGGTTGTCCGTCCATTCCCGGCTGATACTGAGGCGCGACGTACGTCGGCGGGTGATTTTCTGGGGGAAGCGACGGCTGGTCTGACATAATTCTCCATCCTGAGGCAATACGTGCCTCAATCCCGACTCTATCGCGCGCAATTTGCAGAATGAGCCACTCGCGGAGCGGTTTGGTAGCCAAAAAGCACTGCATCGGTTCGCTTTTCACCTCTACATACTCCAGTTCCTTTCCGCCGTGGGTCGCGGTGCTGAGCGATGTTCAGCACCGTCCCGTCGGGCGCGCGGAAGAATAGCGGGCGAATGCCCCACGGCCCAGTGGTCAGGGATGAACATTCTTGGGAGATTTCGGCGAGGAGTCTGGCGGCGTTCCTGACCCCGACTCCTGGCATGCTGATCAGGGCGGGCTGAAGGCGGTGGGCGTCCACGAGTCGTTCGCACCGCGTCATGAGGGCGTGTGTCTCTTGTGCCGCAGGCGTCATGGCGAAAATCCTGCTTCCTAGGTTCTGATCCTTTCGGATCTCACCGAGTATCTATGTGCGGTACCCCGGGCGGCTTTGGGAAAGCGCTAGGTCTTTGCGATTGGCCCGGTTGAACTCGCCGTTCCCCTGCAGGACGCCCACGCCAACGGGCAGTCTGACGTGCGGGTCACGAGCTGCCATCGAGGATGCTGAGCCGTCCGGCGTGCAGAAACTCCCACGAAGTGGACAACAAAATCCATCATGCGGGCAACGGTGTGCGGGTGATGAGGGTCTTATTTGCCTGTCGTAGCTCGAGGAAAATACGGCCGAATCAATGCGGCGAGGATGAGAACCAGAAAGAGAGTCAAACTGATTGCAGCGAGGATCATCGATCCGAACCCTACGGCAACGAGGAACGCTGCTTCGGGGCTGCCCATGCTGCCAAACTGGACCCCAACGCGTCGGCCGTCGGCCGACGGCCGCATACGCGTAGACGGCCCCCATCGCCAGGAGGCTGATTACGAGGCTGATTGCCGATCCAATAATCCAACGCTTCATGATTCCCCCAGCTGGCTTGCACGCAACAATTCCACGGACCCGAGTGGAAAGCAAGCTTCACCGAACGTCGCCGAGTTCGAAGGGGACCGACGCATGCCTCGAATTGGACCCAACTCACCCGCGAACTCGGCCATGGCCAGCAATGTCCCGCACGGGGTTCCCCTGTGACACGGTCTAAGCGTGTTAGGCAGTTGCGTTGATCAGGCTTGAATCTGTCGCGGTGGCCGTCCCGCATACGGGCCTGCATTAGCGACCGTAGTGGTAGCGACATCCGGCGATGCGGACTTCGTCGGTCTCGACCTTGTAGATCAGGCGATGTTCGTCTGTAATTCGACGTGACCAATACCCGTGGAAGCCGTGCTTGAGGGGTTCGGGTTTTCCGATGCCTTCATTGCCGTTTCGAATAACATCCCTCAGGAGCGTATTGATGCGTTTGAGGATCTTGCGGTCTTGCGTCTGCCACCAGCAGTAGTCTTCCCAGGCATCCTCGTCCCAGATCAACTTCATTCGTCAAGGTCGTGCTGCGTGCCCTGGCCGGCCTCGAGTCGATCGATCGATCCGAGGAGGCGGCGCGCGTTCGCCGGGTTCTTAAGCAGATAGGCGGTTTCCTTGAGCGACTGGTAGTCGTCGAGCGAGACGATGACCACGGGTTCGTGTCCCGCACGAGTGATGATGACTTCTTCTCGGTCATCCACCACTGCTGAGAGAGTCTCGGCGTACTTCGCCCGGGATTCTGAATATGTCATGGTGCGCATGGGGATCCTTTCACGTACAGAAAACTGTACGTCACCTCGGTTGCGATTACAAGATGCACCCACGGCCCTACTCTCGTCGCGTAAACGGTGCCATAACGGCGACGGCGACAGGGTCAGTGCGAGGCGCACCGGTGGGAGGCGGGACTGACAGGTCGGCGTGGCACCCGATCAGGTCAATTCAGATTCTCTGCCGCCACCAAAGAACTGCCCCTCGTGGCCGCCTCTGAGCATCAAGAAGCTATGAAGGTCTTCGCGGCTAATCGCCCGAGCTGACGGGCAGAATATCTCTGGCATTCACGATCGAAACGGTGTCCAAGCGAACGTCGTTGAGCAAATGGCGGTAGATGCCGATATCCGCAGCAATGATCACCGAATCGGGATACACGAAGGTTCCCCAGGCAAACCACCCCTCTTCATCATTCGCAAATTCTGGAACGCGATCGTCCGGACCGGATTGAATGAATTCACGGACGGGGAGGTCGTAAGGAACGTAATCATCATCGAGCCTCCGGGTCAACATGCCTGAGTGGTCATGGGGCGCATATCCTGCCCAGCTCAGGCAGTGCAGCACATTGGTCGGTCCCAGTTGTTGCAGTGCGTCGTTGATCGCCTGGGCCGTCACAGGGTCAACGAACCCTCGAGACGGCTCTGGTGGACTGGCAGACGCACCGAGCTGATCGACATACCGATCCCAAACGTCAAACCAGCTGGTGGAGCCGGAAGATGTCAACCTTTATGAGTCAGTTTCTTTAGGTGGTCATTGAGTTCGTTTCCTTCAGGGGTTCGTTGATCCAGGTCGTTGTCGGGAACGTTGGTGGCTTCGGGTGATGCCGAACGAAGCGTTCAGGGTGGGCTGCATAGGCCGTCGTGAGGACGCGGGCGCGAGCGTGCTGGATGGCGGGCGCGCGGCCGTGATGCAGGTTGAACGGGGTATGCATTCCGATGCCGGAATGGCGATGCTCGTGGTTGTACCAGTCGTAGAACTCGGTGCAGAATGAGCGTGCTTCGGCGAGGCTGTAGAACCGGTCGGGGAACTCGGGCCGGTACTTCAGAATTTTGAAATGGGCCTCGCTGAACGGATTATCGTTGCTGACATGTGGTCGGGAGTGCGACTTGGTCACGCCCAGGTCGGCGAGCAGGAACGCGACGGGTTTCGACGCCATCGAGGAGCCGTTGTCGGAGTGGATCGTCAGCTGGTCTCGGCGAATGTTTTGCTTCTCGATCGTGTCGAACAAAAGCCGCTCAGCCAGCTCGGCGGACTCCCGAGTCGCGACCATCCAGCCGACGACGTACCGCGAGTAAATGTCGATGATCGTATACAAGTGGAAATATGACCATGTGGCCGGACCTTTCAGCTTCGTAATGTCCCACGACCAGGTCATGTTGGGTCCCGTCGCGATCAGTTCGGGCTTCACCCGCGCCGGGTGCTCGGCCTGAGCCCGACGCTCCCCGGTCTCACCGTGGGCGCGGAGCAGACGATACATCGTCGCCACCGAGCAGAGGTAGGTGCCCTCGTCGAGGAGGATCGCCTGGATCTCCGCCGGCGCCTTATCCACGAACCGCTCGGACCGCAGCACCTCCAGAACAGCGGCGCACTCCAGCTCGGTCAGCGCGCGTGGCTGCTTCGCCGGCTGTGGCCGGGGCCGCGGCGCTGACGGCGGCCGTGGCGACCGCGGGTGTTGGCGCTAGTGCGTCGCCCGCGACCGGCCCACGGCCAGGCACGCGTCCCGCGTGCCCACGAGCGGGACAAGTTCGGTGATGGTGGCGTCGATTATTTCTCGGTGTTCGTCTCGCTGCTGTTGGTCGAGAGCTGATCCAACAGAGCCGAGAGTTTTCCCTGGATCGCGATCACCTGCCGCGCCGTTTCCAACTCGCCCGACAGCCGGAGGTTTTCTTTCCGCAACCGGGCCGCGTCCTTCTCCGACGGACTGGCTGGCGGCGCTCCCGCCGGCCGCGCTAAGGCAGCCAGCACTCCCTTGTCTCGCTGGTCACGCCACGAGCTGACTAAAGAGGTGTAGAGCTTTTCTCGGCGGAGCAGCGCGCCGCGGCCTTGCCTGTTCAGGCTGTCGTACTCGGTCAGAATGTCGCGTTTGTACTTGGCGGTGTAGGTTCGCCGCCGAGCACGCTCGGGAACCTGGGGATCGGGAACATCTTCCATCCCTACAGCCTGCCCGGTCGAGCTGAGTCCTGTCATCACTGCGTTCGTCAAGGGAAACTCCTTCCCCGCCCTCTACGACACTATTCGAGACGATCCCGGTGCCTTATCCAAGGTTGACAGAGAGGGATCACGGACGATTCTTGCTGCGACGCTATCTATTTGAGTTTCAGCCGTGGTTTGAACTTGGGCTCTCGGATTGGGACCGGCATCTTCGCCAATCGGGCAGCGGAATTCAGATACAGGAAGGCCAGCGCGGCAGAGAGAACTGCGCTGGTTGTCGTGTCGAGGATTGTCATGCGTCCCAGTGACTGCGCTGACTGGGCGACCCCGAGAGTGGCAGTGATGACGAGGAGCAATGTTGACGCTAGGGAGAGCGTGAAGATGAGGCCGAGCACGCGGCTGAGCAGCGGCCTGGCCGTCACCTTCCACCAAGGCCGGCGGGGCGCGACCGGCTCCCCGCGGCCACGAAACAACCTCGCACCGACGATGACGCTTGCCAGCGTGATCGCCGTAATTAGCAGACTGCCGACCAGGGCGGGTGCGTCCAGTGCGGTGAGGAGGCTTTGGGCTGGGAATCCGACGAGCCACGCTCCGACGACGTACAGGACCTTGAAGTACCACCTCGTGATGCGGATATTCAGAACTCGCTGCATTGCATTCCCCGCTACCTGAGTGTCGTCGGCCAAGACTACTGGACGCCCTCTCACCGGGTTCGAGACGGCATAGCGAGTTGTTCTCAAATGGCACTCCCCGAGATTTCGGAGCCTCGCCGATTTGGCACCGAATCTGCGCCTGTAGAGGTTCCCCTCTGACACGGCCTCAGAGCATCGGGCAGGTGCATGGATCAGCCCTAGATCTGTCGCAGTGGACGTCCGGCTTGCGGGATGTTCTCGCGAGGGAATCGCAGTCCCGACCAAGAGCTTGTTCCTGGTCGGGACTCGTCGGCGGTCTGGATCTGATTCGACGGGGCAGGAAATGTGGATATCTGCTATCCGCGGGATTTGAAGACCTTGTCGGGTTGGCGAAAATCGCCGCACTCGCGTCCAAGGGCCCGCCATGTCCCTGTCCAATCTGAGGGAGTCCGGCATGGGGCTCATACACGAAACCAGCATCCGGTTTGCCGACAGAGCTGTAGTTGTTGTGGAGCCGCGAGAGCTTACGAAGGGCAACAGCGATGACGAATATCCCTGACAGCAGCAGGAGCGCGCCGGAGACGATGAGGAAAACGGAGAGCCCAACCGGCGCACTTCTAAGCCCGAACAGTCCTTGCGGCCAGAGCATCGTCGAACCTGTAACGAGGACGATGCCAACGAAGAGGAGCGTCCGAGCGAGGCGCTTGCTATGGCGCCGTGCGTCATCGGCCGCGACCAGTTTTTCCGCGATGGATCGCGAACTCTCCGAGGGCTGGACTGGAGTCTTCCTCATGTCGATACTGTACATTCGGAAATCGAGCACCGGTAGTCGGGATTCTCCCGACCTCGTTCTTCAACGGGGGTGGACCTAGTTTCCGATGCAAGCGCTTCCTTGCCGTGCTGTCCGACCCTTTGTATCCCCGCGCAAGCCCTTCCCTTTCGGCGACGCTGGACCTACTGGTCCTTGATGCGGAGGTTCTCGCTTGCCTTGCTCCAGCCCGCTCGATCGGAGACTAAATGCGCGTGCCCCCCGGTCAGAAACCGCGAGAGAAGGGCGGCCAGGTCGGCGGCGTTGCTATCGACGTTCCGTTCACCCCGGGCCGCGTTGATGCGCTGGGGGAAGAAACCGACGTGGAGTCGTTCGTGTGGCTGGAATCGGCTGCAGATGGGTTCCCAAACGCCACTCCCCACAACGTCGGATCTCCAGCGGATTGGCACCGAATCTGCGTCCCTCGAGGTCGGGCATCCGATTCGCGAGCGTGCCTCTATTCGGCGGTCTCGGTCAAAATCTGAGCAATCCAATCGGCAATCTGTCTTGCCCGTTTGTCCCCGTTGCGTCTCGCGTCTCGCTTTTCGCTCCTCCTCGCCCCGCCTCGGGTCGTCGGCGACCCGCTCGCCTACGGCCGACCATCGGCGCAGCTGTTCCGCGATGAATCTCCATGCGCTCGGTTCCAACGTAATTTCGAGGTGCTCGTCGACAGGGGGCCAGCCGCCCCGCCCGTCGGTCTTTCTGGGGTGTTGACGAGTTTGCACCCAGCCTAGGTCGCGGATGTGTTGTCCGCGCTCTATCGTGTGGCTGTCGCCATCAATGGCTTCCTTCGCGATCGTGTTGTCGATCGTGGCGTTGATGATCAGCCAGTCCCTGACCGGCGTTGTTATCTGAGTGCCTGCCTTCACGTGGACGCCGTTTAGTTGACCGTTAGACGTTCCGGTTGTGGGATCACTTATCGGGATTCGTATATCTCGCGACGATGCCCGAGTCGGAGGACGAGCACGATCAACAGGTCGTCGTGAATCTCGTAAATGATGCGGTAGTCACCCGTTCGAACCCGCCATTCGCCAGAGCCTCCGACGAGTTGGATTGCTTTGGGCGGCCGCGGATCGTCGGCCAAGAGGTCGATCGCTGCTTGAACTCTCCGGCGGACCTGCGGATCGAACGTGCGCAGTTGCCGTTCGGCGGCTGGTGCGATCTTCACCGAGTAAGTCATACGAGGCCGAGGTCCGCCTTCACCTGTTCCCAAGGAGTCGGTTCGCTTTTCGTGCGACGCATCTCTTCACGCGATTCCTCAGCGGCACGAATATCGGCCATGTCTTCGGCCAAATCCATGAGGCGCTCTAAATCGTCGGCGTCGATCACAGCCGCGACTCGCCGTCCGCGGCGAGACAAGAAGACCGGCTGGTGCTCGGTGCGAGCGCGGTCGATGATCGATGCGAGCTGGTCGCGTGCATCGGAGACGCTGATTGGGACTGTGGTCGACATGCATCAATCGTACATTTTACCTACCGGATGTACAAGAAATCATCAAATGTACAATTGGCCTCCCGCTCAGGGTTCCCCTCAGACACTGCTTCGCAGCGTTGGGCAGCTACATGGATGCGCCCTAGATCTGTCGCATTGGCCGTCCGTCTTGCGGGCACGGCCGCGATCGTGAGTGATACTGAGGCCACCCGAGCGCATGGTCCGCGATTATGCGCCCCCACCGCGCAGCGCCACGCACCTGGGCGGTCATTCTGAAAGTCCTGCCGGCGCTTTCGGACGCGGTCCTGTGTCCCGCGACACGTTCTTCTGCCAGGGACGCTGCCCCAGCCGAATCGGACACCTCTTGCTAACCTCAGCGCCATGGAGCAGACAAGCATCACGACCCACGTTTATCTCAGTGCCGCCACGCTCACGGGGACGGTCAGTGAATGAAGAACGCCTCGGTACGGCGGGTCTATGCGGTCGGGAGCGCACTCGTCCTACTTGGCGTCGGATTCGTTTTCACCGCTCTCTTTTCATACTTCATTCGCTACTCACAAGTCGACTCACTCATCGGCAGTATCGACAACGACCTCTATCTCCGACTGAGCCAGATGTTCGCAGCCGAGAAGGCGCTCCTGACTTTGGGCGGGATTGCGCTCAGCGCGGGCATCATGATGGCGATCTTCGGCACCGTCAGATTCCGGCACCACACCGCCGTGGGCTGAGCCACTCGTTCAAGGCCGCACGTTTCATCTCGTCCGGCCTGCAGCTCAGCCCCGCCCGTCGCCGGTTCCGCTTGCGGGCCCGTTTTCCTGGCATGTTCTGACGTTATTGAGGGGGCGGCCTGGAAGGTTGCAATGTGTCCAGGGGGTTCCTAGTCTGGTGCCATGAAGGATCCTGGAAGCAAGCTAACACCTAGTTCGAATCAGGGGAGCACGCGCGACACGGGTGTTCGGGTGCGCTACGTCGGCTCCTACGAGCCAATCGATCAGGTGGACGTGGAGGCGGTCGAGCCGGAGGACACCGTTCCGAGCCCGGAAACACGCGATACCGATGTGTGGTTGACCGAATGGCAGGTAGCTGAGGACGGTTTGGACGTTGCACTTGACCAACGCGTCGACTGGTCGCTGGTGCCCATGGACCAGAACTGGGCTTCTCGCCTTTTTGCCGGAAGACGAGCGATTCCCTTGCAGCTCGACACCTATGCTGACGCCGTCCGTGACCCCTCGGACCGGTCGGAGTGGACGCAGCTGTCCGGTCGCGTTGCCCGAATCGATCAGATCTCTGTTAGGTACCACCCGTCGGAAGATCCAAAGGAACGCGGTGGACTGGTGCCGGAAACGGGGGGCGCCATGCAACACAGTGTGCCGAGCCTTCGCCAGACGCGCGGTCATCACGGAAAGATCGTCGGCTGGATAGTCCGCGTGCGTGAATAGGCGTTTCGCCGCTTTTTCCTGTCTCGGTTGAGGTTCCCGCTACGGGCCGACGTTAGTGCTCGGCGGTGTGGGGCGTCAGAAGGCGGTCGCGAATCTTGAGTACCATTGCCGCTGTCAGCGCAGACGACCCTGCTTCAGGCGGGCTTTCACCGCTGAAGAGCCCAAGCCGAACAAGAGCTCCGACGAGTTCGGCTTTGGCGCGGGCGCTTCACTGAATCTGGAAGGGCGAATGCAAGAACGTCGAAGTTCCCCTCGATAGCGTGCGGAACCACCACCCTGACGCGTCCTATGTTCGGGTCGTCGGCAGTCAGGTGCAGGTGAGCGCGGAGCTCCGGATCAAATCCAGTGCCACCGACGTAGGCTACGTTCTTATGGTCGACATCGATCCAGACGTAAATCCAAGACCCGGTCGGGTGAACAGCCCCCGCGCGCACCTTGACAACTCGTTGGAGTATCAACTGATCCATAGCCTCAAACTATCGGCCCACGGTGATCGGCAGCAAGATAACCTCCCCAAGAGCGGCCCACCACGAGATGCCGGCTGGTGCGCTCATGGTTCTGATCGAGAGGAAGCACGAGCTCGCGAGCTAAAGTTCTCACCGCTTTTTGGGCTCTAAACTCAGCCCGGGACAAACGACCCTGTGGCAGGCTGACCTCATGATGGACGCGGGCTGGGACCAGAGGATCGACGACTTCTACGAGCATGATTTCGATGAGGCAGATCCGCTGACCGCGATAAAGCGGATGCGATCCCTCGTCGCGGAACGTCCTGCCGGCGATGCGGCCGCCTTGTTCGAGCTGGGTGGCGTCTACGATTCTCTCGGGTTGGAATCCGAGGCGATCCCGCTTTATCGGGCTGCTCTCGCCGCCGGGCTCGAAGGAGAACGAGCAACGCGAGTCTTCATCCAATTGGCAAGCACCCTGCGCAATGTGGGGGAATCGGCGGAAGCTGTCTCCATACTTGAAAGTGCCCCGATGTCACCCGGAGACGAACCTGCGCGCCAAGCATTCCTCGCACTGGCGCTGTACGACGAAGGACGCTACGGCGACGCCCTTCGGACATCCCTGCTCGCTCTCCTACCAACCCTGGAGAGCTACACGAGATCCCTGAAAGGGTACGCAGAACAACTGCCCAGTACAGTGCCGGGCTCTCCAACAGCTCCGCCGCTCGTCCCGTAGGAGGTTCCGCTTACGGCGATTGTTTGGTGCCGGTCGAACTTGCAGAGGACCCACCCGGACGCGAGCGATTTGCCCTGCGTGCCGTCACCAGCGTGATGACCGCAACTATCGCAATCGCGCCGAGCCACATCCATAGGTTCGTGTCGATCCCCACGAGTGACCTTTGATACGAGCCGCAGATCGACGTGCCGCCAGCGGGTGCGTCTGCACACCAGCCTCCGCTGACAATCGGCGCTAGGAGGACGGAGATGCCCAGGCAGGCGAATGGGCCTAGCCACATTGTGGCTACAACGGATCTCCGGCGGTGAATCATGCCTACAGCCAATCATTACTCACGCCCGAGCATCCCCATCGATACTCTTTTGTGATCCCGCGAGTCACAGAGAGGCTCCGCTGCGGCACCGTCCCGTTGAATTCGCCACGCCGATGTTGCCATGCTCCTCGCGAATCGATCTGGATCGCCGGCGCATCGATATCGTGGAGGCCGTCTCCGATCCGCGTGGGCGCGTCATTTGCGGCACGCCCAAATCCCACGAGCGACGTTCTGTTCCGTTCCCGGATTTTCCGACCGAGGCGTTGACGGCCCGATCGAGGGGGAAGCAGCCCGATGATTTAGTTTTCATGGCACCTGACGGGGGAGTTCTCCGTAACGGTAACTTTCGCAGCCGCACGTTCAACCCCGCCCTAGCAGTTGTGCGGGAGCTCGATCCAAGCTTTCCGAAAGTAACACCGCACGACCTCCGGCACACGGCGGCCAGCTTGGCGGTCTCGGTTGGTGCGAACGTGAAAGCCGTGCAGCGAATGCTGGGCCATGCGTCGGCGGCGATGACTTTGGACGTTTATACAGACCTCTTCGATGACGACCTGGATGCCGTTGCTACGGCGCTCAATGAGACCGTTTTGATTTCAGATGTGTTCAAAATGTGTTCAGGAGTCGAATCTGAGGTGTCGTCCACGCCAGAGAAAAGGGCATAAAAAAAGCCACATCCCTGTATTTTCATGGGAGTGGCTGTGGTGGCCCCGACCGGCGTCGATCCGGTGACCTTTCGATTTTCAGTCGAACGCTCTACCAACTGAGCTACAGGGCCAGAAAGCCCAAAAAAGCGCCTTCTCAAACAAAAACCCTCT
>Ga0209023_10006994_pt1 | contig 11725 bp, 8 predicted proteins | sample LakOneMetagenome_FD_187468 | JGI IMG/M metagenome (GOLD analysis project Ga0209023, IMG submission 187468) | Freshwater and sediment microbial communities from Lake Erie, Canada (SPAdes) (version 2) | ecosystem: Environmental > Aquatic > Freshwater > Lentic | place: Lake Erie, Canada | collected...
TGACGTCATCAGGTTCGACTGCGCATGACCGTGCGCTGATTTCCGAGACGATCGACAAGGCCCGCGCCGACTGGTTCGCCGCCGACGACGGCATTTTCGATTTCCTGCGCGATACCCTGACCATGGACCTGCTCAAGCCCGACCGGCCGCCGCACAGCCCGCCGCGCGTGCGGCGCTTTGCCTTGAAGGTGCAGCAGTTCACCGGGCCACTGATGGCGAAGTCGCTCGAGGATACCGCGTTCTATCGCTATCACCGCCTGCTCGCACTCAACGAAGTCGGTGGTGACCCGTCCGCCGTGGCGCTTTCGGCGGACAGGTTTCACGCCATGATGACGACACGGGCGCGGGAATGGCCGCATGGCATGACGGCGTCGGCCACCCACGACACCAAGCGCGGCGAGGATGCACGGATGCGTATCCTCGCGCTTGCAGAAATGCCGGGCGAATGGACCAGCACCGTGGCCCGCTGGAAGCTGCTCAACGCGCCGCACCTGGTGACGGACGGCCGCATGCGCGCGCCGTCGGCGACTTTCGAATACATGCTGTACCAGACGCTGCTAGGCGCCTGGCAACCGGACGACGGCAACTTCGTCGACCGCATCCAGGCCTATGCGCTGAAGGCGGCGCGGGAGGGCAAGCAGGAAACAAGCTGGCTCAATCCCCATCCGGCCTACGAGGCCGGACTGAAGGCCTTCATCGAGCGAATACTGGATCGTTCGCAGTCCCCGGAATTCCTGGACACGTTGCAAACGCTGGCGCGGCGGATGTCGCTGCTCGGCGCACTGAATTCGCTGAGCCAGCTCACGCTGAAGGCGACCATGCCGGGCGTGCCTGATTTCTATCAGGGTACGGAGTTCTGGGACTTTTCGTTGGTCGATCCCGATAACCGGCGGCCGGTGGATTTTGCCGCCCGGGCGAGCGCGCTCAACGTGGCAGAGCGGCCGAACTGGCGGCAACTGACGACCGATTGGTCCAACGGACACTTGAAGCTGGTCTGGACCCGCCATCTCCTGAAACTGCGTACGGAACTCGCGGATCTCTTTGCCAACGGCGATTACGCGCCTTTGGACGTGCGCGGTCGGCACCGCGATCACTTCATCGCCTATGCCCGGCGGCATGGCCGCAACGCCGTTGTTGTCGTTGCCCCCCGTTGCCTGGCGCCATTCACCGACCAGGGCCGGGCATGGCCGATGATGACGGACGTTGACGCTACGCTGGATATAGAGGGCTATGCGATCGAGGGATTTGCCGACGCCGATGCCTCGACGTTGCGGCTATCCGACCTGTTGAAGGACTTGCCAATGGCTGCGGTGAAAGCCGGCTATCATGGCGCCAGGCAACCACGGCGGAAGCGGCAACTTGCCTGACCGCAATCTAGCCTTGCTTGGTCAGCAGCAGCTTGCCCTTGCTGCGGATCGCAGCCTGCGCCACTTCGGCAAACCGCTGCAGCAGCCATGGCAGCACCACTTCGACCCGCACATGGTCCTCGGCGACATCGACATGTCCCGCCGCCGCCTGCCCCATCGCGCGCACGCGAAAGATCATACGGCTGTCCCCCCAGCGTTCTTCATCGACGCTGAGCATCGGCACGCTCGTGGCGGCGCGCGACAGGCCTGCTTTGAGTCGGCGCATCGCCTCCTCGCGTCCGAGGCTATGCGGGATCGAAACAACCAGCGGTGCGGACATCGTAACAATCCTCTTCGTCCAACCTCATGTAATTGCACGGCTCTCGAAAGGAAGGGGCTTGCGCAATTTCGCGGCGCAAAAGCTGGAACTTTCAAGGTTCCCACGGGTTCTCCCGCCTGAAGGCAGCGACAACTTGACGCCTCCCTGCCGGGCTGAGGAGAACATTCATGTCCATTGGAACAATCATTCTGATCATTCTCGTGATCGCCCTGCTCGGCGGTTTCAGCGGCATCGGCGGCGGACCGTTCTATGGCACCGGCTATTACGGCGGCGGCGGCCTCGGCCTTGTGATCGTGATCCTTCTGATTCTGCTGTTGCTCGGAAAACTCTAAACCAGCAGTATGTTCCAGCTCGTCATGGCCGGGCTTGCCCCGGCCATCCACGTCTTTGTCGCGGCGGCGCTGTTAAGACGTGGATGCCCGGCACAAGGCCGGGCATGACGACGGAGTTGGTTGCTGCAGCTCTAGATCTTCGAAACCAGCTTTTTCATCGCCGCCTTGATCGACGCCGCCGCGCCGTCATAGTCGGCCCACGCCTTCGTCTTCGCAAGCAGCGCCGGCACGGTGCCTACCGTGAACTTCTTCGGCTCGAGATCGCCACGAACCTGCCCCCAGGTCAGCGGCATCGATACGGTGGCGCCGGCTCTCGCGCGAGGTGACAGCACCGCGACCGCGGTCGACATCCGGTCATTGCGCAGGTAGTCGAGGAAGATCTTTCCGTTTCGAAGCTTCTTCGACATGTTGAGCAGGTAGCGCTGCGGATCGTCGTTGGCCATCCACTGGCAAATGCCCTGGGCGAACGCCTTGGCTTCCTTCCAGTCCACCCTGTCCCTGGCACCGTGCAGCAGCGGCGTCACCACATGCAGGCCCTTGCCGCCGGTGGTCTTGCAAAAGCTCTCCAGACCCACCGCCGTCAATCGTTGCCGCATCTCCTTGGCCGCCTCGACGACATCGGCAAATTCCACGTCCGGCGCGGGATCGAGATCGAACACCAGCCGGCCCGGCACGTCGGGCGCATCAGGCGCGCAATTCCAGGGATGCAGCTCGAGCCCACCGCTCTGCGCCACCGCAGCGAGGCCCTCGACGCGGTCGATCTGCAGATAGGGTTTGCGATCGCCGGAGACTTTGACGAGTTCCAGCAGTTTTGATCCGCCCGGCATGGCGTGGCGCTGGAAGAACGTCTCGCCACTAATGCCGTCGGGTGCCCGCAACACCGAGCACGGCCGCCCCTTGATGTGGCCGATCATCCAGCCGCCGACCGCTTCGAAATAGCGTGCGAGATCGAGCTTGGTGACCGGTTCGCCGTCGCCGCCATCCGGCCACAGCGCCTTCTCCGGCTTGGATATTGCGACGCCCATGACTTCGGCAGACTTTTTGGCGGACGATTTGACGATAACGATCGATGGCTTTGCAGTCCTTTTCATCGACGTCTTCTCCGCAACCACCTCATCGGCCGGCTTGTCTTGCCGTAGCCCCTTGAACGCCGCCTGCCTTATGTTGCCGTCACCCGTCCACCCAGCGAACTCGATCTCGGCGACCAGATCAGGCTTCAGCCAGTGCACGTTGCGCGCCTTCTTCGGCGCGTTCTTGCCGCTGAACGGACTCTTATCCGACGCGGCTTTGTTCAGAGCCGGCATGATGCGGCGGACGGTGTCCTGGCCGAAACCGGTGCCGACGATGCCGACGAATTCGAGCTGCTTGCCGCGATGAACGCCGGCCATCAGCGAACGAAATTTTCCGTTGGTAGTCTTCCAGCCGCCGAGCACGACTTCCTGCCCGTCACGGATCTTGGTCTTGGTCCAGCTATCGGAACGGCCGGAGCGATAGGGCGCATCGAGCCGCTTGGAGATGATTCCCTCCAGCGACATCTTGCGCGCGGATTCCAGCATGGTGTCGCCGCGCTCCTCGAAGTGGTCGACGTAACGGATCAGTTTGCTGCCGCTGTGCTTCGCCAGCAGGTGCTTCAGGCGTTCCTTGCGCTCGCGCAGCGGCAAGTCGCGCAGGTCCTCGCGGCCATGGAACAGCAGGTCGAATGCAAAGAAGATCAGATCGTCGGTCCTGCCTTCGGACAGGGCAGCCTGCAGCGTGGAAAAATGCGGCGCGCCCTTGTCGTCGAGCGCCGCGATCTCGCCGTCGATCAATACGTCGGGAAACGACGCCGCCTCGGCCGCGATCGCGCTGAACTTGTCGGTCCAGTTCAGCCCCTTGCGGGTGTTCAGCGCGACCTCGCCATCCTCGACCCGCAACTGCACACGGTAGCCATCGAACTTGATTTCATGGCCCCAGCCATCGGAGTTGGGTGGCCGCTCAACCGAGGTGCAGAGCTGCGGGGCGACGAAATCAGGCATCGCCGTGAGCTTCTTCGCCTTGGCCTTGCTTGCCTTGAACGCCTTTGCGGTCGCCACCGGCGCCGGGCGCGCAGCCGATGTCTTGGCGTTGGCGCGCGCCTCGGCGGCCTCGCCGCGGTTGGAGTGCCAGACCGCATCGGCTTTGCTCTTGCCGCCCTTGGTCAGCATGAACGGCTTTGGCGCCCTGCCCTTGCCTGCCGCAATATCCGCCATCGAGCGCCCCGACGCGACCGATCGATCCTGTCCGAGGATCGATTCCCCCTCACCCGCTCTGGCGAATTCATCGCGATGCTTGATCAGCAGCCAGTTGGTGCGCTTGCCGCCGTAGCGGTCGCCCTTCATCCGCACCAGCACCCAGCTGCCGTGCAGCTTGTCGCCGTGCAGGGTGAATTTCAGGTCGCCCTTCTTGAAGCCGCGCTCGGCATCCGGCGATTCCCAGGTACCGCGGTCCCAGAGCTGCACGGTGCCGCCGCCATATTCGCTCTCGGGAATGGTGCCTTCGAAATCGCCGTAGTCGAGCGGGTGGTCCTCGACCTCGACCGCCAGCCGCTTGTCGTGCGGATCGAGCGAGGGGCCGCGCGTCACCGCCCAAGATTTGAAGACGCCGTCGAATTCGAGGCGAAGATCATAGTGCAGCCGCGTTGCGTCGTGTTTCTGGATCACGAACCGGCGCGCTTTCGACAGCGCCACCCTGACGTCGCCCGAAGGCTCCGAGGTCTTTTCGAAATCGCGTTTCTTGCGGTAGGTGGACAGGCTCTTCGGCGGCACGGACGGTCCTCGGCAATCCCGGCTGCCCCGCAGCCCGGAACGAAAACCAACCATAGCCGTTGAAGTTCCCAAACCCAACCACTCCGGAGATCGCCATGGCCGCCCCCCGCGCCTACTGGAAAGGCTCGCTCAAACTGTCCCTGGTGTCCTGCCCGGTGGCGCTATATCCGGCCTCGACCGCTGTCGAGAAGACCCGTTTCCACATGATCAACAAGGAGACCGGCAACCGGCTGAAGCAGCAGATGGTCGACGCCGAGACTGGCGATGTCGTGGAAAGCGATCAAAAAGGCCGCGGCTATGAGCTGAAAAAGGGTGAATACGTCGAGGTCGAAAAGGAAGAACTTGAGGCGGTCCAGATCGAGAGCAACCACACCATCGATATCGACAGTTTCGTGCCGAGCGAGGAGATCGACAAGCGCTACCTCGACAACCCCTATTATATCGTGCCCGACGGCAAGGCCGGAATCGACGCCTTCGCCGTGATCCGCGACGCCATGAAGGACAAGGGCCGCACGGCACTGGCGCGGATCGTGCTGACCAGTCGCGAGCACGTCATCGCCATCGAGCCGTTCGGCAAGGGACTTATCGGCACGACGCTGCGCTATCCCTACGAGCTGCGTGACGAGGACGATTATTTCGACGACATCAAGAGCCCGAAGATCTCAAAGGACATGATCGAGCTGGCAAGCCACATCCTCGATACCAAGGCCGCGCATTTCGATCCCTCGAAATTCAAGGACGAGTACGAAAACGCGCTGAAAGCGCTGGTGCGGCGCAAGGCTTCCGGCAAGACCATCAAGGTCGCCGAACGCGAGACGAAGCCGGACAACGTCATCAGCCTGATGGATGCGCTAAAGGCGAGCCTGAAGGGTAGTGCCGGCGGGAAGCGGCGGGCGTCGTCATCACGTCGGACACCCGCCAAGCGGCCGGCGAAGAAGGCGCACCGTTCAGCGGCGCGGGCGCGCAAAGCGGGTTGAGCAGGGTTGGTAGCCACAAACTCCGTCGAGCCCGGCCATGAAGGAAACTAAAGGCGTCCCTACCTCTTCGCCCTACGCTTCGATTTCCTAGCGGTCTTCTTTGCGGTCTTCCGCTTCTTGCTTGCCTTCTTCGGCACCTTCTTGCCCTCGGCGCGCGCCTCGGACAGGCCGATCGCAATCGCCTGCTTGCGGCTCGTCACCTTCTTCTTGGAACGGCCGCTTCGAAGCGTCCCGGCCTTGCGCTTTTTCATCGCCCGCTCGACGTCAGCAGCCGCCTTCTTCGAATATTTTCGTGCCATGATGGATCTCCCGGTGAACGGGAATCAATGGCCGCAAGCGTCGAAAGTTCCGAGAACTAATCCCCCGCCCGCAGCCGATATCCGATCCCGGTTTCGGTCAGCACGATCTGCGGCCGCTCCGGATCGGCCTCGATCTTCTGGCGAAGCTGGCGAACATAGACACGCAGATACTGCGCGTCGGTCAACTCGTCCCACAATTCCTTCAGCAGGAAGCGATGGGTCAGCACCTTGCCGGCGTGCTGCACCAGCACCCGCAGCAGTTCGTATTCCTTGGGCGACAGTTTGACCTCGCGCTCGCCGACCTTGACGATGCGGCGCACCAGGTCGACCGAAAGATCGCCGGAGCGGAACACCGGCCGCTCGCCCTGCACCTGCAACTGGTGCCGCAGCGCTGCGCGCATCCGGGCCAGCAGCTCATCCATTCCGAACGGCTTTGTCAGGTAGTCATCGGCGCCGAGATCGAGCGCCTGAACCTTGCCGGCTTCATCGCCGCGGCTCGACAGCACCACGATCGGCACACTGTCGTTGCGGCCGCGGATCATACGCAGCAGTTCGTGGCCAGCAATATCCGGCAGGCCGAGATCGAGGATGATCAGCGCCGGTCCTTCGGCGAGCATTTCCAGCGCCAACTTGCCATTGGAAGCTTCGAGGATGTCGTAGCCCTGTGTGCTCAGCCCCATCCGCAGCAATTTGCGGATCGGCGGCTCGTCGTCGATGACCAGAACCTTGATCGGGGTGGCGTTCATGCGGCAGTGTCCAGGGAATTGCTGGCTGCGGGAATCGGCAACCGGATGGTGATGACCGCGCCGCTGCGGTCGGCCCGGTTGGCAGCGGTGATTGTGCCGCGCATGGCTTCAACAAAGCCGCGCGAGATCGCCAGACCCAGCCCGGTTCCGGGGCGAACGTGGTCGCCCTTCTGCGCGCGATAGAACTTGTCGAACACGCTTTCCAGCTCGTCGGGTGGAATGCCGTTGCCTTCGTCCATGATTTGCAGCGCGACCTGACCGCGATCCGGCATAGCCCGGATCGATATCGTCGTCTCCGGCGGGGCATATTTGGCAGCATTGTCGAGCAGGTTGAACAGCACCTGCTCGAACAGCACGGCGTCGAGTTCCAGCATCGGCAGATCGGCCGGCAATTCGAGCGACACCTTGTGATGGACCAGTATCTTGCCGGCGCGGCGCAGCGCGCTGCCGACGATTTCACTGAGGTCGTGCCGCGCGGTGTTCGGCACGATAGCGCCGGATTCCAGCTTGGTCATGTCGAGCAGGTTGGCGATGAAACGATTGAGCCGCTCGGATTCGTCGATCACGGTCGCGAGCAGATCGCGCTTTTCGGCATCCGTCAGCCCGGCGTCGAGGTCGCGGATGGTAGAGGCGGCGCCGAGCACCGAGGCCAGCGGCGTCTTCAGGTCGTGCGAGATCGAGGTCAGCAACGCGCCGCGCAGCCGGTCGGATTCCACCGTGCGCTTGACCCGGTCCATGTCCTCGACCAGCAGCACCCGCTCGATTGCGAGCGCGCCCTGATCGACCAGTGCATCCAGCAGCCGCCGCTGGTCCGGCGTCAGCAACGGCCCGGTGCGGTCGTCATCGATGCCGATGACACCGATCGCGCCGCGCCCGGTTCGCATCGGCAGAAACAGCCGCTTGGCACCCGGCAGCGTGTCCGAGCCGCGTCCGGCCGGACGGTCGTTGTCCCAGGCCCAGTTGGCGGCGGCGAGATCGGCCTGGTCGAGCTGATCCTCCGGCGGGTAACCGGCCATCACGGCGAGAACGCCGTTCTCCGGCAGCAACAGCACCACGCGCACCTTCAGCATCAGGGCGATCTGATAGGCGCTGGCCCACAGCACGTCGTCGAGCGTCGCGGTACCCGCAAGTTTGCGGCTGAAAGCGTAGAGCGATTCAGTGGTGCGCACCCGGCCGATCGCGGTATCGGCCTGCGAACGCACCCGCGCCGCTACATTCGACACCAGCAGCGCAATCAGCATGAAAAAGAAGAACGCCGCGATATTGGTCGGATCGGTAATGGTGAAGGTATAGACCGGCGGCAGAAAGAAGAAATTGTAGCACAGCGAGGCCGCGAGGCTCGCCAGCAACGACGGCCACAGGCCATAGCGCGCGGCAACGCTGACGACCGCAGTGAGGAACACCAGATCGACGTTCTCGATGCCGCCGAACAGCGGCTGGATCAGCGAAGCCGCGGCAAGCCCGATTGCGACGAACAGCAGCGCCATCAAATAGGGTCGTGCATCGAACGGTTCGGACCGTGCCGCGGTCTGCACCGCCGCCTTCGTCACGCCCTGCTCGTCGCCGGCAATGACATTGACGCTGATGTTGCCGGCACGCCGCACCAGGTCGTGCACGACCGAGCCACGCATCAGCTCGAACCACCACGACCGCGTCGACTTGCCGATGATGATCTGCGTCACGTTGTTGGCTTGCGCAAAATGGATGACGTCGTCGGCAATGCGGCGGCCGACGCCGGGAATGGTCAGGGCCTCGGCGCCGAGCGCTTCGGCCAGCCGCATGGTGTCGGCCAAACGATCTCGCTGCTCGTCGGTCAGTTGCAGGCTGCGGCGGGTTTCGATCGAGATCGCCGTCCATGGCGCATGCAGCCGGTCCGCCAGCCGTTTGGTGTAGCGCACCAGGCCAGCCGCGCGCGGGTCTTCGCTGAGACAAACCAGAATGCGCTCGCCAGCGGCCCAGGGGCCGGCGATGGCATTGGCCTGCATATGGGTCAGCAACTGCTCGTCGACGCGCTCGGCGGTGCGCCGTAGTGCCAGTTCGCGCAGCGCAGTCAGATTACCGGGCGAGAAATAATGCTCCAGCGCCCGCTCGGCCTGCTTGGGAACGTAGACCTTGCCTTCCTTCAACCGCTGGATCAGGTCGTCGGGCGTCAGGTCGATCAGCTCGATGGCGTCGGCGCGGTCGAACACCTTGTCCGGCACGGTCTCCCGAACCCGGACATGGGTGATCTGCGCCACCACGTCGTTGAGGCTCTCGATGTGCTGGATATTGACCGCGGTATAGACATCGATGCCGTGAGACAGCAGTTCTTCGACATCGAGGTAGCGCTTGGGATGCCGGCTGCCCGGCGCGTTGGTGTGGGCGAGTTCGTCGACCAGTGCGATCTGCGGCCGCCGTGCGATCAGCGCATCGAGATCCATTTCCTCGAGCGTCTGTTCCTTGTCGGTGAGCCGCTTGCGCGGCAGCACTTCGAGGCCCGCGAGCAATGCTTCGGTTTCGGCCCGGCCATGGGTCTCAACCACGCCGACCACGACGTCAGCGCCGGCCTTGATCCGCGCATGCGCGCTTTGCAGCATCTCGTAGGTCTTGCCGACGCCGGGGGCAGCGCCGACGAAGATCTTGAGCTTGCCGGCGCGGCTCTCCTCGCGCCGGGCCGCTTCCAGCAGGGCTTCCGGCGAGGGACGTTGTTCGGAATCGCGGCGGGCCTGGACCATACGGCTATATAGCCCTCACCCGCCGCCCGGCCTAGATGGCCTCATTTGGCGGCAGCCCGGTCCAGCGCCAAATTCAGCGCCAGAACGTTGACGCGGGGCTCGCCGAGCAGGCCAGCGAGCCGGCCCTGGCTGTTCACCACGACCAACTGGCGGACCAGTTCTTCCTGCATATTGCGGGCCTTCGCCACCCGCGGCACCTGAAACAGCGCCGCCTCGGGTGAAATGTCCGGATCGAGGCCGCTTCCCGATGTGGTGACCAGGTCAACCGGGACGTTGCCCGCCGGATTTTCGGCCTTCAGCTTCTCGACGTCGTCCTTGATCCGGTCGTTCAGCGCCTTGCTGGTCGGGCCGAGATTGGAGCCGCCGGAATTCGCGGCGTTATAAGGCGCCGGCACCGTCTTGGTCGAATCGGCCGGATCCGGCGCCGAGGTCGCGGAAGGACGGCCGTGGAAATATTTGTCGTCCTTGAACTCCTGCCCGATCAGACTGGAGCCGATCACCTTGCCGTCCTTCTCGATCAGGCTGCCTTGCACCTGCTTCGGAAAGATCACGCCGGCGATGGCGGTCATGGCGAGCGGATAGGCCAGACCTGTGATCGCCGTCAGCAGGATCAGGATGAGAATAGCGGGGCGAAGTTCGCGTAGCATGGTGAGTCTCCTAAGCCAGGCCCAGGGCCGCGACGGCGAGGTCGATGGCCTTGATGCCGATGAAGGGAATGACGATGCCGCCGAGCCCGTAGATCAGAAGGTTACGGCGCAGCAGCGCCCCGGCGCCGACGGCGCGATAGGCCACGCCTTTCAGCGCCAGCGGGATCAGGGCGATGATGATCAGGGCGTTGAAGATGATCGCCGACAGGATCGCGCTTTGCGGGCTGGCGAGATGCATGACGTTGAGCACTTCGAGCTGCGGATAGAACGCCAGGAACATCGCCGGGATGATCGCAAAGTATTTTGCGACGTCGTTGGCAATCGAGAACGTCGTCAAAGCGCCACGCGTCATCAATAGCTGCTTTCCGATCTCGACCACCTCGATCAGCTTGGTCGGGTTGGAATCAAGGTCGACCATGTTGCCGGCTTCACGGGCTGCTTGCGTTCCGGTGTTCATGGCAACGCCGACGTCCGCTTGCGCCAATGCCGGCGCATCGTTGGTGCCGTCGCCGCACATCGCCACCAGCTTGCCCTTGGCCTGCTCGTCACGGATCAGCTTCAGCTTGTCCTCCGGCGTCGCCTGCGCCAGGAAATCATCGACGCCGGCTTCGGCGGCGATCGCGGCAGCCGTCATCGGGTTGTCGCCGGTGATCATCACGGTGCGGATGCCCATGCGGCGCAGTTCGGCAAAGCGTTCGCGAATGCCGCCCTTGACGATGTCCTTGAGGTGCACGACGCCGAGCAGCTTGCCATCCTTGGCGACCGCGAGCGGCGTGCCGCCGGCCTTGGCGATTTCGTCCGAGATCGCCTGGATTTCGCGGGCGGCCTCGGAGGTGACCGGCTGGATCGCGCGCGCCGCATTGCCGGACGCGACCACATGGGTCTGGCCACCGCCTTCGACATAATTGAGGATCGCGTCCACCGCTCCCTTGCGGACCGAGGACGAGCCGGCGTCGATGCCGCTCATCCGGGTTTGTGCGGTAAAGGGAATGAAGGTCGCGGCCAATTCCTTCATGTCGCGTCCGCGAATGCCGTATTTCTCCTTGGCCAGCACCACGATCGAGCGGCCTTCCGGCGTCTCGTCCGCAAGCGAGGCAAGCTGCGCCGCATCCGCGAGCTCCTGCTCGGTGACGCCACGGATCGGACGGAATACCGTCGCCTGGCGGTTACCGAGCGTGATGGTGCCGGTCTTGTCGAGCAACAGCGTATCGACGTCGCCGGCAGCCTCCACCGCACGGCCGGACATCGCCAGCACGTTGAAACGAACCAGCCGGTCCATGCCGGCAATGCCGATCGCCGACAACAGCGCGCCGATCGTGGTCGGGATCAGCGTCACGAACAGCGCCACCAGCACCACCACCGAAATCGAGCCGCCGGCATAGGCCGCATAGCTCGGGATCGTCACGGTCGCGAATACGAAGATGATGGTCAAGCCCGCGAGCAGAATGTTGAGCGCGATCTCGTTCGGCGTCTTCTGCCGCTCGGCGCCCTCCACCAGCTTGATCATGCGGTCGATGAAGGAGATCGCGCTCAACATTCTG
>Ga0209023_10006995_pt1 | contig 11724 bp, 8 predicted proteins | sample LakOneMetagenome_FD_187468 | JGI IMG/M metagenome (GOLD analysis project Ga0209023, IMG submission 187468) | Freshwater and sediment microbial communities from Lake Erie, Canada (SPAdes) (version 2) | ecosystem: Environmental > Aquatic > Freshwater > Lentic | place: Lake Erie, Canada | collected...
CGAGAGAGGCAAGTACCTGTCGCTCGAGTCGAAACCGCCGAATCGATTCGGTGTCGACCCAGGTGCGGCGAACGATCTTCAACGCCACGACGTGGGTGAACTCGCCGTCGACACGCTCGGCCAGGAACACGGTGCCCATGCCGCCATGTCCCAGCTCGCGAATGATGCGGTAGGCGCCGAAGCGGCTGCCGATGTGCCGGGCCCGCGCGTCGGCCTTTGGCGCATCGTCGTCTTCGGTCCGGCGGGTCAATGCGCCAGGCGTCCACGAGCTGCCGTGGGCCTGTTCAGCATCTGCCGCGAGGAGATCCTCCACGGCACGGCGCACCTCGACGTCACCGTCACATTCGCGGTCGAGCAGTTCCACACGCGCTGTGTCGGTCAGGTCGATGGCCGCGTCGAACAGTTGTCGCACACGCGCCCAGATGTCTCGGTCCACGACTCCTCATCGAAGCGCGCGGAGTGCGCGCTCTTCGATCTTCGACTCCAACTGACTGAGCTTGACGATATCTGATCGTGAATGCGGCTGGTTTCCGGAGGAGTTGCGCAGGCGTGGGAGGAGTTGCGAAGGCCGCCGTGACGAAGCGCTCGCGCTGACCTGCGACGGGCGCCCTGCGGCGAGTGTCAGTGCCGCGCGCGGTCGGCGTCGGGCGCCATCGGCCGCAGCCCGAACCACTCGGCGGCATCCTGCACCGCCGGGTGCGTCAACGTCAGCACCTCGACCTGCGCGAGACGAAGCTGCCTGACCGCGCGGTCGAACAGCGTGACGTTCTTCCACTGCGCTTCCCAGGTCGACCACCACGCAACACCGGCAACCTTCGGGTGCCGCTTGAAGATGGACAACGCCTGCGGCTGCGTGACTGAACGTTCGCGCGTCGCGACGCGCGAGGGACGCAGACGCTCCGTCTTCAGCACATCCGGATCATCAAGATCGATGAACCGCGCCTGATCCGCAATCTCGAACTGCGCGAGTGCGAGCGGCAGACCGCGTCGCATCAGCATCGACGGCAGCAGGCGCTGCCCGCGAAACGCCGCCAGTTGTTCGGCGACACACGACAACGCGCGGTCAGACAGATAGAGACAGCCGTAGACCTCCGGGTTGTCGTGGCGTCCTTCTCCCTGGAATGGACGCGGACACCACTTCGGCGTGTCAGGCTCGTCGTCTGCGGCGGCCTGGTTCCAAGCGAAACAGCGATAAAGCGTCACGCGAACGAGTCGGCGCGTTCCGCGCGGATGGCCCGCATCAGCTCTTCGGCACGACCAGCCCGAATGAGATCAATTGGGCGCCGATCGCCGAGCCGCGGGTTGACCCCGAACAGCCACGACAGCGCCGCATCAGGCGGGTAGATGCGCAGCAGGTTCGACCACACCATCTCGAGGAGGTCGACCTTCTCGGCATTCACCGGATCGATGCCGGCGCCACGCAGCCAGCGCGTGACCTGCGAGCGACTGACGCCCAGCATGTCGGCGACGCGGGCGGCAGACCTGAAGTCGTTGCGAAGGACGGTGACTTTCTCGGCGGTGGCCAGGGGCATGGGAAGGACTCTAGTGCACTCTAGCGCAACTAAATATGTTGCGCAACAGTATTTGTTGCGGAGTTGACCTCGCCTGTCCCGCCCCCGGCCCCGGCTCGTTGCCGGACCAGCCGTCGCCGGGTCGCTACGGCAGATTCGGCAGCACGGGACAACCGCCCGAGATGTCGCGGATCGAGATCACCTCGAGCGTCGGATGTGTCGGGCCCGATTCCACGCGGCCCACGACGCCGACGCGTTTGCCGGAGAAGGCGTGCACCTGGTCCTGTTCCACCTTGGTCAGCACGAAGGTCTGCTTCTCGACGTCCGCATCTTTCATCGGGCCGGCAATGACCTTGACGCCCGTCAACACCCAGGTCTGCGGGACGCCCGCTGGCACGACGATCGGCATCGTGGCCGTGAGTGCGGGTTCGGTGAAGAGGCACCCTTCAAAATGCACCGTTGTGGGCGCCGACGCTGATGCGACGGGTTTCTGATCCTGGGTATCCGCGTGCAGGGTGGCGAACGGGACCAGGCCGAGTCCGGCCGTGATGACACACGCAACGAGAGATCGCTTGGACACGTGATTCCTCCTGAAAAGAGTGGTTCTGTCCGTCCTGACAAAAGGAAGTGGTCGCGCAGGTATGGCCTGCAGATCGTGAGACGCACGATCAAGCGAATTGGTCGGGTCCGCGCGCGCTCCGCCGCATGCGCTCGGCACGAGCGCCCAGACGCCGCAGAGACGAAGTTGTGTCGAAGCTACGGCGAAGACGACATTACTGTCGCGTGCTGCGTGGGCAACAATCCGCCGGGCGGGCCGTTTCAGGCCGGTTAAAACGCATGCCGCTTCGCCCGTGGTGGCAGCGGCATTGAATGGGACCATCCTCGGCCATGCGATTGAACGGACTTCCGGCCCTTGCGTGCATCGCCGCTGTCGCCAGTCTCTGGACGGTGACCTCGGCGGCAGGACCCGGTGTGCCGCCGTTCGCGCTCGTGCAGCCTGCGCTGCACACCATCCCCAACACCTACGCGAACGCGTGGGGCGACTTCGACAACGACGGCGATCCCGACCTGGCCGTCTCGACGCAGCGCGACGGCATCCGCCTGTTTCGCAACGACCGCGGTGTCCTCACCAGCGTCGGCGCGGCGCTCGGCTTGCCTGACACCAGCTACGAGCTCCGCGGCCTGAGCTGGGGCGACTACGACGGCGACGGGTTCATCGACCTGCTTGCCGGTCCCATCGAGAAAGACAAGCGAAGCCTGGTCTTCCACAACGACGCCGGACGGCATTTCACTGAGGTGGCCGCGGCCATCGGACTGACCATGCCGAACCGGTCGGCGCGCCAGACGAACTTCGTGGATGTCGACAACGACGGCGATCTGGATGTCTACGCCACGGACCGCGCCGGTCGCAATCAGTTCTATCGCAACGATGACGGGCACTTCACGTTGATTGCCGCTGGCGACGGCATCAGCGATCCGCGGGCCAGTGTCGGCGCGTGCTGGTTCGACGTCGATCGCGACGGCGATCTCGATCTGTTCCTCGCCAACCAGGCGGGCGGCGCAGACGCGCTCTGGCGCAACGACGGCGACAGGTTCGTGGACATCGCGCCCGCACTCGGCATGACCGGCCCGCACCGCACCGAGGATGAGGGCGGTGTCGGATGCGCGGTCGGCGACTACGACAACGACGGCGACTTCGATGTGTTCGTGAGCAACTACGGACGCAATCAGCTGTACCGCAACAACGGCGACGGCACGTTCACCGACGTGGCGCATGCGCTGCATCTCGACGTCGAGAACCACGCGGTCAGCGCTGACTGGGGCGACTACGACAACGACGGCGATCTCGATCTGTCGATCATGGCCTACGAAGGTGCACCCGGCTCGCAGACACCGAAGGATGCACTCTTCCGCAATGACGGTGCGGCTGGCTTCGTCAACGTTATCGACCAGGCCAGCCCGCTGAACCGCGGCGACCACGGCACGCAGTTCGTCGACTACGACCTCGACGGCGGCCTCGATCTGTCAATCACGCGCGGCTACACGACCGCGGGTGGTCTGTTCCTCTTCCACAACACGCTCTCCGAGGGCGCGCGACGCCGCAGCCTGCACGTGCTCGTGCTCGATGCGGCCGGTCACATGACGCGGTTCGGTGCGGAAGTGCGGCTCTTCGACACGCGCGGACGCATTCTCGCGTCGCGGCTGGTTGCTGCCGGTGGTGGCTACAACACGCAGCAGACTGCGCCCCTTCATGTCGGACTCAAGACCGTGCAGACGGTGAAGGTAGAGGTCACCTTCATCGGCCCGCATGGTCGCGAAGTACAGCAGATCGTTGGCGTGCGCCCTGACGCCTACGAGGGCCAGACGCTGGTCATCCGCCAGGCGCGCTGAAGCCTGGTCCACTCACGACGGTCGCTGAAGGCGAACACAGCTGAGCTTTCGGACTACGATGGCCTGACGCGTCATGCTGCAGGAACTGCTTCCGGCCATCATTCCCTCCTGGCGATTCTTCGACCGCATCGGTCCGGCCCCGCGGCTCGAGTGTGCGTTGATCGCCAGTCAAGATGACCCGCAGCCAGAGTGGCGCGAGGTGAGTCCGCGCCCCGCTCGCGTGCAGCCGTGGGTGGCCCTCGCACACCTGTTCTGGAATCCCTACGGGAACGAAGCCTTGTTCCTGGTGAGCTGCGCTGAACGGCTCATCGAAACGCCGACCGCCGATCGTGCAGACGACCTCTGGCACCGCGTCGCGGAGATCGTCGAGCGCCGCACCGGGGCTAACGCCGCCCCACCCTTCCTCCGTATCCGCATCGTCCAGGCGATGCGCGAACGCGACCGCATTGTGGACCACGTGGCGTGGACGTCGAGCGCGCAGCGGTGGAACCTCGCGGCACGACGCAAAACGTCATGACGCAACGTGGCGCGGTCCAAGGATCTGGCCCGGTCTGCAGAGGGCACCGTACGCCTGTCGGCGCGCTCGTGTTGGTGAGGCGCGCGTGATCTTCGAGCAGGCACAGCGTCTGACCGAGGTGCTGCTGGCGCTCGCCGTGTTTCAGCAGGCGCTCGAACACCTGATCGTACCGGTGCGCGATCGGGCGTGGTTTGTCGTGCAGCTGATTCTGGCGCTGGCGGTGGCCGACGGTGCCGCCCCGGCATTCACGCAGGGTGCGCTGCTCGTGGCGAGCGCGGCAACCATCCGCCACTTTCGCGGCCCCTATAACGGCGGCAGCGACCGCATGCGTCTGCTCGTGCTCGGTTGTCTGTGGCTGTCGCACGTCGCGAGTTCGCCGACGTGGCAACACATCTTCTTTGGCTATCTCGCCGTGCAGGTGCTGTTGTCGTACGTGGTGGCCGGCGTGGTGAAGCTCGTGAACCCGGACTGGCGAGATGGCCGTGCGTTGCGCGACGTGTTCGCCTTCTCGGTCTATCCGGTCAGTGAATCACTGCGGCGGTGGGCGGGACGACCATCGGCGCTCCTGGTCGCCTCGTGGGCCATCATGCTCGTCGAAGTAGCGTTCCCGCTGGCGCTGGCGCACGGCATGGCTCTGAAAGTGGCGCTTGGCGTCGCGCTGGCGTTCCACATTGGAAACGCCAGCGTCTTCGGCCTCAACCGATTCGTGTGGGCGTGGATCGCGGCCTATCCGAGCCTGATCTGGTTTCAGCAGGAACTGATTGGAAGAATGTTCTGAGCAGACGTCGATGGCCGGCGTCACCTCGCGCTGCACGCCCCGCTTCGAGCGCGCAGCGGCGCGTGACGGTCAGCGACGAGGCGGGCCCGAGAGCAGGAGCGAAGGCGGATTCCTGAAGCGCAGACCGCCCGTCCTGTCCAGCGCTTGTGAGGCGGCAAGCGGAAGGAGTCCGGCTTCGCGCCGCACCAAGGACCAGGAACCAGGAACCAGGAACCGCTCTTAGTTCCCCGGCACCCAGATCTTCGAGGTACCGCCGCCGGCGAGCGCGAGCGTCAGCGAGTTGAGCCGCTTGACGAACGCCGCCGGATCGTCCAACTCTCCGCCTTCAGCGAGCAGCGCCTGATCGAACAGGATGTTGCTCCAATCCGCGAACAGCGTCGTGTCCGACTCGCGATTGAGCCGCTGCACCACCGGATGGTCAGGATTGATCTCGAGCACCGGCTGGCTCGCCGGCACCTGCTGTCCAGAGTCGCGCAGCATGCGTTCGAGATGACGGCTCAAGCCGTGTTCTTCTGAGCCCACGAGGCACGCCGGCGAGTCGGTCAAGCGACGCGTCAGGCGCACGGCACTCGCGCGGTCCTTCAGCGCCTCCTGCACGCGCGTCAGCAGGTCCTTGAACTCATCATCTCGCGTGGTATCGGCCACGGCAGACTCCGGCTCGCCAAGCTTCGTCAGGTCGAGGCTTCCCTCTGACACCGACTGCAGCTTCTTGCCGTCGAACTCCGTCAGGTGCGTCACCACCCACTCGTCGATACGGTCAGAGAGCAGCAGCACCTCGACGCCGTGCTTGCGGAAGACTTCCAGGTGCGGGCTATTCTTCGCCGCGGAGTAGGTGTCTGCCGTCACGTAGTAGATCGCGTCCTGCGACGCCTTCATGCGGCTCACGTAGTCCGCCAGCGAGACAGACTGCTCGGCACTGTCGGCATGCGTGGACGCAAACCGCAGCAGCTTCGCCACGCGGTCGCGATTCGCACCGTCTTCAATCACGCCTTCCTTGAGGACACGTCCGAACTCCTTCCAGAAGGTCGAGTACTTCTCCTGCTCTTTCGACGCCAGATCTTCCAGCAGGCCGAGCACGCGCTTCACGGACGCCGAGCGAATCTGTGCGACGTCGGACGACTGCTGCAGAATCTCGCGCGACACGTTCAGCGGCAGATCGCTCGAGTCGACGATGCCGCGGACGAAGCGGAGGTAGGCCGGCAGCAGCTGGTCGGCCGCGTCCATGATGAAGACGCGCTTGATGTACAGCTTCACACCGTGCCGCTTGTCGCGATCCCACAGGTCGAACTGCGCCCGTGCCGGCACGTAGAACAACTGCGTGAACTCCTGGCGTCCCTCGACCCGCGCATGCGCCCACGCCAGCGGCGCCTCGAAATCGTGCGCAACGTGCGAGTAGAACTCGCGGTACTGCTCGTCGGTGACCTCTGACTTCGATTTCGCCCACAGCGCGGACGCCTGGTTGACCTGCTCGTCCTCGTCGGTCATCACCTGCGCCTTCGCGTCAGCGTCCCACCGCTCCTTCTTCATGAAGATCGGGAACGTGATGTGGTCGGAGTACTTCCGCAGAATCTCGCGCAGGTGCGACGACGACAGCAGGTCGTCTTCACCTTCGCGCAGGTGCAGGATGACGTCGGTACCGCGCGTCGTCTTTTCAACCGCTTCAACGGTGTAGTCGCCTTCGCCGGCACTCTCCCATCGCACGCCGTCTGCCGCGGGCGCATCCGCCCGACGCGTCACAAGTTCGACGCGACTTGCCACGATGAAGGCCGAGTAGAAGCCGACGCCGAACTGTCCGATCAGCTGCGCGTCCTTGCCGGCGTTCGAGGGATCTGACTTCAAACGTTCGAAGAACTCGCGCGTGCCCGACTTCGCAATCGTGCCGATGTGGTCGACGACTTCCTGTCGCGACAGGCCGATGCCGTTGTCGGACACCGTGATGGTGCGCGCCGCCTTGTCGACGCTGATACGAACGGCAAACACCGGGTCGTCCGCGATGAGCGCGCCGTTGGCAAGGCTCTCGAACCGCAGCTTGTCGCATGCGTCCGAGGCGTTCGACACGAGCTCGCGCAGGAAGATTTCCTTGTTGCCGTACAAGGAATGAATCATCAGGTGAAGCAGCTGCTTCACCTCGGCCTGGAATCCGAGTGTGGTCTTGGTCGATGTATCAGTCATGTTCGTGAAGGTCCCGTCCAGGGCTCGGACAGCAATTACAACTCTTCACGATAAATCTTCAATTTGAAATCTTCAATCTGAAATGACCCCGTTCTCCCGCCCTGCCCGCCAGCTCTGAAGCATCAGCATGTAGTTTGCGCGTTCGTAGGCGTCAGGATCGGGCACACGAGAGATGTTCAGATTGCCGCGCATCTCCGAGAGCGAGCTCCACTCGTGGTCTTCGAGCCAGTCTGACAGGTCGGCGAGAATCGCCCGCAGCTGCTCCGGACCGTGATGCAGCAGTGCTGACACCAACTGCGTCGCATGCGCACCCGCCATCGTCGCCTTTACGACGTCGACCGCCGTGTGGACGCCGCCAGTGACCGCCAGGGAGAGCGTGAGACGGCTGGACAGAATCGCCATCCAGTGCAGGCGCAGAAGGAGCTCGGAGGAATTCGAGAGCTGCAGCGAGCGCACGGCCGACAGCTCCTCAGGGTCGATGTCCGGCTGGTAGAACCGGTTGAACAGCACGAGTCCGTCCGCGCCTGCGGCTTCGAGCTCGCGTCCGAGGTGCGCGAGGCCGGCGAAGAACGGCGACAGCTTCACTGCGATCGGAATCGACACCACCGCCTTCACCTGCTTGACGGTGTCCACCACCTGCTGCTCGATCTCGGCGCTGCTCGTCGCCGGGTCGGTCACGATGCGGTAGATGTTCAGCTCGAGGGCGTCGGCGCCAGCGTCCTGCATCAACTTGCCGTACTCGGTCCATCCGCCAGGCGTGGTGCCGTTCAGCGAGGCAATGATGGGGACGTGCACGGCCTCCTTCGCCTTGCGCAGCAGCTCGAGATATTGATACGGCCCGAGCGCGTACGCGGCAGAACTTGGAAAGTAGCTGCCGGCTTCCGCAGACGATTCGCCGTAATGGTCGAGATACATCACGTCAGAGAGCTGCTCGCGCGTGATCTGCTCTTCGAAGAGCGAGCGGAACACAATCGCGGCCGCGCCGCAGTCCTCGAGACGCTTGATCGCGTCCAGGTCATCCGCCATCGGCGACGCACCGGCAATGAGCGGGTGAGGCAGTGACAACCCGAGATACGTCGTTCTGAGATCCATGTGCGTCACTCCTCGCTCTCCGCCGTGTCGCTGGATTCGCCAGCTTCCGGTGTGGGCTCGACCTGCGGCACCGTGATGCCGGCCAGTTGTTGATAGACGGCATACCGCTGCTGGGCGGCGGTCTGCGCTTCCTTGATGAACTGTTTGAACCGCTCCGGCGCCGAACGTTCGACCACTCGGAAGCGGGCTTCGTTGCGCATGTACTCGGACACGCGGCCCTTGGGCGGCCCGTAGTCGAGATGCATCGGCGGCTCGCCCTTCTCGGTCCGCCGCGGATCGAACCGGTAGAGCGGCCACACACCTGAATCGACTGCGAGCTTCTGCTGCACGGCGCCGTGCGCCATGTCGTAGCCGTGCGCGATGCAGTGGCTGTAGGCAATGATGAGCGACGGTCCCGGGTAGGCCTCGGCTTCGACAAACGCCTGCACCGTCTGCGGCATCTTGGCGCCCATTGCGACGCGCGCGACGTAGACCGAGCCATACATGTTGGCGAGCAGGCCGAGGTCTTTCTTCGGAACCGATTTGCCGGCTGCCGCGAACTTGGCCACTGCGCCGAGTGGTGTCGCCTTCGACTGCTGACCACCGGTGTTCGAGTACACCTCCGTATCGAGCACGAGGATGTTCACGTTGCGGCCGCTCGCCAGCACGTGGTCGAGACCACCGTAGCCGATGTCGTACGCCCAGCCGTCACCACCGACAATCCACACGGACTTCTTCACCAGATAGTCGGCCAGTTCGATGAGCCGGAGAACGTCCGCCGTGTCCGAACCTGCTAACGCCTGCCTGAGCGCCACGACACGCGCGCGCTGCGCGTCGATGCCCGCGTCGGTCGCCTGGTCGGCGTTCAGCAGTTCCTGCGAGAGCTGCTCGCCGATCGTGCCGCGCAGATGTTCGACCAGAGTACGAGCCGCGCTGACATGGCTGTCCAGTCCGAAGCGAATGCCAAGACCGAACTCGGCGTTGTCTTCGAACAGCGAGTTCGACCACGCCGGACCGCGGCCATCGCGGTTGGTCGTATAGGGCGTCGTCGGCAGGTTGCCGCTGTAGATGGACGAACAGCCGGTCGCGTTGGCGATGACGGCGCGGTCACCGAACAACTGCGTGAGCAGTTTGATGTACGGCGTTTCTCCACAGCCCGCACATGCGCCCGAGTACTCGAACAGCGGCTCGAGGAACTGCGAGGTCTTGTGGTCGAACTTCTTGAGTTCGGTGCGCTGCTTCTCGGGCAGTCCGAGGAAGAACGCGTAGTTGTCGCGTTCCGAATCGCGAAGCGGCGCCTGCGGCTGCATGTCGATGGCCTTGTGCCGCGGGTTCGTGCGGTCTTTCGCAGGACACACGTTCACGCACAGGTTGCAGCCGGTGCAGTCCTCGGGCGCCACCTGAATGGTGTAGGTGTGCGCCTTGAAGTCGAGGCCCTTGTACGGCACGGCCTTGAACGTCGGCGGCGCGTCCACGAGCGGCCCCTCGTACACCTTGGCGCGAATGGCGGAGTGCGGGCAGACCAGCACGCACTGATTGCACTGGATGCAGATGCGTTCGTCCCACACCGGGATCTCGACTGCAAGATTGCGCTTCTCCCACTTCGAGGTGCCGACCGGCCAGGTGCCGTCCACCGGGAACGCACTCACCGGCAGCAGGTCGCCCTTGCCGCCGAGCAGCACGCTGGTCACCTTCTGCACGAAGTCCGGCGCCTTCTCCGACACCAGCGGCGGACGCGACCGTGTCGCGCTGACCACCTTCGGCACCTGTACTTCTTCGAGATGCGCGAGCGTGGCGTCCACGGCTTCGTAGTTGCGGCGGATCACTTCGGCGCCGCGTTTGCGGTAGGTCTTGTCGATGGCGTGCTTGATCTGTGCAATCGCTTCGTCTCTCGGCAGGACGCCGGAGATGGCGAAAAAGCACGTCTGCATGATGGTGTTGATGCGTCCACCCATGCCTGCACGCCTGGCCACGGCGGACGCGTCAATCGTGTAGCAGCGAATGTGCTTGTCCACGATCTCCTGCTGCATCTCGCGCGGCAGCCGGTCCCAGATCTCGCTGGCCGGGTACGGCGCGTTCAGCAGGAAGACGGCGCCGTCGGCCGCTGGTTCGAGCACATCAACGCGATCGATGAACTCGAACTGATGACACGCCACGAACGTGGCCTTCGAGATGAGATACGCGGATCTGATCGGACGCGGACTCGTGCGCAGGTGCGAAACTGTCGTTGCACCCGACTTCTTCGAGTCGTAGACGAAGTAGCCCTGCACGAAGAGGTCGGTCTCTTCGCCGATGATCTTGATGGAGTTCTTGTTCGCGCCAACCGTGCCGTCGGCCCCAAGACCGTAGAACACCGCCGTCGTCACGTCTGGTGCCTCGATGTTGAAGCTCGCGTCGTACGCCAGCGACATATGCGTCACATCGTCGGTGATGCCAATCGTGAAGTGATTCTTCGGCCGCGGCTCGCGCAGATGGTCGAACACGGCCTTGACCATGCCCGGCGTGAACTCCTTGGAGGCCAGACCGTACCGTCCGCCCACCACCACGGGTTCGCTCGTGAACGAGGTCAGTCCGTCGGCTCGCGCTTCGTTGAGCGCGGTCACCACGTCCTGATACAGCGGCTCGCCAATCGCTCCCGGTTCCTTCGTGCGATCGAGCACCGCGACCGCGCGGACAGACGCCGGCAACGCCGCGACAAAGGCCGCGATCGAGAACGGCCGGAACAACCGCACCGTCAGCACGCCAACCTTCTCGCCGCGTGCGAGCAGCGCATCGACCGTCTCATGCACGGTCGTCGCGCCTGACCCCATGATGACGATGACGCGCTCGGCGTCCGGAGCGCCTGCGTATTCGAACAGCCGGTACGACCGCCCCGTGAGCTCGGCGAAGCGCGCCATCACGCGCTCGACGATCTCGGGACAGCGCAAGTAGTACAGGTTTCCCGCTTCGCGCGCCTGGAAGAACGCATCGGGATTCTGCGCCGTCCCGCGCAGCACCGGATGATCCGGCGTCAGCGCACGGTGCACGTGCGCCGCCTTGGCGTCCGCAGACACCAGCGCGCGCAGGTCATCATCCGAGAGCGATGCGATCTTCGAGACTTCGTGGGATGTGCGGAAGCCGTCGAAGAAGTGCATGAACGGCACGCGCGTTTCAAGAGTGGCGGCGTGGGAAATAGCGGCGAGATCGTGCGCTTCCTGCACCGAGGTCGCGCCGAGCATCGCGAAGCCGGTCGAGCGGCACGCCATGATGTCGGAGTGGTCGCCGAAGATCGACAGGGCGTGCGT
>Ga0209023_10006996_pt1 | contig 11724 bp, 7 predicted proteins | sample LakOneMetagenome_FD_187468 | JGI IMG/M metagenome (GOLD analysis project Ga0209023, IMG submission 187468) | Freshwater and sediment microbial communities from Lake Erie, Canada (SPAdes) (version 2) | ecosystem: Environmental > Aquatic > Freshwater > Lentic | place: Lake Erie, Canada | collected...
GAGCGTCGGCGCAAGTCCCGACGGAATGCGACTGCGCGCCTCGAGCAGGCGCTCGTTGACGAGCTGTCTGGCCATGTACACCGCCACGGTGTCGTTGAAGACCACGGTGACCATCGAGAGCTCGAACTTCGAGATGGAGCGGACCTCTTCGGTTCCCGGCACGCCCATCAGCGCGGTCTCGATGGGATAGGTCACGCGTTGCTCAACCTCGGTCGAACTGAGTCCCCGAGCCTCGGTGATCACGACCACCTGGTTATTGGTCAGATCGGGGAAGGCCTCAACGGGCAGATCGCGATAGGCAAAGACTCCGGTGACGATGAGCGCAACCAGACAGAGGAGGACGAAGAGTCGCTGTCGGAGGCCGAGTGCGACGAAACGTTCGACGACGCCCATCGTCATTCTCCGGTGTCCGTAGACTTGAGCATTTCGGACTTCAAGATGAATGCGCCGGCAGTGGCTACGCGGTCGCCTTCGACGAGACCACGCTTCACCTCGACCATCCCGTCGCGCTCGACACCAAGTTCCACTGGCTTGGCCCTGAACTTACCCTCGGTCTCGCTCACAAAGACCGTGGATTGACCGTCGAGACTTTGCACGGATGCTGCTGGAATCGCGATGATGGGCCGCGTTTCACTTTCGCCAACTTGAACCGTGGCGTACATCTCGGGCTTGAGGCGCCCATCGGGGTTGGACACTTCGACGCGAATCGTGACGCGACGCGTCTTCGGGTTCACGCTCTCTCCGATGTAGGTGACCTTGCCGGAGAACACCTCGTTGGGATACGCGGTGAGGCGCACGCTGGCCGGTCGTCCCACCTGCGCACCGGTGAGATGGGCTTCATCGAGCTCTGCGAGCACCCACACGGTGGACAGATCCGATACCACGAAGAGCGGAGCACCGGGCGTGACCGCTGTGCCCTGCGTGACCAGGCGCTCGAGCACGACACCGGCGAGCGGCGCGGTGACGGGAATCTGTTCGCCGGCTTCAGCCGTCGGATCGTCACCATTCGTGATGCCGAGATGCTCCATCTCTTCCTCGGAACGGCGCAGCTCCGCGCGACCCATGTCGAGCGATTCCTCAGCAGACACTTTGTTGGCCTGCGCGCGCTGCAGGTCCTGTAGCGCAATGGCCTTGTCGGCGTACAGCCTCTCCGCGCGACCCTGTGCGTCGGTCGCGTACCGAAGCTCTGTGAGCAGCCGGCGTTCGTCTGCCTTCGCCTTGCGGTATCCGGCCCACGCATCGTGAACAGCGTGACTGTGCAGGCTTGCGAGCCGCTGCTTGCCGCGAACGCGGTCTCCGACCTGCGCGGTCAGCTCGACGACGACTCCTTCGACCAGCGAACCGATGCGCGCGGTGCGGGTTTCGTTCAGCGCGACGATACCCGGCGCGTCCGCAGCGTCGGCGCGCATGAGGATGCCGACGCGGTCAACGGTCACGCCGGCGCGCTTTTGCGCCTCCGGGTCGAGGGTCACCACATCTGACGGCTTGGTGCTGGTCGGCGAGTCCTGCGGGTTGGGCGCGGATGCCGGCGAACTCGAGCCGCCACAGCCCGAGAGCGCAAGCAGCAGAACAGCGAGCGCGGCGGCGGCGGGATGCCGCCTGTCTGGCACGTGCCGAATCATGGAATCTGCTCCTGCGCGAGCGCGAAGCGCGCGTCGATGGCGGCGATGTAGGCGTCGACGGCCAGCGACAGCGCGTCGCGGCGAACGTCCGCGTAGACGCGTTCGGCGTCCACGAGTTTCAGCACGTCGGTGGCGCCTTCACGGAACATGGCCTGCGCGGCGTTCCTGACGCCTTCGGCCGGCGCCAGCAGATCGCGCTGTACGCCGGCGGCAGCAGCGGTCAGGGCGCGGGCCGCGGCCAGTGTCGAATGCGCTTCGGCAATAGCGCGAAGCCTGGCTGTCTCGTGGTCGGCTTCGGCCGCGCGTGCAGCGGCGCGCGTAACGGCGGCCGCCTGCGCGTTGCGTTCGAAGAGTGGCACCGCGATGACGACGCCCGCGACCGCAGTGTCGTGACCCTGCGTGCGCTTGTATCCGGCGCTGACTGCAGGGTCGGGTATGCGGCGCTGGTGTTCCAGGTTGGCCGCCGCCGTTGCTCGCTGCAGCCGGAGTGCGGCCAGCTGCACGTCGGCGCGCTGTTTCACGGCGTCTGCGATGGCGGCCTCGTCCAGCGTCGGCACGCCAACCGGCTCTGGCGAGATCAGTTGCTCCGCATCGACGGGTGCCGTCGCACCCGTCAGTGTGCCGAGTTCCTGCAGGGCTCTTGCGAGTTCAACTGACGTCCTCGTGCGCTCGACGGCGAGTCTCGCCGCTTCGGTCTGGAAACGGAGCAGGTCGGACTCCGCCGAGAAGCCCTCTTCCACACGTCGTCGCATTGTCGCGACGAGCGTGGTGAGGCCCTCCTGCTGCGAGGAGAGCGTGGCGAGCGCGTCTCTGGCACGCACGGCTCTCATGTAGGCGTGCACCGTGTCGAGCGCGAGCTGGCGCTCGATGCTGCGAAGCACGAGTGCGGCGACGTCGCGGTCGGTCTCGGCGAGATCTTTCCGCAGCGTCCGCTTGCCGCCGAGTTCAATCGGCTGCGTGACGACAGCAAAGATGTCGCGGTCGACGATGGGATTGGTTCGCGGCGTCAGATTCTCTATGCGGACGTCGGTCGTCGGGTTCAACGGACGTCCAGCAAAGGTCGCTGCCAGCCGCGCGCCGTCGGCGAGGGCCGCGGCGCTGTCGCGGAGTGGCGATGAGACGCGCGCCCGGTCAACCGCCTGAGCAAGGGTAAAGGGCTCGGCGCCAGCCGGCAGTGCCGACAGGACAACGAGACACAGTGCGAACACCACTGTGAGCATGAGCAGACTGTAGGCGTCGTCGATGAGAACCAGATGAGGGGCGGTTACAATCGCGACGCATGTCCACAACGCGTCGGATACGGTTTGCGCTGCTCGCGAGCGTGCTGGTCATTCTCGGCGTCGAACGCCTCGTGGAGTCGCGGCGGATCGCGCAACCATTGCCGCGAACGGCGAGTGCCGTGCCGCCTCGCCTTGATTCCGATCAAATGCTCCTCGACGTGCAGATCCTGTCGTCCGAGCGATTCGGCGGCCGCGCCACGGATTCGCCAGGCGGAATGCTCGCGGGTGAACTGGTGAAGGCGCGCTTTGCCGAGATTGGTCTTTCGAAGTTCGGCGAGCACTTCGAGCAGCCGTTCTCGTTCGTGCACCGAAGCATCCGCGCGTTATGGCGGCGCAATCGACCGTTCACCAAGACCTTCACCGAAGCCCGCAACATCGTCGGCTTCGTTCCTGGTTCGCAGGCTCCGGCCGACTTCATCGTCGTCTCGGCACACTTCGATCATCTCGGTATCTTCGGTGGCGCGATGTATCCAGGCGCGGACGACAACGCCTCTGGCACGAGCGCGCTGCTTGCGATCGCGAAGTACGTGAAGGCGCATCCACTCGCGCACTCTGTGGCGTTCGCCGCCTTTGACGCCGAGGAACTCGGGCTGCGCGGCTCAGACGCGTTCGTGCGCGCCATGCCGTTTGCGAAGGACCACGCACGGCTCGACATCAACGTGGACATGATTGGACGCAGTGATGCGGGACGGCTGGTCGTAGCTGGTGTGACGGAGCAGCCGGCGTTGCGCCCGCTGGTCGAAGCGGCAGCCCGCGAGTCCGCCGTGCCTGTGCACCTCGGATATGACCGGCCGATGTACCTCACTGGCATGCTGCCGGACTGGCGCACCGTGTCCGATCACGGCTCATTCCGTGACGCAGGCGTGCCGTACCTCTACTTCGGTGTCGAGGATCACGCCGATACGCATCAGCCGACTGACACTGCCGCACGCATCGACGCGCCCTTCTTCAGAGGCGCAGCCGAGACCGTGCTGACCGCGCTCATCGAAGCCGATCGCCTGCACTGACGGTCACCCGTCGTCCGCTAGAACCGGTGGGTGTAGAGCACCTTCGACGAGATGCGACGGTCGAGCGTCGTGAACCGCGACAGCACGGGATCATCCAGCCAGTTGTGCGTGTAGACGACGTAGACGTCGCTGCCGGGCCGCAGAATCCACCGGAAGCGCGACTGCCAGCCGAGCACGGAACTCACCGAGTCGTACTGGAAGTTGTTGACCAGTGCCATCCACGGGCTGAACTGCGTTTCTCCGACCAGGCGATACAGCCGTGTGGTGAATGCGCCTTCCGGCAGGCGGACGCGGTTCATTTCGGTCGATGCGTAGACGATGAGGCCGGGCCTGGCGCGAAGCGTCAGGTTGATGGCCGCACCGCGCCGCGTGCCCGAGAAGAACCCGCCGCTGTCAATGGTCGCGCTCACGGCCAGGGTGCGGCGGTTCGCGGTGGCCGCCTTGATCTCGAGATTCGTGGTGTCGTACTCCGCGCCGTCGGGCAACGTGATGCCGCGGCTTGGTGTGAAGGGCGCATCGAGACGCTCGCGCTGCTGCGAGACCACGACTGAAAACGAATCCTGTGACTGGAAGCTGACGTCGAGCACCTTCACGTCGAGCGAACGGGAGAGCAGCCCGTTGTCGAGGTCGGTCTGCGTATCGACCGCGACGCTGAAGCCGTAGCGGCGCACGTAGCGACTGCCTCTCGGACGCGGACCGTACTCGACGCTTGGTTGATAGCGTCGATACCCACGCCTGGTCACGAAGCCAATGGCCGGATCGAAGTCGGCATCGATCTGGCGCGCACCGAACTGCAGATTCCAGAGGTCGTTGGGCATCGCGGCCGTCATGCCGAACGAACTGCCGTCGTGGCCGGTGACCGGATTGGTCGCCCGCAGGTAGTAGCCGGTGCTCTCGAGATTCTGCGAGCCGCGAAACCTCGACGTCGCGAGGCGGTAATCCACACCTGCCGTCTGGCGTACGGCAGACGTGCTGCCGTGCGGGTCGCGTCGCGTGTACAGCGCGCCAACATAGGACTGCGCGAGGATGCGCCGCCGAACCCGTCCGACGGTGAACTCTTCGCCGATGCTGCCGTTGTCTTCGCCGGTGCGCACGTGCAGGAAGCCGACGTCCTGTCGTCCCATCTGTCCGGTTAGCTTCGCGCCGTAGTTGATCGTCTGCGGCGTGCCGCTCGGCGTGAGACCGATGCGTCGGCTGAAGAACGGATTGACGATGAGGTCGCCGCTGAGCGGGCTGCCAAACGCGAAGTAGGGCGCCCCGTCGAGGAAGAAGTCGCGCTTCTCGGGAAAGAACAGCGAGAAGCGTGTGAGATTGACCTGCCGCTGATCGACTTCGGTCTGCGCGAAGTCGGTGTTGACCGTCAGCACGCTGCGCAGGCCAGGCGTGGGGCTGTAGAACACATCGACGCCGGCATCGGCACTGTTGGCGAAGCCGGTCTTGCCGCGGCCTGGCGACGACTCACCCGTGGCCAGCGCGTAGGGTTTCACGTCGAGCCCATGACCCTGGCTGACCTCGCGAATGCCGGTCAGCACGCCGGCGTTCGTCATCCGGCGGAGTCCCTGGTTACGCGCCCATCCCATCCAGATGCTGTCTTCGTTCTTGCGCCGCACCGTGCGCTGGAAGTTGATGCCCCACTGGTCGCTGTTCGGATCGAAGTTCAGCGAGCGGAAGGGGATGGCCACTTCGATGGACCAGCCATAGTCGCCGCGCTGCACGCGCGCGTTCCAGATGCCGTCCCACTGCCGGTTGTCGATGCCGCCGCCCATCAGCGAATCGCCCATCAGCCCGGACGGATTCATCTCGAAGAAGTAGCCCGATTGCGCATCGCTGAAGGTGTCGATCGTCCACATGAAGCGATCGTCGGAGGACAGGAACTCGTCGCGCCGCCGTTGATAGCCGAGCCAGCGGTCGGGTTCAGAGTCGAGGCACAGCGCGGCAATGTAGAGTGTGTCCGCGTTATAGACGATGCGAACTTCGGTTTGCTCGGTGGCAGGCTTCCCGTTGTCGGGATCGACCTGCATGAAGTTCGTCGCCGGTGATACGTTCTTCCAGAACGGCTCGTCGAGGCGACCATCGAGTGTTACCGTTTGTCCCTCGGACAGCCGAACGGCGGCCACGCTGCGACGTTGCGGCGTCGTGGTCTGGCCGGAAGCGACAGCGGCGGCACACGCCAGCAGGGCTGCTGACAACAGCAGCGGTCGGATACGAATCACACCATGACTCCAGGAGCACGCATCATAACGCGAATTTTATGCACGCCTGATCCCGCCCGAGGACGCTCATGTCGCTGACATCACTGGCCTCCGGCATCGCGTTCGGCGACCTCGAACACATGGGGCGTCCGCGCGTGATTGCAACGGCTCTGCTCATGGGACCAGACGGCGTCGCCATCGTGGACCCCGGACCCGCGAGCACGCTGCCGACGCTGCGTCGTCTCCTGGTGTCAGCGGGCGCGTCGGTCGCCGACGTCACGCAAGTTCTGGTGACGCACATCCACCTCGATCACGCCGGTGCCTGCGGGTCACTGGTTCGCGAGAATCCGCGCATCAGGGTGTGCGTGCATCAAGTGGGCGCGCCGCACATGGTCGACCCGTCGCGTCTCGTGGCAAGTGCGAGTCGGTTGTACGGCGAGGCCATGGACGCGCTGTGGGGAGAGGTGCTTCCAGTCCCGTCCACGTCACTGCACGTGCTGAATGGCGGCGAGCGGCTGCGTGCAGCTGGCCGCGAGTGGGACGTGGCGTTCACACCTGGTCACGCGTCACACCACGTGAGTTACTTCTCCGCAGACGCGGGCATTGCGTGCGTCGGCGATACGGCCGGCGTGCAGGTGTCGGTGGGAGGGTTCGTGCTGCCACCAACCCCGCCGCCAGACATCGACATCGTGCGCTGGATGGAGAGCCTGGCGTTGATCGAGGCGTGGCATCCCGAGACGTTGTTCCTCACGCACTTCGGCCCCGTGAACCGCGTGACGACGCATCACGCCGAGCTGCGCGATCATCTGCACCTCGTCGAACGCCTCGCGGATGCGGCGCTTGCGCGGCCCGGGGAAGACGCGGACCGAGAAGCCTGGTTTATCGACCAGGTTCGCAGCCATCTCGCGCGGAGCATGTCCGAGACAGACGTGCGGTTATATGAGGCGGCAGGGCGACTGGACCTGAACTGGCGAGGACTCGTGCGTCACGCGAAGACGCGAGGACGCTGACGCCGCCGCGCGGCTCAACATCCTCGTCGCAGGCGCGAACTGGAACGGGCTAGCGAGAGGCCGGCTGTGCGAGCGACACGTCGGCAGGAAACGATTCCAGTCCGGCTGCTGCTCCATCTTCGACCACGTGTGCGCGGCGCGGATCGACCATCAGCCGAAGCGCCAGTCCCTGGCGTCCGCCGGTGCGGGTTGGCGGATGCACGCGGTAGACGGCCGCCAGTAGTCGACCCTGCTTGAGCGCGTCCGGAATGTCGCGTGCGTCACGCGCGTCGCGTTCGAGTTGGAACTGTGTCAGTCGGAACAGGCCGATGGACACCGGCGACTGCAGTTCCACGAACACGCCGAACTCGCTGACATCTCTGGTCATGACGCTGGCGAAGCGGGCGGTGCCGCGCTGGTCCTTCCACGTCAACCGCGCCGGCAACATCACATGTGTGCGGGCACTCTTGCGCTTGTCGGCCGACCGGCGGGCTGCTTGTTCGGGATTCACCTGGTGCTCCGTGGCTAAAGGTTTGGCCAGCAAACCTACAAGTTTCGCGCCCGTGCTCATCAGTTCCCGAATCTACTGCTGAGTATGCCGATAAGTCCTTACAGATGTGTGTGTAGAGGGTTCGCTGCGGTTATTGATATGCGCCGCAATTTCGGTGTGTGAGGATATCTGGTATCCATGTGGCGTGGATACTGGATACTCGGTATCCGTGCGCGGGTCGATGAATTGGCGGGCTAGACCGCGGAAGTCGCCGTTTTCGACTTCCCCTCGATGCCGAGGCGCTGCAGCTTGAGATACAGACCGCGTCTGGTGAGACCGAGGATGCGCGCCGCTTCGGAGATGTTGCCGCCCGCCCGCGTCATGGCGTCCTGGATGAGATCGCGTTCGAGGTCTTCAACCGCTCCGGCGAGGGTTTGACCGGCACGCCGGAGGCGCGGCGACGAGGCGTCTTGCGAGCCGCCGGGGAGGCCGGTGGCCACCAGTTCTGGCGAGAGATGTGTCCGATCGATTGCGCGGCCCGGAGCACCCATGGCCACGAGCCGCTGGATCTCGTTCTTCAGCTGACGGACGTTGCCCGGCCACCAGTACTGCGAGAAGACATCGAGCACGGAGGAGTCGAGCGATACGTCAGGTTTGCCGAGTCGTTCGGCGGCTTCGCGCAGGAACAGGGTGGCGAGGTGCGGTATCTCTTCGCGTCGCTCGCGCAGGGGCGGCACGTGGATGCGGATGACGCCCAGGCGATAGAAGAGATCTTCGCGAAAGCGGCCTTCGGCCACGCGCTGCTCGAGGTCCGCGTTCGTGGCGGCAATCACGCGCACGTCCACTTTGATGGGGCGCGCGTCGCCGACGGGCATGATCTCGGACTGCTCGAGGAAGCGCAGCAGCTTCGGCTGCACATCGAGTGGCAGGTCGCCAATCTCGTCGAGGAACAGTGTGCCGCCGCCGGCTGAGCGCACGAGACCTGGCTGGTCGCTGACCGCTCCTGTGAATGCGCCACGCCGATGGCCGAACAACTGACTGTCGGCGAGATCGCGGCCGGTCGTGGTGCAGTTGTAGGGCAGGAACAGCGCGTTCGCCCGATGCGACCCGACATGGATGGCGCGCGCGACGAGTTCCTTCCCGGTGCCGCTCTCACCCGTGATGAGCACCGTCAGGTCGTTCCCCTGCAACCGCTGAATTTGATCGACCACACGGTTCATGACGGCGCTGGCCGACAGGAAACCTGGCATCACCGGTTCGAGCGCACGATCAGCCGACGGCTTGGGCGGTATGGTCGACCGCGCGCGAGCGTCGCACAGCGCGAAGCCCTGGCGCGCGACCGCCGTCAGCATCCGCACGCGTCGGGCAACCGGGTAGCCGAACGGATCGTTGCGAATGACCACGACGAACTGCGGCCCGTCAGCACGACGTCCCAGTGACTCGACGCACGCGTCCGGGCGGCGTGACAGTTTGCCGTCGACGGCCTCGGCTGCGATCCGGCGCGCGTCTTCGTCTGAACATCCAGCGGCCCCGACGATGCGAATGCCCGAGAGTGTGTTGACGAACAAAACGGCGGCCGTTCCCTGACTGGCTTCGAGCAGCGTCGCCACAGTCTCACGGTCGAGCAGTTCGGGCAGTTCTGCGGCGTCGATCATCCGGCGGACCAGCGCGTCATCCGCATCAGGCTGCGTGATGATGTCTTCGCCCGACCCGACGTTGGTGAGCAGCCGGCGTGCCGCGTCGGTGTCCGCAATGTCGCGCGTGGCTTGCAGCTGTTGGAAGACCGTGGCGGCGGCATCCAGGTGTTCTTCCGCCACGCGTCGCGCACCAGTCTTCGCCACGAGTCTGCCAATGGCGAGATGGCTCAAGGCGGCCAGGTAGCGTTCACCGAGCAGGTCCAGCAACGTCGCGCTCTGTGCGTAGTCGTGATACGCCTCTGACGGCCGCTCGCGACGTTCGTGCAGCAGGCCGCGCAGGCGCAGGAACTCTGCCCAGGTGGCCGGTGCACTTCTCGGATCGAGCTGCTCGGCGGCCTTCGCGAGGCGTTGTTCCGCAGCCTCGAGGTGCCCGGCGTTGGCGAGCGCCTCTCCGGCAATCAGCGTGACCTGCAGCGCGTCGAACGACGGAGCTCCCGCTTGAATGGTGTCGTCGGCCAGCGTCACCGCATCGGCGAGTGCCCCGCGACGCAGAGCCAGTCGTGCAAACAGCACGCGCACCGACCAGTCGTACCATTCGTTGGTCTGGCGTCCGTAGGCGCCGTAGGAGTCGCGGGCCCGTTCCAGGTACTCACGCGATGCGTCGTAGTGCCCTTGAATCAGGTGAATCTGGGCGAGGGTGTCCTGCACCGCGCCAGCGGTTTCATGGAACTGAATGGGATTCCTGATGCCGAGCGCCCGATGCAGCACCTGCTCGGCGCGGCCCAGATCGCCGAGCCGCACGCAGATCTGGCCCATGCTCGCCAGCGCCACAGCCAGGCCGTGCGCCGAGCCGTGCGCTTCGTGCAGCGCGACGCTTCGCTCTGCCAGCGTCAACGCCTGCTCGTAGCGGTGCTCGAAGGTGAGCACGTTCGCCTGGTTGCCAACGACTGTCGCCACCACATCGTCGGCATTGACGCTGGCGGCGAGCCGTTCGGCGGTGCGCAGACCGGCCATGGCTTCGACGTATCGCCCGAGTTGTGCGAGCGCGATGCTCGACAGCGAGTGCACCAGCGCGAGATGGCGTCGATCGCCCGCAGCGTGCAGCGCCGATGACGCCTTGGCCAGATGCTCGCGCACGATGGCCGTGTCGCCGACCTGACGGTAGCAGAGGGCGAGTTCGTAGTAGGCGAGACCGATGGCGCGCGAATCGTGTGCGGTGTCGGCGTGCTTCAGCGCGCGGCCCTGATGCGCAATGGCGCGGGATTGATCACCGCGCGCCGCCGCGACGCGACCGTGGAGTCGCCAGAGTGCTGACAGCCGGTTCGCCGAAACGGTGTCGCGAAAGGTGTCCGGCGTTCGGCCCAGCACCGTGGCGGCCTGGTCCACATCGTCCTGCAGGAGCCAGGCTTCGGCGAGCGCGGCGCGAACCGCGAGTTCTTCGTCGCGAGACAGTACCGCGGAGCGCAGCAGTGGCGACAGAACCTGGACGGCCTCAGGCCCTCGACCGCGTTCGAGCGCGGTGCTCGCGCGTGCGAGCAGAGTGTGCAGAGACGCTGACGGCACCGGCCGCAGTATACCTTTAGCTCTTCAAGCCCTCGAGACGTTCATCGCGCTCAGAGCACGCGCCAGCGGCGACCTGTCGATTCGATGAGACGTGCGGCGTCGAGAGGTCCCCACGTGCCAGACGCGTAGTCGCACACGGGCACGGCGTCAGGCGTGGACCAGCGATCGAGGATCGGCTGAATCCAGCGCCAGGACGCTTCGACGCTGTCGCGACGCATGAAGAGCGTGGCGTCGCCAACCATTACGTCGAGCAGCAGGCGCTCGTAGGCTTCCGGTGACGCCGACTTGAAGTAGCTGCTGTAGTCGAAATCCATCTCGACGCGTTCGACATGGACGTGCGCGCCGGGCACCTTCGACGAAATGCCGAACGAGAAGCCTTCATCGGGTTGCAGCCGAATCATGAGTGCGTTCGGCTGCAGTCGACGGTCGGTGTTGAACAGGATGGGCGGCACGTCCTTGAGCTGTACGGTCACTTCGCTCGCCCGCGTCGGCAGGCGCTTGCCGGTTCGCAGGAAGAACGGCACTCCGGCCCACCGCCAGTTGTCCACAAACAGCTGCATGGCCACGAACGTCTCGGTGGTGGAGCCCGGCGCTACGCCTGGCTCTTCGCGGTAGCCGGCGCGCATCTCTTTGCCGCACGTGCCCGGACCGTACTGCCCGCGCACGACGCACGAATCCACCGCGGCGGTGGTCAGCGGTCGCAGCGACTGCAGCAGTTCGAGCTTTTCATCGCGTACGACATCGGCGGCAAGTGCGTGCGGCGGCTCCATGCCCACAAGAGCGAGCACCTGCAGCAGGTGGTTCTGCACCATGTCGCGCAGCGCACCCGCCTGCTCGTAGTAACCCGCCCGGGTGCCAACGCCTTCCTGTTCGGCCACCGTGATCTGCACGTGGTCCACGTACTTCTGGTTGAACAGCGGTTCGAAGATGCTGTTGGCAAAGCG
>Ga0209023_10006997_pt1 | contig 11723 bp, 9 predicted proteins | sample LakOneMetagenome_FD_187468 | JGI IMG/M metagenome (GOLD analysis project Ga0209023, IMG submission 187468) | Freshwater and sediment microbial communities from Lake Erie, Canada (SPAdes) (version 2) | ecosystem: Environmental > Aquatic > Freshwater > Lentic | place: Lake Erie, Canada | collected...
TCTGGGAGCCCAAGGCGATAACTATGCAATGATGAAAGACTACGCCATTGCAGCAAAGCCATGGGGGGTTGATCTTAAACTAAGACCCTATACAGATGAACGTGTTGCGGCTGAAGATTTTAAGGCGGGTCAGTGTGATGGTGTCGCTTTAACGGGCATGCGCGCTCGTCAGTTTAATAGTTTTGTTGGTTCGATTGATGCCATAGGTGCGTTAACCAATAATGTCTCAACGAAAATGATTGTTACTTTGATGGCGAATCCAAAACTTGCTTCTGACATGATCCAAAATGGATATGAAGTGGCTGGAGTTACGACGTTAGGTTCTGCATATATTATGGTGAGAGATAAAAAAATTAACTCTCTTGCGAAGGCTGCAGGCATTAAGTTTGGTGTTTTGGATTATGATAAAGCGCAAGCAAAATTGGTTCAAAAAGTTGGTGCACAGCCAGTATCGGTAGATTTACTGACAGTAGGTGCAAAATTTAATAATGGTCAAGTGGATGCAATAGGCATGCCTGCGATGGGTTTTAAACCTTTTGAATTATATAAAGGTTTAGGAACTCAAGGCGCAATTATTCGTTTTCCAGTGCTTCAGGTCATGGGCGATATTGTTATTCGACCTGATCGGTTTCCTGATGGATATGGTCAAAAAAGTCGAACTTGGGTTGCGGGATTATTGAGTCGTGAAATAGAGAATATTAATAAAGTAGAAGCTGCAATTGATTCGAAATATTGGTTGGATATCTCTGCGAATGACAAATTGGGCTATATTAAGCTGATGCGTGAAGCGCGGATTGATTTAACAAATGACGGCATCTATAACAAAAAAATGATGGGTTTGCTGAAAAAGGTGCGTTGTACGCAGGACCCAAATAGTTTCGAGTGCTCCTTGAACGGAGAGTAAAGTTAGATAGTTTCATTTTTCAAAAAAGACCTCATTTTGCAAATGGGGTCTTTTTTTAGCTGTGAAAGTGTGCGATAACTGATCAAGCTGTTCTAGATTGATATTCTAGTCTGAGTATCAAGCATATGAAAAAAGCACTTATTGCTTATTTAGAATAAATATCGTAGCCAATAATAGGGATTTTTGGTATGAAAGTTTCAATGATTTTTGCTGCAGCGGCGGCGGCGTTGATTGCAAATTCAGCACAAGCACAAATGCAGACGATGTGTGTGTTTGATCTACTCGGAACGCAGGGTGATAGTTATGCGTTAATGAAGGATTATGCTTTGGCTTCAAAACAATGGGGTGCGAACATTGTTCTCAAGCCTTATCCAGATGAACGTGTAGCCTTTGAAGATTTTAAAGCAGGTCAATGTGATGCAATCTCTTTAAGCGGTATGCGTGCGCGTCAGTTCAATAGTTTTGTTGGATCAATTGATGCGATTGGTGCAGTACCTAGCAATGCCGCAGCAAAAATGATTATTAGTTTAATGGCCAATCCGAAGCTTGCACCTGACATGATCCAGAATGGTTACGAAGTCGCAGGTGTAACCTCTTTAGGTTCAGCTTATATCATGGTGAGAGATCGAAGAATCAACTCATTAGCAAAAGCAGCTGGTATTAAGTTTGGTGTTTTGGATTACGATAAAGCCCAATCTGCAATGATCCAAAAAATTGGTGCACAGCCAGTTTCTAGTGATTTAATGAGTATTGGTGGTAAATTCAATAATGGTCAGATTGATGCATTAGGGATGCCTGCACTCGCATTTAGACCGATGGAACTTTATAAAGGACTAGGAACTAAGGGTGCAATTTTTCGTTTTCCTGTGATTCATATTACCTACGATATTTTAATTCGTCCTGATAAGTTTCCTGATGGTTTTGGTCAGAAGAGTAGAACTTGGGCAACGACTTTAATTCCTAGAGAGTTTGAGAATATTAGTAAGACTGAGCGGAGTATTGATTCTAAGTATTGGGAAGAGCTCACTGCCAATGACAAACTCGGTTATATTAAGCTAATGCGCGAAGCACGGATCGATTTAACCAAGCAAGATATTTACAATAAAAAAATGATGGGCTTGTTGAAAAAAGTACGATGCGCGCAAGATCCAAGTAGCTTTGAATGCTCTTTAACTGGAGAGTAAAAAGAAAATATGGCCATTATGGATAAGTTTTGTCCGTAATGGTCGTTATTTGTAAACGTTGAAATATATTGCAGTAGAGTTGTATTGAAAATATAAAGAATCTAGCGAATTCAGTAAAAACAATCATTCAATACTTGAAAAAAGATGGAAGTCGGGCAAAATATACGCATTCAAAAATAGACAATGGAATCCTCCATTAACTATAGGAATTACAGGGAACTTCACGATGAAAACAAATTTAAAATTGGCTGTAGCCGCAACAGCAATTGCTCTTGCAAGCACAGCTCATGCCGCTGGTGCGACACAAACAATGTGTGTCTTTGACATTACCGGTGCAAACGGCGATAACTATGCAATGATGAAGGATTATGCCCTTGCTGCAAAGCAATGGGGTGCTAACCTTACCTTGAAAGCATATACCGATGAGCGTGTTGCTGCAGAAGATTTTAAAGCAGGTCAATGTGATGGTGTTGCGTTGACAGGTATTCGTGCGCGTCAATTTAATAGCTTTACAGGTTCGATTGATGCGATTGGTGGTTTAAATAGCAACGCTCAAGCTAAATCAATCATCACTGTGATGGCAAGCCCGAAACTTGCAGCAGATATGGAACAAAATGGCTATGAAGTTGTTGGTGTAACCACATTGGGTTCTGCATATATCATGGTTAATGACCGTGCAATCAATACGCTAGCAAAAGCTGCTGGTAAGCGTTTTGGTGTTCTGGATTACGATAAGGCACAAGCAAAGATTGTCCAGAAAGTGGGCGCACAACCTGTTTCTGTCGACTTGTTGACCATCGGTGGTAAGTTCAATAATGGTCAGGTGGATATGATTGGTTTACCAGCGGTTGCGTTTAAACCGTTAGAGCTTTACAAAGGCTTGGGTAATAAAGGTGCGATCGTTCGCTTTCCTGTAGTGCAAGTAACAGGCGATATCGTGATTCGCCCAGGAAAATTCCCTGCTGGTTATGGACAAAAGAGTCGTGATTGGGTTGCAAATCAGGTCGGTCGCGAGATGGACGTCGTGAACAAGACTGAAAAAGCAATTGACGCTAAATACTGGATGGATATTCCACCAGCAGACAAATTGGGTTATATCAAATTGATGCGTGACTCTCGTATCGAGATGACCAAAGAAGGCATCTACAACAAAAAAATGATGGCTATTCTCAAGAAAGTTCGTTGCCAAAGCGACCCATCAAGCTTTGAATGTGCACTGAATGACGAATAAGTTGTCACTTTTGTGTTAATCAAAAAAGCCTAACAATGAGTTTTGTTAGGCTTTTATCTTTTTGTGGCAGAAAAAATCAAAAATAATGTTCAAACGCCATTGTATTCAGGATGAAGTTCGTCTCAAAATACCGCGCAATGGACTAAAGCTATGGCTGATTGATCACGCTAATAAGCTAAAGCAAGTCTATACAGGCTTTGTTTATCATAATATGGAGTAACACATGAAAAAAATTGCAATGGCAGCTGTTCTGGCTGCAATGAGTTTTCACTCAGCTTATGCTGCGGGTCCAAAACTCACATTATGTGTATATGATCCATTAGGTGCACGTGGTGATGCTTATGGGTACGCAAAGGACTATGTATTACAATTCCCACGTTTTGGTTTGACGAACCCTATTGAATTGAAAGCGTATACGAATGAAGCAATTATTGCTGAGGACTTCAAAGCAGGTCAATGTGATGGCGCAATCATGACAAATTTGCGCGCACGCCAATTCAATAAGTACACAGGTAGTTTGGATGCTATTGGTGCAGTTCCTTCACGTCAAGCATTGAATATTGCATTGCAGGCACTCGCAAGTCCGCAATTGGCACCTAAGATGAGTGAAGGTGATTATGAAGTAGTCGGAATGATTCCACTGGGTACAGCGTATATCATGGTTGGTGATCGTAAGATCAATACTCTTGCAAAAGCCGCAGGTAAAAAGATCGCGGTATTAGACTACGATAAGTCACAAGCAAAATTAGTACAGAAAGTCGGTGCTCAACCAGTGAGTGTCGACTTAACGACAATTTCAGGTAAATTCAATAATCATCAAGTTGATATTATTGCTGGCCCTGCGGTTATCTTTAAACCATTTGAACTGGCTAAAGGGATGACAGGTCCAAATGGCGAAATCACGGGTGCAGTGATTCGTTTCCCGCTCATACAAATCACAGCGGCAATGGTTGTACGTAAGAGCAAATTTACCAATGAAGAAGCAAATCAGAAGATCCGTGAATATGTAAACAGTCAGATCGGAACTGCTTATAAATACATTGATAATGCTGAAAAAGAAATCGATGCAAAATATTGGATGGATGTACCAGCAGCTGACAAAGCTGGTTATGTCAAATTAATGCGTGCATCGCGTATGGATCTCACCAAAGATGGCACTTATGATCCAGAAATGATGCATTTGCTGAAAAAAGTACGTTGCAAAATTGATCCTGCAAACTATGAGTGTGCACTCAATGATGAGTAAATTATTCTAACGTTGCTTAAATTGCAGCTTTAGATTCCACTAAAAAAACCCACTCGAGTGAATGCTTAGGTGGGTTTTTTATTTAAGTGATGTTTGTCATGCGAGACTAAACAACTTGAAAAATGACGTTACACCCAAATCTTATTCCTACAGGGCTAACGTGGTATGATAGTACACCGCAAAATCTAATTTTTTCTTCAAAGATGAGAGATTATTAAGTTGCGTCTGTCTGTGTTGAGGAGATTGAAATAATGAATGCACCTGCCATGGTTTTAACTGATCGCGCAGCGACTAAAGTACGCCAATTACGCGATGGTGAAGGAAGTGATGACTTGTTGTTACGGGTTTATGTCACTGGTGGAGGCTGTTCAGGATTTTCCTATGGATTTACATTTGCTGAAGCCGCAAATGATGATGACGCGCGTATCGAGAACGGTGATGTGGCGATGGTGGTCGATTCATTAAGTTATCAATATCTGGTGGGTTCAGAAGTTGACTATCTTGAAGGGTTGGAAGGTTCTCGTTTTGTGGTCAAAAATCCGAATGCAACGACAACATGTGGTTGTGGCTCGTCGTTTTCAATTTAGTCTAACCGAGACTACTTCAATTCTTTGTTTCAATGCACACCGCAGATTAGCGGTGTGTTAGTGTGCCTAGTACTCGTAGTCCTTGTGCTCCCGTGACAGCCGGTAGATTCCCAGAAAAATGATGAATGCGTTGATGAGTGAGCCATGCGAACGCTGTGGCTTCAACCCATGTTGGCGCAAGCCCCATTTCAACTGTACTTTTGAGTCTCCAATTCGGGAGTCCTTGAGTAATAGCTTGCCATAAGGCGCGATTATATGCACCGCCGCCGCAGAGCCACAATTCTCCTGCATTGAGTCCAGTCTGATGGATTGCATCGATAATAGATTGAGCCGTGAGTTGCAGCAACGAGGCTTGAATATCTTGTGGTGATATCGAGGTCGGTTCATTTTGCTCGACCAGTTTAATCTGTTGGTTAAGCCATCCTAAATTAAAATCTTCACGACCTGTGCTTTTGGGATATGACCGAGAAAAGTAGTCATGTGATAACAATTGCTGTAATAAAGCTGGGCTCACCTGACCCGAAGCAGCCCATGTGCCATCTTCATCAAAAGTTTTCCCCGTGTGCTGAAAACACCATGCGTCCATGAGAATATTGGCAGGTCCTGTGTCAAAGCCAAAAACTTGGTCGGGTTGTCCTGCAGGAAGTACGCTGATATTGGCAATTCCACCGAGATTTAGAATAATCCGATGAACATGATCATCTTGAAAGATGGCTTGATGAAATGCCGGAACGAGTGGCGCACCTTGTCCACCCGCTGCCATATCGCGACGTCTGAAATCAGAAACAACAGGTAAATCAGTGATTTCTGCAATTAGATTTGGGTCGCCAATTTGTAAGGTAAATCCTGCTTCTGGACGATGACGGATGGTTTGTCCATGACTTCCGATTGCGCGAATTTCATCCTTGTTCAACTGGTGGTTTGTCATGAGCTGATTAACAGACTCACCAATCAGTCTGGCCAATGCCACATCTGCAACACCCATGCGTTCGATCTCATTGTCGGCAGGTAAAGTTAATGCGATGAGATCCTTGCGTAATTGTTCTGGAAAAGGAGTTGTAAGAGTTGCGTGTAGCTGAAGTGGTTCAAATGAAACAGCAACCAAATCAATGCCATCCAAGCTGGTTCCTGACATGATGCCAATATAGATGTCCTGCTTCATTTGTTGTTCCATGATGATATGACGTTGATCGTGTGAATAGAGTAACTCAAACCTGTATTTATCACTAACTCATCAATGTTAAAAAAGGCTAAAATAACGCGCAATATTTTTGTATTTATTCTGATGAGCCATGACGACCTTTCTGCCTGCCGAACAACAACTCGCGCTGATTGAGCGCGGTACGAGCGAGATTATCCAACGCGACGAACTCCTCAAAAAGCTCCAAGAAAACCGTCCTTTGCGTGTGAAAGCTGGATTTGATCCAACCGCGCCTGATTTGCATTTAGGTCATACCGTGTTGATCAATAAGTTACGCATGTTCCAAGAGTTGGGACATGAAGTATTCTTTTTGATTGGTGATTTCACGGCGATGATCGGTGATCCAACGGGAAAAAGCGCAACTCGCCCGCCATTGACGCGTGAACAAGTTGTTGAAAATGCAAAGAGTTATCAAGAACAGGTTTTTAAAATTCTTGATCCTGCCAAGACTAAGATCGTATTTAACTCATCATGGTTTGAGAAGAAAAGTGCGGCGGACATGATTGCATTGGCATCGCAATATACAGTCACGCGCATGATGGAACGCGATGACTTTAGTAAACGCTTTAAAAATCAACAGTCAATCGCAATTCACGAGTTTTTGTATCCCTTAGTCCAAGGCTATGATTCGGTTGAGTTGCAAGCAGATGTCGAGCTAGGTGGAACAGATCAGACGTTTAACCTGCTGATGGGCCGTACTTTGCAGGCACGTTATGGTCAAAGTTCGCAAATTTGCATCACCTTACCGATCCTTGAGGGATTGGATGGTGTACAGAAGATGTCTAAATCTTTGCAAAATTATATTGGTGTCCATGATTCTGCGGGGAGCATGTATCAAAAAATCCTATCGATGCCCGATAGCCTGATTCCGCGTTACTTTGAATTACTCAGCTTCCGTCCTATGGAAGAGGTCAATGCCTTCCTCGCTGAAATGGCAAATGGTCTAAATCCACAGGAATTAAAGAAACGTATCGCGCTGGAATTGATTGAGCGTTTTCATGATGCGGATGCCGCAGCGAATGCGCATAAGAGTGCTGGCAATCGTATTGTCGACGGTGAAATTCCGGATGACATTCCTGAAGTGACTTTATCGCTAGATGGACAAGAAGCATTGTTTATTACCAGTGTATTAAGCCGTGCTAACTTGACCAAGAATGCCGCTCAGGCCAAAGATGCGTTGGCGCGTGGTTCGGTCAAGGTTGATGGTGTTGTCGTTGATGCCTCATTAAGTCTGAGTGCAGGTGCAAATGTTGTGATTCAAGCGGGCAAAAAAGCGATTGCACGAGTCATTGTCAGCAACTAAGGCGTGTTAGTTTGTTTGAAAAAGCGGATAAATTGATCCGCTTTTTTGTTTTTTGAACATCATTTTTAGGGATATGAATCCTTCCGTTGCTATACTTTCACTCTAATTAACTCTGATGATGACGCCATGACTGTTGCCCAAAGTGCATTAAACTCAGCGACAAACCCGACTGTACAATTTCTGGAAAAATTGGCGAATAGTTTGGTGAGTGATAGTGCGTCAGCATTAGGTTTTGTGAAACTGAGTTTGGGCAAATATCGCGGAGCTGAAACCGCGCTCAATAAAATTTCCATTCGAGTTTTAGTGGTCAAAGGTCAGCCGCATTTGTCGTTTGTCTATCATTATCAAACCAAAGATATTACTAAGAATTTTATGTTTGATGAGGGTATGGCGAAGATTCAAAATTATTTAGATCAAAGTCAACTAGATAGCTTTAAGAGCGCACACCTACGTCTACAAAGTGAAGAAATCCAGCTTTCATTTAACAAGAAAAATCAGCCTGCTATTCATGAACAGAAGACCACCGAAACGGTGGTGGCGACCAAAGCTCATGACCGAGAGAAGTTTCGTTATATTGACATCAATAGACCATTCCTCAAAGGCTTGGGTGTGACCGATACCAATGATCAACTGATTCCTGCAATGTCTAGAAAGTGGAAACAGATCAATAAATTTATTGAGGTGTTTCAGCATGCTTTTGAGTCATTGAAATTGCCAAAATCTCATCCAGTACATGTGGTTGATTTTGGTGCTGGTAAGGGTTATTTGACTTTTGCCATTCATGATTTTTTGCGTGAGACATTGGGTTATCACGCCGATGTAACGGGTGTAGAGTTGCGGGCGGATTTGGTTAAGTTCTGCGGCAATATCATTAATCAGTTATCGCTGGAAGGTTTGAATTTTTATCAAGGCGATGTCCGTAGTTATCATCCTGACGCAGTCGATGTGATGATTGCGCTGCATGCCTGTGATGTGGCAACGGATTATGCGTTGCATACGGGGATTCGTTTAGGTGCATCGATCATCATGTGCGCGCCATGCTGCCATAAGCAAGTTCGCCCACAGATTCAAACGCCACAGGTACTACGTCCCATGCTGCAACACGGTGTGCACCTCGGACAAGAGGCAGAAATGCTAACCGATGGTTTGCGCGCATTGTTGCTGGAAGCATGTGGCTATGAAACCAAAGTTTTTGAGTTTGTCTCGCTGGAACATACCAGCAAAAACAAAATGATCTTGGCTGTTAAGCGAAATAATTTTTCCAAAAAAACTGAGATCATGCAACAAATTGAATCGATTAAAGCGTTCTATGGCATCCAAGAGCAGTGCTTGGAAACGCTGTTGCGAATCGATGGATTATTAGCGTAAAGTGTCGCGATGAATGAACTCTATGCTGATCATATCCGTGCGATTCTTGCCACACTGCCAAACCTACCTGGCGTGTATAAAATGCTGGGTGCAGAGGGCGAGTTGTTGTATGTCGGTAAAGCCAAAAATCTAAAAAACCGTGTCACAACTTATTTTGCCAAAACAGTTGAACATCCCAAGACGCGTGCATTGGTTGCACGGATTCGTAACATCGAAACACTAATTACGCGAAGCGAAACTGAAGCATTACTCCTCGAACAAAATCTGATTAAAGAAAATAAGCCACCGTACAACATCATGTTGCGCGATGATAAATCTTACCTCTATATCTTTATCTCAGCTGATCAACCCTATCCGCGACTCGCGGCAGGTCGAGGCAAACGCAATCATCAAGAAGGTAAGTTTTTCGGTCCTTATCCGAGTGCTGCGGCAGCGCGTGAAGTGCTAGTGGTACTAGAAAAAATGTTCATGGTGCGCTCGTGTGAAAATAGTTTTTTTGCTCAGCGCAAACGACCATGCTTGGAATATCAAATCAAACGATGTCGCGCGCCCTGCGTTGGTTTGGTGTCACCAGAGGACTATGCGATCGACGTAGCAAATACTATTGATTTCATGCAAGGCAATACCAGCGTACTCAATGAAAAACTCATTCGGCAAATGGAGCATGCTGCAGAAGCTCTCGATTTTGAACAAGCGGCACTTTACCGCGATCAACTTAGTATGTTGCGTGAAGTGCAAGCTCAACAAGCCGTTTATACTGTCAAAGGTGAAGCCGATATTCTTGCTATTGCCCAACAAGCAGGTGTCGTGTGCGTACAAGTGATGAATGTACGTGGCGGACGGGTGCTGGGTGGCAAGAGCTTTTTTCCAGATTTGGAAATGAATGACGATATTGGTGAGTTATTGTCAGAGTTTTTGGCATCTTTTTATTTTCAATTTGCGGATGAATTACCGAATGAGTTAATCGTCAATGTCGAACTCCCCGATAAGGCTGCTTTAGAAGAAGCACTGCAACTCGAATACCAACAAAAAGTCACCATTAAAACCCGCGTTCGTGAGAACCGTGCCGAGTGGCTTGAAATTGCAACGCTCAATGCCGAAGCCGCTTTAAAAGCGACATTGGCCAATCATATCCAAATCAATGAACGCTTTCGTGCCTTACAAGCGGTCCTTGAACAGCCCATCAATCGGATTGAATGCTTTGACATTAGCCATACGATGGGTGAATCACCAATCGCGTCTTGTGTTGTCTTTGATCAAGGTGGTGTGCGAAAACGCGATTATCGACAATATGCGATTACCGACATCACAGGTGGCGACGATTATGCTGCGATGGCACAAGTTTTGGAGCGACGTTATAAAAAACAGCCTATACCCGATCTCATGCTGATTGACGGTGGCAAAGGACAGTTAAATGTTGCCAAAGCGGTTATGGAAAAACTCAATCTCAACCCGCTCATGATCGGTGTATCTAAAGGAGAAGGGCGTAGACCAGGTTTGGAAACGTTGCATCGAGTTGATGGCACGAGCTTTCAGTTGGAACCTGATGACAAAGCTCTGCATCTAATTCAGCAGATACGCGATGAAGCGCATCGCTTTGCCATCACGAAGCATCGTGCCAAGCGCGATAAAAAACGGGGAGGTTCAGTATTAGAAGTTATTCCAGGTCTAGGACCAAAACGTCGTCGGGATTTGCTGACGCATTTTGGAGGGATTCAAGGTGTGCTGCGAGCTTCAGAAAACGATATCGCCAGCGTCAATGGTTTAGGTGCTGGCATGGCAAGGGTGATTTATAAGGTGTTGCATGAATGACCCGTTAATACATCACATCTTTTTCAATTAAAGAGTGCTCATGAATTGTTTCATTGTTTGGCGACGATTTTTCTGTGGATTTGATCGGTGGACATTCGATCATAGGAATCCGGTTGTGGAGTACTATTTTTAAAACAGTCCAAATGATAATTTTAAAATCAAACATTAATGATTCTTGGGTTAAGTGCCTGATTCTAAGTCTATTTTTTTCTGGCAAAATAACTCCATAGTATGTCTGAGTTGGATCGGCTGATTCTGCCAACAGACGTTCTTCATGGATATAAAGTAATGATGCCAGATCGGTAATACCTGGTCGATGCGCAAAAATGATTTTGCTATCCTCTATATCATAATAAGGTAAATGACTCACAACTTCCGGACGAGGACCAACGATGCTCATATCACCTTTAAGCACATTGATAAGTTGGGGGAGCTCGTCTAGTTTAGTTTTGCGAAGGATGCGACCAACACGCGTTACGCGTTCATCGCCACAATGCGTAATGCTTGAGCCAGTTGTATTGCGATACATGGTTCTAAATTTAATAATATAAAAAGGTTTCTTGAATCGCCCTGTACGTAATTGGCGAAAGAATACAGAGCCTGGATCTTCTAGGACAATCAAAAGAGCAATAATAGGCATAAATGGTAAAGATGCGAGGGTGAGTAATATGGCAAACCCTATATCAAATGCTCGTTTTGATGTCTGATAATGCATAGTTTTTCACAGATACTTATTGTGTTGATGTCATGCAATAGTTCTTAGCCAATGATTTTAAAAAGGCTATTCTGATGCAAAGATAAGGATAATAGCAGATTTATACACATAATAATGTTTGATTAGTGCAAACCGATCAATATTATAAATGATAAAAATAAACGATCTCGTA
>Ga0209023_10006998_pt1 | contig 11721 bp, 10 predicted proteins | sample LakOneMetagenome_FD_187468 | JGI IMG/M metagenome (GOLD analysis project Ga0209023, IMG submission 187468) | Freshwater and sediment microbial communities from Lake Erie, Canada (SPAdes) (version 2) | ecosystem: Environmental > Aquatic > Freshwater > Lentic | place: Lake Erie, Canada...
TGGTGGAGATGGCGGGAGTTGAACCCGCGTCCGCCAGCACTACGCTCGTGAGTCTACATGTTTAGTCGTTGTCAATTGGTTTTAACCGCAATCGGCCCGACAGACAGGGAGATCTTGGCGATTCTCTAGAGTTGACACGTTGTCCCGAGACATTACAACATGCGGTTCTGTGTGCATGCGCTCGCGGCTATCGACCACAGACATTCAATAGCGGCGATTCTCAGCCCTTAGGCTGCGAGTGCGTAGGTTTCGTCGTTTGCGACTATTAAAATGCAAAATTGATTTACGAGAGATAATGCGCTCTCGACATGCATCGAAGAGTTTCACAACCAGCGTCGAAGCCAGAACATCCCCAATGCCGATAGAATAGCAGAAAATCATATTTTTTGTTAGGCTGTCATGTAACTATTCATAAACGCTACGGTTCTCTATTCTTATCGTTCAGAATAGAGAACTGCAAACCATTAAAAGAATCAAAATCTCAGAATTCATACGCTGCGATTGCCATAGACAGACTCAAGGATGATGCGACATGACTTTTTTACTTGCACTCGACCAAGGCACAACGTCGAGCCGAGCAATTGTTTTCAATGAACATGGCAACATCATCGCTTCTGCACAACAAGAAATCACCCTTGCCACACCGCATGCAGGTTGGGTTGAGCAAGATGCTCTCGAGCTGTGGCAAAACCAAATCGGTGTTGCTCAACAAGCGATCGCAAAAGCAGGTTTACTGTCACAAGACATTGCCGCCATCGGACTGACCAATCAGCGCGAAACCACAATTGTTTGGAACCGAAAAACAGGGCATCCCATTGCCCCTGCCATCGTTTGGCAAGATCGACGCACTGCTGATTGGTGTGAAGAATTACGCCTTGGAGGATATGAACCGCTCGTCAAACAACGAACAGGTTTACGCCTTGATCCGTACTTCAGTGCTGGCAAACTCGCATGGTTACTCAATAATATTCCTAATGCCCGCGTCGAAGCCGAACGCGGCGAACTTGCATTCGGTACGGTCGATTCATGGCTGATTTGGAATCTGACGCATGGTGCACGTCACGTCATTGATATGAGTAATGCTTCACGGACATTACTCATGAATATTCACACCCAAAAATGGGATGACGAGTTACTCGGTTTATTTAACATTCCCAAAGAAATTCTGCCGGAAATTGTGCCATCTGGCGGTTTGATTGGTGAGACTGCGGATGGATTGTTAGGGCGAAAAATTCCTATAACCGCTGCACTTGGCGATCAACAAGCTGCACTATTCGGTCAAGGATGCTTTACCCAAGGCATGGCGAAAAACACCTACGGCACAGGCTGTTTTATGCTGATGAATACTGGCAACCAAGTTCAAGTCAGCGAAAATCAACTCCTCTCCACACTCGCATGGCAAACCCCAAATAAAGTCACTAATTTCGCGCTCGAAGGTAGTGTCTTTATGGCGGGTGCTATTGTGCAATGGCTGCGCGATGGTCTTGGCATTGTGCAAAACAGCAGTGATGTGGAACAGCTTGCCAGCCAAGTTCCGGACTGTGATGGTGTGGTTTTAGTGCCTGCATTTACAGGACTCGGTGCGCCGTATTGGGATAGCGAAGCACGGGGCATGTTGACGGGAATGACGCGCGGAACCAATCGTTCGCATATCGCACGCGCAGCGCTCGAAGCGATTGCTTTCCAAGTCGCCGATGTGCTCGCCGCCATGCAACAAGACGCGCGCGGCCCGCTCACTGAACTTCGAGTCGATGGCGGTGCTAGCGGCAACGATATGTTGATGCAGTTTCAAGCCGATTTATTAGGCGTGCCCGTGTTACGTCCAGTAGTCAGAGAAACCACCGCTTTGGGCGCGGCACTCATGGCTGGATTAGGTGTTGGAATATATGATTCTACCGATCAACTGGCTGGACTTTGGCAGCTAGAACGACGCTTTGAACCGTCCATGTCTCAGGCTGTTCGTGACGAATATTTAGCCCGTTGGCACCAAGCTGTTGCAAGAGCGCGGAGCTAAAAACTAGCTACTCTTTATCCGCGCACCATTTTAACGCGCGGATACGAACTTGTAACAAATAATATTATTAATAATATACAAATACTTATGTAATTATTTTAATTTATTTTTGTCATACTACTGACACAATGTTTGACAACGCACCAAAGAGTAAATACTATCGAATTGTAACAAATAATGTATTTAAGGGTTGTACGGCTACAACCACTCTTGGAGAAGACAGATGAAAAAAATATTTCTAGCAACAGCGATCGCAGCATTATCAATCAGCGCAGCTCAAGCTTACCAAGTTGAATTGAATGGCAATCTATCGTACGACAGTATCGATATTCCAGGCGGTAGCAGCGAAATTTTCGGCGTTGGTGTTGGTGGTACTTACTACTTAAACCAAGTCAGTGGCAAAACTGGTCCATTGGCTGAAGCCGCATTTATCGAACGCGCAAGTAACGTAAATGCTTCTTACGGCTACGCACAAAATAATGATTTCGATACAAAAGCAAACAATGTCAATGTTGGTGGCGAATTCTACGTGCCAAACAGCGACTTTTATGCTGCAGCCAGCATTGGTCGCGATTATACAAAAGTAAAAGGCCTCAAACAGGTTGGCGAAACCAACTACACTGCTGAAGTAGGTTTATTGCCAATCACCAACCTATTGGTGGCCGTTGGTATTGCTGGCGTTGACTCACATGGCAACAATGATACAGATGCAACAATCCGTGCAAAATACCTCACAAAGCTTGCTAACAACAACGATGTCAATCTTGAAGGTCATGCACAATTTGGCAACAACAGCAATCACTACGGTGTTTCAGGTGACTACTACTTAGATCGCACATTAAGTATTGGCGCATCTTATGATCTGACTACAATTGATCATGCAGATGATGACTATAGCTTTGGTGTCAATGCGCGTAAATTTATCGCTCAAAACATCAGTGTTCAAGGTGGCGTAAACGTTGGTAAAGTATTTAATCGCGATACTTTCGGTTTAGCAGTTGGTGGTACATACCGCTTCTAATCCAAGTTTCAACGGATTAACTTAAAAAACCGCCTCTAACTTGAGGCGGTTTTTTTCGCTTTCAATAGCTGGTTTCTACTTCTAAATACTCTAAATAATTGAACGCGGCGTCATTTGATTCGCCACACATTTCAAGTGATGGCATCAGCGATGCACAAACTTGCGGACGGCTGGGTAATCCAAAAATCTGACATTGGTTTAAGTCATTCAGTTGGACGCAACGAACGCCTGCAGGCTTGCCATTCGGCATATCTGGAATCGCACTACTGATACTCGGCGCAATACAACACGCCCCACAACCCGCACGGCATGTAACGACTTGGACTACATTGACGGTATGCGTCGAAATCAAATCAATAGACATAAGTTGCGATCGCAGTCGCAATCAACTTGCTTTCATCATTGTGTAAATTCATCCGCATAGTGCACCCCTTCCGCCCCAAGCGCAGTACTTCTGCCGTTGCAATAAATTGTTTACCGCGACCGGGCGCCAGATAATCCACACGCATATCGGTAGTCGCCAAGCGTGTCACCTGGCGAATACGATCAGCAAGTTCACCTTTACCGCTGCGATAAATCTCCGCCATTGCCACGATCCCACCAATACTATCCAGCATTGTTGCAGCCACACCACCATGCAAAATCTCAAACACAACATTGCCAATCAAACTGCTATTCATTTCTATCACGCCTTGGATTTGTGCATCCACGACCCGCATCGTCATCCCGCAATGATGAAAAAACGGCGACTTGTTGTAGGCATTACACAGCTGATCAAAAATAATTTCTGTCGGGAACACATCCGCGGAAGCCATCGAAAGATTAATCGATCCAGTCCAATGTTTAGCCTTTTGCTCGGTACTCGATTCAGTGGACTGGGATTGATTGCTTGGATCATTAAGATCTGCTTTAAATTGCTTATCTACATCGGTCATCAATCAAATTTCCTCAATCGCGCAAATCAGGTTTAATATAGACAACTATACTAATGTGAAAAACAGTGTAATAACATGACTAGAACGTTTAATCGCGCCGCCTTCCCTGCCACTCGCTTACGCCGCTTGCGTAAACATGATCGTGTACGTGACATGGTCTGTGAAACCATTCTAATGCCACAGCATTTAATCGCACCCGTTTTTGTCCTACCAGGCCAGAATCAACGCGAACCAATTCACAGTATGCCGGGCATTGATCGCATGTCGATTGACTTGTTACTCAAGCACGCCGAAACGTTGCTTGGCTTAGGTGTGAGCAAAATGGCGCTATTTCCAGTAACGCCACAGGCCGATAAAAGCGCTGGTGCAGAAGCCGCTTGGCGTGAAGACGGACTGGCGCAAACCGCGATTCGTACCCTAAAAAAAGAATTACCTGATATGGTGCTGATTAGTGATGGCGCGCTTGATCCGTATACATTAAGCGGTCAAGACGGACTAACCGATGCCGATGGTTATGTGATGAATGACGCCACTGTCGAGGCGCTCGTGAAACAAACTTTAAGCCATGCTGCCGCTGGCGTAGATATTATTGCGCCGAGTGACATGATGGATGGTCGTATCGGTGCGATTCGCGCAGCATTAGAAAGCAAAGGCTTTATTCATACCGCGATCATGGCGTATTCAGCCAAGTTTGCATCAGCGTACTACGGCCCATTCCGCGATGCCGTTGGCAGTGCTGCCAATCTTAAAGGTGGGCACAAGAAAAACTACCAAATGGATTATGGTAACCGCTTAGAAGCCTTGCATGAAGTCGCGCTCGATTTACAAGAAGGCGCCGACATGGTTATGGTCAAACCCGGTCAGCCTTATCTCGATTTAGTTCGCGAAGTAAAAGATCAATTCGGCGTACCGACGTTTGCTTATCAAGTCAGTGGTGAATACGCCATGCACATGGCTGCCATTCAAAATGGCTGGTTGTCGGAAGCGGTGATTTTAGAATCCTTAATTGGATTCCGTCGTGCGGGAGCAGATGGGATTTTGACTTATTTTGCGGAAAAAGCGGCAAGGATGCTTAAAGAGAATAGTTAAAAAAAGCTTTGCTCATTGAGCGGTTGTTGGAAGATGCCTGCGTATATGTTCGCTTCGACTCCGCTCAGTGAACATCCTTGCTGAACTTAAAGCTTCGCCAAAGCCTGCGCTAAGCCAGCTACTTTGGTTTCACCAACCACACGACCCGCCTCTTGTCCCTGCTTATAAAAAATCAATGCAGGTGGACCAAACAGATTGAGTTCCTTTAACACTTCTTTGCTGTTTTCATCACTATTGGTCACGTCCAACTTCACCCGCGTCCAACCTGACAGGCCTTTAATATCCTGCCCACTAAACAACTCACGTTCCATGATGCGACAACTGACGCACCAATCTGCGGTCACATCCACCAGTAACTGTGAATGTTGTTGCTGCCAAATAGCTAACTCAGCCAGACTATGAATTTCAGGTGCGGATTGAACCGCAAGTGGTTGCTTCTTAAGTCCAGCCAATGGATGCCATGGATCAGTCTGCCCAGCAGCAACACCAGCTAACTGCACCAAGCCCCACCCTGCGATCACCACCGCACATACTTGCGTCACATAGCGCCCACGACCTGCCCAACGCCAAAACCAAACTGCGCTCGCCATGGATAATACTGCCCAGAGCAAAAGCATCAATGAGTTATCAAAAGCACGGTTCAATAAGATTAACGCAACGCCGAGCAACAATAGACCAAAGCCCTGACGCACCCAATTGAGCCACTCACCCGCTTTCGGTAAGAAACGACCTTCGGTTGCACCGAGAATCATGAGCGGCACACCCAACCCGAGTCCGAGCATAAACAATGCTATAGCACCTAATAGCGGACTACCTACTGTAGATACAGAAAGTAAAACACCTGCTAATGGTGCAGAGACACAAGGTGATACCACCAGTGCAGACACAAAACCAGTCAACCAGCTTCCAACCACACTGCCTTGTTTAAGCCATGTAGCACGACCTTCTCTCTGGTCAAACGCATGAATCTTGGACTGAAGTCCGTGCGGCAAACGTAAGGTAAACACCTCAAAATTCGCCAATGCCAAGATGACAAAAACCAACGCAAAGACAATCAAAACCACAGGGTTTTGCAGCCAACCCAACAAGTTAAACTGCTGTCCGAACTTTGCGATCACCGCACCCAACACCGCATAACAAGATGCGATACCGACCGCATAAGCACCCGACAACAACAAGCCATGCGCCATAGAACGTCGGTGTTGACGCGCAACTAAATTGGCCACAATCGGCATCATTGGCAGTACACAGGGTGTAAACACCAAACCTAAACCCGCCAAAAACAACAATGCAAAAGCAGTGAGCGGATGACGACCCAAACCAAACGGATCTGTATTTAAGTTTTTGGTCAGTGGTGATGGCTCAGCAATTGAAGAAATGGGGGCAATCTCTTGGGACACTAATCTATTCTGATCAATCAAGTTTGCCCCAGGATCATCCACTGGCTCAACGAGATCTATCGATGAAGGAATAAAATCATTGGCGAGCGTATTTTTTTGAACTTGTTTATGAGCTGGTGCGATCTGGAATCGATAGCCACTGACATCGTTTGGTATGGGTAACGGCAACAAGATACTTTGCACACCCGCAGATTTTTCGATTTTAGTCCGAATATCAGGACGACCATCCACGACAGGAATCGGAGGCGTCGCTTTGGACACTGTAGCAGTGGATGCTGGCGCGACTACGGTATCGATTACTGACTGCGAGCCAGCTTGTGTGGCGCTAGAAGACCCAATTCCAGTACTCGCGGAGGGTAAATTAAACTCTCGCTCCTGTGGTGGATAGCACAACCCTGCCTCAGCACATCCCTGCCAACGCACCGTGACTTTACCACTCCCACTATAAGGCACGGTAATCGAGACATCATCATGGTAAACAGGCACTTTGCCAAACTCAGGATCATCTTTGATTTGTGCCGAGCGGCTAAAAATGGCATCTTGGAATTTGACATTCGGATTTGAAGAATAATAAGCAAACTTACGTTGATATAAATAATAACCAGAGGTCACTTGGAAATCTAAAACCAGCTTATTGTCTTTCGCTTCACCGACCAATTTAAAGGCTTGATCAGCAGGAATAAATTTTGAACTTGAGTTCGCATTACGAAACTCATTGATGCTATCAAACTTAATGCCGCCCAATAATGTTTTTTTATCAAAGTCTGTATTAGGTGAAGTATTGTTGAAAGTGCCGCTGGTATTGGACGTTGAATTAGCCAGCGCCGAATCGCTGATGCATAAGGCGCACAGCATGACCAGCATCATGAACGCCTGTTGCGCGAAACCAGAACGAGACATTGTTTGTGGTGTGTTTTTAACGGCTAATGAAATCGAAGAACTAGGCTTCCGATGCCATGAATAAGTCCACAGTGATTCACTCATTGTCCTTCGCTGCACGTTCAACTGCCTTTGGCGTCATTAGTTTAATATTGCCTTCAGATTATCACAGGACCCTCTGTTACAAAATGAAGAAAACGTAACTAAAAACGCAACTTGGTGCATGTAAAAAAGAACAATGAGCCGCATTCGTTTCGGCTTTATGATAAGTGCTTTTGTGGACTCACTCTTGCACCAAATAGTGCAGTTCCTACGCGAATCATAGTTGAACCTGCAGCAATGGCATCGGCGAAATCACCTGACATCCCCATACTCAGTGTATCCCAGCCTTCAGGTGAGTGATGTTTAGATCGGACAGATTCAAATAAAGCTTGAGCACGAACGAATGCATCTTGATGACTCACCTCAGGAATCACCATGATGCCACGCAGCGCGAGATGTGGTAAAACGCTCATCTGTTCGACCAAATCAGCCAGTTCTTCAGGCAGACAACCTGCCTTACTTTCTTCATGATCAATATTCACTTGAATGCAGATATTCAGTGGTGATTGCTCGACGCCCTGCTTCTCTAATTGCTCAGCTAAATGCTGCGACAGTCGTTGGGCAATAATCAGACGATCCACACCATGCACCCATGAAAAATGCGTCGCCAGATCACGGGTTTTATTGCGCTGAATCTGACCAATGAAGTGCCATTCAATGGCTAAATCCGTTAAATCAGCTTGCTTACTCAAGGCTTCTTGCAAATAGTTTTCGGCAAAAATTCGTTGTCCAGCCACATACATCGCACGAATCACATCGGCAGACTGAGTTTTAGAAACAGCCAATAACGTGACGCTATCCTCAGAAATCCCATAATTGCGACATATATTATTAATTTGGCTTAGAACTTGTTGCCGATTGGCAGCGAAATCAGTCATTATCTAGATAACTCTCATTTATTGACTTAAAAAAACGGTAGCTTACGAATGGTTTCGGGTGTTTAATCATATCGAATTATTGATATCTCTTGGTTTTTAAGTCTAATATTCATTACACTAAAGACACAATGTTATTGCAAATAGATTTATTGGCGTAAAGCACTGTAAAAACTAAATATTGCAAATACAGAAAAAGGATTATTTCATGGACATTACAGAACTATTGGCGTTTTCCGCTAAAAATGGCGCCTCTGACTTACATTTATCCGCTGGTCTCCCTCCAATGATTCGGGTTGACGGTGAAATCCGTCGGATTAATTTACCTGCAATGGAACACAAAGAAGTTCATCGTCTCGTCTACGACATCATGAACGATAAACAACGTCGTGACTACGAAGAATTCCTCGAAACCGACTTTTCGTTTGAAGTGCCAGGCGTGGCTCGTTTTCGTGTGAACGCGTTTACTCAGAATCGTGGCGCTGGCGCCGTATTCCGTACCATTCCATCTAAAGTGCTCACGATGGATGATCTAGGCATGGGCGATGTGTTTAAAACGATTTGTGAGTTTCCACGCGGAATCGTACTCGTCACTGGCCCAACTGGTTCGGGTAAATCAACCACCCTCGCAGCAATGATTGACTATATTAATGAACGCCGTTTCGATCACATCCTAACCATTGAAGATCCAATCGAATTTGTACACCAATCCAAAAAATGTCTCGTCAACCAGCGCGAAGTTCATCGCGATACTCACGGCTTTAACGAAGCACTGCGTTCAGCACTGCGTGAAGATCCAGATATTATCCTCGTCGGTGAGATGCGTGACCTTGAAACCATCCGTTTGGCATTGACCGCTGCGGAAACAGGACATTTGGTATTTGGAACACTGCACACCACGTCAGCGGCAAAAACCATTGACCGTGTGATCGACGTGTTCCCCGCTGAAGAAAAATCAATGGTTCGCTCGATGTTGTCAGAATCTCTACAAGCCGTTATTTCACAGACCTTGCTGAAGAAAACCGCTGGCGGTCGTATTGCTGCACATGAAATTATGATCGGGATTCCTGCGATCCGAAATCTGATTCGTGAAAACAAAATTGCGCAAATGTACTCTGCGATTCAAACCGGTGCTGGCTACGGCATGGTCACCCTTGACCAAACGCTGAAAGGTTTGGTCATGAAAGGACTGGTTTCACCACAAGTCGCTAAAACTGTCGCCAACCAGCCTGACTCTTTCCTTTAACACAATGCTAAAGCGGCTTGATGTAATCTTTACGTCTAGCCGAGTTTATTTAAAGCAACACTTTGCGGAGCATACCTACCATGGAATTTGATGACCTACTGCGCCTAATGGTCGAAAAGGGAGGTTCTGACTTATTTATTACGGCGGGCGTCGCACCGTCGATGAAAGTGAATGGCAAAATCTTACCCATCACCAAGTCTGCCCTCACCCCGCAAGTTGTGGAAAGCTTAATTCACAATGTCATGACCGAAAAACAGCGCAAAGAATACGCTGAAAGTAAAGAATGTCAGTTTGCGATTGTCGACAAAAATGAAACCGCACGTTTTCGTGTGAGTGCGTTCGTACAACGCGACTGCCCAGGGATGATTCTGCGTAGAATTGAAACCCATATTCCTAAAGTTGAAGATTTGAAACTGCCGAAGATCATCGAAGAATTGGCAATGACCAAGCGCGGGATCATTATCTTTGTCGGCGCGACAGGTACAGGTAAATCAACCTCACTTGCCGCGATGATTGGTCATCGTAATCGTCACTCGCAAGGCCATATCATTACCATTGAAGATCCGATTGAGTTTGTCCATCAACATGCGGGTTGTATCGTCACTCAGCGCGAAGTCGGTATTGATACGGCATCATTTGACGTGGCGTTGAAAAACACCTTGCGTCAAGCACCTGACGTGATTCTGATTGGTGAGATTCGTTCACGTGAAGTTATGGATTACGCGATTGCGTTTGCGGAAACGGGGCATTTGGTGCTGAGTACTTTACACGCCAACAACGCCAACCAAGCACTCGATCGTATCATTCACTTCTTTGAAGCGGATCGTCATAGCCAGTTGTATATGGATTTGTCGATGAATTTGAAAGGCATCGTTGCTCAGCAATTGATTCCAACGGTGGATGGCAAAGCACGACGTGGTTGTATTGAGGTGTTATTGAACTCACCGTTGATCCAAGATTACATCCGTAAGGGTGATATTCATGAAATCAAAGAAGTCATGAAGCGCTCACGTGAATTGGGCATGCAAACCTTCGATCAGGCGTTGTTTGACCTGTATCAAGCGGGTGAAATCACCTATGAAAGCGCACTGCAATACTCCGATTCTCCGAACGATCTCCGTCTACAAATCAAACTCGGCAACAGTGCCGATACTCGATTCCTCGATCATGCGACGCGTGATCTGTCGATTGAAGAGATTTAATTTTTAGATCTGTTTGATATAAAAAAGCCTTACTGGAATGGATTCAGTAAGGCTTTTTTAATGATTAGAAAACGATTTCTATGCGAGCTTGAATTTATCCCAACTCACAGGAAAAGGGATATCACCAGTATAATTATTCAACTCTATCTCTAAAATTCGATTATTTGTATCCGCGAACAACCAAACAGCAACTTCATTGCCATCCGCATCAGCAACTTTACCCTCTAAAGGAAACCCATCAACTGATTGAAATTCATGTTGGCCAGTGTACTCAGGCCTTGAATAGCCCTGAATATGAAAAGCTAGTATCTCTCCATTACTATGCTCTTCGACTGCACTCTTCTTTAAATCACTTACTAGCTGTTCTCGTTGGGCTAAATCTTTCACAGAACTTGCTATAAGCAACATAGCTCTATATTCCAAATCAGAAAGCTTCCTCATCATTTATCATCCCTAACTGGAAATAGAGTTACTGTAGGATGGGTTTAAAACCCATCGCTTTAATTATTAATTATCGTTATTAAATGGACATATCAAATGCATTTGATGGCTTAAAACCCATACTACCAAAGCAAAGAATCGCTCACGCAGGCAAATGCCCCATACGATTCTTCTTGGTATTGATATACACAAAATTGCTTGGGTTTAAGCCGACATGCAACGGCACACGCTCGATCACATCAATCCCTAAATCTTGCAAGGCTTCTACCTTCAATGGATTATTGGTCAACAAACGAACCGCTTTCACCTTGAAGTGATTCAACATCACCAACGTCATCTCATAAGTCCGCGCATCAATCGGCAAGTTCAACAACAGATTCGCATCAACCGTATCATGACCTTGATCTTGCAACGCATAGGCACGGATTTTATTGGTCAAACCAATTCCCCGCCCTTCTTGGCGTAAATACAACACCACACCACGCCCAATGCGTTCAATCAACGCCAATGTTGCATC
>Ga0209023_10006999_pt1 | contig 11717 bp, 6 predicted proteins | sample LakOneMetagenome_FD_187468 | JGI IMG/M metagenome (GOLD analysis project Ga0209023, IMG submission 187468) | Freshwater and sediment microbial communities from Lake Erie, Canada (SPAdes) (version 2) | ecosystem: Environmental > Aquatic > Freshwater > Lentic | place: Lake Erie, Canada | collected...
TACACTGGCACCAAGGGTGCGCCCTGCCCACCCGCCGCGACATCAGCCGCGCGCAGGTCGTAGACCACCGGCACGCCGATAGCCTTCGCGAGCGCAGGACCATCGCCGATCTGAATCGTCAGGCGTTGCTCCGGGCGATGCAGCACCGTCTGACCGTGGAAGCTGATCACATCGATTGCCTCGCGCGCGACACCATTCGTTTTCAGAAAATTCTCGACCGCTTCCGTATGCGCTCGCGTGACAAGCTGCTCAGCGTCGCCAAGATTGCCGGGCCGCGCGTCACGCGCGGTCATGGATTTGGCATCGGCAAGCGCCTGTCTCAGCAAGTTGCGCTCGCTGTCGGAATAGGCGCGATAGCCGGTCGGGCCGAACGCGCCGATGCGCTCGCCGTCAGTTTCGATCAGAGCAACGTCCACCCCATCGAGGGACGTGCCGCTCATCAGCCCGATTGCCTTCAGCAAAGGCCTCTCCTCAGGGCGCGATTGCCACTTGCGCGGGACACGCGCTCGGTTGAATCCAACGCTGAACCTGATACACCACAGGCCGCTTCAAAACGTTAAAGAGTGCCTTTTATGAGCGCCTACAAGTCCGATTTCCTCAACGTCCTCGCAAGCCGCGGCTTCATTCATCAAGTGTCGGAACCCGACGCGCTGGATGCGCTTGCCGCGAAGGGAGCGATCACAGGTTATATCGGATTCGATTGTACCGCGCCGTCGCTGCATGTCGGCTCGCTGCTGCCGATCATGATGCTGCACTGGATGCAGCAGACCGGCCATAAGCCCATCGCGCTGATGGGCGGCGGCACGACCCGGGTTGGCGATCCGTCGGGCAAGGACGAGAGCCGGAAGATTCTCACCGACGCCGACATTGCCGCGAACCTCGCAGGCATCCGGACTGTGTTCGACAAATTTCTGACCTTCGGCGAAGGCAAGACCGATGCGGTCATGGTCAATAACAACGACTGGCTTGCGCCGCTCAACTACATCGATTTCCTGCGCGATGTCGGCAAGCACTTTTCCGTCAATCGCATGCTGTCGTTCGACTCTGTGAAGATGCGACTGGAGCGTCAACACGAACTCTCATTTCTCGAATTCAACTACATGATCCTGCAGGCCTACGATTTCGTCGAACTCTACAAGCGCATCGGCTGCGTGCTGCAAATGGGCGGATCGGATCAATGGGGCAACATCGTCAACGGCATCGATCTCGGCCGCCGCATGGCCAACGCGCAACTGTTTGCGCTGACCTCGCCTCTCCTTACCACCGCAGGCGGCGCGAAGATGGGCAAGACGGCGGCGGGTGCTGTCTGGCTCAATGAGGATCGGCTGAGCGCCTACGACTACTGGCAATTCTGGCGCAACACCGAAGATGCCGACGTCGAGAAATTTCTAAAATTGTTCACGGTGCTGCCGCTGGACGAAATCGCGAGGCTCGCAGCACTCAAGGGACAAGAGATCAACGAGGCCAAGAAAATTCTCGCGACGGAAGCGACAGCCTTGGTGCGCGGGCGCGCGGCGGCGGATGCAGCGTCGGAAACGGCGCGCAAGACCTTCGAGGAAGGCGCTGTCGCGGTTGATCTTCCGACACTGGAAATTTCGCGCGCCGAACTCGATGCCGGCACGCCTGCGCTTGGTCTGTTCGTCAAGGCGGGACTGGTTGCATCAAACGGCGAAGCGCGTCGTCAAATCAAGGGCGGCGGACTGCGCGTGAACGACGCGGCTGTCACTGACGAAAAGCTCGTGCTGACTCCGAAAGACCTCACGTCAGAAGGTGTCGTGAAAATCTCGATGGGCCGCAAGAAGCACGTATTGCTCAAGCCGGTGTAACAGCACCGATCAATTCTGATTTGGCGTGGCAAAATCCGCCGGCGCGTTCTGCTTGCCGGTATTGAAGTCGAAAATCTTCCGGAACACACCGGGCGCCATCGCCGAGATCGGGTTCACACGCAACACCGGCGCGCCCGGCGTTCCGACCACTTCGTAGGTCACGCCGATGAGACCCTCGTTGCTGCCGCCACCGAGAAACAATCCGACAATCGGAATCTGTCCGAACATATTGTTCAGGCCGTAAAGCGGAACGAAGGTGCCGCTCATCTTCACCTGATTGACCGGATAATCGATCACGCCTTCGATGGTGGCACCGATGGCCGGGCCACGCACCACGCCGTCCTTGATTCGCAACACGCCGCTTTGCTTAGCGAACTCAGCACGCATGCCGGTGAATGGAATCCCCTGCTGACTGCCGTTCGGCGCGTTGGCTACCACGCGGTCTAGCGCAGCCTCGCCCCGAATTGTGAAGTCGCGGACGTTCAGCAATCCTTCCTGCGGTGTGCTGTCGGATGTCGGCGGATCGACAGCGAGCCACATCTTGCCGCCAGTCATCTTGGCGTAGGTGTCGGCAAACCTGAAGAATGCACCAGCGTCGTTGGTTTCTAAGTAAAGAACCTCGCGGCCCTGCGCCTTGCCGCGAAGATCGCCGAGCACCGGCGTGTCTCGCCCAAGTTTGCCGTTCAACGAGAAGGCTTTGATCACCCCGCCACGGCGCGTCAACTTGAGGTCCACACTGCGGACGGCTTCGCCATAGAATCCCGCAAGCGCCCCGAGTTTCGCATCGATATCGATGTCGAAACTCTTGGATTTTTCCTTGGTGTTTGCGTCCCGGCCGGACATCGCGGTCTTGATGAATCCGCGTCCGTCGAACACTTCGCCGCGCATCGTGACTTTCAGCGTGCCGTCTTGCGCACGATCAGCTTTGATGCTGGCTTTGTCGCCTTCGGAGGGCGCAAAGGTTGGGAATACGGCACTGACGATATCGTTCTTGTCATCGACTTCGAGCACGCCCTTGATGAGCGTGCCGTTGCCTTCGATGACGATGTCCTCAAAGCGCGTGCCCTGCGGCTTCTGCACCACGTTGAACGTCATTTTAGTGTTCTTGCCCGCGACCTTGGTCCAGCCGGGCAACAAGTTATCGACACGCGCTTGCGTCAGATCGGCTTCGACACCAAAACGATTGTCGCTGTTATCGCCTGCGATTTTGCCCGTGAGCTTGATAGGAATGGCGCCGCTCAGGCTTGAACCGAGATCGACGCCGAGCCGCGCTCGCGCAGCATCGTCGAGAACCGCCGCGACGCGCACATCAGCGTCGCCTTCATTGGTCTTGCGATAATCGAGCGCAGCCGGTTGACCGCCGATTTTCACATCGCCTTTGACGCGATAGCCCTGATTGTCGGCGACGACCTTGAGGTTGTTCGCCTCGAGCTTCTGGTTCATCGCGAGCTTGTCGACCGCCAGTGCACCAAGGTCGAGATTGACGGTGTAGGTCGTGTCAGCCTTGGTCAGCGCGTTTTTCAACGGCATGGCCAGCGTGACAACGGCGGATACCGTACCCTTACTGGAATTCGGATCGATGGTGGTGTCGCCCATGTCACGCAGGCGATCCGATTGTAGGATTTCGGCTGCAGCAGGGACAGGACCGTCGAGACGGAAACGCACGCGCGTCGGCGCAGGCTTCGGTGCCAGATCCGGCACCTCGAAAAGAAGATCGGAAATGTTCAGACGCCGGCCCGCCGGCGTATCGACGGTGCCCTGCCCGACCGCGACGCTGACTGTCCGGCCGCTGATGCGGCCTTTCATGTCGCCGTCGCGCACCGACGGCATGTCGTCCACCGGATGAATGGTTAAACCATTCGCGAGGAAGTTGATCGACAGTCCGTCATCGGGAATGGGCGGGCCGCCGCGCACAAGCGTATGCATTGGCGCATTCACCGCGACGTCGAGACGCTGGACCGTTCCGCGATCGACGCGCTCGGTCATCCACTCACGAACTTCCGGGGCAATCAAAACGGGCCAGATGCGTTTCAGCACTGAGACCGGCATCGGCGTCGCAGCCATTCCGAGCATCATTCGCGCTTCGCCGGAGTAATCGAGCGTGCCGGACCCGGCGATGCCGATCTCGCCGTTGCTGATGTCGCATTGAGTCATCACCGTTCGGCGGTTCTCTGTGTCGAAGCGAAAGCGCACCGCGATGCGGTTGAAGATGATTGGCTCTTCGCCTTTGGCACCCGCGAGCAGGATCGTTCCGCCGCTCAGGCCGAGTTGCCAGTTTGGAATGCTGTCGTTCGGCGGTTCGACATGCGCCAGCAACGTGAAGCGATTTGCGCCCGAATAAACATGGAATGGCGCGATCATCACACGGCGATTGGCGTCCCATTCCATCTGCGCGTCGGCATGGTCGATGGACATCGGGTAGTCGGGCACGTTGAGATCGACGATCGTGCCTTTGCCGACAACAATCTCGCCGCGGAAGTATGTCGGCAATCCGTCGCGGCCGATCTCGCCCTTGAATTCTCCGCTCAGCGGCAAGTCCGCAGAGTAAGTGAAGTCCTTCAGGCGTGCTGCAAGCAGCAGATTGTTGATCGGAACCTTGTTGGCGCCGATTTCGATGGATCGTACGCCGTTCGACGGCGCGCCGACCGCGACCTTCAACTCCCAGCCGTTCTTGCCCTCTTCGCCGACGCTGAACGCAGCACCGCCGCCGACAGGCCGTCGAAGACTGAGACTGATGTTCGTGAAATTGATAACGCCGCCGGTGCGCTGATCTTCGACCGTCAACGCGCCGTTGCGCAGACCGATTTCGTTGAGACTCTGGCCGTCGAGGCCATTGGCGCTGAGGCTGTCGAGCCACTCGAGCGCAGACAGAAGCCCGTTCGTGCCATTGGATGCACCCGCCGGAATTGTTGCCGGAGGTGGTGCGGGAGACGCCTGGAATGGCAGCGGTGGAGGCCCGGAGGTCGCAGGTTGCGCTTGCGGCTTCACTGCCACCTTGCCGGTTGCAAGCGGACTGTTGCTCTGGCCCGTCGAGACGGTCACGCGACCATCGGGAGTAATCCTGACAGCAAGCTCCGCGCCGACAAGCCGCAGTGTTTCCGCGCGCAGATGCCCGGTCAGCAGCGCCATGCCGGACAAACGCACCTCGGCCTTCGGCGCATTCGCGACGATGTTACGGGCACGATCCCGCACGACGATGTCGCGCAGGCGCACCGCAATCCGAATTCGGCCTGCCCGCTCGATCTGCGTGCCGCCAACTTCGACGGTGTGGTCTTTGCCGAGATTTTCCTCAATGGCGGAGGCAAGCCACGGCGTCATGACATCGAGATTGACCGGCCCGGCGCCAAGTCGCAGCCACAGCGCGCCGAAACCGCCTCCGAAGATAATGCCGAGGACGAGAAGGCCAATCGCTACGCGTCCGAACCATCGGCCTCCGCGAAACCTGCGGCCCATACCCCGAAACTTGTCGGTGACGCGATGAAAGCCGATGCTTCGCTTGTTGAGGAGCTTCATCGCCTGATCGCAAGCGGCATCGTCCTGGTGATTCCATGTGGAATCGTCCCAATGCCGATGCTCGTCTGAGGCCTTCGCGAAGGCTTTCTTTGGCTTGGAACTCGGCATTGCCTCTCGGGTATTGATGTCAGCCTGACGCCGCCGGGGCGCCGAACCGTCGAATGGAAGGTCGCCCCCGTCGGAGCGGTGCTTCAGTCTAGACGTCCAGTCTTAGTTTAGTTTTAGCGCGCGATTTGCCGTTCGACGTGCGGACGGAGCGTCGTGAACACGGTCTGCAAAACTCATCAGAATACGTTGTCACAATACCTCGGAGAGGTCAGATTTGCCCAGCGTGACCGCATGATTCCGCGCGTCGATGAAAGCGCAAAATACCCCGCTGAAAGCGACGAAAGGAAGGCGTATGTCCAAGAAAACGCGGAAGAAATCGTCAAAATCGGCCATTGGCGGAGCGCCTGCGAAGGCGAAGGGCGCAAAAGCCAAGAAGGCTGCGGCAACAAAGGCCAAGACGGCCTCTTCCAAAATTGGAAAAAAGTCCGCCAAAAAAGCCGCCAAGGGCTCGGCGGCCAAGAAGGGCGCAGCCAAAAAGACCAGTACGACGAAAGCCAAATCCAAGGCCGCCGCGAAACCCGCCATTCCGGTCCGGAAGATCGGCACGCTCAATGAGGGCGACGCGGCTCCCGCGTTCTCGTTACCGCGCGATGGCGGTCAGCTCGTGTCGCTCGCGAACTACGCCGGACGCAAGCTCGTGATCTTCTTTTATCCGCGTGCGGACACGCCGGGCTGCACGCTGGAGGCAATCGCCTTCAGCCGTCTCTCCAATGCCTTCGCATCCGCCCAGACCGCCGTGCTTGGCGTATCCGCCGATCCGCTCAAGGCTCAGGAGAAATTCCGGGACAAGCACGAGCTCAGCGTTCCGCTCGTGTCAGACGAGAAGCTCGGCATGCTGAAGGCCTACGGCGTGTGGGGCGAGAAATCGATGTACGGCAAGATGTTCATGGGAATTGTTCGCACCACGGTTCTGATCGACGGGCACGGCAAAATTCTGCGCATTTGGCGAAATGTGAGGGTCGATGGCCATGCGGACGAAGTGCTGGCAGCCGCCCGGACTGCGTAGTTCTCCGGTACCGTTTCCCAAAAATTAACCACGATTGGGTCAACTGGACTCCTGTAATTGAGCCGTCCGGAATCGCTTCCGCCCGGCGCGGGAGTGCTGATGTCGTACCGTTCCGACCACTATTTCGACCAACCTCGTCACCATCACCCGCATGAGCAGGCGCGCCCGCAACAGCAGCAGCGGCGGCCCAATCACGGTCATCATCGCCCTGACCGGAACGGGTACACACTCGTCCATCACGGCAAGGCCGTGCGGTTCGGGCCCGTGGTGTTCTGGATCGTTGCGGGATCGGTCGTGCTGATGGGCGCGTGGTCGGCAGCCACGGCGACATACTTCGCGTTTCGCGACGACGTTTTAACGCGGCTGATCGCGCGTCAGGCCGAGATGCAATACGCGTATGAGGATCGCATCGCCGAACTGCGTGCGCGGGTTGATCGCACCACCAGCCGCCAATTGCTCGATCAGGAGCAGTACGACCAGAAGCTCGGCCAGATCATGCGCCGTCAGACGCTGCTGGAGCAGCGCGCCGCGACCTTGAGTTCGATGCCGGATACCGGCGTCACCGGTTCGATCAAACCGACAGCCCGAAATCCACTCGCGACCGAAACGGGCTCAGCCGGGATGCCGAAGCCCTCGCCGATCAGCGACACCGTGATTTTCGTCACGCCGCCCGATCGTGAAGCGCGTCTTGAATCGCGAACACCACCGGCAGCGCCGCGCACCGAGTTCGCGCAGAACCAAGGCGGTGCAGACGGCACCCTGCTGAAACTTCAAACCGCGCTTGACAAGGTCGAAGGCCGTCAGGTCGCCGCGCTCAATTCCGTTGAGGAAAGCTATGAGAGCCGTATGCGCCGCATGCGCGGTGTCGTCACCGATCTCGGGCTCGACATGGCGCAGCTGGAAGCCGCAACGCCGAAGGCCGGAATGGGCGGCCCCTTTATTCCAGTGACAAAGCCGTCGTCGGATGCAGGTGCGTTCGAACGGCAACTCTATCGCATCAACATCACGCGCGCGCAGGTGGACAAGCTCACGCGTACTCTTTCGCTTGTCCCTTATCGCAAGCCCGTCATCGGCAATGTCGAATTCTCATCCGGCTTCGGCGTGCGCAGCGATCCATTCGTCGGACGGCCTGCGATGCATAGCGGGCTGGATTTTCGTGCCTCAACAGGCGATCCGGTGCGCGTGACCGCGCACGGCAAAGTGGTCAACGCAGGATGGAGCGGCGGGTACGGCCGCATGGTCGAAGTCGATCACGGCAACGGCCTGTCCACGCGCTACGGCCATCTGTCGCAAATCAACGTGAAGGTCGGCGATCAGGTCAAGATCGGTCAGATCATTGGCGAAGTAGGTTCGACAGGCCGTTCGACCGGCCCTCACCTGCACTATGAAACGCGCATCGAGGGCGAAGCGGTCGATCCGCAAAAATTCCTGCGCGCGGGTGTGCGGCTGTCTCAGGGATAAAATTTAGTCCACGTCCTCTACGGCACCGGGCGATGTGCCGAAGGCTTTCTGCGCCAGCGTCGCAGCCATGAATTCATCGAGATCGCCGTCCAGCACGCCTTGCGTATCGGACGTTTGCACGCCGGTGCGCAGATCCTTCACCATCTGATACGGCTGCAGCACGTACGATCTGATCTGATGGCCCCAACCAATGTCCGTCTTGGCGGCCTGATCGGCTGCGGCTTTTTCTTCACGACGCTTCAATTCGATTTCGTAGAGCCGCGCGCGGAGCATGTCCCACGCCTGTGCGCGGTTCTTGTGTTGCGAACGCCCCGCCTGACAGACCACCGCCACGCCGGTCGGGATATGCGTCAGCCGCACTGCGGATTCGGTCTTGTTGACATGCTGACCGCCCGCGCCGCCCGAGCGCATGGTGTCAGTGCGGACGTCGGACTCCGCGATGTCGATCTTGATCGAATTATCGACGACGGGGAAAATCGCCACGCTCGAAAACGAGGTGTGCCGCCGCGCGTTTGAATCGTAGGGCGAGATGCGCACGAGGCGATGCACCCCCGCCTCCGTTTTCAACCAGCCATATGCATTGTGGCCGCTGATCTGAATCGTCGCGGACTTGATGCCCGCTTCTTCGCCTTCGGTTTCTTCGAGATATTCGACCTTGAAGCCGTGCTTTTCCGCCCAGCGCGTGTACATGCGCAGCAGCATCTGCGCCCAGTCCTGGCTTTCAGTGCCGCCCGCACCCGCGTGGACTTCGAGATAGGAATTGAACTTGTCAGCTTCGCCCGAGAGCAACGCTTCGAGTTCCTGCCGCGCGACATCTTTCTTCAGCGCCTTAAGCGCATTCTCGGCCTCAAGAACGACGCCCTCGTCTTTCTCGGCTTCGCCGAGTTCGATCAAGCCGACCTGATCTTCGAGTTCGCGCTCGATCTTGCCGATGCCCGTGAGCTGGTTTTCAAGCGAGGTCCGCTCCTGCATCAGCTTTTGAGCTTTCTGCGGGTCGTTCCAGAGATTGGGGTCTTCAGCGAGAGCGTTCAGTTCGGCGAGACGCGCCGTGGCAGCATCGACGTCAAAGATGCCTCCTCAGCAGCCCGGCAGACTGCTTGATCTCTTCGACAAGTCGTTCGATTTCAGGTCGCATCACGAATCCAGGTGGCCGCGCGGAATTGGTGGGTGGATGTAACGGCTGCGCACGAACGGCGCAACCTGCGCCGCTAGTAAAGCCCGCCGGTGCCGGGCCGGAAGATGGCACGGTCCGCATCCGGCGATACACCGCCAGGAACGCGCCCATCGGCATCGGCAACGCCGATGACCGAATAGTTGTCAGGCGGTGCCGTGCCCGGCTTGAAGGCTTCGAGGATCGTGCGACCGCTGTCGCCCGGGCCAGCGCGCATGCCGGACTTCGCGTCGACACGGATCAGCTTGATGCCTGCCGGCACGCGGAACGGCACAGCCTGCTTGTCCACCAGCGCGAGTTTCATGAAGTCCTTCACGACAGGTGCTGCGAGATGGCCGCCGGTGCCGCCCTTGCCCAGGTTGCGAGGCTTGTCGTAGCCGATGTAAACGCCGACCACGAGATCGGCCGAGAAGCCGATGAACCATGCATCCTTTTCATCGTTGGTCGTGCCGGTCTTGCCAGCAATTGGCTTGCCGACTTCGCGCAGCACGGTCGCGGTGCCGCTCTGAACCACGCCTTCCATCATCGATGTAATCTGGTAAGCGGTCATCGCGTCGAGCACCTGCTCGCGGCGGTCAACCAGCGACGGTTCAATCTGTCCCTTCCAGCCGTCGGCAGCGTCGCAGCCACGGCACTCGCGCTGGTCATGCTTGAAGATCGTATGACCGTAGCGGTCCTGAATACGATCGATCAGCGTCGGCTTGATGCGCTTGCCGCCATTGGCGAACATCGAATAGGCGGTGACCATGCGCATCACCGTCGTTTCGCCCGCGCCGAGTGCGTAGGACAGATAGTTCGGCAATTCGTCATAGACCCCAAAGCGCTTGGCATATTCGCCGATCAGCGGCATGCCGACATCCTGCGCCAGACGCACGGTGACGGTGTTGAGCGACCGGATCAGCGCGTTGCGCAGCGTCGTTGGGCCATAATACTTGCCGGTCGAATAGTTTTCCGGACGCCAGACGCCGGCGCCCTGCCCCTGATCGATTTCGATGGGCGCGTCCACGACAACCGTCGACGGCGTATAGCCGTTGTCCATCGCCGTCGAATAAACGATCGGCTTGAACGACGAACCGGGCTGACGATAGGCCTGCGTCGCGCGGTTGAACTGGCTTTGATCGAACGAGAAGCCGCCGACCATCGCGACAACGCGGCCGGTCCACGGGTCCATGGCCACCATCGCGCCGGATACTTCCGGCACCTGACGCAAGCGGAACTGGCCTTCGACCGTTGAGCCATCCTTGTTCAGCAGTGGATCGACATAGATCACATCGCCGGGGTTTAGCACTTGGGTGATCGCGGTCGGCGTTTTGTAGCGCGTCGGTCCCGATGCAGCCTTGGCCCACTTCACGCCATCGATGGAGATCAGACCCGTCTCACGGTTTTTGGAAACGGCACCGCCAAGTTCGCGGCCGGGCTGAAAGCCGATCCGCGCCGATTGATCGCTGGTCTCAAGCACGACCGCCATACGCCACGGCGAAATATCGTTCAGTGCTTTCAGTTCCGCGAGCTTCACGCCCCAGTCGCCGCCGATTTCGATCTTGTTCGTCGCGCCGCGCCAGCCTTGCGCTTCGTCAAAATTGACGAAGCCCGTCACCATCGCCTTGCGCGCCATCACCTGCAGCTTTGGATCGAGCGTGGTGCGGACCGACAGACCGCCTTCGTACAATTTCTTTTCGCCATAGCGCTCGAACACGTCGCGGCGGACTTCCTCGGCGAAATACTCGCCTGCGAAAATGTGCCCGGAGTTGGAGCGGCTTGTGGTGATCATCGGCTCCTTGCGCGCGGCGACCGCATCGGACTGCTTGATCCAGCCGTTCTCCGCGAGGCGATCGATCACGTAGTTGCGGCGCTCAATGGCGCGGTCACGGTTACGGACCGGATGCAGGCTCGATGGCGCCTTGGGCAGCGCGGCGAGATACGCCGCTTCGCCGATGGTCAGTTCGTTCACCGACTTGTCGAAGTAAACCAGCGAAGCCGCTGCAATGCCGTAGGCGCTGAGGCCAAGATAGATTTCGTTCAGATACAGTTCGAGGATCTTGTCCTTGGTGTAGGTGCGCTCGATGCGCATCGCCAGCAAGGCTTCCTTGATCTTGCGGTTGAACGAGACTTCGTTGGTCAGAAGGAAGTTCTTCGCAACCTGCTGGGTGATGGTGGACGCGCCTTGCGGACGACGGTTCGAACCGTAGTTCTGCGCATACAGGACAGCGGCGCGCGCCATGCCGGTGAAGTCGATGCCGCCATGCTCGTAGAAATTCTTGTCTTCCGCCGCGAGGAAGGCGTTGATCACCGATTTCGGGATCGCCTGAATCGGAAGATAGAGCCGGCGCTCTTTGGAGTATTCCGCAAGCAATGCGCCGTCCGAAGCATGGACGCGGGTCATGACGGCAGGCTCATAGTCCTGAAGCTGCGAGTAGTCAGGCAAGTCCTTGGAGTAATGCCAGATCAGGCCAGCGACCGCGGCGACGCCGACAAGGAACACGATGGTCCCGACAGCGAAAAGGAAGCCCATGAATCGCAACAGCAAGCGCATCGTCAGTATCCGTCTTCAAGGTCTGGCGCGTTCAACCGAGGCGCACGATCATGTTGCCTGAGCCACGTATATCATCCGCCACACGCATGTGGCCCGATT
>Ga0209023_10007000_pt1 | contig 11716 bp, 10 predicted proteins | sample LakOneMetagenome_FD_187468 | JGI IMG/M metagenome (GOLD analysis project Ga0209023, IMG submission 187468) | Freshwater and sediment microbial communities from Lake Erie, Canada (SPAdes) (version 2) | ecosystem: Environmental > Aquatic > Freshwater > Lentic | place: Lake Erie, Canada...
GGCCGAGGATCAGGCCGACGATTACCGGGGCAATCGGGTAGCCATAGAGCCGCATCAGATAGCCAAGGACGCCAAAGATCGACAGCATCGCAAGTTCGACCGGTGATGGGTTCACGCCGATGGTGCCGAGCGTGGCAAAGAGCAAGATACCGGCGTAGAGCCACGGCAGAGGAATCGACAGAAGTTTCACCCACAGCCGGATGAGTGGCAGGTTGAGGATCAGGAGCATCACGTTGGCGATGAGCAGGCTGGCGATCAAGCCCCAGACAAGCTTTGGTTCGGTCGCAAAGAGCAGCGGGCCGGGTTGAAGGCCGAACTGCTGGAAGCCCGCGAGCATGATGGCCGAGGTGGCGGTGGTCGGCAGGCCGAGTGTCAGGAGCGGCACCAGCGTTCCGGCGGCGGCGGCGTTGTTGGCGGCCTCGGGTCCGGCAACGCCTTCGATGGCGCCGTGGCCGAACTCTTCGGGGTATTTCGAGAAGCGTTTTTCCGTCGCGAAGGACAGGAAGCTGGCGATGTCGGCACCTCCGGCAGGCATGGCGCCGATGGGGAAGCCGATGGCGGTGCCGCGGAGCCAGGACTTCCACGAGCGTTTCCAGTCCTGAGCGGTCATGCGGACCGAGCCTTTGATGGCGTGGATGCCGCCATCGCCGCTTGGCCCTTCGGCGGCGACAAACAATGCCTCGCCGATGGCGAACATGGCGACGGCGAGCGTTGTGACCTCGATCCCGTCAAGGAGTTGTGGGACACCGAAAGAGAGGCGCGCCTGTCCGGTCAGGCCGTCGATGCCGACCATCGCGAGGGCAAGACCGATGAAGAGCGAGGTGAGGCCCTTTAGGGTGCTTTCGCCGAAGGCGGCTGAGACAGTGACGAAGGTCAGTACCATCAGCGCGAAATATTCGCGGGGACCAAAGGCGAGCGCCATCTTGACGACATAAGGCGCGACGAAGGCCAGCGCGAGGGTGGCCAGAAGACCCGCGACAAAGGAGCCGATGGCGGCGGTGGCGAGGGCCGGGCCACCCCTGCCCGCGCGGGCCATCTTGTTGCCTTCGAGCGCCGTGACGATGGAGGCGCTTTCGCCGGGCGTATTGAGCAGGATCGAGGTGGTCGAGCCGCCATACATGCCGCCATAGTATATGCCCGCGAACATGATCAGCGATCCGGCGGGGTCGAGACCGTAGGTGACGGGCAAGAGCAGCGCCACGGTCAGTGCCGGGCCGATGCCGGGCAGGACGCCAACGGCGGTGCCAAGCGTGACGCCGATGAGGGCGTAGAGCAGGATCATCGGGTCGAAGGCGACCGAGAGGCCCTGAAGCAGGAAATCGAACGTTGTCATGGGTCAACCGCCAAGCAGAAGCGTTTCGAGCGGACCGGCGGGCAGGTTCAACTGCAATATCCGGTCAAAGAGCACATAGACGATGAAGGCAAAGATCAGCCCGACGGGCAGCGTAAGCTGGAGCCTGCGCTTGCCGAAAGCGGCGGCGGTGCAGGTGAATAAAAGCCCGGAAGCTACTGTAAAGCCGAGGGGTTTCAGCAAGATGAGTTGCAATCCAAGTCCGAGAAGGATCAGGATGATCGGCAAGATCTCCTGCTTTGGTCGGGCGGCCGCGATGGGGCCGCGCAGCCCTGAGATGAAGGTCGCGATGGCGAGGCCGAAGAGCACCATGCCGATCACCCACGGCACGTCGCCGGGGCCGATGCCGGCATAGCCTGCGTTGTTGACGATGCGGCTGCTGTCCCAGACGAGGAGCCCGCCAAGGGCGGCCAGCATGGCTGCGATAACGAACGCCGCCCTTTCGGGGCGGCGTCCTTGAACATGGGTGCTGGTCATTTCACCAGACCGACGTCCTTGAGGATGGCGGTCGTGGTTTCGACGTCCTTGGCAAGCTGGGCGTCGAAATCGGCTCCGGCGAGGTAGGTGTCTGCCCAGCCCTTGGTCTCAAGCGCCTTCTTCCAGCCTTCCGACTTGGCCATCTTGTCGATGTCAGCGGCCACTTGCGCTTTTTGTTCGTCCGAGAGGCCGGGCGCAGCGGCGACCATGCGCCAGTTCAGAACGTCAACGTCAAAGCCTGCTTCCTTGAGCGTGGGGGCATCGGTTCCAGCCCATCTTTCGCCCGAGGACACCGCAAGAATGCGCATGGTGCCAGCCTCGGCCTGTGCCTGGAATTCGCTGACGCTTGAGATGCCGGCCGTGACCTGACCGCCGAGGATCGCGGCAAGCGCTTCGCCACCGCCCGAGAAGGCGACGTAGTTGATCTTGGTCGGGTCAACGCCGCCCGCCTTGGCCAGAAGGCCGACGGTGATATGATCGACGCCGCCCGCCGAACCGCCTGCCCAGCTGACAGCACCGGGGTCGGCTTTCATCATGTCGACCAATTCGCCAATCGTCTTGATCGGCGAGGCTGCGGGAACGGCGATAGCTTCGGCCTCACCCGTCAGGCGGGCGATGGGCGTCACGTCCTTGAGCGAAACCGGCGAAGCGTTGGTCAGGATCGCGCCGACCATGACATAGCCACCGACGATCAGCTGCGACGGGTCGCCCGACGTTGAGGACGCAAACTGCGCGAGGCCGACGGTGCCGCCAGCGCCAGCAACGTTCTGGACCTGCACACTGGACGAGATACCCTCGGACTGGAGGACCTCCTGCATGGTGCGGGCGGTCGAATCCCAGCCGCCGCCGGGTGCGGCTGGGGCCATGATCATGTAGTCGTTCGCATATGCGGGGACAGCGAGCGCAGCCGCGAAGGCCACGCCGAGAATGGTGTGTTTCATTGTCTTTCCTCCCAAGGCGCCAGTCTGGCGCCGATGCGGGCGGCACCTCCTCGTGCGCCCTTGAGGGGAGTTCAGCATAAAAACCTGTCAGCAACCTGACAGACCGGGAATTTGGCGCTGGATGGGATCAGTCGGGCGCTAGGGCTGCCTGCCAGCGGTGGATCAGATGCTCGCGGGTGGCCTGATCGAGATAGACGAGAAGACCGGGGTTGACCGGCACCGGGCGCAGGAGATCGCCCAGCGCGTCTTGCATGGCACGGGCGCTGTTTTCGCCGGAAACCTCAAGGCTGATGGCGGGAAGGCGAAGCTTTTCGGAGAGGATGACCTGCCCCTCGCGGCTCATCATGAAGGCGAGAAACGCGGCCCCCAGATCGGGATTGCGCGCGGCCTTCGGCACGAGGGCGACGCGAGACACAACGACAGTATAGTCGCGCAGAAGTTCCATGCCGAGGGTCGGATGCTGGCGGACCTGATCGGCGGCGTAGGAACCTAGGATGTTGTAGCCAAGCGCCAACCGACCGTCAGCGACCCTGTCGATTATGTCCTGACTGGTCGGGAAGGTCTGAAGACCGGCCTTGCCCATCGCGTGAATCAGCGTCCAGATGTCGGCGAAATGTTCGGCGTCACGGGCGAGGAACAGATAGCCGACGGCGGAACGGGCAATGTCATAAGTCCCTACCCTGCCCGGCGCGCGCAGACCCTCGGTCTGAAGCCAGCGCATGAGATCTTGCCGCGAGGTTGGCGGGCCATTCGGGAAATCGGGCTTGTGATAGACGAGAACACCCGGCTCGAAGGTGATGGCGAAGGCCATGTCGCGCCAGTTGGCCCAGCGCGGCCAGTTTGCGCTTTCAGGTATCGAGATGGGTCGGGCGTAGCCATCATTGGCGAGTTTGACCTGCGAATCCATCGCGGAGGAGAACACGAAATCGGCGGTGGCATTGGCCTTATCGGTTTCCTCGACAACGCGGGCCGTGATCTCGCCACTGAGCAGGTCGTGGTAGATGACTTTGGTCGTGGGGTGCGACTGCTGGAAGGTGGTGACGAGCGGTTCGGCCAGACGCGCATCGAGGGTCGAATAGATCACGAGGTCTTGCGTCGAAGTCTCTGGCGGGGCGAATACCAGTTCCTCGGCCTGCAAGGGTGCCGACAGGAGAGAGACCGCAAAGAGCCACAACACCAATCTTGTCATGGCAAAAGGATGCCGGATCGAAGCGGCGTTCACAACAGGGGCAAAACTGCCTAGGCTTTTGGAAAGGGGGAAAAACAACATGCGCTTGCTGCTGGCCGAGGATGACCTGCCATTGGCGGAAACGCTGACTGCGCTTCTGACCGGGGCGGGCTATGCGGTGGACTGCGTGCATGACGGCGCGTCGGCAGAGGCGCTGGCGGCAGCGGAAGCGTTTGATCTGGTGATCCTTGATCTGAACCTGCCGCAGTTGGACGGGCTGTCGGTGCTGCGTTCGATGCGGCGGCGGTCGAATGATGCGGCAGTGCTGATCCTGACGGCGCGCGGAGCGCCCGAGGAGCGGGTGCGCGGGCTGGATCTTGGGGCGGACGATTATATGGCCAAGCCGTTTGATGTGGCCGAGTTCGAGGCGCGGGTGCGGTCGATCCTCAGGCGGCGGATGGGGCTGAGATCATCGGTGGTTGCGCTTGGCAAGGTGACGTTCGATCTGAAAAGCCGTCAGTTCAGCGCAGGCGGCGCGACCATAGATCTGCCGCCGCGTGAACGGGCTTTGCTGGAACTGTTGTTCTTGCGGGCGGGCAAGGTGGTTACCAAGGAGGCCATCGTCCAGTCGCTGACCTCGCTGGAAGACATTCTGTCAGACAATGCCATCGAGCAATATATCTCGCGTCTGCGGCGCAGGATTGCGCCCTATGGTCTGGCGATGAAGACCGCACGCGGGCTTGGATATTTCATCGAGCCATCGGTGGATGAGGCATGAGGCGCTATTCGCTTAGGCGGCGGCTGCTTTTGTGGCTGTTCGTTGCGACCGGGCTATTGGGGTTGGCGGCGCTGACCGACACCTGGTTCGACGCGCAGCGCACCGCGCAGGGCGTGTCTGACCGGGTGCTTGCCGGATCGGCGCTGGCGATTGCGGAACGGGTGAGGCCGGATGCGAGCGGGGCGCTGGCGGTCGACATTCCCTATTCCGCGCTGGAGATGCTGACATCGACGGCGCAAGATCAGGTGTTTTATCGGGTCGATGGGCCGGAGGGTTTTCTGACCGGATACGATACGCTTGCGCCGGTGCCGGCGGCGACGCCATCGACGAATTTTGCCGACGGCACCATCGGTGGTGTTCCGGTCAGGATCGCAACGCTGACGCGGGAAATCTCGACCGGGCAGACCTCGATTGCATTTTCGGTCACGGTGGCGGAGTCGACCTTGGCACGGACGGAGCTGGCGCGGACCATCCTTGTGCGGTCAGCGTTGAGGTTACTGGTGCTGGCCTGTGTTGCGGCGCTGATCGTGTGGATATCGGTGACGCTGGCGCTGCGGCCGCTCAACAGGTTCGGCGAGGCGATTGCCTTGCGGTCGCCGGACGATCTGCGCCCGGTCCGGGGCGACATGCCGCAAGAGGTCGAGGGACTTGTCGATGCGATCAACAGTTTCATGCAGCGGCTGGATCAGGCGCTGAACGCGCTGCGGAATTTTACCGGGAACGCCAGCCACCAGTTGCGGACGCCGCTGGCGACGGTCAGGGCGCAACTGGCGATGGCGATGCGGTCCGGCGACCCGGTCGGGCAGAAGGGAGCGGCGGAGAAGGCGGAAAGCGCGCTGGTCAGGGCGGAGCGGGTGCTGGCGCAGTTGCTGGTGCTGGCGCGGGTCGATGCGGCGACGCGAGATGCGACGCGCCAGCGGACAGACATTGCTGCGCTGGCGCGTGAGATGACCGCCGAGATGGTGCCGGTCGCGGCGCGACGTTCGGTCGATCTGGGGTACGAGGGGCCGGTCAGCGCTGTGGCGTTGGCGGAACCGGTGCTGTTTCAGGAGCTTTTGCAGAACCTGATCGACAATGCCGTGCGCTATTCCGGCGCAGCGGCACGGGTGACGGTGCGGATTGCGACGGGCGAGCAGACTTGCACACTGGAAGTTGAGGACAACGGGCCGGGCCTGCCGCAGGGCCAGATCGAGGCGTTCGAAAACCGGGCACCCGAGAGGCGTCAAGCGCCCGGACACCCCGGCCATCACTCGGGTCTGGGATTGGGGCTGGCGATTGTGCGCGAGATTGCTGCGCTGATCGAGGCAGAGGTTCAGATCGCCGAGCCCGACACCGGGGGCGGGACGCTGATCAGGGTCAGGTTCGACGCTGGCTGATCTGGCGGAATGCGCGGGGGTTCGGTTGGCCAGAGGCCAGAAATGAAGACGCCCCGTCCGGCGGGACGAGGCGTTTTCTCCACAACGAGGTACTTGCACACACTTCGCGGTAATTGCCGCATGGAACATCAAAGACTTTATACATCAATTCCTGGCCCGACGATCCCGGCGACAGGGATCAGCAGGGAAATTCCTGCATGTTCAAACCAAGGTCACTCAAGTCTAAATTTCGTAACAGTAGCAGTCCGTTTCAATGAGTTTGTTATAGCCCGGAGTTGCGGAAAATTTTAGACAGAATCGACGATTACTGCCAGTCTGAACAGCAATTCATTGTTTCCGGGCCATTCGGGGATACTAACTTTTAGATAGGTTTTCGGTGTCGCGGGTGGAGTTTTGCTGCCCGGTTCGGGCATTCGCGGCAAGAAAACGGCAAACCTGTAACATCCGCGAGCCAGGAACAGGGGTGATTCACCGGATTGTTTACGGAAATTGCTACAGCCAACCGCCGCCGGAGTGACCCAGTTTGGCTCTCGCGGCCGTTCGGTTCAGGCGTTGCCTGCCACCTTCGCGGCGGAACGGGGCTTCGTGGTCTTGGCGGGCAGAGGCGCGCTCATGGTGGCGCGGATCGTGTCGGCGGTGCGAAGGTAGTGGGCGCGCAGCAGATCGGTGGCGGCGACCGCATCGCGGGCGAGCGCCGCGTCGGCCAGTGCCGAATGTTCGGCCTGAATGTCGCGCGATGACAGGCGCGACGAGGCGAGCAGGATCGGGATGCGATAGCGTTCGTTCGCCATGTAGAGGCGTTCGAAGAAATCGAGTTGCCAGGATGATCCGCAGGCCGCCAGCAACGCGCGGTGGAAAGCATGGTGGCGGCGCTCAAGCTCCCATATGTCGGCATCGGCTCCGGTGCGCTCGGCCTGTACTTTCAGGGCATAAAGGGCTGTGACGATTCCGGCCGCCCAGTCGTCGCCGCCAAGGCGGATTGCGGCGCGCAACGCCTCGGTTTCGATCAGCAGGCGATTGGCGAGAGCGTCTTCGAACGCCTCAAGCGAAAGCGGTGCAACGCGGAAGCCGCGCAGCGACTCTGATGTGACAAGCCGTTCGGCCTGAAGGCGGTTCAGCGCCTCGCGCAGGGGCGAGAAGCCCATGCCGTAACGCTCGCTCAGGTCTGCCAGCCGGAGAGGACTGTCCGGGCGGAATGTTCCGCGCACGATGTCGTTGCGCAGATTTGCATAGGCCTGTTCGGACAGTGTCATGGGCGATCCTCTTCTGACGCCAGAGTAGCGGAAGGATACTTCCACATGCAATCCTGTAATTTTCGAAAATATTGCTTGTTATCGAAAAATACTTACTTCATGCTTTGCGAGAACCGCCAGGGAGGCTGCCGTGAGCAAGACGCATGAGAACCACCGTGAGGATGTGATCGGGCGGGCCAATGTCGAGGATACGCCGGAGTTGCTGGCCTATTACGACCAATTGGACAAATATCATGCCGGTGCGCTGTGGACGGTCGCCAACAAGATCGAACCCTGGCAGCCGAAAAGTGCGTCGGTGCCGGTTGTCTGGCGCTACAAGGATTTGCGCGACCATGTGATCCGTTCGATCAATCTTGTTACGCCGGAGAAGGCGGGGCGGCGGGTGATCTATCTCAACAATCCCGGCAGGACAGATGTTTCGGCGGCGGTGGGCTGGATCTATGCGGGGTTGCAGGTGATGAAACCGGGCGAGGTCGCGAGCGCTCACCGCCATTCGGCCAGCGCGATCCGCTTCATCATGGAGGGTAGCGGCGCCTATACGGTGGTGGACGGACACAAGATGACGCTGGGCGCGAATGACTTCGTGCTGACGCCGAACGGGACATGGCACGAGCATGGCGTGGCGGCAGAGGGCACGACCTGCCTGTGGCAAGACGGGCTGGACATTCCGTTCGTCAATGCGATGGAGGCGAACTTCTACGAGGTGCATCCCGATCTGTCGCAAGCGGTGGGCTATGCGGTCGATGACATGACCAAGACCTGGGGCAATGCGGGGCTGACGCCATCGGGCGGTGCCTGGTCAAAGGGTTACAGCCCGATGTTCAAGTATGAGTGGCTTCCGACCTACGATGCGTTGCAAAAATATGCGGGATGCACGGACGGCTCGCCCTTTGACGGGGTGATGATGGAATATGTGAACCCAGTGACAAACGGACCGGTGATGCAGACGCTGGGTGCGAGTGTGCAGATGCTGCGGCCGGGTGAGCATACCAAGGCGCACCGGCATACCGGGAGCTACCTTTACCATGTTGCCAAGGGCCGCGGTCATTCGATCATCGACGGCAAGCGCTTTGACTGGGCCGAGCGGGATATTTTCTGTGTGCCGTCATGGGCATGGCACGAGCATGTGAACGATCAACCCGGCGACGACGCCTGCCTGTTCTGCCTGAGCGATATTCCGGTGATGCGGGCGCTGGGGCTCTACCGTGAGCAGGCATTTGGCGAAAACGGCGGCCACCAGCCGGCAGTGTAAGGAAAAGACATGAAACTTGTGACTTATCGCGCCTCGGTCGAGGCGGCGGCATCGCTGGGTGTGCTGATTGACGATCTGGTGGTGGATGTGTGGGCGCTTGGCGACAGCGTTGGCGAGGAGTTGCCCGACACCATGATTGGCCTGATCGATCTGGGTCGGGGGGGATTGGCAGCGCTGCGGGCCTGTCTGGACGAAGCCGATGGCCATTTCGCGCCCGGCGTGGCGAGGGCGTTGGCGGATGTCACGCTGCTGGCACCGATCCCGCGACCACGGAAGAACATCTTCGGGATCGGGCTGAATTATGTCGAGCATGTCGCCGAGAGCGCCCGGTCGCTGGACACGGCGAAGGAATTGCCAAAGCAGCCGGTGATATTCTCGAAACCTCCGACAACGGTGATCGGTCCGGGGCAAGGGATCGAGCATAACGCCGCAATCACCCAGCAATTGGACTGGGAGGTGGAACTGGCGGTAATCATCGGCACCACCGCGCGGCGCGTGGGCCGGGCCGAGGCGCTGAAGCATGTGTTTGGCTATTCGGTGATGATCGACATTTCCGCCCGTGACAATCGGCGCGCGGGGCAATGGATCTTTTCGAAGGGTCAGGACACTTACGCGCCTTTTGGTCCTTGCATCGTGACAGCGGACGAGATCCCCGACCCGCAGGTGCTGGACCTGTGGCTAACGGTGAACGGCGTCGAAAAGCAGCGGTCGAACACGCGGCATATGCTGTTCAAGGTCGATGAACTGGTGGCCGACATTTCGTCGGGCATCACGCTTGAACCGGGGGATATCATCGCCTCGGGGACGCCCGACGGTGTTGGCGCGGGCCGGACCCCGCAGGAGTGGCTCTGGCCGGGCGATGTGGTGGTGGCGACGGTCGAAGGGATCGGGACGATCCGGCATCCGGTGATCAATGCAACACCCGAGTGACGGGCGCGCACCCTGCCCCGTGATCTGCTGCGGCATGGCGCCATGAAGTTCGACCTGGACAGTGTGGATACTGCGGTAGCCTACAAGCTTCTGGCCGCGACAGTAATCCCGCGCCCGATTGCATGGGTGGTTACCAAAGCTGGAAATGGAGCGGTGAATGCCGCGCCCTACAGTTTCTTCAACGTGATGGGTTCGGCCCCGCCAACGATTGCGCTGGGTTTGATGGCCGACCCGGTGAAGGGCTTCAAGGACACGGCGCAGAACATCCTTGAGACGGGCGAGTTCGTGGTCAATCTGGTGCCGGAACGGCTGGTGCGGCAGATGAACCTGACTTCAGCAGATGCGCCGCGCGGGGTTGATGAACTGGCTTTTGCGGGCGTGGCGACGACAGATTCAAGCCGTGTTGCCCCGCCGCGGATCAGCGAAAGCCCGGTCGCGTTCGAATGCGTGACGCTCTCGTCGGTGGTGACCGGGCCGTGCCAGACGGTGGTGATCGGTCGGGTGCTGACCATCCACATCGCGGACCGTTATGTGCTGAACCGCGATCGGGGGCATGTGGACACGGATGCGCTTGACCTCGTGGCGCGCAGTTTCGGGTCTGGCTACCTGCGGACGCATGATGGCTTTCAGCTTGATCGACCGACTTGGGCAGGTCTGAGCGCACAGGCAGTGGCTGCTAAGTCCTGAAATTGGCTTGATTTTCGCCAAAGCAGAAATTTTCGAAAATTCTGTTGACAGGTTGATGGCGCACGTGAAAGCTTAACTGGAGAGTAAAGAAATTCTCTGACGCGCGAATCGTCAACAGGGAAAATTTGGGAGGGGCGATGCTGCAAGAACGCATCGAAGGCAAATGGCTGGCCGCCTTTCGCCGTGTCCTGGCGCTGAACGGTATCGGCGCAGGTACGAAGGTGGCGATCATCTCGGAAACCCAGTCGCGGCCGGTGCTGGTGCATCTGTGCGAGCTGGCGGCCTACGACCTTGGCGCCGAGTTCTGCATGATCCAGATGCCAACGCCGCCGCAGTCTGCGCCGGTGCCGGTAAAGTCCACCGGCACAAGCTGGGCGATTCAGGGCAACCGCGCGGTTATCGAAGCGCTGAAGCTGGTGGACATCATTGTCGATTGTACGGTCGAGGGGCTGATCCACGCGCCGGAATGGCCCGAGATCGAGGATGCCGGCCGGGCGCGGCTTCTGGTTATCACCAACGAACATCCCGAGATCCTCGAACGGACCGAACCCAAGGCCGAAGATGGGCCTAAGGTGCAACTGGGAATCCAGATGCTGCGAGAAGCGAGCGAAATGCATGTCACATCGGCGCTTGGCACCGATCTGCATGTCGATCTGCGTGGCGCGCCTTGTGGCGGCACGGCGGGGTTTGGCACGACGCCGGGCGCGGTGGCGCATTGGCCGGGCGGCCTGTGCCTTGCTTTCCCCGGCCAGAATGCGGTGAACGGCCGGATCGTGATGGGCGTCGGCGACATGAACCTGACGTTCAAGACCTATCTGACCAGCCAGATCGACTTCACCATCGAGAACGACTTCGTCACGACGATCAAGGGCGACGGGATCGATGCGCTGCATTTCCGCGAATACATGGAAGCCTGGGGCGACCGTAATGCCTATGGCCTCAGCCATGTGGGCTGGGGGATGAACCACGGCGCGCAATGGGTCAGCGCCGCGATGTACGACAAGCGCGACATGCAGGCGGTGGAGTTCCGGGCGCTGGCCGGGAGCTTTCTGTGGTCCACCGGAGCCAACCAGTATGCCGGCCGCTACACGCTTGGCCACTTCGATCTTCCGATGAGGAATTGCACCATTGCCCTTGATGGGCGTGTCGTCGTCAAGGACGGAAAACTGCAGGGAGAACTTGCCCAATGACCGAACAACGCCCCATCTCTGCCGCCATGCCGATGAGCGATCCGGCCGATTACTACGACATCTCGCGCATCCGCCCAGAGGTTCTGGCCGTGCTGCGCCGTGTAAACGAGCTTGGCGGAACGAAGTTCGCCGCGCGTGCAAAGGCCGTCGATGACGACGCCTCTTTCCCGGTGGAGAATTACAAGGATCTGGCGGAAGAGGGCTTCCTTGGGCTGTGCATTCCCGAAGAGTTCGGCGGCATGGGCTTTACCATGTGGGAATATGCGATGGTGGGCGCTGAGATCGCCAAGTTCTGTGGCGCCACGGCCTTGAC
>Ga0209023_10007001_pt1 | contig 11716 bp, 13 predicted proteins | sample LakOneMetagenome_FD_187468 | JGI IMG/M metagenome (GOLD analysis project Ga0209023, IMG submission 187468) | Freshwater and sediment microbial communities from Lake Erie, Canada (SPAdes) (version 2) | ecosystem: Environmental > Aquatic > Freshwater > Lentic | place: Lake Erie, Canada...
CGCGCCGGGCGGGCGGACCTGGCGGGGCCAGCCGGGCGGTACGACGGCAGTACTCATGCCCACATCGTACGACGAATTCGAACACCTGTTCTATCGGATGCCGAATCCGTCACAGTCCGGGGGAACCACCCTCAGACCCGCGGTCACCGCCGTACCTTGCCAGAAGGACGCGCCGGCGGCCACCGACGCGGCGATCCTGCGGAGGAGGCTCCCATGTCCGCAGCGACAACCCCGCTCCCCCGGCTGCGCCGGGTCGTCCTCGCGCTGCTGACCACGCTCCTCGGCGTGGTGCTGGCCCTCGGCACGGGGGGCGCCGCACGAGCCGCGGAGCCCGAGCAGCCGACGGTGGTCTACTTCTTCTGGGGAGACGGGTGCCCGCACTGCGCCGAGGCCGAGCCGTTCCTGGCGGAGCTGGCGCGGCAGCACCCGGGCCTCGAGATCAAGGCCTTCGAGGTGTGGCACGACAAGGCGAACGCCCAGCGGCTGGAGGTCATGGCCGATGCCTATGGCATCGAGGCCAGCGGGGTGCCGGTGATCTTCATCGGCCAGAACGCCTGGGTCGGCTTCCGCTCGGGGCTCACCGAGTCCGACATCATGAACCACATCGAGGCCTGCCTGGGCGAGGCCTGTGCCGACCCCGCGACGGTCGATCTCACCGCGGGCACCGCGGGCGGGACCTGCGGGGCGACGCCCGGCGGCGAGCCGGTCGCCTGCGACCCGGCCGCCGGCGCCTCGCTGAGCAGCGCGCAGAGCGCTGTGGACGTGCCCGTGCTGGGCCGCGTCGACCTGTCCCACAAGTCGCTGCTCGTCTCGACCCTGCTCATCTCGTTCGTCGACGGGGTGAACCCCTGCTCGCTGTGGGTGCTCACGGTGCTGATCGCCATGTCGCTGCGCTACGGCTCGCGCCGGCGGACCCTGCTCGTCGGCGGCACCTTCATCTTCGTGACGGCCCTGGTCTATGCGGCCTTCATCCTGGGCCTCTTCTCGGTCCTGACCATCGTCGGGTTCTCTGCGTGGATCCGCGTCACCGTCGCCGCCGTGGCGGGGGTGATGGCACTGATCAGCATCAAGGACTACTTCTGGTTCAAGCAGGGCATCTCGCTGACCATCGCCGACGACAAGAAGCCAGGGATCTACGCCAAGATGCGCGGCGTCCTCACCCACAGCGACAGCACGCTGGCGCTCGTCGCGTCGACGTCCGTGCTCGCCGCCGGAGTGTCGCTGGTGGAGTTCGGCTGCACGGCGGGGTTCCCCGTGCTGTGGACCAACCTGCTCAGCGCCCAACAGGCGAGTGCGCTCACCTTCATCCTGCTGCTCCTGGTCTACATGCTCGTCTACCAGCTCGACGAGATGGTCATCTTCCTGACCGCCGTGACGACCCTGCGGGCCGCCAAGATCCAGGAGAAGCAGGGCCGTCTGCTCAAGCTCGGCAGCGGCTTCCTCATGCTCGCGCTGGCGGTCGTGATGATCGTCGACCCGGACATCATGTCGACGGTCACGGGCGCGGTGTTGGTGTTCGCGGCTGCCATGGGGGCCGCGGGTCTGGTGGTCCTGCTCGACCGGCTCGTCCGGGGGCCGCTCAAGGCCGCCTGACCGGCAGCGCCGGCCGCCGCGCCCCTCAGTCGGCCCCGAGGGCCGCTCGCACGCTGCGGAGCCGCTCACCGCGCAGGCCCACGCAGTCCAGCTGCCAGAACGCGTCGGCATAGACGAGGCGGCCCGTCATCCACTCCTCGTGGGTGGCCAGCACGACCACCTGGAAGGCCGGTCCCGGGACCCGTGCCGAGGGAGCCAGGAAGCCGCGGTCCGCACCAGGACGGAAGCCGAACCTGGCGTAGTAGCCGGGGTCGCCCTCGAGGAACAGCGCCGGAGAGTCCGCTTCTCCGGCCGCCGCGATCGCCGCCCGCACCAGCTCGCCGCCGAGGCCGCGGCCCTGGTGCTCCGGCGCGACCGACAGCGGGCTCAGCACGAGCACCTCGACGAGCGACGGCTCCGCATCCACCCAGCTCCGGCTGAGGAGGACGTGTCCGGCCACCGCGCCGTCGACCTCGGCGACCAGACCGGCCCTGGCCGCGCCCGAGGAGCGCAGCAGGTCGACCAGGTCCGGCACCAACGGCTCGTCGACGAAGGCCGCCGCGACGACGGGTCGTACGGCGTCGTGGTCGTCGGGGCGCTCCGGCCGGATCATCCTCGGGTCTCCTCCGGACCGGCGAGACCGCCCAGGAACGCATCGACGAGCGGCCCCAGCGTCTCGAGGTGGTAGCCACCCTCCTGGACCGCGACCGTCGGGAGTCCGGTCGCCCCGACGGCCGCCCCGGCCGAGCGGTAGCCGTCGGTGGTCACCTGGAGCGGGCTCTCGGGGTCGTCGGCCGCCGCGTCCACCCCGAGCGACACCACCAGGGCGGTGCAGCCCAGGCCGCTCAGCCAGTCCACCAGCCCGGCCGCCGTCACGGACCACACGTCGTCGCCGGTCCCTTCGGGCAACGGCTCGTTGCGCGTCGTACCGGCGCCGGCCGCGGCGCCCCGTTCGTCGGCGTAGCCGAAGACGTGGGGGAACCAACCGGCGCCCGGGTCGACGTGCAGCGACGCATAGGCCACGTCGGGCCGCTCCCAGAAGATCGCCTGGGTGCCGTTGCCGTGGTGGGCGTCGACGTCGAGCACACCGACCCGCTCATGGCCCGCGTCGCGCAACGCCTGCGCGGCCATCGCCGCGTTGTTGAGGTAGCAGGAGCCGCCGTAGCCCGCGCGCGTGACGTGGTGGCCGGGCGGCCGGCACAGGGCGTACGCCGCCCGCGCCCCCGCGGCGACCAGGTCCACCGCGGTCAGGGCGGCGTCGACCGCGGCCCGCGCAGCAGGCCAGGTGCCCGGCCCGACCAGCGTCATGGTGTCGTAGCAGAACCGGCCCGCCTCGCCGTGGACGGCCGCGGGCCGGTGCATCGGCATCCCCTGCGAGAGCGCGGGCGTGGGGAAGAAGTAGGGCACCACGCGCTGCTGACCGACCAGCTCGTCGTAGGGGCCCGCCATCCAGCGCTCGTGGGCGGTGCGCAGCCAGGTGAGCAGCTCCTCGTCGTGCACCCCGAGGAGCAGCGCGTCGTCGTGCGGTGCGGCCTCGACCCGGGGGCGGTCCCCCATCGCATCCAGGATCGCGTCGACCCGCGCCGGCACCTCGGTGCCGTCGGTGGGGACGCCGACCCAGACCTCGTGGCGGGGATCGTGCAAGCGGGTCTCCGGGGACCACACGACAGGGATCGGGTTCGTCACGGGCGCCATGCTGCCACTCCGGGGCTCGGGACCGCGCGCCCTGACCCGTTGTTCAGGCAGGATGTCCCCCATGCCACGTGCACGTGACCTGGGGATCGTCGTCGGCGCGATGCCGACCGGCCCGACCAACTCGCTGCTCGACGTCGCCGGGGTGGGGGTCGGTCACACCACCCTCCATCGTGACGAGCCGGCCCCACCCGACGGCCGCGGCAGCGCCCGCACCGGCGTGACCTGCGTGGTCCTCGCCGAGGACGCCTTCCACCGACCGGTGCCCGCGGGCGGCGCTGTCCTCAACGGCGCCGGCGAGTGCACCGGGTTCATCACCGCGGCCGAGTGGGGTGCCGCCGAGACACCGGTCTACCTCACCTCCACGATGCAGCTCGGGCGGGTCTATGACTCGGCCTGCCGGATCGCGATGGAGGTCGACCTGGTGGTCGCCGAGGAGGTGGTCATCCCGGTCGTGGCCGAGTGCGACGACTCCTTCCTCAACGACAACCGGCGCATGCAGGTGGAGCACGACGACGTGGTCGCCGCCTGGCGCGCCGCCCTGGACTCCCGGGGTGCCGACGCGCCGCCGGCCGAGGGCGCCGTCGGCTCGGGAACGGGCATGTCGTGCTTCGACTTCAAGGGTGGGATCGGTACGGCGTCCCGGGTCACCCCGGGTGGACACACGGTGGCGGTCCTGCTGATGACCAACTTCGGGGTCCGGGAGGAATGCATCGTCGCCGGCGTCCCGGTGGGCCGACTCCTCGGGCCGGCGACCACCGGGCCTCACATCCCGGCCGGCTCCTGCATCGGCATCGTCGTCACCGACGCGCCCGTCGACGGGGCCGGCTGCGCCCGCCTCGCCCGGCGGGTCGGCCTGGGACTGGCGCGCACCGGCTCGGTCGCCCATCACGGCAGCGGCGAGATCTTCATGGGGTTCGGCACCGGGATGCGGCTCGACCGCGACGGCCACCCCGACGCGACGCCGCTCGTGACCGGGCGCGACCTCGACCCGCTCTTCGCCGCCGTCGTCGAGGCGACCGAGGAGGCGGTGCTCAACTCGATGTTCGGCGCACCGACCACGACGGGCCGCGCCGGCAACACCAGTGAGACCATCCACACCCCCGAGGTCCTGGCCCTGTTGGAGCGTCCCAGGAAGGTGCACCCATGAACGACCACGAGGTCCGCCTCCGGATGGCCGACGGCGTGGAGCTCGCCGCGCGGCTCTACCTGCCCGCACCCGAGCTGGGCCCGCAGCCGTGCCTGCTCGAGGCGCTGCCCTATCGCAAGGACGACCTCACGTCGTCCTATGCCGAGTCCTACGTGGCGCTGTGCGAGACCTACGACTACGCGGTCTGCCGCGTCGACGTGCGCGGCACCGGCTCGTCCGGCGGCGACGCCACCGACGAGTACCCCGAGGCGGAGCAGTCCGACCTCGCCGAGGTGATCGCCTGGCTGGCGGCCCAGGACTGGTGCAACGGCAGCGTCGGCATGTGGGGCACGTCGTACTCGGGCTTCAACTCGCTCCAGCTGGCCGTCGAGCGGCCACCGGCCCTCAAGGCGATCTGCGCGATCTATGCCACCGACGACCGCTGGACCGACGACGTGCACTGGCGCGGCGGGGCACTGCGGCTGGTCGACCTCGTCGACTACTGCCACTACATGACGCCCATGAACGCCCTGCCGCCGGTCCCGGCCCTGTGGGGAGAGGGCTGGGAGACCGAGTGGCACCGGCGGCTCGAGACCAACGAGCCCTGGGTGCTGACCTGGCTGCGCGAGAACCGGCACGGTGCCTACTGGAACCACGGGTCGGTCCGGCTGGACGGAACCACCCTCGGTTATGACCGCATCGCCTGCCCGGTGATGATCATCGCCGGCTGGGCCGACGGCTACCGCAACAACTCCTTCCGGACGCTCGCCGCGCTCGCCGACGCGGGGGTCCCCCACCGGCTGCTCGCCGGTCCCTGGGCGCACGCCGACGCCACCCACGCCATGCCCGGCCCGCGCATCGACCTCGACGTGGAGCTGGCCGCCTGGTTCGACCGCTGGCTGCGCGGCCTGGGCGACCACACCGATGCCTGCGACGTCTTCGTCCGGTCCTCGACACGCCCCGAGCCCGACCTCGACCTCCACGAGGGGTGGTGGGTGCGGCTGCCGTCGCGGCCGCCGGTGACGCTCCACGACGTGCTGCTCGACGGCCCTCGCGAGCTGCGCGTGCAGCCCGATGTCGGCACGACGGCCTGGATCGACTGCGCCGGCCACCTTCCCTGGGGACTCTCGGGCGACCAGCGGATCGACGATGCCCGGTCGCTCACCTGGGACTCGACGCCGCCCTCGGCACCCGTCGTCGGCCAGCCGGTGGCCCGGCTGCGGCTGCTGGCCGACGCGCCGCTGGCGTCGCTGTCGGTCAAGCTGTGCGACGTCTTCGCCGACGGCACCTCGGCCCTGGTGACGCGCGGGACCCTCGACCTGACCTATCGGGACGGGGTACATGCCACCCCCCGACCGCTCACACCGGGCGAGCCGTTCGAGGTCTCGGTCGAGCTGGACGCCTGCGCCTATGCGTGGACGGGCGACAACCGGCTGCGGGTCACCGTCGCCGGGTCCGACTGGCCCAACACCATCTCGCCCCCGGCGCCGGTCACCCTGACCGTGCTCGACGCGACGCTGACCCTGCCGCTGCTCGAGGGCGACTTCCCCGCACCCGAGTTCGAGCCTGGCGCCGAGCACTCCTCGGAGTCCGGCGACGGAATCGGGTGGGAGATCCGGCACGACATCCTCAACCGGGTGACCACGGCCGCCACGCGCACGGACTCGTCGTACGCCACGCCCTACGACGGGACCTCACGTGAGCTCTATGTCGGTGAGGTCACCGTCGACACGCGCACGTTCGCGCAGGCCGCGCATGCGGCGACGACCTTCGAGCTGACCTGGCCCGGCATCGAGATCGAGCTGCGCTCGGTGATGGACGTCGAGGTCGGCGCCGAGGGCTATGACGTCAGCATCGAGACGATCGCGACGCACGATGGCCGCGAGGTCAGCCGGCGGACGTGGCACGAGGTGATCCCGCGCTGAGCGGATCGACCCGCCGTGCTGGCCGCTACGCGGACGGCCGGCTGGTCACCGTTCGGTGGGACCACCGCGGGCCGTCAGCACGACGGCGACCGCACCGACGACCAGGACCACGGACCACACCGTGAACATGGCCCCGCCGAGCGCCATCCCGAAGACCGGGAGGACCATGGCCATGAACGCCAGCCATGCGACCAGGCGCAGACGCAGCCGCGGCCGACGGGTCACGTCGGTCGCTTCAGCGAGGGGCTCGGTGTCCGGGTCCATGGACCGAGGCTAGTCGGCCCGCCGCGGGGCCACGGTCACGCGTCGTCGAGGCGGTGCGCCAGGCTGACCCCGAGGGCGATGACGGCGACGAGCAGGGACATGATCCCCAGCCCGGACATCAGCGTTCCCCAGATGACGAGCGGTGAGTCGAGCGTGAGGTGCCCGATGTCGTCGACGTCGCTGGCCTCCTTGGAGATCAGCCCACCTCCCAGCGTGACCAGCATCAGTCCGGCGAGAGTCGTGCCGGCGATCCACAGCCGCGCGTACTGCACGCTGCCGCGCGACCAGGCTGATGGCTCAGTCATGGGTGTGACTCCTCGAGAACGAAACCTGAAGTTGAAAGCCGGATGAGTTTAAGCGATTCCCCCGGAAATCGCGGATGACGCGACTCACACTGAGACGCGGCTACATCGCCCCGACCACACGCTCGATGTGCTCGACCGCCCGGGACACCCCGTCCTCGGCGCGGATGGTGGCCCCGAGGTCCGCCGCTCGCGCGGCGATGCCAGGTGACCCGACGAGTGTCTCGACCATACGCGCCAACGCGTCGGCCGTCGCCTGGTGGCGCCGCAGCGGTGGCGCCCCGACGCCCAGTTCGTGCACCCGCCGCCCCCAGAAGGGCTGGTCACCGATGTGTGCGATCACGCCCGACGGTACGCCGGCCCGCAGCGCGGCCCCGGTGGTCCCGGCGCCGCCGTGGTGGATCACCGCCGCGCACTGCGGGAACAGCCAGTCGTGCGGCACGTCGTCGACCAGGAGGACGCCACCGGGCAGGTCGTCGGTCGCCAGGCCGGCCGCGCCGCGATGGATGACCGCCCGCACGCCGGCTCGGGCGACCGCACCGAGGATCGTCGCCATCGTGCCATCGGCGTCATGGGTGGACATCGACCCGAAGCCGACGTAGACGGGTGGCTCACCGTTCCCGAGGAACTCCCGCAACCCGGCATCCGGTTCCCAGCCCGCCGCACGGTCGAGGAACCAGTAGCCGGTGACCCGGACGTGTGGTGGCCAGTCCCGCGGCTGCGGCACGACGGCCGGGCTGACGCCCACCACGGTCGGCGTGTCGACGTAGAGCCGGGCCCGCTGGCGGCGCGACGGCTGCGCCAGCCCCAGCCTGCGTCGGATCTCGCGGCCCGGGGCCCCGAAGGCGCCGGCCAGGAACCAGTTGGTGACCTGACCCGCCACCAGGTTGGCCCGGGTCACCGACCGCGGGCGGGACGCCTGGACACCGGCCCATCCGGCCCGGGTCGGTGCGAACGGCGCCATCAGGGCGACGACGTGGCGGCCACCTCCCGCGCGGACGACCGCGTCGGTCCCGTCGATCGTGAGGACTCCGGAGAGGAAGAGGTCGGCCGAGCCGACCAGCGACAGCACCTCGTCCACCAGGGCCAGGCCCCAGGTGTCGACCATCTGGGTGAGCAGCTTGAGCTCGAGCATCGGGCGGTGGCTGCTGTGCCCCAACCACGACCGGCCGAGATCGGAGTCCAGCAGCTCGCGGACGTCGGCGGAGAACCCGTGGAAACCGAGACCGTGACCCTCCACGAAGGGCCCGAAGTCGCGTGCCGCCGACACCGTCACGTCGTGACCGGCGCGCTGGAGCCCGAGCGCGAGGGCGACCAGGGGCTGCACGTCCCCCCGGGAGCCCGCCGCGAACACCATCACCCGCACGACCCCATCCGACCAGATGCCGGGAGCTGGGGCGACTCCGGGTGTGTCAGGCTGAGCGCCATGGTCGCGCCTACCGGTGAGCAGTTCGAGATCGCAGCAGCGGGCTATCGCGCCGTCGTCACCGAGGGTGGGGCCACGCTGCGCTCGGTGGAGTACGACGGCCGCCCCCTACTCGACGGCTTCGACGCCGACGAGATCCCGCCGGGCGCGCGCGGGCAGCTGCTCGCGCCGTGGGTCAACCGGATCCGCGACGGGCGCTATGACTTCGGCGGCAAGGCCTACCAGCTTCCGATCTCGGAGGTGGCGCGCCACAACGCCTCCCACGGGTTGGTGCGCTGGGCCGCATGGACGGTCGAGGAGCACACCGACCACTCGGTCAGCCTGATCTGCCGGGTGATGGCCCAGAGCGGCTATCCGTGGACGCTCGACCTGCACGCCACCTATGACCTTTCCGCCGACGGGCTGACGGTCACCCACTCCGCAGCGAACCTGTCGAGCACCCCAGCGCCGTACGCCGTCGGGGCGCACCCCTATCTCGCCATCGGCACCGGACCCATCGACGCCTTCGAGCTCACCCTGCCGGTGGCGACCCGGCTCCTCGCCGATCCCGAGCGCAAGCTGCCCACGGGCGCCGAGCCGGTCGACGGCGGCGACTACGACTTCAGGATGGCCCGGCCGATCGGCGCCACCGTGTTCGACCACGCCTTCACCGACCTGGTCCGCGACGACCAGGGGCGGGCCACGACGGTCCTCCACGACCCGGTGGCCGGCCAGGGGGTCGCCCTCTGGGTCGATGCCCGGCACTCCTGGCTCCAGGTCTACTCCGGTGAGGAGACCCCGTCGACCGCCCGTCGCTCGCTGGCCGTGGAGCCGATGACCGCTCCCCCGGACGCGTTCAACAGCGGCACCGACCTCGTCGTCCTGGCCCCCGCCGGCGACCCCGGTGACGACCACACCTGCGCCTGGGGCCTGCGCGCCATCACCGACTGACCGCCTCGGCCAGCCACCCCAGCCACCCAGCCATCCATCGAACAACTTCCGCCGACCCGGCAGAGAATCTGCCGGGTGGGCGAGATTTGTTGCCCGACCCGGCAGAGAATCTGCCGGGTCGGCGAGATTTGTTGCTCGACCCGGCAGAGAATCTGCCGGGTCGGCGTCAGGAGGAGCGGTGGCGGTCCTCGAGGAGGGCGCGGAGCTCGCGGATGGCGGTGCGGGCACGGCCGCCGTCGGAGGCCTGGATGCCGATCGCCGAGACGGAGTTGCCGTCACTGAGGTCGAGGGTCGCCCAGGGGGCGCCCGGCGGCATGGTCACCGAGACGATCTGGGCCCAGCCGTAGTGGTGGCGCCGATAGCCGTTGACCACCTCGATCCCCTCAGCGGTGGCGATCACCTTGGAGCGCATGACGGCGTTGAACGCCGCCCAGATGATCAGCCCCAGCGAGATGGCCGAGATCCGCTGGGACAGCGTGAACGCCGCCCGGACGTCTGCCGGGAAGGTCAGCCAGGCCACGGTCGTGACCAGCAGCAGCATCAGCCCGAGCGCCCAGCCGGCGATGCGGACGCCCACGGGTCGCCAGGAGCGGGGCAGCTCGGGCAGGTCGGCCATCACAGGCGGCAGGCGTGGATGTCGGTCAGCAGGATGCCGCGGGCGCCGATCTCGAACAACTCGTCCATCATCCGCTGGGCACCAGCACGCGGGACCATGGCGCGTACGGCGACCCAGCCCTCGCGATGAAGGGGCGAGACGGTGGGGCTCTCGATGCCGGGGGTGAGCGCGACGGCGGCGCCCACGTGCTCCGCGAGGATGTCGTAGTCCATCATCACGTAGCTGCGCGCCACGAGGACGCCCTCGACCCGGCGCTTGAACACCTCGAACCCCTCGAGGTCCTCGGTGCCGGAGCGGGTGATCAGCACGGCCTCGGACTCGAGCAGCACCTCCCCGAACGTGTCCAGCCCGGCCGCGCGCAGCGTCGTACCGGTCTCGACGACGTCGGCGATGACGTCGGCGACGCCCAGCTGGATCGACGTCTCGACCGCACCGTCGAGCCGGGTCACGGTGGCCTCGATGCCGCGCTCGGCGAGGAACGCCGCCACGAGCCCCGTGTAGGACGTCGCGACGCGCTTGCCGGCCACCTCGGCCAGGTCCGTGAACCGCCCGGCAGGACCGGCGAAGCGGAAGCGGGACCGTCCGAAGCCGAGTGGCATGACCTCGGCCGCGTGCGCCCCGGAGTCGAGGAGCAGGTCGCGGCCGGTGATGCCGACGTCGAGCGTGCCCTCGCCGACATAGAGCGCGATGTCGCGCGGGCGGAGGTAGAAGAACTCGACGCCGTTCTCGGCATCGGTCAGCGTGAGCTCTTTGGGGTCCTGGCGCTGCCGATAGCCGGACTCCCGCAGGATCTCGGCCGCGGACTGCGACAGCGAGCCCTTGTTGGGTACGGCGACGCGCAGGAGTCGGCCGTTGGTGGTCTGGGTCATGTCTCTCTCACAGGTGGGTGTAGACGTCGTCGAGGGTCAGCCCGCTGGCCAGCATGAGCACCTGGGCGTGGTAGAGCAGCTGGCTGATCTCCTCGGCGGCCCGCTCGGGCCCCTCGTGCTCGGCGGCCATCCAGGACTCGGCGGCCTCCTCGACCAGCTTCTTGCCGATCGCATGGACGCCGGCGTCGAGCTGGGCCACGGTGCCGGACCCCTCCGGGCGGGTGCGGGCCTTGTCACTGAGCTCGGCCCACAGCTCCTCGAACGTCTTCACGGGCGCCAAGCCTAAGCCCCTGGCTGTCGGTGCCCCGCATCGCTGTCCAGGGCGAGATCAGCGGTCTGGGCCGGAGGGTCAGTCGGCGTAGCCGCGGCGGACCTTGCGGAGGGTCTGGGCGGTGACGAGGGCCGCGGCCATCGCCTCGTAGCCCTTGTCCTCACGGGAGTTGAGCAGCCCGGCCCGATCGATGGCCTGCTCCTCGTCGTCGCAGGTCAGCAGCCCGAAACCGATCGGTGTCCCGGTGTCGAGGGCGACCCGGTTGAGCCCGTCGGTGGCCGCCGAGCAGACGTAGTCGAAGTGCGGGGTGCCACCGCGGATCACCACACCGAGCGCGACCACGGCGTCGTACTTCTGGGCGGCCAGCGCTCCCGCGACGACAGACAGCTCGAAGCTGCCCGGCACCCGGACGACGACGGGCGCCTCGACGCGGTAGTCCTTGGCGGCGCGCATCGCGCCGTCGATGAGGCCGTCCATCACCTCCTGGTGCCACGAGGCGGCGACGACGGCCACCCGGTAGTCATGACAGTCCAGCGGCTTCTGCTCGGGTGCTCCGGCTCCACTCATACCCCGTGTCCTCTCATACCCCGTGTCCTCTCGCGATCTGGTCGGTCGGCAGCCCCTGCTCGTCGGGCAGGTCGGGCAGGTCGTGCCCCATCCGGTCCCGCTTCGTCTGCAGATAGGCCAGGTTGTGGTCGTTGGGGCGTGGGGTCAACCCCA
>Ga0209023_10007002_pt1 | contig 11713 bp, 11 predicted proteins | sample LakOneMetagenome_FD_187468 | JGI IMG/M metagenome (GOLD analysis project Ga0209023, IMG submission 187468) | Freshwater and sediment microbial communities from Lake Erie, Canada (SPAdes) (version 2) | ecosystem: Environmental > Aquatic > Freshwater > Lentic | place: Lake Erie, Canada...
ATTACTGCCCTACTTACACCTGAAGATGAACAAGCCACTGCAACCATTATTACCCGTGAAGACATGATTCTTGCTGGTCAACCATGGGTGAATGCACTGATTCAAGCCTATGATCCATCGGTACAAATTACATGGTTAAAAAATGATGGCGATTTGGTTAAAGCCAATGAAACCATTTATAAACTCGCTGGTTCTGCACGTAGTTTGCTCACGGTTGAACGCCCTGCTTTGAATTTTGTACAAACTTTATCTGCTGTAGCGACTAAAACTGCTGAATATGTGAAATACCTTGAAGGTACAACAACTAAGCTACTCGATACCCGCAAAACTTTACCGGGTTTACGCATTGCTCAAAAGTATGCTGTCGCTGTGGGCGGTGGTCAAAACCATCGTTTAGGTTTATTCGATGCTTTTTTAATTAAAGAAAACCACATCATGGCAGCGGGTGGAATTGCACAAGCGATTGCGAAAGCACATCAAATTGCACCAGGTAAACCTGTTGAAGTTGAAGTCGAAACTTGGGACGAACTAAACCAAGCAATTGAAGCAAAAGCAGATATTGTGATGTTGGATAATTTCAGCCAACAACAAATGATCGATGCCGTTAAACACGTTGCTGGTCGTTGCAAACTAGAAGCTTCAGGCAATATTACCCTTGATAATTTAGCTGAAGTAGCAAAAACAGGTGTGGACTATATCTCGATGGGTGTACTCACTAAAGATGTAAAAGCCGTTGATTTATCTATGCGCTTCAATGCCTAAATTCAGACAGATAATCGTATTTAAAAGCAGTGAATCGTCACTGCTTTTTTATTGTTCTTACAAAATATAACGATGAATAATTATACAATTCTCTCATTTTGGTCAAAAATCTTCATAGAATCATCAAAATATCTTCAACAGATAAAAAGAGACACAGAATGAAAAATCAACTTTTATATTCATCAATATTGGGTCTACTCATTCCAAGCATGAGTTATGCAGAGAATATCGATGTGCATGTTCTTAGTGCGACGGTGAAAGACCAAAATATTGCCAATGCAGAAGTCATTCTACAAAAAAATGGTGAACGATCTGCATCAAGTACCACCCAGTCAAACGGACGTGCAACTGTTCAAGCAAACAGTACAGATGGTGCAGATAACTTATTAATTATTAAAAAATCAGGCTATTCAACCCTCGTTGCAAAATGCCCTTGTGATGGCATGACCTATGCGTTAAGCCCTGTGCTTAAAGACTTAGATAGTATGCGTATCGTACTGAATTGGGGGAAAAATCCTTTAGATCTCGACTCACATTTAAGTTATAAAAATCAGCATATTTATTGGGACAATAAACAAGGTTTAGCTGCCAATTTAGATGTCGATGATGTCGATTCTTATGGGCCTGAAACCGTCACCATTGATAAAAAGCTTGATGGGCAATACTACGTATATTCGGTACATGACTTTTCAGATCGTACGCAGCCGAATACCAATAATTTATCCAATAGCCAAGCCAAAGTGATGGTCTATGCAGGTGAATCATTAATTCGGTCTTATTATGTACCAACCGCAAAGACAGGAAATTTATGGACTGTTTTTCGAATCAGCCCAGAGGGTGAAATCCAAGATATTAACCGTATTTCAGGGACAACAGTCGGTGCAAGTCAAATTGGTTCAAGCGTCTCCAATTATCAAAACCAAAGTACCCGCGTAAATATTGTTCCAGTTTCAGCAGATGCACAAAACCGTGCTAAGGCATTAAATTTAAAAGCGGATAAAGCGTATAAAGCCAATCTATTTGAACAAGCAGCCATGCTTTATCAACAGTCTATCGATTACAATCCAAATGTAGGACAAACCTACAGTAATCTTGCGGTCTCTTACCAAAAATTAAACCGCTCATCTGAGGCACTTTGGGCGAACCAAAAAGCGATTGCCCTTGCAAGTAATAACAATACCAAAGCCTATTCTCATTATAATATTGGTAAAATTTATGAGAATAATCAAGACTATGCTCAAGCAAAACAGCATTATCAATTGGCAAATCAATATAAACCTAGCCCAAGCTACGATGAAGCAATTGAACGTGTAAGCCATTAAAAAAATATCCCTCAAGGAATCAAGTGATTCTTTGAGGGATTGATTTATATTTTGAATAGCTTATGTTTTATTGCTGTTTATAATTTAGGGTCTGATTTTCAAGTTTTATATTTTTTGAAATTTTTAATCAATATTGCTTACAAAACAAACAACACATACATAGAAAAACAGCACTAATCAGCCTATAATTATCGTCCATTCCAAATCACCCCTGAAATTAAGCCAATGAAGACTTTGAAACAACAAGTGCTGTTTTTACTTGTCGCTTTTTTATCTGTATTTGCTTTTTTCTTATACCAAGAAGATATCACGCGTTTCTTTCAATTACGTGACATCTATTTAAAGCCACGTTTATTTAAATATGGTTTTTCAATTTTATTGAATTATGCTTTTATCAGCTTATTTTATTTAATTTTAAGAAAGACATTTGCGACCATTTTGCTCAGTCAATTTATCATTTTTTTATTGACCTTTATTAACATCAAAAAAGAACAATACCTCTCAGCAAGTTTAGTTCCGAGTGATTTCTTGCTATTTCAAGAAACCTTTATTGCATCCCCAATTTTCTTAAAGATCGCTGTATTTGCCAGCATTGCGATTTTTATTGCGCTCTTTGTCTTTATTTATAAAAAAGAAAAATTTGGTACAAAATCTTTATTGCTGACTAATGCGCTTTTAACAGTTAGCATTCTTGGATTTTTTATTACGGCAAACTTTACAAATAACTTTGGCGCATCTTGTGCTAATGCTAAAAAAGGCTCTATTTGTCAATATACACAATATTTACCCAATACCCGTAGTGATTGGATTGGCGATCATTTAACCATTAAATATCTGGGCTTTTCGACCTTTTTCTTTTCAAAATCTGTGGATAGTTTGAACAATAAAATTTTTCAAACTGAAGTGATTCCTGAACAAGAAGTCGCTACCTTTTATCAGTCTACTGCAAATAATAATCCAGTTACAGAACAGACAACGATTGCCAGTAAAGAAATGGTGGAACCACAACCATTACCCAATATCGTATTTGTGATGAGTGAATCACATTGGGATGCAACGCAACTTGATAAAAGCATTCCACGAAATATCACACCGACCATTAATAAAAATCAGGTTTCTACATTGCTATCGCCAAGTTTTGGTGGAGGTACAGCCAATGTTGAATTTGAAGTTTTGACCAGTTTAAATACTTATTTAAATCATAATGAATTGGCTTATGTGTCTAAATTAAAGCGTCCAACCTATTCATTACCAATGTATTTAAATAGCTTAGGCTATGAAACAACAGCGATGCATAATAATGGTAAATATTTTTATAACCGTAGCGCTGTTTATCACAACTTAGGTTTTAATCGTTTTACCTCAATTGAAAATATGATCAACATGGCTGATCGTGCGAAATACATCAATGCTGCGGGTTGGGCAACCGATGATTTAATTTATAACAGCATTGAAAATCAGCTCAAAAACACTGATAAACCACAGTTTATTTATGCGATTAGTGTTGAAAACCATCCAATGTACGGTGATGATCGTTTTGGTAAAGATCACTTTAAAATCAATAAAAAAGGTATCAGTGAGAGTAGCAAACGTGCATTAAATACCTACTTAACAGGTATGCAACGTGCCGATGAAAAATTCAAAACTTTGATTGAAAATGTAAAACAACTCGATCGTCCAACGATTGTCATTTTCTTTGGCGACCATTTACCCAACTTACAAAATGTTTATGATGAATATGGTTTTTTTAAGTCTGAGCAAGATAAAACTGAGAAAAAAGATGTCCGTTTCTTTGAAACACCTTTAGCTGTTTGGGCAAACTTCCCCATTGATAAAAAGCAATTTCAAGGGTCATTCGTTGCTGCACATTTCTTAGCACCTAAAGTTTTAGAAGCAGCACATGTACCACTTTCACCTTATTATACTTTTATTGATAAAGTGAATTCTTGCTATAAAACAGTTCATCAAACGGGTATCGAACCGCAGAAATCTTGTGATTCCAACTCAGCTGAAATTCTCAAACAATATAAAGACATGAATATGGATGTCTTAAATGGGAAGAATTTTACTTATCAATTACTACAAGCTAAAACTGAAAGTTAAGCCATAATACAGTTCAAGTCGATTCTTCGGAGTCGTCTTTTACTGAATCGTATTGAACATGTTCAATCTTTTGGTCATTTTGCGCAGTTACATCTCGTTGATCCAATCGATCTAAACGTGGATCACTGGCCATTAATACAAAAGTGATCATGGCAAAAAGAAAAATTAAAATTTGCATGTTTATCCCCAAGCTTGTTTTGAAATTTCAAATAGCTTAATTGACCTCTTATCACATGGTTTGAAGATGTTGTATTAAAATGACTGGGGCTTTTGGCGAGTTTTGTATCTCATATACACATTACATGACTCGAAACTTAAATGAGTGACATCATGCAATTGCTGTTGTATTTATAATGCTGGCTCTCTTACCGCTATGGTACCTACGTACCGTTAAACAAGAGAAAAATTCACATCAACATTCAATAGTATTTTATTCATTCTTCTATTTAGCTTGATAAATCATTATTTTCTATATAAAAAACGCACCCTAGAGTTAATGCTAGTCAGTTAAGCATTGTTAAATCTTCCCCCCTGCGGAGCATACGCCTCATCTTTTTCAAAGGAGGGGCATCAATAATCTAAAATTATTTTAGATTCTCAATAGTTCCCCTCTTTTTTAAAGAGGGGTTAGGGGAGATTCTTAAATAAGTAATTACTAAATTACTCTTAACTAACACTACATCCTAGAGTGCGTTTTATCACAACTTAAATTGGCTTGTGTATTACCAACCGAGTGCTTCTTTCTGTTTTTTCACTAATTCTTGAATACCCTTTTCTGCCATTTCAAGCATTGCATTTGATTGCGCACGTGTGAATGGTTTTTCTTCCGCAGTTCCTTGAATTTCAATAAATTCACCTGCTTGTGTCATCACAACATTCAAGTCAGTTTGGCAGTTAGAATCTTCTTCATAGCAAAGATCAAGTAATACTTCGTCTTCAAATATTCCCACTGAAATCGCAGCAACTAAACCTTTTAATGGATCATGTTTAATTTTCTTTTTCTCAAGTAATACATTCATTGCATCAATTAATGCAACTGCTGCACCTGTAATTGCCGCAGTACGTGTACCGCCATCTGCTTGGATCACATCACAGTCGATAGTAATGGTATTTTCACCTAGTTTTTTCAAATCTACCATCGCACGTAAGCTACGACCAATTAAACGTTGGATTTCTTGTGTACGACCAGATTGTTTACCACGTGCTGCTTCACGGTCACTACGTGTATGCGTAGAACGTGGCAACATACCGTATTCTGCAGTTACCCAACCTTGTCCCTGACCTTTAAGGAAACGTGGCACTGAGTTGTCAATACTTGCAGTACACAGCACTTTTGTATGACCAAATTCAACCAATACTGAACCTTCCGCATAACGCGTGTAGTTACGGGTAATTTTAACATCACGTAATTGATCTAATGCACGTTGGTCGATACGCATAGCTTGTCCTTATGGGATTTAAAAATATTGCGCATAAGTATAGCAGAAGCAAACGATATGGTTTTGTTAGAAGATGGTGTTTTTAGAATAGGGGCTGAGTGTATTTAGCAGTTTTACAGACTCAAAGCGAACTGATGAGAATAAAGCACCTCTCACATCACTGTTACCACTACATTTTCAGTGACTTATTATCAAGAATAAATGAATAAGGTTGTAACGTTTGTGCTTCGATAGTTTATTATGTTTTAATACAAATATTATTAATTAAAAGTAAACAATAACAATGAAAGCATTTATTACTGTCGGCTGTAAAACAGATCATGGTGGAATCATTCTTTTAGGTGATTCTTCTTATATCATTGAAGGTAAAGCCGTGCATCTTGATGGGATGACTCACTATTGTCCTAAGTGTCAAATTCAATCTAAAGCGATTGCCTCTAACCGAGGTTTTATTACTGTAAATGGTAAAAGCATCATCGTTGCGGATGATACTTCGACGTGTGGAGCAAAATTTTTAAAAATTTCTGATCTTGTAGTTATGGATAATGGGACTAGAAGTAATATCAGCAGTTCATACTCAAATACAAAAACATCCTTAACAAATAGTCTAGTTAATAATTCAGAAGGTCTTAATGATCATGGTCTGAAATTTCAAATTATTGATGAAAAACATAAAATACCAGTACCCTATTGTTTCTATCTAATAATCAATAAGAGTGGTCAAGAAATTTCAGGATTTACCAACAATAATGGATTTACAGAGGTAATCAATACTGGAAATAAAGCAGAAGACGTCGATTTGCATGTATTTGATTTTTCAAAACCTATGGATAAATGGGAATAATAATTATGAGTGAAAGCCAGTTATACTCTGCTTATAGACGATCAATTACGCCTGACTCAGACGCTTTTGGTAATTTCCCTAAAGAGATTAAAGTCTGTGAAATTACTGAACCTTTGTGCAATGATTCTATAAAATTACGTAATTATTATATGGCATTACCCTATAATTTTATGATGGGCAATAGTGATTGGAGTTCAGTAAAAAATACTGTAGAACTTGCAACAGCCATCCGTTTTGGAATGGAATGGGATATGAATAAACAAGCAGATATAGCCTTAACAGATCCTGCTTTTCATACTCAAATGTATATCAGATTTCATAAATATTTAATGCAAAAGGTGATGTATCAAGCAACACAACTCGTTGCAGAGTTTCATAGTGCAGCATTCACAACTCGCTTTCTAAGTACATATGCTTTTGATGATTTAAAAGAACTTAGAAATGCCGAGTCTAAAGTTGAATTAATCAAAAAATCTCGTGAACAAGTAAACAAACTAAAAGAACATATTGGTAAATTAGACGTAAGAACTGCTGCAATAGATATGGCATTAATCAATGAAAATAAAGGACCTCTACATATCAATAGAGAAATGTTTATTAAACTATTTAAGCAAGATTACAATCCTAAAATGATACAGATTTTAAAGAATGAAGGTGTATATCTTGGAGACCCTAAAAATGTTGAGTTTAACCAACTTAATAAAAATCGCTAGTAGTATGTGTTTAGTGCTTAGTCTTAGTAGTTGTGCAACAACTAAAAAAGATGATATTTCTAAATTAAAGGACGTTAATTTTGGGCTTATGACAAGTATTGACCTTGATCAAACAGTATATAACAAAGCTATGGCTTCTGAGTTAACCCCCATAACAATGGAACTATACAAAGCAACCTTACTAAAAATTTCATTAATTCGTCAATTTGAACAGCAATTTGGAGGCAATTATAAAATAGAAGATGAGTTAAATATTTATGAAATGAATAGCTTATGTTTAGCTGGAAATTTTTTAAAAGCTTATGAAAAATATAAACCAAAACAAATAGATGAATCTATAAATTATAACTGGATTGATAAAAAACAACAGATATGGAAAGCTCAACTTAAGGAACATTTTGGTACAAAAATGCTAGATAATGATTGCCGAAAGCCATATTAACATTTAGGGGTAGATAGGTCTTTGGAAGAAACTTAAAAATTGGTTCTTTGAATTACTTAAAATCTAAACCAGCATGATATTAGATGAACAAATCTTTTCCTTAGTGGTTTATCCTAAGTCAATTAAAGACAATCTTACAGATAAACAAACCGCAATTCTGCGCTAATAGTGAAGGAACAGCTTCATGGATAATAATTTATTTGATGACCTCGTTTCTTCAATTAAAGAAGCTGGTGCAATTAAACGTGAAGATATTCAAGCAAGTCAGATAACAAAACTTGAGTTGCCTGATATTAGGACCAGCAGCAACACTCATTCGAATTTTAGACACATATCCAAGCCTAATTTAAAACTTTATATGTTTCCCTCAATTACGTAAATTTTAGGTAATCTAAGTAGTTAATAAATATATGAACTCCATTTCAGCTATTTCTTTAAGAGAACATCCGATCAATGCTTGTATTCAGGATGTAAATGGAAACTCAAAACCATTTCCTACACTTGTAATTGATGGTGTTCCACTAAACTTATGGATAAATCAAAATACGAATATTATTGATAGAACTGACAATTTAGTCCCAGCGCAGGGGTGGTTGTATAATTTTGAGAATAACCATTCACTAAGTAATGCTTGGAAACTCCTTGAACCAAAATCTTCTGAATATGGTGTAGTTTCTACTGTTGTACCTCTTTTAATCTGCCCTGATGATTTAGATCTTATATGTAGTGTCATCATGGTTGAACAAATTGTTACTGACTCTAAAGTGCAATGGACACGATTTGGATTAGCATGTGGGAATACAGATGATGTTGTAACATCTGTTATATGGGAAAATCCAATATCTGCACCAATACTGACATTTAATTATATTGAGTTTGAACAAGCCTATAATGACTTAAAAAGATTAGATGAAATTTGGAGTCAGTCTTCCATTTAGCATATATTTTAATTTAAAATCAATATATTGTTAATATTAAGAAGCCCAATTTGCATAAATTGGGCTTCTTAATTTTTGATTATATTTCACAACCTGAATTGGTCAAATGCAACAACCAACTCCCCCCTCTTTAAGCAAAAATTCCCTTCACCTTTTGCAAAGACTGCGTAATCGTAGACGTCAAATTATTGGGTAAAGAACACTTCGCCAAACGTACCCAAACACTCCAAAACTGTTGGAAGAAGTTCGCTTCATTATAGTTAATACCATATTCATCGCATAATGCTTTGATTTTAGGTGCAACTTCAGAATAACGATTGGCAGGCATATCAGGGAATAAATGATGTTCAATTTGATGGCTTAAATTACCACTCAAAATATGCAACCAGTCTGTACCTGTAAAATTACTCGAACCACGAATCTGACGTAAATACCATTCAGCACGTGTTTCATTCTCAGTATTATCTGCTTCAAAAGTTTCAGCATCTTCAGTAAAGTGACCATTAAAAATCACCGCAGATGACCACAAACTACGAATAACATTGGCAATTGCATTTCCTGCTAAAACAGGCAACGCATTCGGTCCTGCAATCACTGGGAAAAACACATAATCTTTTAAAATCTGACGGCGTGCTTTTTTACGGAATTTAGTCGCATCAGCCCACACTTGTTTCCAAGTTTTGGTTTTATAGACTAAAGCATCTTCCAAATGTAGATTTTGAACGCCAACATACCATTCAAAAAACACCATTAATTGAATAGCCAAAGGAATATTCAATAGGAAACGAGGTTCCCATTTTTGAGATTCACTTACTCGCAATAAGCCATAACCGACATCATGGTCTTTTCCAACAATATTGGTATATGTATGATGGATATAGTTATGTGTATATTTCCAATCATCTCCAGTAGACATGGTATCCCAATCATAATTTGCACCATTTAGACTAGGATCATTCAACCAGTCGAATTGACCATGCATTACGTTATGGCCCAATTCCATATTTTCGACAATTTTGGAAATACCCAATAAACTTGTACCAAGTACCCAAACAGGTGGAATCCAACCACCAAACATCAACGCTCCACGTGAAACAATTTCACTATAACGTACAAAATTACGAATCTTATAAATGTATTTCGCATCTTGTTCGCCTAGGCTATCCATGACTTCACGGCGGATTTCATCGACACGGCGACCAAATTCTGCTGTTTGTTCTGGGCTCAAATGTTTTGACTTACTGTTTGGAAAATTCACCGACATATTCATTGCTTTTCTCCTGCACAATTCATTTTTTCTGAACTGTGTCTTAAATTTTGGATATACGTTCCCTAAGCTTTGATCGTTAAAGCTTGGAAATTTTTAAATTTGTTGAATGTGACTATTGTGCCTAAAGCTAAATATTTGAAATTACAAATTAATCGTCACAGGACTTACCGCTTGGCTAATACATAACTTAATCTGTGTATTGGAAGCATGGTCAATTTCGCCTGTCAGTACGTTTTTGGTCGAACCACTGACTTTGGTACATGTACAGGTATTACAAATCCCCATACGGCAACCATGTGTAGGCTTCAATCCTGCTTGTTCCGCACTTTCCAAAAGATTAGATTTGGCCTCGAATGCTTGCTGTGAACGTAAAAATACTACAGGCTGAGCCACTAAACTTTCATCCACAGTCACCTGGAAATATTCTTGCTTAAGTTGCTGTGTAATCTTTAAATCTTGAAAAATTTGATTCAGACTTTGCATCATTGCTGATGCACCACATGCATAACTTTGACGTGTTTGAAAATCAGCAACAAGACTTTCTAATAATTCCACAGTCAAATGTTGTTTATTTTTCATCGTATTAATCGCATGATAATTAAACTGATCATGCTGTTGAGCAAGTTGCTCTAAGTCTGCATGAAATGCATCATCACGACTAAAATAAATCAAATCAATAGAACGACTTGTATCTTTTAAAGCTTCAAGTAATAGTGAATAAATTGCTGTAATCCCACTACCTGATGCAATCAATAAAATAGGTGTAGCATCTTGATTAAGGACGAAATCCCCTTGTGGTTGAGAAAGTTCAACAATTTTTCCAAATGCCAACTGACTCAATACCTTAGATACTTTACCTTGTTGTTTTACTGCAATAATAACGTCGCCATTGGCTAAAAATTTCACCACAGAATAACTACGTTGTTGACGTACACCTGCAATTTCTACAGTAACAAAAATACTTTGCCCTGCTTTGAATTGCTGATGTTTAAAATTACGATTTGGGCGTAATTGAATTTGGTAAAAATCAGGACTTAAAGCACGTGTCTTCACCACAGTTGCTTTCACTTTTTTCCAAGCCCAAACAGGATTAATCTTTTCAGCGATAAAGTCGACAAAATCTTCACGAATTAATTCTGGTCGATATCCATGCTGCTGATTCGTGGCTGGCTGATATTGCTCATAGCTAGTCATATTACGTTCCTCTTTGTGCTTGCTATTTATTGAGTGAACAAATGTTCTTTTAGTGAACATGTGTACACTATAATCATTTTTTGAATTCAGTCAACACCTGTACACTGACATTCGTCGTTTAATTTGTTTATTTTTTTGATAAACTCGTCACAACAAGAATTTTTGGATACCAGAATGTCGATTCGCGATGAACGTAAACAGCAAAGTCGTCAGGCTTTACTCGATGCTGCTTTAGCTTTAAGCACATCAGGTCGTTCATTTTCGAGCATTAGCTTGCGTGAAGTGGCACGAGAAGTTGGGCTTGTACCAACCGCTTTTTATCGACATTTCCAAGATATGGATGAACTCGGCAAAGAATTAGTCGATCAAGTTGCCTTATATTTAAAAAATGTTTTACATCAATTGGGTAAAGGTTTCGCACACCCTGAAACAAAAACAAAAACCAGTATGCAATTGTTTTTTGAGGCTGTTGATCAAAACCCACAACAGTGGATTTTTATGATCTCTGAACGTTGGGGTGGCTCAGAAGCTGTACGTAGAGCAATTGCACGTGAAATTGCTTTTTTAAATGATGATCTTGCCAATGATTTAAAAAAATTTGAAATCGTACAAAATTTTCATGATGAAAATGATCTCAAAGTCATTACTAATATCTTGATTAACTTATCTTTTACTTGGGCAATGTC
>Ga0209023_10007003_pt1 | contig 11709 bp, 7 predicted proteins | sample LakOneMetagenome_FD_187468 | JGI IMG/M metagenome (GOLD analysis project Ga0209023, IMG submission 187468) | Freshwater and sediment microbial communities from Lake Erie, Canada (SPAdes) (version 2) | ecosystem: Environmental > Aquatic > Freshwater > Lentic | place: Lake Erie, Canada | collected...
CGGGCAGAAGTTCCACGCGGGAGCGACCGGCCTGGCGCTCGATCACCTGTTGACGGCGCACGTGCTCTCCTACGAGGTCATCCACGATCGGCAAGCCGACGCCCAGGTCGGGTTCAGCACCTACGTGTTCTCGAACTACGACGTCGATGGGCTGCTCACCGACGTCCTGCGGGGCCGGTCGCGCGGCGTCACCCGGGCCGGGCTCTCGAAGTGGCTGGCCGGTCGCCGGCGCCGGTACCACGCCGAGGTGCAGTCCTGCGTCCCCTCGGCGCGCGCCGCGACGCAGGCTGCGATGAACGTGACGCTCCGCGGCCTGCTCGGCATCGAGAACGCGCTGAAGCGGACCATCGACGCCGTCTACGCGAGTGACTACGAGCAGTGCATCGACGTGACGCAGGTGAGCTTCTACGACCCGGACCTGTCGAAGTACGTGCGGGTCCCCGGACGCCTCACCACCGGCCTGCGCGGGGTCGAGCGGAGCTGGCGGCCCGACCCGAAGCACTGGGAACAGGCGCCCAGCGCCGAGCAGCTCACGTCGTACCTGCGGGCCCGGTTCGAGCCCGGAGAGCCGATCTGGATCCTCGAGAACGGCCTGTGCAACGCGGTGCTCGAGGGCACCGCGCTCCCCCGGGCCGATGGCTGGGACCGTCCCACGTACCTGCGGCACAACATCGCCGCCGTGGTCGGCGCGCTCGATGCCGGACTCGATGTCGCGTCCTACTTCTGCTGGACGCTGTTCGACAACTACCAGTGGGGCGAGTCGGACTCGTGCTTCGGGCTCTACGGCGTGAACCGCGAGAACGGCGTGAAGTTCCTCGACGTCGACTCGATGGGCAACGACAGCGGCTGCGCGCTGCGCGCCATCATCGACGGCGTGCGGGCCGGGGACCTGTCCGTGCTCCAGTCGCCTACCGCCGCGCAGGCCGCCACCTCCGTCATGGCGCATCGCGACGAGCTCGACGAAGCGTGGACCGGAACCGAAGCGGCGTTCTTCGATCTCGACAAGACCGTCATCGACCGTGCGGCGATGGTCGCGTTCGGCAAGCCCCTGCTCGACGCCGGGCTCATCACGCGACGGATGGTGGCGCTCAGCATCTATCGCAACGTCGTCTTCGGGCACTTCGGCGCCGACGCCCAGCGCATGGCCAAGCTCAAGGCGTACGCGATGGATGTCGTGCGCGGCTGGGACCACGCGCAGCTCAGCGAGCTGATCGTCGAGAACCTCGACACGGCCATCCGACCGATCGTCTTCGACCAGGCGCTGGCGCTGATCCACGCCCATCGGGCCGCGGGGCGGCGAGTGTTCCTGGTGTCGGCGTCCCCAACCGAGATCGTGGAGCCGATCGCCGACATGCTCGGCATCGACGAGGTCATCGCCAGTCGTGTCGTGGTCGGCGAGGACGGTTGCTACACGGGCGAGGTCGAGTTCTGGAACCACGGCCCGTCGAAGCCCGAGGCGATGCTCGACGCCGCCGAGCGCTGGGGCCTCGACCTCTCGGGCTCGTTCGCCTACTCCGACTCGGCGACAGACCTGCCGATGCTCGAGACGGTCGGTCACCCGGTGGCGGTCAACCCGGACAAGGCGCTGGCGACGGTCGCCCGCGAGCGCGGCTGGCCCATGATGAAGTTCGTCGCCAACCCCAAGACCGCCGCCAAGGCGGCCCGGCGGGCGCGTCGCTGACGCCTCGAGTGATTCCCTCCCCCGTGAGTGAGTAGACCCGCTCAAGGGCTCCCTCCGCGGCAGGGGGCGCCGTCGCGATGCCGCGGCGACGGCGCGCCCGGTCGTGAAGGGCGCGAAGGACGGCGGCGGGAGGCATCGCGGCGCCCACCCTCGGGCCGAAACAGCGTTCTCCGGCGAAGAGGTGCGGCCAGGCAACACTTGATTGCCGGCGAACGCACATTCGGCCGCGATCCGAGACGCCGGGCAGTTCCGATGCGGCGCCCGCAACCGCCGTCGCAATCAAGAGCCGTCCTTGCAGTTCGCAGTTTCGCGGTGCGTGCGCCGCCTACTTCGTCCGCAGTCGCTCCAGCGCTGCGCTCGCCGGCGTGCGCCGGTCGGCGGCCAGAGCCTCGGGCGTCAGCCGCTCGCGCAGGCCGCGGGGCAGGGGGAAGTACTCCTCTTCCTCCGTGGTGCGCAGCGTCTCCGTGCCGTCGACCGGCTGGAGCACCGCGACGACCTCCTCCACCAGACGGGCGGGCACCGATGCGCCGGCCGTGACGCCCACGATGCCGTCGAGGTCGTCGGGGAGATCGGCGGCGGTCTCGATGCGGATGACCCGCACCCCGCCGGACTCTCGCGCCACGCGCTCGAGGGCGTTCGTGTTGGACGACGACTTCGAGCCGATGACGATCACGGCGTCGACCTGCTGCACGAGCTCCTTGAGCGCGGTCTGGCGGTTCGTCGTGGCGAAGCAGAGATCGCTGCGGCCAGGCATCCACACGTCGGTGAACCGCTTCTGCACCTCGTCCCGCACCTCGGCCCACTCATCCATGCTGAGCGTCGTCTGTGCGAGGAACGCGACCGGACGCTCGTCCTGCAGCGCGGCGACGTCCTCGGGCTTCTCGACGAGGTGCACGGCCTCGGGGGCGACCGCCATCGTGCCGATCGCCTCGTCGTGCCCGCTGTGCCCGACGTAGATCACGTCGTAACCCTGCCCTGCCCGCTTCTTCACCTCGTGGTGGACCTTCGTCACGAGCGGGCACGCGGCGTTCACCATCACGGCGGCCCGCTTGTTGGCCTCCTCGACCACCTCGGGCGCGGAGCCGTGGGCCGACAGCATCACCGGGGCGCCCTCGGGCACCTCGCTGATGTCGTTCACGAAGATGACCCCGGCCTTGCGGAACTCGTCGACGACCGAGATGTTGTGGACGATGTCGTGGTAGCAGTACACCGGTGGCTCGAAGAGCTCGACCATCCACGCCAGCGACTTGATGGCCATCTCGACGCCCGCGCAGAACCCTCGTGGCTCAGCCAGCACGACCTTGCGCACCCCGGCCTGCGCGACGGCATCCGCTGCGGCGGGCGCGGCGCCGGCCCGAAGGTCGATCTCGACCTCTGTTGCTTCGATCATCGTCTCAGTCATCGTCTCAGTCATGGCCGATCGCCTCTCGTCCTTCGGATCACGTCCGGATCGCCTTTCGGGAGCGGGCCTCGATGACGTCCCGCGCCGCGACGCGCGCCCGGGCGTCGATGTCGACCACCGTGTCGAGGTCGGTGGCCCTTGTGCCGTCCCACGTCTCGAGCACCTTCTCGATCACCACAGGGATCTCGACCCAGCGGATCTTCCCGGCCAGGAACGCTGCGACAGCTTCCTCGTTGGCGGCGTTCAGCCACGCCGGCGCCGTCTCGCCGAGGCGACCGGCGGCGTAGGCCAACCCGAGGCACGGGAACGCGTGGTGGTCCGGTGGTTCGAAGTCCAACCGGCCGAGCTCGGCCCAGTCGATGCGTCCGAAGGGCGTGCTGATGCGATCGGGGAACGCGAGTGCGTACCCGATGGGCAGGCGCATGTCCGGCAGGGACAGCTGCGCGATCGTGGCGCCGTCGCTGAACTCGACCATCGAGTGGATGATCGACTGAGGGTGCACCACCACCTCGATCTCGCCGAAGCCGATGCCGCACCCGGCGTCGCCCGCCGGCGCGCCGAAGAGCTCGTTGGCCTCGATGACCTCGAGGCCCTTGTTCATCAACGTCGACGAGTCGATGGTGATCTTCGGGCCCATGCTCCACGTGGGGTGGGTGAGCGCGTCCTCGATCTTGACGAGAGCGAGCGCCTCTCGCGTCATCCCGCGGAACGGACCGCCGCTGGCGGTCAGGACGATCCTCCCGACCCGACCCGGGTTGTCGTTCGCCCGCAGGCACATGTGGACCGCGCAGTGCTCGGAGTCGACCGGGACGAGCTCGGCACCGGGGGTGCGGCGAGCCCGCTGGACCACCGGTCCGGCGGCGATGAGTGACTCCTTGTTCGCGAGCGCCAGTCGCCGACCGGCTTCCAGCGTCGAGAGCGTCACGGACAAGCCCGCGAACCCCACGACGCCGTTGACGACCACATCGGCGTCCTCGGCCAGGCTCGCCAGCGCCGCCGAACCGGCGCGGATCTCGCAGGCCGGCAGCTCGGCTTCGAGGCGGTGGACCAGCGCCGGCGTGTCGTCGCTGACGGCGACGATCTTGGGGCGCGCCGTGCGCGCCTGATCGATCAGCAGATCCGCGTTGCGCCCCGAGGCACCGAGTGCGACGAGCTCGTAGTCGAGCGGTTCGGCCGCGAGCACCTCGAGCGTCTGCGTACCGATCGACCCGGTCGAACCGGCGATCGCAACGCGGGCGGGCCGACCGTTCGTCCCCTCCAGTGCGCTCACGACCGTCCGCCACTCACCGGCCGCGCGTCCGCGCGGGCGCCGAGGAGATCGTGTGGGCGTTCGCGTCGGTCTTCGACGCGAAGGCACCCGGGACCTCGTGTGGGCCGTCTCGCGTGCATCAGTTGACCGCCACGGCGGTGCGCCGGCGGATGGTCTCGATGAGCTGTCCCGACTGGTTCGCGTCGGCGCCCTTGTCATCGAGCAGGGCCTGGCGGTCGAGCTCGGCCTCGATCGCCGCACCGTCGTCGGCCCGCACAAGGGCACCTTCGATCCCGTCCTCGTTGATCGTCTTGGCCCACTGGACGAGCTGCTCGACCATCTCGTCCTCGGGGACGACGGCGACGACCTTGCCCTTCACGAACAGGTGACCGCGACCGCGGCCGGCGGCGATGCCGAGGTCGGCCTCGCGCGCCTCACCCGGTCCGTTCACGACACAGCCCATGACCGCGACCTGGATCGGGATGTCCAACGCCTCCAGGGCGTTGCGGGCGGCCTCGGCCACCGTGATCACATCGACCTCCGCGCGGCCGCAGGACGGGCAGGCGATGAGGTCGAGCCCGGTGCGCTCGCGCAGCCCGAGCGTCTCGAGGAGCTGCTTGCCGGCCTTCGCCTCTTCGATCGGATCTGCGGTGAGCGAGTAGCGGATCGTGTCGCCGATGCCCTCGGCGAGCAGCGTCCCGATGCCGACCGTCGCTTTGAGCAGTCCGGCCGGCAGGGGCCCTGCCTCAGTGACGCCGAGGTGCAGCGGGTAGTCGACCGTGTCGGCCAGCAACCGGTATGCCTCGATCATCAGCGGCACGTTGGACGCCTTGACCGAGATCTTCACGTCGTCGAAGTCCACCGCGTGGAAGTGCTCGAGCTCACGCTCGGCCGACTCGACCATGGCGCGTGCGGTGACCTGGTCGCCGTACTTGGTGTACAGCGACGGATCGAGCGAGCCGCCGTTCACCCCGATGCGGATGGGGACGCCGCGGTCCTTGCACTCCTTGGCCACGGTCCGGATGTGCTCAGGCTTGCGGATGTTGCCCGGGTTGAGGCGCAGGCAGTCGACGCCGGCGTCGAGCGCCGCCAGGGCCATCCGGTGGTTGTGGTGGATGTCCGCCACGATCGGCACGGGCGAGCGGGGGACGATCTGGGCCAGCCCTTCGGCGGCCTCGATCTCGTTGCAGGTGCAGCGAACGATGTCCGCCCCGGCGCCGGCCACCGCGTAGATCTGTGCGAGCGTCGCCTCGACGTCACGCGTCTTCGTCGTGGTCATGGTCTGGACGCTGATGGGGGCGCCATCGCCGATGGCGACCTTGCCCACCTGCACCCGTCGTGTGCTTCGCCGTTCGATGCTCATGACCGCCCCCTCATCGGGTTCCTGCTCGGGTTCCTGCTCGGGTTCCTGCTCGGGTTCCTGCTGTGCCGGTGGGCTGGCGCCCGTTGCCGTGGGTGGTGCTGGGCCGGATCGTGCCGTCCTCGAGCCAGAGCACGCGGTCGGCGATCTCGGTGAGCCGGTCGTCGTGGGTGACGATGAGGCTCGTGCGCCCGTCCTCGTCCGCGAGCCGGCGCAGGAGGTGACCGATGCTCTTGCCGTGCGCCGAGTCGAGGTTCGCGGTTGGCTCGTCGGCCAGCAGCAGAGGCGGATCGTTCGCCAGCGCCCGGGCCACTGCCACACGCTGCTTCTCGCCGCCGGACAGCTGGTTCGGACGGAACGCGAGTCGATGACCCAAGCCGACACGATCCAACAGCTCCGCGGCGCGGGCTGCGGCCTTGCGGCCCCGGACGCCGGCGAGGTTGCACGCGAGCTCGACGTTCTCCTGTGCCGTCAAGGCCGAGAGCAGGTTGAAGTCCTGGAAGATGAACCCGAGGTGGCGGGCCCGCACCTTCGGGAGCTGGCGCTCGGGCACGCTCGACACCGGCGTGCCCCCGATCACGACCGAGCCCGAAGTGGGCCGGAGCATCGCGCCCAGCATCAGCAGCAGCGTGGTCTTGCCGCTGCCCGACGGGCCCATGATCAGCACGACCTCGCCCTCGTGCACCTCGAAGTCGATGCTGCGAACGGCCTCGACCGCGAGGTCACCCTCGCCGTAGGTCTTGCGCAGGCCTTCGACGACGATGGCGCGCGCCGGAGGCGCGGCGTTGGCGGGGACCGCCCATGACGGCGCAGTGCGGCGGACCTCGACGGGGGGCGGTGCGCTGCGGTGCGGTGCGACGAGCGCGGACCGCGGGGCGCCATGGTCGGCGCCGCCGCGCTCAGGCTCGGCGGTCAGATCGATGACGGTCGTCGGGTCGGCGGGAGCTGCGACGGGCTCGGCGGCCCAGGCGGCTCGGGCGACGGGAGCGAACGTGGCCGGCGTCGGGGCCGCGAGGAACGTGTTGCGCAACGCTGCCGACGCTCCGGCCGGCGCCAGGTCCGCGGCCGGGTCGGGAGCGGGGTCGGGAGCAGGGGCGGGGGCCGTCGGGGACGCGGGTGCGTCCACCGCTCGTCCGGGTTCGACGAGCGTGCCCCGCAGGAACGTCTCGAGCTGGTGCGGCGGCCGCCGGCGACCAGGTCGACCCGGCGCGGTCTGCGACATCGGGTGGGTCGCCACCCGAGACGTCGCGAGTGCGGCCCCGGCCGTGGCGCGCTCGCTCGAACGCTCGATGGGTCGGTGGCAGATGCGACACGTGTGATCGGTGTCGGCCACCAGCCCCCGGCACTTGCCGCAGTGCGAGTAGCTCATCGCGCGGCGCCCGCCGCGGCTGGCGACGGGGTGGGGCTGCTCGCCGAGGATCTCGACGACGAGAGGATCCGCTCCTTCAGCGTCGCGATCTTGCCGAAGCGTCGGGTGCGGTTCTGGTACTCCTCGATCGCGAGGTAGAGCTGCTCCTTGCCGAAGTCCGGCCACAGCACCTCGGTGAAGACCAGCTCGCTGTAGGCGAGCTCCCAGAGCAGGAAGTTGGAGATGCGGTACTCGCCCGACGTGCGCACCACCAGATCCGGGTCCGGCATCTCGGGGTTGTAGAGGAAGCGCTGCACGGACTTCTCGTCGATGTCCTTGCTCGAGACGCCGGCGTCGATCATGCGCTTCATCGCATCGATGATCTCGGCGCGCCCGCCGTAGTTGAAGGCGATCGTCAAGGTCATCTTGGTGTTGTCCTTGGTCATCGCGGCGGCGCGCTCCATCTCGCGGAGCAGGCGACCTGGCACTCGCCAGTCCCGCCGACCCAGGAAGAGCACGCGGATGCCCTTCTCGTGCAGTTCGTCGATGTTGCGCACGAGGATGTTCTCGTTGAGCTGCATCAGGTAGCGCACCTCGCTGACGGGGCGCTTCCAGTTCTCGGTCGAGAACGCGTAGACCGTCAGCCACTCCACGCCGACGTCGAGCGCCGCGTACACGGTCTCGAGCATCGCCTTCTCGCCGGCCGAGTGGCCCTCGGTCCGCTTGAGGCCTCGTTGCTGCGCCCAGCGACCGTTGCCGTCCATGACGCACGCGATGTGCCTCGGGACCCGCGTCGGGTCCACGCCGTCGATCGTGATGGTCATGAGAACGCTCCTGCGGTGGAGAGGATGCGGGACTGGGTGCCGGACTGGCCGGACTGGCTGCGGGACCGGCTGCGTGAGTGGACGAGCATGCGGGCCTGCTCGGCGATGCCGTGGGCGCCGAGGCCGAGCTCGGCGAGGATGGCGTCGGGGTTGCCGTGCGGGATGAACGCGATCGGCGTGCCGACGACCTGCACACGAGGCGCCCTCTCGGACGGCAGGGACATCTCGGCCAACTGGTCGGCGATCGTTGCGCCGATCCCGCCTTCGCGGATGCCGTCCTCGATGGTGAGCACGTACGGGTGGCGGGCGGCATCGAAGAGCATCGCGGGGTCGAGCGGCTTGATGCAGCGGGGGTCCCACAACGAGGCCAGGATCCCTTCGCGGGCGAGCAGGTCGACCGCTTCGTTGGCGGCCTGGATCGCCTTGCCGACGGCGATGATGCAGACGTGGTCGCCCTCACGCAGGCGTCGCGCCCGCAGGCCAGAACCGACCTCAGCGGGACCGACGCGAGGCGGCAGCGTCTTGGACCAGCGGATGGCGACGGGGCCCGGCTGCGGGCCGCTCGCGATCGCGACGGCCTCGCGCAGCATGACGTCGAGCTCCTCGAGCGACGACGGTGCGAGCATCGTCAGCCCGGGCACCTTCGACATCAGCGCCATGTCGAGCACGCCGTGATGAGAGGCGCCGTCGTCCCCGGTGATGCCGGCGCGGTCGAGGCAGAAGATCACGGGCAGGCCGTGCATCCCGACGTCGTACATGACCTGATCGATCGCCCGGGTCATGAAGGTGGAGTACACGGCGACGACCGGGATGAGTCCCCCCATCGCCATGCCGGCGGCCGCGGCGACCGCGTGCTGCTCGGCGATGCCCACGTCGAAGAAGCGATCCGGGAACCGCTCGGCGAAGGGCAGCAGGCCCGTCGAGTCAGCCATCGCCGCAGTGATGGCCACGAGGTTCGGGTGCTCATCACCGAGGCGCACCAGCGACTCGCTGAACTCGATCGTGTAGGAGCCCGGCTTCGACACCGAGGTGTCGTGGAGGCACTTGATCGGATCGTTCTCGGCCGGTTCGTAGCCCCGGCCCTTCTGGGTGAGGACGTGGACGACGACGGGACCGGGGATGGCCGCCGCGTCACGCAGCGCCCGCTCGAGGGCCGGGATGTCGTGGCCATCGACCGGACCGGTGTAGTGGACGCCGAGCGTCTCGAAGAACTCCGGCGGTTCGTGCGGGCCCTCCCGCAGCGCGTGGCGTGCGGCGTCGATGACCCGCTCCATCTGACCGGGCAGCAGCCGGCGCAGGCCCTGCCCCAGTCGGGATGCCGTCGGTGCATAGGACCGGCCGTTGTCGTTCAGGACGATGACGCAGTCGCTGCCCGAGTGTCCGAGGTTGTTCAGCCCCTCGAACGCCATGCCTCCGGTCATCGAGCCGTCGCCGATGACCGCGACCACCTGGCGCTTGGCGTGCGCCGCATCGAGCGCACGGGCGTGCGCCTCGGCCGCGGCCATGCCGTGCGCGTAGCTGAGGATCGTCGAGGCGTGGCTGTTCTCGACCCAGTCGTGCTCGCTCTCGCGCTGGCTGGGATACCCCGACATCCCCCCGGGCTGGCGCAACTGGTCGAAGCCGTCGCGACGTCCGGTGACGAGCTTGTGGGGGTAGACGAGGTGGCCCGTGTCCCACAGCAGGATGTCCTGGGGTGACTCGAACACGCGGTGCAGAGCCAACGTGAGCTCGACCGCACCGAGGTTCGACCCGAGGTGGCCACCGAAGGTGGTGACGGACTCGATCACGACGTCGCGGATCTCTTGCGCCAGCTGCTCGAGCTCGTCGTAGCCGAGCCGCTGGAGGTCCTTCGGCGAGGCCACACCGTCGAGCACGGCGGATCCCCCTGCCGGCTTCGTGCCCGCTGAGTCGCGTGCCCCACCGGTCGGTACCCCCCGATTCGCTGCGTCTTGCACCCTGCCTCCCCTCGTCCTGCGTGCCAGATGCACGCATCTCCCGATCGCCGAGCCGTGCGTCCGGTCCACGTGACCAACAGCACAGCGACAACTGGGAGCAGTGAGAGTATTATTCACTCACGGGTGAGTGAGTCAAGGGCCAAGGTGGCGAAATTCCGGGAAACTCAGGGATTGCGCTCCCGCCCGACCTGCGATTTACTCACTGCAGCGATACTTGCGCTCGTGGAGCGGTCGTGGGGACCGACGGCGCGCAAGCCACGTGGACCGCCCCGGCGGCCGCGAAGGCACAGCGGCCCGGTGACCCCTGCACCGGACCCACGACACGAGGCAGGTGCACGATGGTCGGCAGCGAGGCAGTCGAACCCGCAGAACATGCGGAGCCACGGGTGCGCATGGACCCGAAGGCGCGCAAGGAGCTGCTGCTGGCGACGGCGCGCGAGGTGTTCGCCGAGAAGGGGTACGCGGCCAGCGGCCTGGCGGAGATCGCCGAACGGGCCGGCGTGAACAAGCGCCTGCTCTACTACTACTTCCCGGAGGGTCGCTCCGAGCTCTTCACGGCGGTCATGGGCGAGGTCATGGTCGAGCTCACCACCGCGATCCACAAGGCCGTGTCCGGCCCCGTCAACACCGCCCGCCGCATCGAACGGCTCGTGAAGACGCTCATCGACTTCTTCGAGCAACAGCCCGACGCGTTCAACATCCTCTTCCGCGATCCCTTCGGGGTGCGCGAGCAGGAGATCGTGCTCGAAGCGGTCGGCGTGCAGGTCGAGCTCGCGAAGGAGTTCTCCACGCTGCTCGCTCCGTCGGGCATCCCGACCTCGACCTTGCTGGCGGTCGCGTTCGGCACCGTCTCCTACGTGATGAAGGTGATCGAGATGGAGGTCGGGGGCGAGATCGGCCCCGACGACGCCCTCGACGCGTGCATGACGTGCATCCTCGGCGTGATGACCCAGATCGGCATGCAGCAGGGGTGATCCTGCGGCGCGACCGGCGTGGAGGGGACAACCACCGGCGCGACCGCGATGTGACGCTGGGGATGGACGTTTGTACGATCGCGGCGCTCGGGGGTCGAGCCTGCGGCGCCGCCGCATCGGAAACGGGGACCGCATGTACGCCGCACGCCCACGAGACGCGTCCAGCGCCCGGCGCAAGGCCGGGGCCATCGCCGTGTTGGTGCTCGCCACGATCACGGCGGCCTGCTCGTCGAACGTCACGACCGACGCCGCCACCAGCACGACGAAGCCCGCCGCGGCCGGCACGACGGCGGGTACGGCGCCGCCCTCGACGGGCTCGGCGGCAACTGCCTCCACCGCGCCGCCCGGGTCGGGGGCCACCGCCGCCTCGCCCACCGCCAAGGCGACCGGCCCGGCCAAGCCGTCCCCGGGCTGCGGCGCCAGCACGGTCAAGGCCGTCGAAGCCGAGAAGCGGACGATGGACGTGGCTGGTGCGGAGCGCTTCTACCTGCTCACGACCCCTGCCGCCCACGACGGCACGACCCCGCTGCCGCTGGTCCTGGACTTCCACGGGCTCGCCGAGGGCGCCCAGGTGCACACCCAGATGTCCGAGTTCGGCGCGCTGGCGCAGAAGGAAGGCTTCGTGGTGGCGTTCCCGAACGGCACCGGACAACCGGTGAAGTGGGACGCGAACACCCGCTCCAACCCCAACCACGATGTCGAGTTCGTCGATCAGCTGCTCGACCAACTCGGCTCTCAGCTCTGCATCGACACGTCACGCGTCTACGCGACCGGCTTGTCCTACGGCGCCATCATGAGCTCGTTCCTCACCTGTGTCCGAGCGGACCGCTTCGCGGCCGTGGCGCCCGTCGCCGGCCTCACGGTGCCAGAGGCGTGCTCGCCGAGCCGTCCGATGCCGGCGCTGACGTTCCACGGC
>Ga0209023_10007004_pt1 | contig 11708 bp, 10 predicted proteins | sample LakOneMetagenome_FD_187468 | JGI IMG/M metagenome (GOLD analysis project Ga0209023, IMG submission 187468) | Freshwater and sediment microbial communities from Lake Erie, Canada (SPAdes) (version 2) | ecosystem: Environmental > Aquatic > Freshwater > Lentic | place: Lake Erie, Canada...
ATTCCGTAGAGAAAGAAGGTGGTGCGGGTGGTCGGAATCGAACCGACACTCCTTGCGGAACCGGATTTTGAATCCGGCGCGTCTACCAGTTCCACCACACCCGCACATTTGCCGCCGATTCTAGCCGAGGCTCTGTGCACCTATACTGCACCTAGAGCGAAAACAGAATATCGTCAGCCTCTTTTCCTTCCTTCATAACCCTCTGAAAACACGACGTTTTCAACTCGTCGTGTTTTCCTGTGGATTGGTAGACAAACCACTTTTTGAGTCGTTCGCGTCTACCATTCCGCCACAGGGGCATGCTCTGAGGGCGATTCACCCTTTCAGCGTGTTCGCCAATATCTTGTGCAGCCTTGAATGCAAGGCATCGTTGCCAGCCAAGACTTGCTTGTCGCAAATCTGCTGCGAAATCCCGCGCCAGTCGGTCACAAAACCGCCAGCCTCACGCACCAGCAGGCAGCCGGCAGCGGTATCCCACGGCGCCAGTTCGCTTTCCCAGAAGCCCTCATAGCGCCCGGCAGCTACCCAGGCGAGATCGAGACTGGCCGCGCCGAACCTGCGAATGCCTGCGACCTGCGGGGCCAGCGCGGCATAGATCTTTGACCATTCGGCGCTGTCACCGCGCCCGGCAAAGGGAATGCCGGTAGCGATCAGGCTTTCATCCAGGTGCCGCCGTCCCGAAACGCGCAAACGCCGGTCGTGGAGCCAGGCACCGCGGGTCTTTTCGGCCCAATAGGTCTCATCGGTCACCGGCTGGTAGATCACCGCGGCGGTCACATCGCCCCAGCCCGAACCATCGAGCCTGGGTTCCTGCACCGCGATCGAGACCGCGAAGTGCGGGATTCCGTGGAGGAAGTTGCTGGTCCCGTCGAGCGGATCGACGATGAAGCGCGGCTTGCCGTCCTCACCCGGAATCTCACCGCCCTCTTCCATCAGGAAGCCCCAGTCCGGCCGCGCGGCGCGCAGTTCGTCCCAGATCGTGCGTTCGGCGTGCTGATCGGCCTTCGAGACGAAGTCCGCCGGGCCCTTCTTCGAGACCTGCAGGTGCTCGATCTCGCCGAAATCGCGCCGCAGGCGGCCACCCGCCTTGCGGGCGGCCTTTTCCATCACGCGAATGAGGCCGGAAATGACTGCCATGGTGTGTCTCAGTCCGCCTTGCCGACGTAGGTACGCTCGTAGACATCAACCACGATTCGGGTGCCGCTGGAGATGTGCGGCGGGACCATCACGCGTACCCCGTTGTCGAGGATCGCGGGCTTGTAGCTCGACGAAGCGGTCTGGCCCTTCACCACCGCGTCGGCTTCGACGATGGTGGCTTCGATCTGCGCTGGCAGTTCGACACTGACCGGGCGCTCATCCCACAGTTCGAGCACGACATCCATGCCGTCCTGCAGGAAGTCCGCGGCTTCGCCGAGCAGGTCCTTGTCGAGGTTGATCTGCTCGTAATTGTCCTTGTCCATGAACACCAGCGCATCGCCATCGGCGTAAAGGTACTGGAAGTCCTTGGTGTCGAGGCGGACCTTTTCGACCGTGTCCTGGCTGCGGAAACGGACGTTGGTCTTGCGGCCATCGATCAGGTTCTTCATTTCGACCTGCATGAAGGCACCGCCCTTGCCCGGCTGGGTATGCTGGGTCTTGGCCACCTTCCAGATGCCCTTTTCGTATTCGATAATATTGCCGGGACGGATGTCCACGCCGCTCATTTTGGCCATGGTGCCTGCCTTCAAGATTGAGAAAGAACCCGGCAGCGCAAGGCTCCGGAAGGCCGCGCCCTTAGCCTGTGCCGGGCCAGACGGCAAGTCGTTCACTTGCCGCTAAGCTGCTCTGCGCTTAGGGAAGCGTCATGAAGCTTCGCATTGCCCCCCTGCTGCTGGCCATGACCGCGCCCGCTATGGCGGTTCCCGGCGGACCGATCGGACAAATCCCGCCTGGCAATTTCCTGTGCGAAATGCCAGGCGAGGCAACCGGACCGGTTGGCCTGCGCGTCCCCGACGAGGATTTCGCGGTGATCAACGCCAACACCTATCGCACGATCAAGGGCCGCGGCACATACCTGCTGACCGGCGATCAACTGGTCATGACCAGCGGGCCAAAGAACGGCGAGAAATTCCACCGGATCAGCGACAGCTTCCTGCGCAAGCTAGGGGCCGACGGCCAGGATGGAGTGCTGCGCTGTGTGCGGCGAGTGGTGAATAACAGCTGATCCTTGCCCCGTTCGTCCCGAGCGAAGTCGAGGGACATAATTCTAACCCAACACCCGTTCGCATCGAGCGAAGTCGAGATGCCGCACGTGGCATCTCGACTTCGCTCGATGCGAACGGCGGTAAGCTTAAGACGCCTTCACAGGCCGCGAGGCATCCTTGCGCATCCGGGCATAGGCCCAGGCGGTCAGCGCGCCGAACAACAGCAGCCCGACTGGCACGGCGAACGGATTGGCGCCGAACACTGCGAATGCGTCCGGGTCATCGGTCAGCCAGACCACGAAAGAATACAGCACATTGAACAGGCCATCGCCGACAATCATGCCAGTGGCGGTCAACACGCCCATGCGCTCGGCAAATGCAGGATCGGCCTGGCGCGAAGCCCAGCGATTGTAGAGATACCCCAGCACCGCGCCGACAATCACAAAGCCGGTCGAATCGAGTTTCAGGTACATGCCCATGCCCACTGCCAGCGGCGGAAGCGACATCCTGCCGCCGCGCCGCAGCACTTCATCGACTACGATCGCCGCCACCCCGACAATCGCACCGATACCAATCAGGTTCCAGTTGAGGTCGCCACCAAGCACACCCTTGGCAATCGTGCTGATCAGCGCCGCCTGCGGTGCGCCCAGCGGGTTGGCACTGGCGCCCGGCGCGCCCTGAAAGCCGAAAGTATCGTTGAGCATGGACAGGATCGGCGGAATGACCAGCCCGCCGAACACCACCCCCAGAATCAGCGCGACCTGCTGGCGCCAAGGCGTCGCGCCGACCAATTGCCCGGTCTTGAGATCCTGCAGGTTGTCATTGGCAATCGTCGCTACGCCAAAGATGATCGCGGTGACGAACAGCGCGAATGCTACCAGCGCCTTGGTTTCGTCAGGTCCCAGCCCGCGCCCGAAAATGGCGACCAGCAGCAGCGAGATACCCAGCACCGAGAGAATGCCGACCCCTGAAACCGGGCTGTTCGAAGCCCCGATCAGCCCGGCCATATAGCCAGTGACCGAAGCAATCGCGACCCCGGCCATCAGGATGTAGACGGTAGATACGAACAGCGAAATCCCCAGCGCGCCTTCAACCGGTCCGCCCGCGCCAAGTTTGGCCAGCAGCAGCATCACCGGCACCATCAGCAGCACGATCGAGCCGCCGACCACGCCGATCGGCAGGTCGCGCTCGGTCAGCGCCAGGGCTTCCATATTACCCGCGGCCTTACGCGCGGTGTTGGCGCGCAGCGCCGAAGCAACTCCGCGGACCACGGGGCCGATCACCTTGAGCAGGGTGTAGATCGCGGCAACACCAATTGCGCCCGCGCCGATCAGGCGAACATCACTTTTGAACACGCCCTGGATGAAATCCATCGCCCCTTCGCCCACCGGCACGCCGCCTGAGGTCAGCTGCGGCAGGATGATCAAAAACGACAGCACCACGCCGACCAGCATTGCCAGCCCCACCGCCAGGCCGACCAGGTGCCCCACACCCAACAGAGCAAAGGAGAAAGTCAGCGTGACGAAGCTTCCACCGTTGCCGAGTGTGAAGGCCTTTTCCCAGCCGTCGACCACCAGCTTTGCCTTGGCCGGCAATGCGTAACCGGCCGAAACGATCGTGCCGAAAATCACAGCCTTGAGCCCGCGCGCGTTCTCTTCTGCCCCGCCCACGCCGGCGCCAACCTTAAGAACTTCCGCGGCGGCCACGCCTTCGGGATAGGGCAGGTCCGATCCAGTCACCAGCGCCCGGCGCAGCGGTACCGAATAGAGTACCCCCAGAATCCCGCCGATCACGATCACCGCAACCGATTCCCAATAAGGGAAGCCCTGCCACCAGCCGATCATCACCAGGCCGGGCAGGACGAAGACAATTGCCGAAAGCGTACCCGCCGAAGACGCGATGGTCTGGACGATGTTGTTTTCCTGGATTGTCGAATCCGAAAAGGCCTTGAGCACCGCCATCGAGATCACCGCAGCGGGGATCGACGTTGCAAAGGTCAGCCCGACCTTGAGCCCCAGATAGACATTCGCCGCAGTGAAAATCACCGTCAGCAGCGCCCCCAGCACGATCCCGCGCAGGGTCATTTCCTTGACTGTGGTTTGCGTGGTCATGGCGTGGTTCTCATTCACCTATGGTTGCCCGCTGCTGAACGAGTGGACACAATGGACAGTGTTCAATGCTACAGGTGTCGACCCTTCCCGGATCGGCTCGGATTGCAAGGTTTTGACAGGTTTTCGCGGAGTAGGAAATGGCAGGAATAACGGAGATCAGCAGACATTTGCGAGGCGAGGATCATGCTCGCGTACCAATGAAAGAGGATAGGCATTCGCCACTCGTTCCGGCTCACCTTGACGGTAGTAGATCACCCATTTTTGACCCTTAGGGGGCAAAGGAGTTTTGCCACATCCGTCACTGCCTTGAGTTGTAGTGAACTTGTAGACCCTCCGACTGTTTACCCCAGCAACGACCTTCGTTTTCCGGGCACTCAGAGTCCAAGTGTTCCAGCCAGGCTGATCCTGTCGAACGCCGGACCGAATGGTGACGATCACGACGCCATCATACTCGGCTAACTTCAAATCATTGGGCACAACTGTCCTGCAAGCCCAGGCTGTGACTGGCATGCTGAGCGTCAACGCAACCGCCGACAACCAGGGCACAGACTTGCTCAAGCCAATCATGGCGATGCCGCGAGCATCTGAACCTTGCCCATTGTGCCTAAGTCGCCGAGGCGGCAGGCACCTCAGCCGCCTTGGCGGGAGCGGGAGCGGGAGCCGCCCCGCCAAACCCGCACTGCTTCTGCTCCATTGGGATCTGCTTGGTGATGCGGGTGGCGTTTTCCTTGTAGGCTTCGGTCACCGAACCACTCTGGACTTGCTTGCCGCGCAGCGTCGAGACGTTGTCGCACAGGTGGAATACGTGTTCGGTATCAGCCTTCTCACCAGCCTTTTCCGACGCGATCCAGTAGACCTTGTCGACACCATTCGGATTGGCCGCGGTTTTGGTCGCGTCGGCTACGGCGGCGGTATCGCGGGCGATATCCTTGGCTTGCTCAGCCACAGCGGGCGAACAGGCGGTGGTTGGCAGGCCGCTCTTGATCTGGGCCGCACACTGATTCATGTCTTCGGTATATTGCTCGACCGATGGCGGCTTGAAGTCGATCCCGATCGTGGTGGCGAGCAGAGCCAGCACCACGCCCACGCCGCCGGCGATCTTCTTGTTCTTGGGGTCCATGTCCTTGTCGAGGAAGATCAGCGCCAGCAGCGGCAGGAACGCGATCACGGTGATGATCGCGCCCAGCTGGTTCTGGACGAAGAATCGGAAGCCATCGGCGCGGCTGGCCGGATCGTGGCGGTTGGCGGCCTTCCACATCAGGCTACCGCCGATCGCGAAAGCCGCGATTACCACCAACAGGCCAATCAGCAGCGCCATGTTGCCGGTCTGGAACTTGCCCTGTTTGAGCATGACGATCGCGCCAATCTCGGTCCCGATCGCAACCACCCAGCACAGCGCGGCATAGATCCTGAGGCTCTTGGCCTTGCCCTTCTGGTCTTGCGTTGCGGCCCAGGCCTTGGTGACATCGACCTCTGCGGCGGGCTTTTCGTCAGCCATGATCAACACTCCCTCTCGAAAATCCGGCGCGACCCCCGCGCTTTGGCGCTAACCAACTCCAAGCATGGCCGAAGGTCAACAGCTTTGCACGCTCAGTCCCCGCCCAGCACGCGCGCGAAGGCCTTGACCGCCGCCACTTCATCCCCGCCCCACACGGCGTGGCTGACGGCGAGGAAGTCGGCTCCGGCCTCAACCAGCGGTGCGCAGTTCTCGGGCGTGATCCCGCCAATCGCAACACAGGGAAGTTCCATCAGGTTCTGCCACCAGCTGAGCAATTCGGGCTCAGCGCGGTATTCGGTTGCCTTGGTCTGGGTCGGGAAGAAGGCTCCGAAAGCCACATAGTCGGCCCCGGCCTCACCCGCTTCCATCGCCAGATCGCGGCTGTTGTGGCAGGTAACGCCAATCTGCGCCTCCTTGCCCAGCCGCGCGCGGGCATCAGCTACTTCACCGTCGCCTTGGCCCAGGTGCACGCCATCGGCCCCGATCCGCTTGGCCAGCGCAATCGAATCGTTGACGATAAACGCCACATCGCGTTCAGCGCAGATCGCCTGCAGTGGCTCAGCCAGCCGCGCGGCCTGGTGCTCGTCGATATCCTTGACGCGAAACTGGAACGCCGCGACCGGGCCCGCATCGAGCGCGCGGGCGAGCCGGTCTGGGAAGAGGCCCGAAACGTCGAGCGGCGAGATCAGATAGAGTTGGCAATCGGACATGCAGGCTCCCTATCGTGCCAGCGCCGATTGGCCAAGCGTTCGGCAGGCATTCAGAAAACAAGGCGCAAAGGTGAACGATGTCCAGCCGAATCCTGACTCTCGCCATTGCCACCGCGCTCACCACGGGTTGCGTCACCGTGCCCAAAGTTAGCGAGGATGGCTCAACCGAAGCCAGGTTGGGTCAAAGGGTTGATCTGGGCGGCCCAAAGGTCACCGTGCTCAAGGTCCTCGAAGACAGTCGCTGTCCGATGGAAGCGCGCTGCGTCTGGGCCGGGCGGGTCAAGCTCAGTGTGCGGATCGATCTGGGCAGCGGAACCAGTGTGCAGGAACTGGCCAGCGACAAACCACTGCCGGTTGCCGATGGCCAGGTCGAACTGCTTGGCACCATGCCGCCCAAAAGCACCCAGCACCCGATCGCGCCGGGTGACTATCTCTTTGCGCTAATGTTCAGCGGCGGGCTTTAGACGGTCTTGACGGTCGATCCGGTGTAGATCGCGTCGATCGCTTCGCCCAGCGCGGCGTCGAATTCGGCATCGCTCATCTGCGCGCGCAGGTCTTCCAGCAGCGCGCGGCTGAAGCTGGCGATGATGCCCTTGTTCTTGGCGAGCTCGATGCAGGCCTCGGGCCGCTTGTAACCGCCCGACAGCGCGACCACGCGCAGCACCTTGGGGTGGCTGACCAGCGGATCGAAAGTGCCCGGCACCACCGGCAGGCTGAGCTTGAGCATCACCTGCTCGCTCATCCCCTCAAGGTGCTTGAGGATTTCGGCCAGCATCAGCTCGTCGCAGGCTGCACGGGTTTCGCTCTTGATGTTGATCTCAGGCTCGAGCATCGGCATCATCCCGTGGCTGAGCACCTGGCGGCCGACTTCGAACTGCTGCGCGACAATGTCGGCGATCCCAGCGGCATTGGCCGAATTGATCACCGAACGCTCCTTGGTGCCATAGACGCCCAGCGCCTTGGACCGGACCAGCAGTGCATCCAGCTCCGGCATTGGCTTCATCAGCTGGACGCCGTTGGCTTCGTCTTCCAGGCCCTTGTCGATCTTGATGAACGGCACCACGCCCTTGGCGATCAGCGCCGCGGGAGTGGGAACGCCATCGACCGTGCCGTCCATGGTCCGCTCAAACAGGATCGCACCAATCACCTTGTCACCAGTGAAAGCCTTCGACCGGATGATCCGGCTGCGCATTTCGTGAATCAGGCCGTACATGCCCGCTTCGTCGCTCCACGCGTCCTCACCGATCCCGTAACCGGCCAGTGCCTTGGGAGTTGAACCGCCCGACTGGTCAAGCGCGGCGATAAAGCCCTTTCCGGCGGCCATTTTGGCGGTCATTTCGGCGGTGTTCATGGGGTCGATTCCTTGCGGGTTGCATACGTATGTGGCGGCGCCCATAGCGGCACCAGCGCGCCGCCGCAAGTGCGGTAACCTCAAGCTGTTTCGAGTGCGGCGACCCCTGGCAGTTCCTTGCCTTCCATCCATTCAAGGAAGGCGCCGCCGGCGGTGGAGATATAGCTGAAATCCTGCGCCACCCCGGCATGGGCCAGCGCAGCGACAGTATCGCCCCCGCCCGCGACCGAAACCAGCGCGCCTTCCTTGGTCAGCGCCGCAGCGCTCTTGGCCAGGGCGACAGTGGCCGCGTCGAACGGTTCGGTCTCGAACGCACCGAGCGGGCCGTTCCAGACCAGCGTGCGGCAGGTCTTGAGCACATCGGCCAGCGCTTCGGTCGCTTGCGGACCGAGGTCGAGGATCATTTCGTCGGCAGCGACTTCGTGGACATTGCAGGTGCGCAGGCTCGGCGGATTGGCGGCGAATTCCTTGGCCACCACCACGTCATAGGGCAAGTGCACTGTGCAGCCGGCCTTGTCCGCCGCATCGAGGATTTCCTCGCAGGTTCCCGCAAGCTCATGCTCACACAGGCTCTTGCCCACCGCCACACCGCGCGCGGCGAGGAAGGTGTTGGCCATGCCGCCGCCGATGATCAGGTGATCAACCTTGGTCACCAGGTGGGTCAGCACGTCGAGCTTGGAGGACACCTTGGCCCCGCCGACCACTGCGGCAACCGGGCGTACCGGCTCACCGAGCGCCTTTTCCAGCGCCTTGAGCTCGGCTTCCATCGAGCGGCCGGCATAGGCCGGGAGCAAGTGGGCGAGCCCTTCGGTGCTGGCATGGGCGCGGTGCGCGGCCGAGAAGGCGTCGTTGACGTATAGGTCGGCGTTGGCGGCAATGGCCTTCGCCAGTTCGGGGTCGTTCTTTTCCTCGCCCTTCCAGAACCGGGTGTTTTCAAGCAGCGCGATATCGCCAGGCTGGAGTATGCCGACCGCCTGCGCGACCACCGGCCCAGCAATCTCGGGCACGAACATCACTTCCTTGCCAAGCACGGCCTGGACCGCATCGATCGTCATCGAGACCGACATGGTCGACACCCGCTCACCCTTGGGCCGCCCGAAGTGCGCCAGCAGCAGCACCTTGGCACCCTTGGCCGCAAGTTCGAGGATCGTCGGGGCCGAAGCCCGCACGCGCGTATCGTCGGTGACATGCGCGTCCTGCATTGGCAGGTTCAGATCGACGCGCACCAGCGCCACCTTGCCGGTCAGGTCGCCGAGATCATCGAGGGTCTTGAACTTGGTCATGTGCCACTCCCTCCTCCCCCTTGATGGGGGAGGGATACCGCAGCTTGGCCTCGCAAGAGGCCTAGCGAAGGTTGGGTGGGGTGATGCCTGCGTAGCCACGCAAGATCACCCCCATCCAGCTGCGACTAGGCAACAAGTTGCCAAGTCTTCGCATCCTTCCCCCATCAAGGGGGAAGGAGTTTAGCTTAGATCAACTTCCCCATCGCGCCGGCGGTGTCGACCATCCGGTTGGAGAAGCCCCATTCGTTGTCGTACCAGCTGAGCACGCGAACCAGCTTGCCGTCGATCACCGCGGTTTCGAGGCTGTCGATGGTCGAGCTGTTGGCGCAGCCGTTGTAGTCGATCGAGACCAGCGGCTCGTCCGAATAGCCCAGCACACCCTTGAGCGAGCCTTCGGCCGCTGCCTTGAGCAGGGCGTTGACTTCATCCTTGGTGGTGTCGCGCTTGGGCGTGAAGGTCAGGTCGACCACCGAAACGTTCGGGGTCGGCACGCGGATCGCCGAGCCATCGAGCTTGCCCTTGAGTTCGGGCAGCACTTCACCCACCGCGCGGGCCGCGCCCGTGGTGGTGGGGATCATCGACATCGCCGCAGCGCGGGCGCGGCGCGGGTCTTCGTGGATCTGGTCGAGGATCTTTTGGTCGTTGGTATAGGCGTGGACCGTGGTCATGAGGCCACGCTCGATCCCGATCGCGTCGTTCAGCACCTTGGCGAACGGCGCCAGGCAGTTGGTGGTGCACGAAGCGTTGGAAACGATGGTGTGCCCGGCTTCAAGCTTGTCGTGGTTGACGCCGTAAACGACGGTGAGGTCCACATTCTTGCCGGGGGCCGAGATCAGCACCTTCTTGGCGCCGGCGGCCAGGTGCTTTTCGCACGAAGCGCGATCGGTGAAGAAGCCGGTGCATTCGAGCGCGATATCGATGCCGTTGGCGGCGTGCGGCAGGTTGGCGGGATCGCGTTCGGCCGAAACGTGGATGCGCTTGCCGTTGATGATCAGGTCGTTGCCGTCGACTTCAACGGTGCCGTTGAATGCGCCGTGGACGCTGTCACGTTGGAACAGCATGGCGTTGGCCTTGGCCGAGGCGAGATCGTTGATCGAGACCAGCTCGAGATCATGATCGGTGCGCGAAAGGATGGCGCGCGCCACATTGCGCCCGATGCGCCCAAAACCGTTGATCGCAACCTTGATTGCCATGAAAAAACTCCTGCTTGCTTAGCCCAACCGGGCTTTGATCTGGGGAACAATCTTGTCGGCAGTGAGGCCGAAATAATCATAGAGCTGGTCGGCCGGGGCCGATGCGCCGAACCGATCGATGCCAAAGCGCAGGCCATCAAGGCCAACATAGCGTTCCCACCCAGTGGTCACCCCGGCCTCGATCGAGACCTTGAGCACATCTGCGGGCAGCACGTCCGCGCGATAGGCGGCATCCTGCGCATCGAACAGTTCGGTGCAAGGCATCGAGACGACGTCGGCGCCGATCCCGGCAGCCTCAAGCGCGGCCGCACAATTGACCGCAATCTCAACCTCCGAACCGGTCGCAACCAGCACCACCCGGCGCGCGGCCTGAGCGCTGCGCAAGCGGTACCCGCCCTTGGCGCACAGCATTCCGCCCTCGCCGCGCAGTTGCGGCAAATTCTGGCGAGACAGTGCAAGAACGGAAGGTGAGTCCTTGGCTTCAAGCGCCAGCGCCCAGCATTCGGCGGTTTCGATGACATCGGCTGGTCGGAATACCAACAGGTTTGGGATCAGCCGCAAGCTCATCACATGTTCGATCGGCTGGTGGGTCGGCCCATCCTCGCCAAGGCCGATGCTGTCATGGGTCATGACATAAACGACATGCGCTTGCTGCAGCGCCGACATCCGGATCGCGTTGCGGCAATAGTCCGAAAAGACCAGGAAGGTCCCGCCATATGGAACCAATCCGCCGTGCAGCGCCATGCCGTTCATTGCCGCGGCCATACCGAATTCGCGGATGCCATAGTGGACGTGGCGCCCGGCATAGTCGTTCGCGCCGAAAGTTGGGGTAAACTTGGTCTTGGTCAGGTTCGAGCCGGTCAGATCGGCGCTGCCGCCGATCAGCTGTGGCAACTGCTCGGTCAGCGGACCCAGCGCCATTTCCGACGCCTTGCGGGTGGCAACCTTTTGCGGGTTGGCGATCAGGTCGGCGATATAGGCTTCAAGCGCCGGACCGGCCTTGCCGGCAAGGCCTTGCTGCCCGGCCTCGAAGGCCGCGCGATTGGCGGAGGCGGCCAGCCGTGCTTCCCATGTCGCGCGCGCCGCGGCGCCCTTGGCACCCAGTGAGCGCCAATCGTTCTGGATCGCGGCCGGCACTTCGAAGGGAGCCGAGGTCCAGCCGAGAAATTCACGAGTAGCGGCCACTTCGTCGGCTCCCAGCGGACTGCCGTGCACGCTGTGGCTGCCTTGTTTGTTCGGCGCGCCCTTGCCGATGATCGTGCGGCAGGCAACCAGCGAAGGACGCGGATCGGCGGCGGCCTCGGCCAGCGCGCGCGAAATCTCGCCATAGTGGTGGCCGTCGCAGGCAACCGTGTGCCAGCCTGCTGCCTGAAAGCGGC
>Ga0209023_10007005_pt1 | contig 11708 bp, 7 predicted proteins | sample LakOneMetagenome_FD_187468 | JGI IMG/M metagenome (GOLD analysis project Ga0209023, IMG submission 187468) | Freshwater and sediment microbial communities from Lake Erie, Canada (SPAdes) (version 2) | ecosystem: Environmental > Aquatic > Freshwater > Lentic | place: Lake Erie, Canada | collected...
CTTTGATGCTGAGCGGGCTGTCGACAAAATATTCCAGTGCCGGCAACCTGTTCTCATTCTCCAGTTGGTTGAGCGTATATAAAATTTCCTGCGTACGGCCAACGCTGAATGCAGGTATGATCAGCTTCCCTTTTTTCTCGAGGCAGGTATGCTGTATCCATTGCAGCAACACATCGGGTGCAGGATTGTGCTCATCATGCAGGCTATTGCCATAAGTTGATTCAATGATGATATAATCTGCCTGGCCGAATGTAGCGGGCGATTTTAAAATGATATCTCGGTACCTTCCCACATCCCCGCTAAAAGTGATATGGGTAACTTTTCCGCTTTCTGTTACCCGCAGGTTTACCACAGCGCTGCCGATGATATGGCCTGCATCCGTATAAGAAAATTCCAGTCCTTCCTCTATCTTATACCATTGCTCATAATCCACTGTTATAAATTGTTCTGCTGCGTGCAATGCATCTTCGGTTGTATATAAAGGTTGCAGGTATGGCAGTCCCTGCAAACCCCTTCTCTTATTTTCAAATTTTATATCCGATTCCTGTATGCCTGCGGAATCTTCCATCAGCACAGCAGCCAGGTCTTTTGTTGCGGGTGTTGCATACACTTTTCCGTTGTAACCGTCTTTGATCAGTTTAGGTATCAGTCCGCAGTGATCGATGTGTGCATGGGAAAGTATCATGTAATCAATGGAAGCGGGATCAAATCCAAATTCACGGTTAAGAGATTCAGTCTGGTCGCCCATTCCCTGGAACATACCACAATCCAATAAAACCTTTTTACCATTGCTTAGTGTAAGTAAATGCTTTGAACCGGTAACTGTCCTGGCTGCACCGTGAAATGCTATTTTCATATCCCTGTCCCCTAAAGAGGAACCTCAATTCAGGTCTTTCTATTGCATAGGGCAGAATAACCGATTGAAGTTTTTATTTTTAATAATAGATTTCTATGCAAATCTTATTTGATATAAAGTTCAATTTAAGCATTATAAAAGAAAGATGTTTTGCATTTACAATACAGTAACATCCTGAGTTCTCCTAAGGCGGTCAGGTGGTTGCCACTGCAAGCCAGGCCATCATGCCCATTCCATTTTCAATTGCTTTTTCATCGATATTAAAAGTAGGCGTATGAACACCCGATGAAATTCCTTTTGCTTTATTGCCTGCGCCCAGCCTGAAAAAACAACCGGGTATCTCGTGGGAATAATAAGCAAAATCTTCAGCACCCATACGCATCTCTGTTTCTTCCACATTTTCTTTCCCTGCAAAAAGTGCTGCCTGTTCTTTTGCCCGGTCGGATAAGATAGGATCATTTAAAACAAAGGGATAACCTACATCGATCCTGATGTCGGCTTCAGCACCCATGGCAGCAACCAATTCTTTTGTTTGTTTGATGATCAGTTCATGTGCTTTGAAACGCCATTCTTCATTCATGGCCCTGAAAGTACCCATTAACCTGACTTCCGAAGGGATCACATTGGTTGCATTTCCTCCCTGGAAAGAAGTTATTGACAATACGGATGGATTGAAAGGATTGTTATTCCTGCTGATGATCTGTTGCAGGCTTACGACCAACTGCGATGCGATCAATATGGTATCTGCAGTGAACTGTGGTGCAGCTGCATGACCGCCTTTTGAGCGGATGCTTATGTATAGCTCATCAGCGCTTGCCATGATCATGCCACCCCGGAAACTGAATTTTCCCACTTCTAACCCGGGATGCACATGCAGTGCAAATATTTTTTGCGGTGCCGGGTTTTGCAGTACGCCTTCTTTGATCAACAGGCTTGCACCACCGGGATTTTTTTCTTCACCCGGCTGGAAGATAAGCTTCACTGTTCCTTCCCATTCAGCTTTTAATTCGTTTAATATCTTAGCTGCTCCCAGCAAACAGGTTGTATGTACATCATGCCCGCATGCATGCATGACGCCATTGTTCTTCGATTTATAAGGGACATTGTTCTCTTCCGTGATGGGCAGTGCATCCATATCGGCCCTTAATGCAATTATTTTCCCGGAAGGGTTCCTGCCTTCGATCAACCCAACAACACCGGTGCCGGCTTTGATCTCGAAAGGGATATTCCATCCACTTAATTTTTCCTGGATGAACCTGGAAGTTTCAAATTCTTCATAACTCAGTTCTGGGTTTGAATGGAGCTGGTGGCGAACCTCTATGAATTCGTCTGCATAAATCCCCGCCAGGCGTTTGATCTTTTCAAGCATGGTATTTCATTTGTTACTGTGAAGTTAGTCATCAAAAACAAAAAAGAGTTTCCTGGCAGAAACTCTTTATAAATATTTCGTTATTGCTAATGATCATTCTTCCTGTTGTGCCAATATCTTCTCTGCTTTTACTTCCACCATTTCGGGAACGATGTAAATATTACCTGAAACGATCTTCAATGAGGCGATCTGTTTACGGTAATCTTCCGCTTCATTCTTATCCAGGAAATTACCGAATTTAAGTTTAATGAACGGCGATTGGAATATCAGGTAAATACTCTGATCGGGAAAAAGCTGTAACAATTGAGAACGCACCTGGATAGCCTGGTCGCGGTCGCTCGTACTCAGCAGCATTAACCTGTAGCCCTTTGTTGAATGTAATTTACTGGCAAGGCTTTCGTTGTATTCGGTCATCTTTTTTCCAAGGATATCGATACGGGGGTCTTTAGTGACCACTATTTTACCGGTATGCAAAGTATCCGTTGCAGTTTGCTGTGCCCATAATGTAGCTGCAGATGCATTCAGTAATATGACCAATAAGAATTTTTTCATGTGCATTTAAAGATAGGTTCTTTTTCAAAAATCATTCCATCATTTTCAAACAACAGCAGCTTTAACGATTTCAATGCTGTTTTCGGAACTGATAACGGATGCACCGGCTGCCAGTAAACTTGTTGCAAGATCATAACTGTTCACAAAACCGCCGGCGTTGATCTTTACGGCATCTGCCAGGTGCCTGCGCAGTAATTTTATATTGTCTTGCCCGTAGCCTGTTGTTGCATAACCGGTAGAAGTTTTTATAAGGTCAACAGCTGCGGCGCCATAAATATCACAGCAGGTCTTTATTTCCGTTTCATTCAACAGCCCGGCTTCAATGATCACTTTCATGATCCTGCCTTTGCTTCTTACTACCGGCAGGATCGTGTTGATCTCTTTGGCAAGATACTGCCAGTCGGCATTCTTCAGTGCAGCAATATTGATAACCATTTCAATTTCATCTGCGCCATCCACGATGGCCAGCACTGTTTCTGCAAGCTTGGCTTCAATAGCGTTTTGGCCAAATGGAAAACCAACAACGGTTGCTGTTTTTACAGCACTATCTTTCAGTAATTCTTTTGTTCTTTTTACAAACATTGGCAAAACACATACTGCCCTGAATTTGTGTTCAATTGCTTCCGCACAAACCCGGTCAACCTCAGCAAGCGTTGTTGTTGGTTTTAAAATGCAATGATCTATTTGCGATGCAATGTTCATGCTGCAAAAATAACTAAAAGAGTTGCCACTGATTGCACTGATTAATTTTTTCTTCCAGTTAAATCAGTGCAATCAGTGGCAACTAATATTACGCTCAATAAAAAAGCACTCACTTTCGTGAATGCTCCATTATTAATTATTAATTTTTAATTGTCTTTCCCATGGCATTGTTTGTATTTCTTACCGCTGCCACATGGACAAGGATCATTGCGCCCGATCTTCGGTTCAACCCTTACCGGCTCCTGTTTCACGGGTGTGGAAGGATCGAAATAATCATTCTCATTGGCGGCATAATCACTACCTGCGGCTTCTACCTGTGTTTTGTTGGCATTCATCTTACTCATATCCGTTTTCTGTTCCCTGCCTTCTTTGATCTGCCCTGCATTTGTTTGTTCAATGGGTATCTGCGAATGACATAAGAAACTTACAATATCCTTGTTAACCTGGTCATCCATTTGTTTAAAGGCATTGAATGCTTCGATCTTATAGATCACCAATGGATCTTTTTGTTCGTAGCCCGCCGTTTGAACGCTTTGCCTCAGGTCATCCATGGCACGCAAATGTTCTTTCCAGGCATCATCGATCATGGCCAGTGCAATGCTGCGTTCCAGCGCCCTGCCCAGTTCCTGGCCTTCGCTCTCAAAATATTTATCCAGGTTTGCCAGCGCCTGTATGCCTTTCTTCCCATCTGTAAAAGGAACAGCCACATTCTCGATATGCTTGCCTTGTTCGATGCGGATATTTTTTATGATCGGCATTGTTTGTGTCACCAATGCCTTTTTCTTATTGTTATAATTGTTGATCGTTTCTGTGTACAAGCACTCCGTCAATGTATTTATATCTTCCTTATTGAGCTCTTCTGCCGTGATAGCTGTATCCACTGCAAAGTTCATGATAACTGCAAGCTTGAATGCTTCATAGTCATTTGATTCTTTAGAAGAGAATACCAGGCCATCCGCAACTGAATAAAATGCATTGTCAAGGTCAAGTGCCAGCCTTTCGCCAAACAAAGCATGGTTCCTTTTTCCATAAACAACATTACGTTGCTTGTTCATCACGTCATCATACTCCAGCAAACGCTTACGGATACCGAAATTATTTTCCTCTACTTTTTTCTGTGCCCTTTCAATACTTTTTGTGATCATGCTGTGCTGGATCACTTCACCTTCTTTATAGCCCATCCTGTCCATGAGGCTGGCAATACGTTCGCTTCCGAACATACGCATCAGGTCATCTTCCAGTGAAACAAAGAAACTTGAAGTTCCGGGATCACCCTGTCGGCCGGCCCTACCACGAAGCTGCCTGTCTACACGACGGCTCTCATGGCGTTCTGTACCTAAGATCGCAAGCCCACCTGCTTCTTTTACACCGGGCCCGAGTTTGATATCCGTACCACGACCGGCCATGTTGGTAGCGATGGTAACAGCGCCTGCAAAACCTGCTTCAGCAACAACCTGTGCTTCTTTGCTGTGTTGTTTTGCATTCAATACATTGTGCGGAATATTTTTCTGTTTCAGCATCCTGCTCAGCAATTCACTGACTTCAACAGAAGTTGTACCTACCAGGCAAGGCCTTCCGGCTGCCCGTAGTTTTTCGATCTCATCAATAACCGCTTTATACTTTTCTCTTTTTGTTTTGTAAACAAGGTCCTGGTCATCCTTGCGAATCACCGGAACGTTGGTTGGAATACTTACGACATCTAATTTATAGATGCTCCAAAGCTCTGCTGCTTCCGTTTCCGCCGTACCGGTCATACCGGCCAGCTTGTGGTACATCCTGAAATAATTCTGCAGGGTAACAGTTGCATAGGTCTGTGTGGATGCTTCGATCTTTACGTTTTCCTTTGCTTCTATTGCCTGGTGCAGGCCATCGGAATACCTTCGTCCATCAAGGATACGGCCCGTTTGTTCATCTACAATTTTCACGGCTTCATCCAGCACAACGTATTCCACGTCCTTATCAAATAAAGTATATGCTTTTAATAATTGCTGTACCGTATGTATGCGTTCTGCCTTGGAAGAATATTCATTGATCAGGTTCTCTTTCCTGTGCAATTTTTCATCAGCAGCGAGATCTGTTCTTTCAATATCGCTAAGCTTGGTAGCGATATCAGGGAGTATAAAGAATTCCGGGTCTTCCCCGCTTCTTGTAATTAAAGTGATCCCCTTATCTGTCAGCTCTACCTGGTTATTCTTTTCATCAATGTTGAAGTAAAGTTCTGCGTCAACCTTGGGCATTTCTTTTTGCTGATCTGCCAGGTAATAATTTTCTGTTTTCTGAAGCTTCACCCGCATGCCCGGTTCGCTGAGGAATTTTATCAGGGCACTGTTCTTTGGCAAACCACGGTGGGCACGCATCAGGGCCAGGCCCCCATCTTTGGGATCATCATTCCCTTCTGCAATTTTTTTCTTTGCTTCTATCAGGAATTGGTTGGTCGCTTTCTTTTGGGCATCCACCAGTTTCTCTATCCTTGGTTTCAGGTCGAAGAATAACTGGGTGTTGTCGCTATGCCCGATCGGGCCGCTGATGATCAAAGGTGTACGGGCATCATCGATCAATACGCTATCCACCTCATCCACCATCGCAAAATGGTGTTTGCGTTGTACCATTTCATCCGGTGTGTGCACCATGTTATCACGCAGGTAATCGAAACCGAATTCATTGTTTGTTCCGTAAACGATATCCGAATTATAGGCATTGCGGCGGGCATCGCTGTTGGGTTCGTGTTTGTCGATACAATCCACTTTCAACCCGAGCCATTCAAAGATGGGGCCGTTCCATTCGCTATCCCTTCTTGCCAGGTAATCATTCACGGTTACGATATGTACACCTTCGCCCGCAAGCGCATTCAGGTATGCAGGAAGTGTACTTACCAGGGTCTTACCTTCACCCGTTGCCATCTCTGCAATTTTACCGGAATGCAGAACGGCACCACCGATCAGCTGTACGTCATAATGAACCATGTTCCATACAACAGTACTTCCGCCTGCAGTCCAGGCATTTTTATAAATAGCTTTATCACCCTCGATGATAATATGGTTCTTCTTTGCAGCCAGGGTCCTGTCTAATTCTGTAGCATCAGATTCTATCGTTTCGTTTTCCTTGAAGCGACGGCTGGTTTCTTTTACTACGGCAAATGCTTCGGGCAATAATTGCTGTAATATTTCTTCGATCTTCTTATCACGATCTTTTTTCAGTGCGTCTATTTCCTTATAGATATTGTCACGGCCATTGATCTCTTCAAAAGGCAGGGCTTCGGCTTCTTTTCTTTTAGCTTCGATCTCGTTGTCTGTATCGGCCAGGTGAGCTTTGATACGGGTGCGGAACTCATTGGTCTTATTCCTGAGTTCATTGTTGGATAATGAGGCGTATTGCTTGAAAAACTGATTGATCTTTTCTACCTGTGGCAAGATCTGCTTCACATCTTTTTCGCTTTTATTACCGCCGAAAATTTTTGATATAATTCCTAACATAGATTCCAGTTGATGGATATATTTTAAAAAATACTGTATTGACAAATAACATGCTATAAGCATTCATTCGCCAAATTGACAGGGCTGGCAAAGGTACAGGAACTTTGAGAGTAATAAATGGAAGAAAAAGTCAAATTTTAAAGCAGCTATTAATATTTGTAGTAAAACGATTATAAATGTTTAACCGGGCCTACTACAATTGCATAAATGGGGTGGTTTTATCTTTGCTTCAACAAGTTTTAAAATAAAGGAGATCCGTTGTCCACCTGAAAAACCACCGAAAGTAAGCATGAATAATGCTATTAATATGAATGCCCGCTGAGATATGCGGGCTTTTGTAATTAAATAGGGATAAAATGTTCTTATTTCAACCCTTGAATTTTAACCCGATTGCCCTACCTTTGCGGCTCAAAATTCGGCCAGCGGCTAATTTTGAATCAGCCAGTTACCAATAAAATTTACGACAGTATGAGCGGTGCATTAAAAGAAGTAAGAAACCGTATTAAAAGTGTTCAAAGCACGCAACAGATCACCAAGGCCATGAAGATGGTTAGTGCTGCCAAATTGCGTCGTGCGCAGGACGCCATTACACAAATGCGTCCTTATGCTCAGAAATTACAGGAAATGCTCAGCAATATCGTGAGCAGCAGTGATGGTAACGTATCTATGGACCTTGCTACTGAAAGGCCGGTAGAAAAAGTAATGATCATTGTGGTTACAAGCGACCGTGGCCTTTGCGGCGGTTACAATAGTAATCTTATCAAACTTGCCAAGCAGACCATCCGTGAAAAATATGCCACTCAATCTGCTAAAGGAAATGTACAGATATTGCCGATAGGTAAAAAAGGCTACGAACATTTTGCCAAGAACGGTTATAAAGTAGTGGATGCATATTGGGATATCTTCACCGGCTTAAGTTTTGATAAAGTGCAGGCTGCTGCCAAATATGCCATGAATGCATTTGCAGCAAAAGAAGTGGATGCCATCGAGGTCATTTACAGCGAATTTAAAAATGCAGCCACACAGATCTCCAAGGCGGAACAATTCTTGCCTGTTCAAAAAGTGGCTGAAACAGACAATAAGAAAAGGGCTGATTTTATCTTTGAGCCAAACCAGGAAGTGCTGATCACTGAATTAATGCCTAAGATCCTGAACACACAATTATACAAAGCTGTACTGGACGCCAATGCAAGCGAGCACGGGGCCAGGATGACAGCAATGGATAAGGCGAGTGACAATGCAAATGAATTATTAAAGGCTTTAAAAATAAGTTATAACCGGGCAAGGCAGGCAGCCATCACGACAGAACTTACAGAGATCGTAAGTGGGGCGGCAGCTTTACAAGGATAATCAATTTGAAGATGAGTTGATTTGAAGATTTGAAAATTAGCAGTTGTTCAAATTTTTAAGCCAGCAATCTTCAAATCACCAAATTTTCAAATTAAAAATGGAACTTTCTCAGATCATTCCACATATTGAAGCACTGATATTTGCCAGCGATAAACCGCTGACATCATTGGAGATCACTGAGTATGTAAATACCGCATTGGGATTTATTGAAGACCGTGCCAGCCATGAACAGGTAGAATCGGCACTGGAAGGCATCAAAGAAAAATACAATTCAGAATTTTATTCCTTCGAATTGAAACAGAGCGGTGGCGGCTGGCAATTCCTTACAAAACCGGAATACCACAAAACAGTTGCACTGATCAACGGGGATAAATTCATCAAAAGGCTTTCATCCGCTGCGCTGGAAACACTTGCCATCATTGCTTACAAACAACCGATCACAAAAAGCGAGATAGAATCCATCCGGGGCGTTAACTGTGATTATGCCGTACAAAAACTACTGGAAAAGGACCTCGTTATTATTTCAGGAAGAAATGAACATGCAGTTGGCAAGCCACTCATCTATTCAACTTCAAAATCATTCATGGATTATTTCGGTATCAACAGCGCCGACGAACTTCCAAAGATCAACGAGGTGTTGATGGATGAAATGGTTAAGGCAACCATCATGACCGATGGTAACCCTGATACCGAAAATGAACAGCAGGAAACAACAGTTGATATGGGCAACGAACCGGAAACCGATACGGTAACAGAGATCATTACAGAAACTGCAGAAGTATTAACTGAAACCGCTTCAACAGAAGAAGAACCTCACGAATCTGCCTGATAAGAATTTTCAATTTATTTAAAAGGCATATTTTCAATTTGCCTTTTTTTATTTTATAAACTGTCGCAATCATGTCCACAACATTATCAGCAAGCCAACTTACCGGTATTGCCAACGAATTCGGCACACCGGTATATGTTTATCATGCGGAAAAAATTGCTGAGCAGTACAACAAATTAAAAGCAGCATTTCATTCATTCGATTCAAGGATATTCTACGCCTGTAAATCACTGACCAATGTCAATGTGCTGAAATATATCTGTTCATTGGGCGCATCACTGGATTGTGTGAGTACCAACGAAGTTAGATTGGGATTGATGGCAGGCTTCAGCAAAGAGAATATTTTATATACCCCAAACTGCGTTGATTTTAATGAGATACTGGAAGCAAAGGAACTCGGCGTAAATATCAACATTGATAATATCTCTATACTGGAACAATTTGGAAATAAGTTCGGCGATAGCTACCCCGTGTGCATACGGCTTAACCCCCATATCATGGCCGGGGGAAATTTTAAGATCTCTACCGGGCATGTCGACAGCAAGTTTGGTATTTCCATCCACCAGATGCGCCATATTGAGCGGATCGTAAAAACGACCAGGCTCCATGTAACCGGCCTTCACATGCACACCGGCAGCGAGATAAAAGACATCAACGTTTTTTTAATGGGGCTGGAAGTGATGTTCAGTATGGCAGAACATTTCCCTGCCCTAAAATATATTGACCTGGGCAGTGGCTTTAAAGTCCCTTACCAACCCGGGGATACAGAAACAGATGTGAACCTGCTGGGGCAAAAAGTGGCGGAAGCTTTTTCAAAGTATGAAAGCGAAACAGGCCGGAAGATACAGGTATGGTTCGAGCCCGGTAAATACCTTGTAAGCCAGGCAGGTTATTTTTTGGTGAAGGCCAATGTGATCAAGCAAACGCCGGCCACCGTTTTTGTAGGGGTGAACAGCGGTTTTAACCACCTCATCCGCCCGATGATGTATGAAGCCTATCACCATATCGAAAATATCTCCAACCAACAGGGCACCGAACGCATTTACACCGTTGTAGGCAATATTTGCGAAACGGATACTTTCGCCTGGGACCGCACCATTACCGAGGTCCGTGAAGGCGATTACCTGGTTTTTTACAATGCCGGGGCCTATGGTTTTGAAATGTCCTCCAACTTCAACTCACGGTTAAAGCCAGCCGAAGTGCTGGTACAGGATGGCAAAGCCAGCTTGATCCGGAAGGCAGATGTTTTTGACGACCTGCTCAGAAACCAGGTATTATGATCCCGAATTATTATCTCTTATCCAACCGGTAATTCATGCAACCCGTTTTAATTCGTGTTTCAGATTTTCACGCATTTAAATAAATATTAACTACCGGTTGCAAATTATGTTTGCAGATATGGATTTTTCTTTCAACATTTATGTGGGCAAAAATACATGCCCCTAAAACTTCATTTATGAATCCCGGTCATCCCCTCTTCCAAAACAAAAGGATTGTTTTGGCTTTTTCGTTATTAACCATTGTTGCAACCTGTTTCATCTCCTGTAAAAAAAATGTAAAGTGGATCGATGTTGATCCTGCATATTCTAAATATGTAGAAGCCTACACTACAGGAATTATTTCCAAGACAAGCTCTGTACGCATCCAGCTTGCAACAGACGCTTCCACTACACATACCGTAGGGCAGCCTGTCAAGGAAAAATTATTTGAATTTGATCCTGCCGTAAAAGGCACAGCCACCTGGCTCGATGCAAGGACCATCGAATTCAAACCGGAAAAGAATTTAACGCCTGATCAATTGTATGAGGTAAACTTCATGCTCGGCAAAGTAACAAAGGTCCCTTCCAAATATGATGAATTCAAATTCAGCGTGCAAACCATCAAGCCTGCGTTCAAAGTGATACAATATGGCTTGCGCAGTACCGGCGAAAAAGATAAAATGTTCCTCAGCGGTGATGTTCTGACAGCAGATGCAGAAGATGCCGCCAATGTTGAAAAATTATTAACTGCAACACAGAATAATAAATCATATAAAATAACCTGGCAACATTCCAACAGCAATAAAACACACAGCTTTACCGTGAATGCCATTGAGCGTACCGCAAAGGAAACACCGATGAAGCTTACCTGGAATGGTACACCGGCAAAGATGGAGAACAAGGGAGAAGAGAACATCGCCGTTCCTGCTGCGGGAGATTTTAAAGTATTGAATGTAATGCCGATGAATGAAGCACAGCAATATGCTTCTGTGCAATTCAGCAGCCCTATTGCGGTTGGGCAGGACCTGACAGGTTTGATCACCGTGAGCAACCAGTCAGATGTTTCATTTACGATCAACGGAAGCGAAATAAAATTATATGTGGGCGGCGTATTGGATGGCAATTATACCGTGAACATAAACACCGGTATAAAAAATGTTTGGGGACAAAGTTTGGAAAGTGGCTTTACGGCAAATGTTGTTTTTGAGAACCGGCGCCCGAACGTTAAGATCCAGGGCAAAGGAAATATACTTCCAACATCGGGTAAACTGGTATTGCCTTTTGAAGCTATTAACCTGTCAGCGGTTGATATCAGCAT
>Ga0209023_10007006_pt1 | contig 11706 bp, 15 predicted proteins | sample LakOneMetagenome_FD_187468 | JGI IMG/M metagenome (GOLD analysis project Ga0209023, IMG submission 187468) | Freshwater and sediment microbial communities from Lake Erie, Canada (SPAdes) (version 2) | ecosystem: Environmental > Aquatic > Freshwater > Lentic | place: Lake Erie, Canada...
CGCCGTCCGTGCGGCACTCGACCCGGCCGCCCAGACCTTCGACCAGCGCCTTCAGGCTGAAGGCCGCCTCGACCGGGGCCAGGTCGCCAACCAGGCCCGCGACCTTGCGGCCCTTGATCGCGCCGGCCGCGACCGACAGCGCCTCGGCCCAGCTTGCGGGCCGGAGCTTGCCGCCCTCGCGGATGTAGGGCACGTCAAGGCGCTGGCGGCGCAGCCCGTCCCAGGCGTAGCGGGTCTTGTCGTTGATCCACTCTTCGTTCACCGCGTCGTTGTTCCGCGGCAGGATGCGCATGACTTCGCGCCCCTTGGTGTCGACCCGGATGTTCGAGCCGAGCCCGTCCATCACGTCGATCGATTCGGTCTTGGTCAGCTCCCACGGCCGGACACGGTAGGCCTGCGGCTTCGAGGTCAGCGCGCCGACCGGGCAGAGGTCGATGATGTTGCCCTGCATGTTCGAGGCGAGCGTCAGCCCGAGGTAGGTGGTGATCTCCGCATCCTCGCCCCGGCCGGTCTGGCCCATCTGGGTGATGCCCGCGACCTCGGTCGTGAAGCGCACGCAGCGGGTGCAGGAGATGCAGCGCGTCATCGAGGTGGCGACCAGCGGCCCAAGGTCCAGATCGTCGCTCGACCGCTTCGGCTCGCGGTAGCGGCTGAAGTCGACGCCGTAAGCCACAGCCTGGTCCTGCAGGTCGCATTCGCCGCCCTGGTCGCAGATCGGGCAGTCGAGCGGGTGGTTGATGAGCAGGAACTCCATCACCCCCTCGCGCGCCTTCCGGACCATGGGCGAGTTGGTCTTGACGACCGGCGGCTCGCCGTTCGGGCCGGGGCGCAGGTCCTTGACCTGCATGGCGCAGCTGGCGGTCGGCTTCGGCGGGCCGCCCACGACCTCGACCAGGCACATGCGGCAGTTGCCGGCGATCGACAGCCGTTCGTGATAGCAAAAGCGCGGCACTTCGATGTCGGCCTGCTCGCAGGCCTGGATGATCGTCAGGTTCGGATCAACCTCGACCAGAATGTCGTCAATGATGATCTTGCGCAGATCGGCCATGTTTCTGTCCCTTACATGCGGCGCGACGGGGCGGCCGCATCCTTTACTTCAGCTAGATGAGCGAACCCGCCGTCGGCTTCGCCGCGATTTCCCTTTGCCCGGGCCCGCAGGGCCACCGGGCGGCGCTGTCCCTGCCCGCTCATGGCGCGCCCACCCGCGAATGGACGGGACGATGCGCGACGTTCTTTTCCAGCACGACAAACGAATCGTGGATGTGGATGCCCGAGAGCGCGCCCCCGAGTGCCGGCACCTGCTCTGGCAGGTCATGATACCAGTGGTGCATGTCGTCGATCATGCCGGTCAGCCCGCGCAGGAAGTTGTGCTTGCCGCGGTAGCCGTCCTCGCGCCAGGTGCCGCCATAGTTGCGGAAATAGGCGGTGTGCAGGTCCTCGATCACATAGATCCCGCCAAGCGACAGGCGCGGGAACAGAGTGTCGAGGCTGGCCCGGATGTGCTCCATCCGGTGGCTGCCGTCATCCAGGACGACGTCGATGCCGCCCATCTCGTCGATCACGCGGTTCAGGAATGCCGGATCGTCCTGCGAGCCGATGCGCACCTGGCCCGCATTGCCATCGAACTTCGCGCAGTCGGGGTCGATGTCGATCCCGAACAGGACGGCCTCGGGCCCAAGAAACTCGCGCCACATCTCCAGCGAGCCGCCACGGAAAACGCCGATTTCCAGAAACCGCACGGGCTGGCCGCAGAAGCGGCTGAGATAGCGGTCATAAAGCGGGATGTAATGGTGCCACTTGTGCACCACGGCCCCCTCGTGGCCGGCGTAGATGGGCAGAAGCGGCCCGTCATAGCCGTATTTCTCGCTGATGTCGGCGGCCACGTCGGTGCCGGTGAACTTGAACTCACGCACGTTCATTGCGGCCACCCCCGAATGGCGGCGGCCGGCGGAGGGCTGATACGGGTGGGCGCAGCGGGGCTACCGCAGGGGGCACATGCCCCCCCGGCTGGTCCAACTGCCCAGACCCGTACCGTATGCATCACTTTGCTGCCATCGACACGGACTTGCCGGCCTTCTTGGCCTTCAGCCGCTCTTCGATTTCGGGGCGGAACTGGCGGATCAGGCCCTGGATCGGCCAGGCGGCGGCATCGCCAAGGGCGCAGATCGTATGGCCCTCGACCTGCTTGGTGACGCCCAGCAGCATGTCGATTTCCTCGACCTCGGCCTCGCCCTTCACCAGGCGTTCCATGATGCGCATCATCCAGCCGGTGCCTTCGCGGCAGGGCGTGCACTGGCCGCAGCTTTCATGCTTGTAGAACTTCGACAGCCGCCAGATCGCCTTCACGATGTCGGTCGACTGGTCCATGACGATGACGGCGGCCGTACCGAGGCCCGAGCGCTTCTCGCGCAGCCAGTCGAAGTCCATGATTGCTTCCTCGGCCTCGACCGCGTTCAGCATCTGGACGGACGAGCCGCCGGGGATAACGGCCTTGAGGTTGCCCCAGCCGCCGCGGATGCCGCCGCAGTGGCGGTCGATCAGCTCCTTGAGCGGGATCGACATTTCCTCTTCGACCACGCAGGGGTTGTTCACGTGGCCCGAGATGCCGAAGAGCTTGGTGCCTGCGTTGTTCGGGCGGCCGAAGCTTGCAAACCAGGACGCGCCCCGGCGCAGGATCGTCGGCACGACGGCGATCGACTCGACGTTGTTCACCGTGGTCGGGCAGCCGTAAAGGCCCGATCCGGCCGGGAACGGCGGCTTCATGCGCGGCATGCCCTTCTTGCCTTCCAGGCTTTCCAGAAGGGCCGTTTCCTCGCCGCAGATGTAGGCGCCGGCGCCGTGGGCCAGGTAAAGGTCGAAGTCGAAGCCCGAGCCGCAGGCGTTCTTGCCGATGAAGCCGGCGTCATAGGCCTCGTCGATGGCCTGCTGGAGCGCCTCGCGCTCGCGGATATATTCGCCGCGGATGTAGATGTAGCAGGCGTTGGCGCCCATGGCGAAGCTGGCGATCAGCGCGCCTTCGACCAGCGTCTGCGGGTCGTGGCGCATGATCTCGCGGTCCTTGCAGGTGCCGGGTTCGGATTCGTCGGCATTGATGACCAGATAGGAAGGCCGGCCATCGGACTGCTTGGGCATGAAGGACCATTTCAGGCCCGTCGGAAAGCCCGCGCCGCCCCGGCCGCGCAGGCCAGAGGCCTTCACCTGCTCGATGATCCAGTCGCGGCCGTTCGCCAGGATGCCCTTGGTATTGTCCCACTGGCCACGCTTCATCGCGCCCTTCAGGGAACGGTCGTGCATCCCGTAGAGGTTGGTGAAAATCCGGTCCTTGTCGCTCAGCATTCCTTGGTCCTCAGTTCCATCGTCCGGTGGCGCCTCTCAGCGTCCGGACGGATTTTGCCGCCGCCAGAGCCGTGCCGTGACGACCAGCGACCAAACGAGCGCGGCGATCGCCGCGAAGTCGAACAGAAAGGCATAGCGCGGGTCGAGCCCGAGCTGGCCGCCGATCCACTGGCCCAGAAGCCACAGGACCATGGTCGCGGCGATGACGATCGCGACCAGGCGGCCGGTGCGGCCGGTGCCGTCGTCCTTTTGGGGTACAACCTGGGGGATTGGCCCGGGGATTGGCTTGCGGCTCATGCGCTTCCCCCGCTGCCTTGCATCAGCTCGCGCGCCTGCGCCACCCAGCCGTCGCGGGTGATGCGGCCCTTGAAGCCGTGCAGGCGCCCGTCGACGAAGGCGATGTCGCGGGCCTTCCAGGCGGCGATCTGGTCGAAATGCCAGATGCCGATGTCGTTCAGCATCGCCTCGAGCACCGGGCCGACGCCCTTGATCAGCTTGAGGTCATCCGCCTGCCCCGCGCGGGGTGCGGTCAGAAGCTCGGTCTCGGCCACGCCCGGCTCGCGCGAGCGTTCCATGGCGGTTTCAAGGGCCGAGGCCTTGCGCTTGCGGGCGGGTTTGGGTTCCTCGACCGGGGCCGGGGCCGGTTCGGCGGCCCGGACCGGCGGCGGCGCGGCGGGCGCTTCGGCCCGGGGGGCACCGGTAGCGGTCATGCTGGCGAAGGCCGGGGGCGCGGCGGTCTGGGGGGCGGCTTGTGGGGCCGCCTGGGGTGCCGCCTGTGGTGCCGCCTGTGGTTCGGGCGCAGGGGCCGGGGCCGGTTGCGGCGGCAGTTCGGGGCTGGGGGCCGGACGGGGCGCCGGGGCGGCAAGGGTGGTCCCGGCCGAGCCGGTGCAGAAGGCCCAGGACAGAAGCAGCCCCACGACCGCGCCGAAGAGGGCGCCCGTCACCAAGGCCGCGAAGAAGCCCCAATGGGCAAGAAGCCACAGGCCGAGCCAGGCAAGCACCGCGCCAAGGGCGGCCAGCCACCACAGCGTGCGACGGCAGGTCGCGGTATCTGTCTGTTGCATCTTACCCTCCCCCGGCCGGACCGGCTTGCGGATGACCTAGAACTACTTGCTTTTCTTCACGATGTCGCGCGCCTGACCCACCCAGTTTTCCCGCACCGCGCGGCCCTTGAAGGCGTCGAGGTTGCGGTCGACCCATTCGAGGTCCGCCTTGGTCCAGGCGGCCAGCTGGTCGAAATGGAAGAAGCCCAGCTTGTGCAGCATCGCCTCGAGCTTGGGCCCGATGCCGACGATGACCTTCAGGTCATCGGCCTTGCCGGCACGGGGCGCCGTCAGACGTTCGGGCTCTAACGCCTTGGCCGGGGCCTTGGTCTTTGCGGCGGCTTTGGGCTCTGCGGCCTTCGCCGGTTTCGCTGCGGCTTTCGGCTCTGCCGCCTTCGCGGCGGGCTTCGGCTCTGCCGCCTTCGTGGCTGCCTTCGGCTCCGCCGCTTTCGCGGCGGGCTTGGGCTTGCCAAGCCAGGGCATCGTCAGCGGCACTTCGGTTCCGTCGATGCGCTTGGTGCCGTCGCCCACCCGCATCGCCCGTTCGACCGAGGCGTTGTACTGCGCCTTGCCGCTTTCGAATTCCTGCAGCGAGGTCAGGCCCGACAGGGCCTCGGCGGCATAGCGGCCGTTCTGGGGGCCCGGCACCGGGCGCTCACCGGCGGCGAACTGGTCAAGGATGCGCGTCAGGCTCTCGACCGTCAGATCCTCGTAATAGTCCTTGCCGATCTGGGCCATGGGCGCGTTGGTGCAGGCACCAAGGCATTCGACCTCTTCCCAGGAAAACTTGCCGTCAGCCGACAGCATGTGCGGCTTCGGCGCGATGCGCTCCTTGCAGAGGCGGATCAGGTCTTCGGCGCCGCAGATCATGCAGCTTGTCGTGCCGCAGATCTGGATGTGGGCGACGCTGCCCACGGGTTCCAGCTGGAACATGAAGTAGAAGGTCGCGACCTCGAGCACGCGGATGTAGGGCATGCCCAAAAGGCGGCCGACTTCCTCGATCGCCGGGCGGGTCAGCCATCCCTCCTGTTCCTGGGCGCGCCACAGGATCGGGATGACGGCACTGGCCTGACGCCCCTCGGGGTATTTGGTCATCTGCCCCCTGGCCCACTCCAGGTTGGCGGGCGTGAAGGCGAACGAAGCGGGCTGGTCGGCGGCAAGACGGCGAAGCATGGGTTATCCCTTGAACTGGGCGTAGTGGGACAGAAGCTCGACCGCCCTGTCGGTAAGGTCTGGAACAACGGTCCGGATGTAGGTTTCGGCGGCAGAGCGCAGGACGCGCAGGGCCACCATGGTCACGGCCGCACCGGCGATGACCGAAGCCGCGGCGCCGGCGAGCGTCGCGGCCAGAGGGCTCCAGCCCCGGCGGCCAAGGCGCGCCGCGAGCCAGAAGCCCGACAGGAGCGCCAGGCAGAAGCCAAGGGCAAAGAGGGTCGTCACCGGTCGACCTCGCCGAAGACGATGTCCATGGTGCCGATGATCGCGGCCACGTCGGCCAGCTGGTGCCCCCTGGCCATCCAGTCGAGCGACTGCAGGTGCAGGAAGCCCGGCGCGCGTATCTTGGTGCGGTAGGGCCGGTTGGTGCCGTCGGCGACCAGGTAGACGCCGAACTCGCCCTTCGGCGCTTCGACGGCGGCGTAAACCTCGCCGGCCGGGACGTGGAAGCCTTCGGAGTAAAGCTTGAAGTGATGGATGAGCGCCTCCATCGAGGTCTTCATCTCGCCCCGTTCGGGCGGCGCGATCTTGCCACGGGCCAGGACCGGCCCCTGCCCGTCGGGCGCGCGCAGCTTGGCGATGGCCTGGCGCATGATCTTCACCGATTCCCGCATCTCGGCCATGCGGCAGAGGTAGCGGTCGAAGCAGTCGCCGTTCTTGCCGATCGGAATCAGGAAGTCGAATTCGTCATAAAGCTCGTAGGGCTGCGAGCGGCGCAGGTCCCAGGGCATACCGGAGCCGCGCACCATGACACCCGAATAGCCCCAGTTCAGCGCATCCTCGGCGGTGACGATGCCGATGTTGACGTTGCGCTGCTTGAAGATGCGGTTTTCCGTCAGAAGCCCGTCAATGTCGGCAAGGACCTTGGGGAAGGTTTCGGTCCAGGCCTCGATATCGTCGATGAGCTGGGGCGGCAGGTCCTCGTGCACCCCGCCCGGCCGGAAGTAGGCCGCGTGAAGCCGCGCGCCCGAGGCACGCTCGTAGAAGGTCATGAGCTTTTCGCGCTCTTCGAAGCCCCAGAGCGGCGGGGTCAGCGCGCCGACGTCGAGCGCCTGGGTTGTGACGTTCAGAAGGTGGTTCAGGATGCGGCCGATTTCGGAATAAAGCACCCGGATCAGGCTGGCGCGGCGCGGCACCTCGGTGCCGGTCAGCCGCTCGATCGCCAGGCACCAGGCATGTTCCTGGTTCATCGGCGCCACATAGTCGAGCCGGTCGAAATAGGGCAGGTTCTGAAGGTAGGTGCGGCTTTCCATCAGCTTTTCGGTGCCGCGATGCAGAAGCCCGACATGGGCGTCGCAGCGTTCGACGATCTCGCCGTCCAGCTCCAGCACAAGGCGCAGAACGCCGTGCGCGGCCGGGTGCTGGGGCCCGAAGTTGATGTTGAAGTTGCGGATGCGCTGCTCGCCCGTCTCGAAGTCGGTCGAGCCGTCGTCGTAGCTGTTGACGCGGATATCGCCGTCCATCATGCGTTCCCTTCGGATTGGGCTGCAAACTGCGCGAAGAACTCGGCCTCGGTCAGCCGGGTGGTGGCGTTGGCCAGGTCATAGGTGCCCGGCTTGCAGTCGATGAAGATCTCGGACGCGACCGGGAAGCTGTCCGGTTTCTCGAACGCCTGGACCGAGGCGACCTGCACCTTGCCATCGCGCGAGCGCCAGGCCAGAGACGAGCCGCATTTCGAACAGAAGACCCGCTCGCCCCATTCGCTGGACTGGAAGACGCTGATCGGCGCGTCCTTCGCAAACTCCAGCGTGCCGTTGCAATCGGTCACGATGAACATGCCGCCGGAAAAGCGCCGGCACATGCTGCAATGGCAGACGGCCGCGTCATTGCCCGGAACGGCGGTAAAGGTCGTGGCGCCGCAGAGGCAGCGGCCGGACTGGCGTTCACCCATCACTTCGCCCCCTTCTCGTCACCCGGAAGGGCGTAGTTCGCGCCTTCCCACGGGCTGAGGAAGTCGAAGAGGCGATAGTCCTGCACCAGTTTCACGGGTTCGTAGACCACGCGCTTTTCGCCGACGTCGTAGCGGACCTCGACATAGCCCGTGGTCGGGAAGTCCTTGCGCAGCGGGTGGCCGCGGAAGCCGTAGTCGGTCAGGATGCGGCGCAGGTCGGGATGGTCGGAAAAGACGATGCCGAACATGTCGAACACTTCACGCTCGAACCAGTTCGCGGCCGGGTAGACGGCGCAGATCGTGGGATGAAGCGCCCCGTCGGCCACGCTGGTCTTGACCCGGATGCGGTGGTTTTTGTGCATCGACAGGAAATGATAGACCATGTCGAAGCGGTCGGGCCGTTCGGGATGGTCGATCGCCGTGATGTCGACGAGGCTGGTGAAGTTCGCCACCGGGTCGCGCTTCAGCCAGTCAAGGAAGCCGACTAGCGCCTCGGGCTTCACGGTCACGGTCAGTTCGCCATGCGCGACCTCGGCCGACAGGATGTCGGCGGCGCGCTGCTGGGCGACATGGGCGGAAAGCTCTTGAACGTCCATCTGGTCCCTCAGCGCACAATGGTGCCGGTGCGGCGGATCTTCCGCTGCAACTGCAGGATGCCGTATAGCAGCGCCTCGGCCGTCGGCGGGCAGCCGGGCACGTAGATGTCGACCGGCACGATCCGGTCGCAGCCGCGCACGACGGAATAGCTGTAGTGGTAGTAGCCGCCGCCGTTCGCGCACGAGCCCATGCTGATGACGTAGCGCGGCTCTGGCATCTGGTCGTAGACCTTGCGGAGTGCCGGGGCCATCTTGTTCGTCAGCGTGCCCGCGACGATCATCACGTCCGACTGGCGGGGCGAGGCGCGGGGCGCGAAGCCGAAGCGTTCCACGTCATAGCGCGGCATGGCCGCCTGCATCATCTCGACCGCGCAGCAGGCCAGGCCGAAGGTCATCCAGTGCAGCGAGCCGATGCGCGCCCAGTTGATGATGTCCTCGGTCGAGGTCAGCAGGAATCCCTTGTCCTGCAACTCGCGGTTCAGGGCGCGGGTCGCGACCTCCTGGTCCGCGCCGGCGGTGTTCTGTCCGGTCATCACTGCCATTCCAGCGCGCCTTTCTTCCATTCGTAGCAGAAGCCGACCGTCAGGACGGCCAGGAAAACCATCATCGACCAGAAGCCGAGCATCGAGATGTCCTTGAAGGCCACTGCCCAGGGGAAGAGGAAGGCCACTTCCAGGTCGAAGATGATGAAGAGGATCGAGACGAGGTAGAAGCGCACGTCGAACTTCATCCGCGCGTCGTCAAAGGCGTTGAAGCCGCATTCGTAGGCCGAGACCTTTTCCGGGTCTGGCGAGCGCACGGCAAGGATCGCGGCCGCCAGGATCAGCACGAGGCCGAGCGCCACGGCAAGCGCGAGGAAGATCAGGATCGGAAGGTAATTGCGCAAGAGTTCGTCCACGGGGGGGCTCCATCGGCTCGCGACTGGCGTCGCGCTTGGTCCGGCTGCGGGGGCCGTTCAGGGTTCGTGTATCCGCCCGCCCCGGCGCGGTCAACCGAAGGCGGCGCGTGCGCGGGGAGATTGCGTGTGGAGAGTGCGTGGGAACGCGTCACGGGCGGGACTTCGTCGCGGTTCGGGTATCGGGCCGGGTGTCGGGCCGGGTGTCGGGCGCGTCCCTCGGCGGGCCCTTGCCTGTCACGCGCGCCCCTTCCATCCTGCCCTTGCGAATCCCGGCGCGGGACGGCTGCCGTCAGGTCCCGGCCCCTTGAAAGGCCCCAGCCCTGCCCCACATCCCAGCGCACCAGACCCGAAGGAGTGTCGCCCCGTGTCCCACCGCCCGTTTGCCCTGATGAGCGCCGCCCTTCTGGCCGCCGCCACGACCTTTGCCGCCACGACCTTTGCCGCCCCGGCGGCTGCCGAGGTCGTCGGCCAGGTCGGCGTCGACTGGGTCGGCAACGACATCGTCATCGAGGCGATCCCCGACCCCAAGGTGCAGGGCGTGACCTGCCATGTGGCCTATTTCAGCCGCTCGATCATCGACCGGGTGGGCAACGGCAACTGGTTCGAGGACCCGTCCTATTCAGCGCTCGACTGCACGCAGACGGGCACGATCACGGTGGGCGACATCGACAAGGGCGCGGATGGCGAGAACATCTTTTCCTCGCGCACCTCGCTCATCTTCAAGAGCCTGAAGGTCACGCGGATCTTCGACGCCAAGAACAACGCGCTGATCTACCTGGCCCATGCCTCGGAACTGACGCAAGGGTCGGGCAAGATGTCGATCTCGGTCGTGCCGATCGGCGCGCCGGCGAAGTAAGCCGCCTCTCGCTCCCAACAAGGCAAGGATACCGACCTGCCGACGCCCCGCCCCCTTGCGCTCGTCACCGATGCCTCGTCCGGGATCGGTCAGGCCTATGCCCGCCGCCTTGCGGGGCTGGGCTATGACCTGATTGCCGTCGGCCGACGGCAGGACCGTCTCGACGCGCTGCGGGCCGAGCTTCCGGCGGTTTCGGTCCGCACTGTGGCGGCCGATCTTGACACCGACGCGGGGATCGAGGCGGTGGCCCGGATTTGCGCGGCCGAGCCGCTCGACATGCTGGTGAACAATGCCGGCGTCTCGCACTACATGGCCTTTGCCGACCTGCCCGCCGACAAGCTGGCCGAGCTTCTTCACGTCAAGGTGGTCGCGCCGACGACGCTTGCGCGGGCTGCCGTTCCGGGCATGGTCGGGCGCGGACGCGGGACCGCAAGCCTTGCGGGGCTAACGCTGGGTGAGGTGGTCTGCGCCCCGGGCGTCGAACGGGGCGAGCTTCTGGATACCGCGCGCGGGGCGAGCCCTGCGGCCTTCGGGGGCCAGTCGCCCAGCCTCGCTGCGCGCTACCGCGCGGGGTAGGCTCAGGACTTGTCGCCGTTGGCGCCCACGACCCAGAGAAAGAGCCCGGTCGTCAGCGCCAGACCCACCGCCGCGACATTGTAGGCGAGGTTGGGGTTCGGCACGTTGAGGCCGACCCCATAGCCGAAGATCTGCGCGAAGAAGACCGTGCCCAGCAACATCGCGATGTTGGTGATGGCCGAAAGGCCACCCTGCAGCTCGCCTTGCGCATTTTCCGGCACCCGTTTCGACATGAGGGCCGTCAGCATCGGGTAGACGAACCCCTCTGGCCCGTGGACCAGCATCAGGGCCACGACCGCGACAAGGCCGCCCACGAAGCCATAGCCCGCAACCGCGATGGTGGCGGCGATCAGGCCCACGAGCACGGTCCGGAACTCGCCCAGCTTGTTCAAGACCGGGCCGGCAAGGCCGCCCTGAAAGACCGCCATGACGACGCCGAATACCGCGAGCGTGGCGCCGACCATCGCCTCGGACCAGCCGAAGCGGACCTTGGCCCAGAAGGGCCAGATCGCCGAATAGACCGAGGTGCAGAAGAAGAAGGCCGCCAGCACCGCGCACATCGGCAGGACGCCCGAATAGGTGCGGAAGATGGCGAAGGCGCCGAACGGGTTGGCGCGGCGCCATTCGAAGGGGCGCCGGTTTTCGGCCGTCAGCGTCTCTGGCAGGACGAAGTAGCCGAAGACGAAGTTCAGAAGCGAGATGGCGGCGGCGGCATAGAAGGGCACGCGCGGCCCGAACTCGCCCAGGATGCCGCCAAGCGCCGGGCCGACGACCAGCCCAAGGCCAAAGGCCGCGCCCATGCGGGCGAAGGCCTTGCCACGCTCTTGCGGTGTCGTCACGTCGGCGATGAAGGCGTTGGCGATGACCCAGGAGGCGCCGCAGATGCCTGCAAAGACCCGGCCGACGAAGAGCCAGAACATGTTGGGCGCGATGGCGTGGATCAGGAAATCGACCCCCAGCCCGAAGATCGCCAGAAGCATCAGGGGGCGGCGCCCGTAGCGGTCCGAGAGGTTGCCCATCAGGGGCCCGGACAGGAATTGCGTCAGCGAATAGGCCGCAGCCATCCAGCCGCCAAGGCGCGCGGCATGGCCGATGTCGACATGGCCGACCGTGCCGATCAGCGCCGGCAGGACCGGGATGATGATGCCGAAGCCCACCATGTCGAGGAAAACCGTCAAGAGGACGAAAAGGCGCGCGTGCGCCCCGACCGACACGCCGTCGCTCGTCGGGCCGGGGGCCCCCGTCCGGGCCGCTGTGTCGGGCTCTGCCATGCTGTCCGTCCTGTTCGCGAAAGT
>Ga0209023_10007007_pt1 | contig 11706 bp, 12 predicted proteins | sample LakOneMetagenome_FD_187468 | JGI IMG/M metagenome (GOLD analysis project Ga0209023, IMG submission 187468) | Freshwater and sediment microbial communities from Lake Erie, Canada (SPAdes) (version 2) | ecosystem: Environmental > Aquatic > Freshwater > Lentic | place: Lake Erie, Canada...
CGGCCGCCACGCGCTGAAGCTGTTGGAGGCCGCCGCCGCAGGACTTCCCGACGGCGCCACCATCACCACACAGGTGGTGCAGGACGCCGATGGGCGACGCACCGTGGTCTACGACAAGACCGGCGACGCGCACTACGACACCATCTCGGCGTTCATCAAGTCCATGCGCGCAAGCGATGCCGACGCCACCGTGTACTACCTGGCCGTCATGTTGCACGGCGGCGAAGACCCCAAGTTCATCGCGCGGCGGATCCTCATCGCCGCCGCCGAGGACGTGGGCAATGCCGACCCGCGCGCGCTCGGGCTGGCGGGCGCCGCCGCTCGCGCAGTGGAATTCGTCGGGATGCCCGAAGCGCGCATCCCGTTGGCACAAGCGGCCATCTTCGTGGCGCTGGCCCCCAAGTCCAACGCCTCCTACAAGGCGATCAACGCCGCGCTGGAGCATGTGGAAAAGCACGGTGCCCAGCGGCCACCCAAGGCCCTGCGCGATTCCAGCCGGATGAACGCCAAGCACTTCGGGCATGGCGAGGGGTACCACTACCCGCACGACTTTCCCGACGCCGTGCTCGACGAGTCGCTGCTTCCCGACGGCATGGAGCACGCGCACTTCTACACCCCCACCGATCGCGGCGCCGAAGCCCAGCTTGACGCCCGCCTGCGCCAACTTCGCGAACGCCGGCGCTGACGTACGCACGCAGTGGCGGACTATGCTCGCCGCCATGAGCGAACAGCGGATCATCGATGTGAGCGGCCCGGATGAGCTTCGCGCCATCCTCGGCGAGCCGATGCGCCGAGCGGTTGAGAAGGAGCGCACCACCCTTCACCCGCTCGACCGGCAGTGGCTTGCCGCGTCGCCGTTTTGCCTGATTGCCACGTCCGCCGCTGACGGCACATGCGACGTGTCCCCCAAGGGCGATCCAGCCGGCCAGCTGATTCACGTGGTGGACGACACCACCATCGCCATCCCCGAACGGCCGGGCAATGGGCGCGCCGACGGCTACCACAACGTCCTGTCCAACCCGCACGTCGGAATCATCAGCCTGATCCCCGGACGAAACGAAACGCTGCGCATCAACGGGCGAGCACGCGTGGTGCGCGACGCCCCGTACTTCGACCAGATGGTGGTCAAGGGCCACCGCCCTGTGCTTGCTTTGCACGTGGAGATCGAACAGATCTTCCTTCACTGCGCCAAGTCGTTCATGCGCTCCAAGCTGTGGGATGCCGAGTCGTGGCACCCGAACGCCGTGCCGCCCAACGCGCAGTTGGTCAAAGAGACCCAGGTGGTTGCGGAGACGCTCGAGGAACTTGCCGCCTACTACGGGCCGACCTACGCCGAGCGCCTGTACCGGGCGGCGCCGGCCGCCCAGCCGCCCCGGCCCTGACGGGAGCGCACGACGCACCGCCCGGCGGAGTACGATCCGCCAACACTGTGCCAGGGGGTCGGCTTGAGCATTTACGAACAGCACCTCGACCGCACTGCGGCCAACTTTGTCGCCCTTAGCCCGGTCAGCTTCGTGGAGCGAAGCGGCGAGATCTACCCGGACCTGCCGGCGGTGATCCACGGCGCCCGCCGCTACACCTGGGCGCAGGTGCGCGAGCGCACCGCGCGACTGGCCGCGGCGCTCACGGCTCTTGGGATCGGCCGTCTGGACACCGTCAGCACGATGCTGCCGAACACGCCGGAGATGGTGGAGGCCCACTACGCGGTGCCTTCGCTGAACGCCGTGCTCAACACGTTGAACACCCGTCTGGACGCCCGCCTGCTCGCATGGCAGATGAATCACTGCGAGACACGCGTGCTGCTGACGGACCTTGAGTTCGCGCCGGTGATGCGGGAGGCCCTCGCCATCCTGCGCGACGAGCACGGACGCACCCCCGTCGTCATCGACGTGTGTGACAGCGAGTACGGCGACGCCGGAGAGCGTGTCGGCACGTACGAGTACGAGGCGCTGCTCGCCGCGCATGACCCGCTGCCGCGTCTGGGTGGCCCCGCGGACGAGTGGGACGCCATCGCCGTCAGCTACACGAGCGGCACCACCGGCGATCCCAAAGGGGTGGTCACGCACCACCGCGGCGCGTACCTGAACGCGGTGGCCAACGCGGTCACCTGGACCATGCCGACGTTTCCCAAATACCTGTGGACCCTGCCGATGTTCCACTGCAACGGCTGGTGCTTCCCGTGGACGGTGGCCGCGCTCGGCGGCACGCACATCTGCCTTCGGCGCATCGACGCCGAAACGATCCTCACGGCGATCCGTGAACACGAGGTGGATCACTACTGCTCGGCGCCGATCGTGCACAGCCTGATCGTCAACGCCCCGGCCCAGATGCGTGACGGCATCGCACACCGGGTGCGCGGCATGGTGGCCGGCGCGGCCCCGCCGGCCGCGATGATCCAGGGCATGGAACAGATCGGCTTCGAGTTGACCCACGTGTACGGACTGACCGAGGTCTACGGTCCCGCCTCGGTGTGCGCACAGCGACCCAGCTGGCAGGACATGTCGCTGCCCGAACGCAGTCGCCTGAACGGTCGCCAAGGTGTGCGCTACGTGCTGGAGGAGGGGATGACCGTGCTGGACCCCGAGACCATGGACGAAGTGCCGGCCGACGGCGAGACCCTTGGCGAGATCATGTTCCGCGGCAATATCGTGATGAAGGGCTACCTGAAGAACGCGGACGCCACCGATCGGGCCTTCGAGGGCGGCTGGTTCCACACCGGCGATCTGGCGGTGCTCGAACCGGACCGCTACGCCAAGATCCGCGATCGCAGCAAGGACGTGATCATCTCCGGCGGAGAGAACATCAGCTCCCTTGAAGTGGAGGACGCCTTGTACCACCACCCCGCGGTGCTCGCGTGCGCAGTGGTCGCCATGCCCCATCCCAAATGGGGTGAGACTCCGCTCGCATACGTGGAGGTCAAGCCGGGCGCCACCGTTGATGCCGATGAGCTGATCGCGCATTGCCGCACGCAGCTCGCCCGCTTCAAAGTCCCCTCCGAGATCCGCTTCGAATCGATCCCGAAGACCTCCACCGGCAAGATTCAGAAGTTCCAACTGCGCGAACGCGCACAATCGACAAGCGCGATCGACTGATGAGCGAACAGACCGCAGACGAACCGTTGGTGTTGCGCGAACGCGATGAGCGTGGCGTGACCCGTCTGACGCTCAATCGCCCCAAGGCGTTCAACGCACTTTCGGAGGGGCTGCTCGACGCGCTTCAGACGGAGCTCGATTGGGTTGCAGCAGACGAGGGCGCCAGGGTGGTGGTGCTCGCAGGTGCGGGCAAGGCGTTTTGCGCGGGCCACGACCTGAAGGAGATGCGGGCGGAGCCGTCCCTCGCCTACTACGACGCCCTGTTTGAGCGTTGTACGCGGGTGATGCTGTCCATCCAGCGCCTGCAGGTGCCCGTCATCGCACGCGTGCACGGCATCGCCACCGCGGCCGGATGCCAGCTGGTCGCGATGTGCGACCTCGCGGTGGCCGAGCAAAGCGCGCGGCTGGCGGTGAGCGGCATCGGCGTGGGCCTCTTTTGTTCCACGCCCGGCGTCGCATTGTCGCGCAACCTGTCGCGCAAGGCGGCCTTCGAGATGCTCGTGACCGGCGCGTTCATCTCGGCGCGGGAGGCGATGGAGAAGGGCCTCGTCAACCGCGTCGCAGACGACGACCGGCTGGACGACGAGATCGAGTCCATTGTGAGCGCCATCGTGGCGAGACCCCGCGCCGCCGTGGCCTACGGCAAGGCCCTCTTTTACCGTCAGCTTGAAGTGGGGATCGAGGAGGCCTACGCCGACGCGGGCCACACGATGGCGTGCAACATGATGGAACCGTCGGCTCTGGAGGGCGTCCAGGCGTTCATCGACAAGCGCGAACCCGATTGGGATGCCCATCGCTGATGCGGGGCGTGACGTGCGTTCCCTGAACCGAACGAGCTCGCTCGGCGTCGACGGGAGCGCCTCGGAGGGATCCATGTACAGTCTCGCGATCTTGGGAACGTCGCACCAGCGGAGCACCACGTGAGCACCACCCCCGCGCGACGGCGCATCGCCGTCAAGGACGACGAGGTCGTCACACCACTCGAACTCTTCTTCGACCTGGTGTTCGTCTACGCGCTGACGCAGGTGACCGGCCTGCTTGCCACCCACCTGAATGCGCGCGGCATGGTGCAGGGCCTCGTGGTGTTGGCGCTCGTGTGGTGGTGCTGGGTCGGGTACTCGTGGCTCGGCAACGTGATCCGCGCCGACGAAGGCCTTGCTCGCGCGGCGTTCATCGCGGTGGTGGCCACGATGTTCATCGCTGCGCTCGCGATCCCGGAATCGTTCGCCGACCTTCCCGGGGGAGTCAGCGGACCGATGACCCTGGCGGTGTGTTACGCCATCGTCCGGTACATTCATCTGGGCCTGTATTGGTACGCGGCGCGCGACGCCGACGACGGCGGCCTTCGTCAAACCCTCCTTCGATTTGGCACGGTCGGCACGGCATCGGTGATCGCGATGATCACCGGCGCGGCCTTTGGCGGCGACGCCCAGCTGGCGCTGTGGATCGTGGCTGTCACGATCGACTACATCGGAACCCAGTTCATCGGGGCGGGCGGCTGGCGGCTGTATTCACCCAAGCACTTCAACGAGCGCCACGGATTGATCGTGATCATCGCCATCGGCGAGAGCATCGTCTCCATCGGGGTGGGTGCCACGGAGCTGCCGGTGTCTTGGCCGTTGATCACCGGCGCGGTTCTTGGCATCTTCCTGTGCGCGATGCTCTGGTGGATCTACTTCGATGTCACCACCATTGGCGCAGAGCACATGTTGGCCGAAGCCCAAGGCACAGAGCAGACGGCACTTGCGCGCGACGGGTACAGCTACCTGCACCTACCCATGGTCGCCGGCGTCGTATTGACCGCGCTGGGGTTGAAGAAAGCCCTCACCTACATCGCAGGCGGGCTCAGCGGCGACACCGTTCACTCGTGGCACGACCAGCTGCATGGGATTCCGCAGGTGGCGATCCATCTTGGGCCGGCCGTCTACCTACTCACACTGGTGGCGTTTCGTTATCGCGTGATCCACTCGATGGGTTACACGCGCCAGCTCGCTGCGGTCGCTCTGCTTGCGACGATCCCGCTGGGCTCGCACATGCCGGTGATGTTCGACCTGCTGCTGGTCACCACGATCCTCACCGCGCTCGTGGTCTTCGAATACGTGCGCTTTGCCGAGACTCGCCACCGCATCCGCTACGGCCACGATCTGTTCCCGCCGCACGACCACTGAGCGTGAGTCAGCCGCGCTCGATCAGCTCAATGCGGTAGTCGTCGGGATCGCGCACGAAGCACAGCCGCGATCCACCCTCGCGCACCTGGTACGGCGGCTTCTCCGGTGTGATGCCCTGGGTTGCAAGCTGCGCGAGCGCACCGTCCAGATCATCGACGCCGACCGCGATGTGCCCGTAGCCGGTGCCGTTGTCGTAGGTGCGCCCGTCGTGGTTGAACGTCAACTCCAACACGTTCTCCATGTCGCCAAGTGAGAAGAAGTAGTTGGTGGCTTCCAGCTCGCCGTTTCGCACGATCGGGGTTTCGCGACTGGCGGTGAAGCCGAGCGCCTCGTAAAACGCGCGCGACTTGGCCGGGTCGGTGATGCGATACATGGTGTGAAGGAATGCGCTCATGGCCCGATCGTAGCTGTCGCCCCGGCGATGCGGGCGGGGGGCCGGGTCCTGCCGCCCGCGTGCTGATCGCCGAGGCGCTATGCGTCGCGTTCGTACGTCACGGACACCGGCGGTCCAAGCGCTCCTTTGGCATCGATCCGCCTCGTGGTTTGGGTCAGCCGTTTGAAGTGCAGGCCGACGACCTCTGTCGCAATAGCCCCGTGGGCGCGTTGATGCAACGAGGTGACCGCGACATCCTCCAGTAGGAGTGTCTGGAGCGGTGCCGCGCCGGCCGGTCCGACGACGCTGATGGTGACGGTGGCGACATGCGTGCCGGTCGTCGCGCGCTGCAGAAGTGGTGCGCTGGCGGAGTCGAGCATCTTGGTGATCGTCACATCGCTGACTCGGACTGCGCCAATGTTCGACCCACCGGTGGACGAAGCCGTGTCCACGCAAAACGCGACCCCGCGGATCTCCAGCTGATCTTCGAATCCCTTGGTCTGCGAGTCGCCGTCGATCCCGTCCACGTCGGCAAATGTCGTCGTCGACGGCGCAGCCTCCACGTCCACGCGACAGTCCGCCGCGGCGGCGCTCACGGCGACGACCGGACCGGGCGGCCCTTGGATGCCGGCAGGCCCTTGCGGCCCGGTGATGTTCCACTGCACGTGGGAGCTATTTGCCGGGCACGTGACACCGGCCCGCACCAGGTGGAGTTCCCCATTTGAGTCCTTGGCGCATGCGTTCAACGTGGGGCCAGGCCCCGATTGCCCGCTTGCCGTAAAGGCCAGCGCGCCCATCCCTGCGGCCGCAAGCCCCACCCACGCAATCCCTGTCTTCGTCATCTGATCCCCCAAGTCGCTGCGGACGGTGGACACCGCCGTGTCCGAAGGGAGGTGCTCGACCAAACAGTGATACGTGGCGCTTTCGAGGATCTGTGGCCGTTTACCCGCCGCTTCGTGGCCCGGTGACCGCGGCGCGAACGCTGCCGGCCACCGCGACCGCTGCCAGGGCGAGCAGGACGGGCACGGCGAGGAATGCCGTGTGGGTGCTGAACCGGTCGGCGAGCGCACCAAGAACGAAGGGTCCGATCCCGATCGCAAGACCGGTGCCGACAGACGCCCTCGCGGCGGCGTGGTCGGCAACACCGGGTGCCACCGCCAACGCGCGCATCACACCGATGGGGAAATGGAATGCGATGCCAAGCCCGCAGACGACGAGCCCGCCGAAGGCGAGCACCGGATTGGTGGCCGTCCACAAAATCGCCCAGCCGACACCGGCGAGCGCAATCGCCATGTACATCAGCCGCGCGGAATCGACGCGCTGGGCCAGGCGGCCGGCGATGAACCGCCCGACGGCCATGCCCGCCACCAGGGCGGTCACACCGGTTGCCGCCGCACCTTTGGAGAGTCCCACGCGTTCGCGAAGCAACACCGATGCCCAGATGGACACGCAGAACTCGACGGCGACGCATGCGACGAGCGCCGCCCATGCCCACCAGTACGCCGGCGGGAGCCGACGTCCCGGCTGGTCGTGATGCACGAGGGTGTCGCGATGGTCGGGAATCTTCACGTCGCGCATCGTGAGCCACAGGACCGCGGCCAGGACAAGCACGATCAGCACCCCGGCGCGCCAACCGATGCCGGTGCTTTGAGAGATACCAATGGCAAGTGGCGCAACCAGCCCGATGGCCGCTGCCATCCCATGGGCTTCACTGACCGCCGCCGACGCCCCCGGCCCGGCGTGATGGTCGGCCATCACGGTGGACACCGAGTTCACGATGTAGGAACCAAACCACGTGGTGCAAAACGCACCGAACAGCGTGACCGGGAGCGCCGTGGAGACGGTGATCAACACCACGCCGAAACACGCGCCGGCAATCCCCATCCAGATGGATGCCTGACGGCCGATGCGCTGCACCACACGTGCCCCCATGGTGCCGGTCACCAACGCCCCAGCAGCCATCGCGGTACCGTGCAAACCGGACACCGTCTTACTGACCCCGGTTTCCTCACGAAGGAGCTGAATGGCGGGCCCCATGCTGTACAGCACCCAGCCATAAATCCCGATTTGCAGGTAGACCAGCCAGGTGACCCGATCGCGGATCAACCGATGGCGTGGCTCGGTGGCCGCCACGGTCACGCGCAAACCTCAGAAATGCCACGTCTTAACACGGTCAAATGTCCTTCCATCCTGAGAAACGCGCTATTGTTTCCCCGCTCTCATTATCGGGAGTGAGATTGCGGGGATCGGGTGTTGGCGTCGACCATCGGCGGCTGCGGTCCGGGCTCGCCGAATTGTAAGGGATGGTTGAAATGCCAGAAGGTGTCGTGAAGTGGTTCTCCGCCGAGAAGGGCTACGGTTTCATCACTCCGGATGACGGAGGGAAGGATCTGTTCCTGCACTTCCGTGAGATCCAGGTGGAGGGGTACCGCACGGCCAACGAAGGCCAGCGCGTTCGCTTCGAAGTGTCTGAGGGCCAGAAGGGCCCGCTCGCGACGAGCGTTACGCTCCTCGGTTAACCGCAAGCTCACGCTTGAATTGACCGAAAGGGTCGGCCGGAGCAATCCGGTCGGCCCTTTCGCATTTGTGCGAGCGCGTTAGCATCGCTTCCCGTGACCGACGATCTGACCGCTGAAGAACGCGACCGTGTCGCCCCGTACGTCACCGACGTCGATGGGCCCGTCTTCGCGCTGACCAATCTGCCGGAGGTCGTGAAGGGCGCGCTGTTTGCCCGATACAGCCGAAGCCCCAAGTCGCTGCGACGACTGCTGCTCGACGAGTTCCTGCCGCCCGAGGCCGCTGCGCCCACCGGTGCGGCAGATACCGGCGCCGCGCAGGCCGACGCCCTGTACGACCGCGTGCTTGCCGAATACGGCGACGACAGCGTGGCGCAACTCGGTGGCGCGCATATCGCAGTGGAGGGTGCGTCCAACCTGCTGACCAAGGTGCTCGAGTGGGGCCGCGTCGCCTCCTACCTGGAGCAGTCCACGCGCTACATCCGCTTGGACGACAAGCCCGGCGGCGAGTACCGCTACCACCGCCCTGCCGCGGTCCTTGCCGACCCAGCTCTGTGCGCGGCCTACACCCAGACCATCGACCACGCATTCGACACCTACGCCGAGCTGATCCCCCTGATGGTGGAGCACCTGGACGGCGTAGTGCCGAGCGACCCCGACACGCCACCGGCGGCCCGCGAGCGCGCAGTTCGCGCCCACGCGCTTGACGCCCTTCGCGGTCTGCTGCCCGCGGCGACGCGCGCCAACGTCGGCATCTTCGCCTCAGGGCAGGCGTTCGAAGCCATGCTGATCCGGATGCAGGCGAGCCCGCTGCCCGAGGCACGCGAGTGCGGCGAGGCGATGCTGCGTGAGCTTCGCAAGGTGATCCCGGCGTTCTTCACCCGCACCGATCGCCCGGACCGCGGCGGCCGCTACGCGCGCTACATGCAGGCGAACGCCGACGCTGTGGCCGAGGTGACCGAGCGCATCCTCGGCACCCCGCCGCGCGAGGCCGACGGCCCCGACGTGCGCCTGGTCGACTTCGACCTGGACGGCGAGGCCTACGTGGTGGCGCACGCGCTGTGGCCGAACTCGGGACTGCCCATTGAGGATGTGCGCCGGGCAGCCGAGGACCTGTCGCCCACCGATCACGCCGCCGTACTCGCGGCCTACGTGGGCGATCGTGCCGACCGGCGGGAGCGTCCCGGCCGGGCGTTCGAGGCCACCAGCTACACCTTCGAAGTGGTGTGCGACTACGGCGCCTACCGCGACCTGCAGCGCCACCGCATGCTGACCTTGCAGGCCCAGCCGCTCACCGCCGACCTGGGATACGACATCCCGCCGGAGGTGCAGGACGCCGGCCTTGCCGACCGCTACGGCGCCGCCCAGGCCCGCTGCGCCGAACTGTTTGGGATGTTGCGTGAGCGCTTCCCCGCGGAGGCGAGTTACGCCGTCACGCTGGCGCACCGCATCCGGTTCACCATGCAGATGAATGCGCGCGAGGCGATGCATCTGATCGAGCTTCGCAGCCAGCCCCAGGGCCACACCACCTACCGTCACGTGGCGCAGGAGATGCACCGCCTGATCCGCGAGGAGGCGGGTCATACGGCCATCGCCGAAGCCATGACATTCGTGGATCGTTCGGCCCCCGCAGCCGGTCGACTTGCCGCCGAGACCCGCCAGGAGACCCGCTCGCAGGGCAGGTGATCGGGGTGCGGGAGCGAACGTGAATCGCGTGAGCCACGAAACGACCGAACCGCACCTCGGGGGCATGGCCCTCGCCAACGGACTGCTTGTCCACGGGCCGACACACTGGGCTGCAGCCATCCGTACGAGCGATGGCCACATCACGGTCTCGTCCGGCGAGAAGCCGCATCTGGCGGGCGGCCCGGCCAATCGCATTCCGTTGGTTCGCGGCCTGTTGAAGATGGCCGAGGCGGTGGCGGTGGTTCCGGCTGCGCGCATGCGCACCCCCGGCGCGCGCCTTGCCATGGAGAACATCAACGTGATCGGCGCCATGCTGGGCTCGGCCGCGCTGACGGCGGTCGTGCGCCGCACGTCGCGCTCGGTCCTCGCCCAGGAGATCGTCGGGGCCGCCGCAGGGCTCCTGCCGGCGCTGATCGCCATTCGCGATGGGGAGGCCGCCACGTGGCACGGGGTCGAGCACAAGAGCATCGCGGCCTATGAGCATGGCGGCGCGCGCGAGGTCGTAAACGCGGCTATGCACCCCAAAGAACACATGCGCTGCGGCAGCAATCTGGTGGCGCCGCTCATGATCTCGACGGTGGTCATCAACTCGGCCGTGCGGAAGTTCATCCCGCATGCCTCGACGGCGGTGCGCGCCGCCGGCTCGGCCCTGGCGGTCGGCGCCACGGTGGAACTGTTCGGGTTTGCCACGCGCAACCCTGATCACGCCGTCGCTCGCATGCTGCACGGTGTCGGCCACAAGATTCAGGCGACGGTGGCCACCAAGGAGCCGGGGCCCGACGACATGGCCGTCGGCCGCGCCGCCATGGACGAGATCCTGCGCCTTGAGGGCGTCACCGCCGCGCACTGACGTGTCGGTCAGGGTCACCGTCGCGGTGGCGGCGCCACCACCTGCCGTGTGGGAGCTGCTGACCGACATTCCCCGTTGGCCGGAGTGGAACCCCGCTTGTGAGCAGGGAATCATGGACACTGACGTGCTTGGCGTCGGCACGCGCCTTCGCCTGCGGCTGCGCCATCCGCGTGGCCGGCTGTTTTGGACGTGGCCGACGGTCACCGAGCTCTCGCCTGCCGAGCGGCTCGGGTTGCTGACACGCGCGTTCCTGGTGCGCGCGCCGACCACGATCACCTTGACGCCGAGTGATGATGGTGGCACCGAAGTCACGCTGGAGAGTTCGTCGACGGGCGCGCTGGGGTTCGCATACCGGCTGATGTTCCCGGAAAAGGCGCAGGCGCTGATGTGGAGCGGGGCGCTGACCGGCCTGGCGGCGCATGTGCGCCCGGCCGACCCCGCATCGTGATCTGACCCCGTCCCCGACGGCCCTGGACGCCTGAGGTCGGCCGCAGCGCGTGGTCGTTAAACTTGGGCGCATGAAGACCACGCGCATCAACCATGTCGGCTACGTCGTCCCGGATCTGGACGCGGCGATCGCCACCTACGAGCAGCGGTTTGGCATGGGCGTGGTCGTGCGCGAGGTGCTCACCGACCAGGGTGTGGAGGCTGCGTCCTTGGAGGCCGGCGACCACACGACCGTCGAGCTGATCCAACCGGTTGACCCGGAGGGGTCGGTGGCCCGGTTTCTTGAGAAGCGCGGTCCGGGGCTCCATCACGTGGCATACGAGGTGCCGGACATCGCCGCCGCACTCGCCGAGCTCGCCGCCGGTGGCGCCCGGCTGATCGATACCGTGGCGCGCCGTGGCCTTGGCGGACACATGATCGCCTTCATTCATCCGGAGTCGACCGGTGGAATCTTGACGGAGCTGGTGGAGGGGCACTGAGGCTCGCTGGAGGGTGTTCGCGGTACCATTCCGCTGCGTCTAGTTGGCGCCGTTTGACCGCCCACACTCCCGGAGGACCCTATGGCGACTCGTCG
>Ga0209023_10007008_pt1 | contig 11705 bp, 8 predicted proteins | sample LakOneMetagenome_FD_187468 | JGI IMG/M metagenome (GOLD analysis project Ga0209023, IMG submission 187468) | Freshwater and sediment microbial communities from Lake Erie, Canada (SPAdes) (version 2) | ecosystem: Environmental > Aquatic > Freshwater > Lentic | place: Lake Erie, Canada | collected...
AGACTTCAATTCCAGCGGCAACTTGTCCAGCCGCGCCTCGGCTTCCGCTTGGTTGACCCGCAGCGTCGCCCTGACTGTCGGCACCAGGAATTCCCGGGCCGACAGGGGAATACTCTCGATCACGATCGCCAGATCGGCCGGCGGCCGGCCCCCGGGTGCGGCCGACCCGGCGTCGAGCCCTTGGGCCGCACCGTGGAGGTAGACGGAGCGGACGAGGTCGGGTTGGTCGAGCAGGCCCTGGGCCGGGCCGGAGAAGCGGATCTCGCCCTTCTCCATGAAGTAGGCGTGGTCGGCCATCGAGAGCGCCAGGTTCACGGACTGCTCGACCACGACGATCGTCGTCCCCGCGTCGCGCAACGCCCGCAGCTCGCCCAACAGCATCTCGACCACCGACGGGGCCAGCCCCAGCGACAGCTCGTCGACCAGCAGCAGAGCGGGCCGGCTCAGCAGGGCCATGGCCAACGCCAGCTGCTGCTGCTGGCCGCCCGAGAGGTTGGCCGCCTCCTCGTCGGCCCGGCCGGCCAGGACCGGGAACCGCTGCAACACGTCGAGGGTGCGCTCGGCCACCAGGCCCTGGTCGTGGCGCAGCATCCACGCCGCGACCCGGAGGTTCTCCTGCACGGTGAGCGACGGGAACACGCCCTGGCCGCCCGGCATCTGGGCGATGCCCTGGTGGGCGATCTCCTCCGGGCGGAGCGCTCCGAGGTCGACCCCGCCGAGGTGGATGGTGCCACCGGTGACCGGAGCGACCCCGCCGATGGCCTTCAGCAGCGTCGACTTCCCCGCGCCGTTCGTGCCGAGCAGCGCGGTGATCTGGCCGCGCGCGATGTCGACGTCGACGCCGAACAGCACCTGCACCCCGCCGTAGGCCACGTCGAGCCCCCGCACCGACAACCAGCCCGGTCCGGTCGGCGCCCCGGTCGTCGCCGCTGCCGGTGCCGCCGGGGCCGCGACCGCGGCCCTCGTGGGGGTCGGGGCGCCGGCACCGTTGGAGCTGGGCGCCGGGGTCGGGAGCTCGTCGGTCCGCAGGTCGGCCACCAGGCTGGGGACGACAAGGCCCCGGCGACGGGCCACGATCCGGAGGAACGCGTCGCGCACCCGGTACCCGATGTCGGCCAGCCCGCCGGGGAGCACGAGCAGGACGACGAGCACGCCGACCGCGGTGGGCAGCAGGGCCCACGGTCCCGAGAACGAGTTGCGGGCCCCGTCGAGCACCACGGCGCCGAGCACCGCGCCGACCGCGCTGCCGACGCCGCCGACCACCGCCGAGATGAACACGTTGAGGCCCTGTTCGGGGGCGAAGGTCGTCGCGTCGTAGCCCTGGTTGATGTAGACGAGCAGGCAGCCGGCCAGGGCGGCGAGGAACCCGGAGAGCCCGAACGCCACCAACCGGGCGACCATGGCCCGCACGCCGTAGGCCTGGGCACCTCGGCCGTTGTCGCGCACGGCCCGCAGCACCCGGCCGGCCCGCGACCGGCGGATGCCGGCCACCCCGACCAGCGCGAGGACCAGCACGCCGAGGCTGACCTCGTACATGGCCGTCGACCCGGCGAGGCTCCAGACACCGAACAGCGGGCGGCGGTCGAAGCTGGCCGTCGGGATCCACGTGGCGACCGTCGGGTTGAGCAGCGTGCCGCTGGCCGCCAGGGCGAAGGCCAGCGTGGTGACCGCGAGGAACAGGCCGTGGAGGCGCAGCGACGGGATGCCCACGACGATGGCCGCGGCGGCTCCCGCGGCGCCGGCCACCAGCAGGGTGAGGCTGAGGTCGAACTGCCACTGCACCGTGGCCAGCGCCCCGACCGCGGCGCCGACGGCGGCGAACGCCATCTGGCCGAGCGTGATCTCGCCGGTCCAGCCGGTGAGCACGACGACCGACAGGGCGAGGACGGCGAGGGCGAGCACGCTCGACGCCCGGAACCGGCCGCTCTCGCCCAGCGCGGCCGGCGCGGCGATCGTCAACGCCAGCAGGAGGGCGCCGCCTCCCCACCGTGCGACCGCCACCTCCGGGAGGCGGCGCATGACCGCCGGCACCGCTCGGGGCTCGACGCTCGACTGCCAGCTGGAGACGGAGTCGGTGTCGACCCGGCGGCGGCCGGCCCGCCGGATCAGCAGCCCGACCAGGACCACGACCGCCAGGACGGCGTACACGCTGGCCGGCCGGTTGCTGTGGTTCCACCCGACCCCCTTGTCGAGCACCCCGACCGCGACGGCGGCCGCCAACGCGGTCGGCAGGTCGGCGAAGCCCCCCAACGCCATGGCGGCGAGGGCGGCGACCAGCGTGGTGAGCCCCACGGTGGCGGTGAGCGGGAAGCCGAGCACGGCACCCTGCAGGAAGACCCCGAGGAACGACAGGATGCTGGCCGCGACCCAGACGATCGTCTCCAGGCGGACCACCGGGATGCCGAGCATCCCGGCGCGATCGGCCCGGTCGGCCGCCGCCCGGATGGCGATGCCGACGTCGCTGCGGCGCAACAGGACCGTGACGACCAGCAGGCAGGCGATCGCGGCGAGCGCCGCCACCAGGTCGTCGGCACGGAACACCTGGCCGGTGACGGTCAGGTGGAGGTGGAACGGCACGCCGTAGTCGGACCCGTGGGCGTTGATCAGCAGGTTGGCGCCCCAGAGGCGGGGCACGAGCAGGGCCAGGACGCCGAACAGCTGGGCGAGACCGACGGTCGCGACGGTGAGGATGAGGCGCGGGGCCCGCTGCAGCCGCTGGACCACCAGCAGGTCGACCGACACGCCCGAGACGACCGCGGTGACCAGGCCGACCAGCAGGCCACCGACGTAGCCGAAGTGGCCGGCCGCCGCGAGGCCCACCGTGACGAAGATCAGGGTGGCCGCGCCGGCGGCCAGGGCGACGAGGCGCGAACCGAGCCGCAGCACGACCACCGCGCCGATCACGGTGCCCGCAGCCATCGCCCCGAGGAGCAGGCTCCACCGCACCGCCATGCCGCTGAACAGGATCACGCCGACGCCGAGCGCCGCCGGAAAGGCGCCCATCGAGGCCTGACCGAGGTTGATGACCCGGTTGGCCCTGTAGACCAGCATCAGGCCGAGGACGACCAGCGCGTTCAGCAGGCCGAGCTCGATCCCCTGCATCCACGCCCCGAGGGGCATCGGGAAGAGCGCGAGCTGGACGACCAGCACCGCGGCGACCAATGCCCCGGACACCACCGGGGCGGGGACGACCGGTGCGGGCAGCGACGGCCGGCGGCCCGGTGCGCGGTCTGAGCCCTGCGACACATGTCCTCCTGGGGGGTGGGCGGCGGTCGGGCCGGGACGTTACCCGCGGTTACCTGCAGGATGTGCCGGTGGTCACTACCCCGCGTTCCGGCTCCTGAACCCCTGCTGAACCGGCCCCGCGGGCGCTGCCCGGACGGGTCAGAGCCGGCGGGTCTTCTGGGCCTGGCGGGCGGCCCGCGGGTCGCCGGACTGCTCGATGATGCGCCACTCGGCCATGGCCCGCAGGACCAGGACGGCCACCACCGCGACCCCGCCGGCCGCGCAGACGGCACCGACCAGGGCGCCGATGCCCGCCCCCGTTCCGCCGCAGCGGTTCGTGCACTGCAGGTTGGTGACCGAGTAGCCGATCAACCCGCCGCACAGCCCGGCGACGACGATCGCCGCGAACGCCAGGAGGCGGGCGGTGGTCGAGGGCAGCGCCGACTCGACGCCACCAGCGGGCGCCGAGCCCGGCTCGACGCCGGGCTCCGTCGGATCGCCTGGCGGGGGAGGGTCGACGGCCATGGGCCGCGATGCTACGGGCCGCGGGGCCCGACCCCCGAACCGACCCCGACCGGGTTCCCGATCAGGTTTCCGACCGTGTTTCCGACCGTGTGCCCGACAGGTTTCCGACCGTGTTCCCGACAGGTTTCCGTCCATGTTTCGGTGGGAAGGAGTGCTCGTTCTAGAGTCTGCCGCCGTGCGCACGCTCGTGGTGATCCCGACGTACCAGGAGGCGGAGAACATCGTCGACGTGCTCACCAAGGTGCGGGCCTCGGTGCCCGACGCGCACATCCTCGTGGTCGACGACGGCAGCCCCGACGGCACGGCCGACCTCGCCGAGGGCATCGGCGCCGAACTGGGCTCGATCGAGGTGCTGCGCCGGCACGAGAAGAACGGCCTCGGGCCCGCGTACAAGGCCGGGTTCGCCCACGGCCTGGAACGGGACTTCGAGGTCCTGGTCGAGATGGACGCCGACCTGTCCCACGATCCGCTCTCCCTGCCTGACCTGCTGGCCGCGGTCGAGGGCGGCGCCGACCTGGCAATCGGCAGTCGGTACGTCGCCGGCGGTTCGGTCCCCGGCTGGCCCCGCCACCGCCTGCTCATCAGCGAGGTCGGCAACTGGTACACGGCCATGGCGCTCGGCATCCGGCTCAAGGACACGACCGCGGGCTTCCGGGCCTACCGCTCCTCGATGATCCGCCGGATCGACCTCGAGGGCATCAACAGCTACGGGTACGGCTTCCAGATCGAGATGGCGTACGCGATCCTCCGGCTCGGGGGCCGGGTGGTCGAGGTGCCGATCACCTTCCGCGACCGCACCCGCGGGACGTCGAAGATGTCGCTGACGATCGTCGGGGAGGCCCTGCGGCTCGTCACCTGGTGGGGCATCCGGGACCGGATCCTGCACCGTGGCCGGTCCATCGCGCCGACCTCGCCGACCTGAGCAGCCCGTAGCATCGACGGACCGGGGGTCGCCGACCCCTCCGGCCCGCCACCGACACGAGGGGGTCCACCGTGACCGCGACCGAGATCGACACCACCTACGGCCCGGTGCGGGGGAACACGACCGCCGGCATCTCCGCGTTCCGGGGCATCCCGTTCGCCGCCTCGACGGCCGGCGCCAACCGGTTCGCGCCGCCCCGGCCCCCGGCACCCTGGACCGACGTCCGCGACGCCACAATCGCCGGCCCGACCGCGCCGCAGAACCCCTCGATGCTCGAGCAGATGCTCGGCGCCGAGGACGCGGTCGTCGGCGAGGACTGCCTCAGCCTCAACGTCTTCGCCCCCGAGGGTGCGACCGACCTGCCGGTCATGGTCTGGATCCACGGCGGCGGGTTCCTCACCGGCACCGGCTCCATCCCCTGGTACGACGGCACGAACCTGGCCCGCCGGGGCGCCGTGGTGGTCACCATCAACTACCGCCTCGGCGTGCTCGGCTTCCTGCACCTCGGCGACATCGATCCCGCGTTCGAGGGCTCCGGCAACCTGGGCATCCTCGACCAGGTCGCGGCGCTCGAGTGGGTGCGCGACAACGTGGCCGCGTTCGGTGGCGACCCGTCACGGGTCACGATCTTCGGCGAGTCGGCCGGCGCGATGAGCGTGGGGACGCTGCTCGCCGTGCCCGCGGCCGACGGGCTGTTCCACCGGGCCATCCTGCAGAGCGGCGCGGCCGAGCACGTGCTCAGCCGTGACGCGGCCACCGGGTACGCCCGCAAGTTCCTGGCCGAGCTCGGGGTCGACCCGACCGACCTGTCGGTCCTGCGCGACCTCCCCCTGGCCCAGATCCTCGAGGCCCAGGGCCGGTTCACCGCCACCGTGCCGTTCGCCGAGGGGCTCCCGTTCGAGCCGGTGGTCGACGGGGGCGTGCTGCCGGGCGAGCCCGGCGCGCGCGTTGCTGCGGGCTGCGCCCCAACGGTCGACCTGCTCGTGGGCACCAACACCGACGAGATGACGCTGTTCCTGCTGATGGAGCCCGAGCTCGGCGCGTTCGACGAGGCCGCGCTGACGCTCCGGTCCGACGAGCTGTTCGTCCCGCTCGGCCGGGCCGCCGGCGAAGGGGTGGCGGTGTACCGCGGCGCCCGTCCCGACGCCACGATCCACGATGTCGTCGTGGCCGTGCTCACCGACCACACGTTCCGCATCCCCGCGATCCACCTGGCCGAGTCGCAGGCCGACCACCCCGGCCGGGTGTGGATGTACGAGTTCGGCTTCAAGAGCCCGGCGTTCGGCGGCGTCCTCGGTGCGAGCCACGCGCTGGAGATCCCGTTCGTCTGGGACAACCTCGACGCGCAGGGCGCGGCCATGTTCGCGGGGCCGCCGACCGATGCCACGCGGTCGCTGGCGACCCGGTTGGCCGACGCGTGGGTCGCCTTCGCGGCCGACGGCGTCCCGGCGGCCGACGGGCTGCCCGAGTGGCCCGCGTACGACACCGACCGCCGGGCCACCCTCCAGGTCGACGCCGAGCGGGCCGAGGTGGTCGACGATCCCCGTGGCGCCGAGCGCCGGCTCTGGGGCTGACGACGGGCAGACTGGCCCGATGCACGAGTGGCTCGTCGGGGGAGGGGTGATCGAGGGCCCGGGTGGGGTGCTGCTCGTGCAGAACCGTCGGCGCGGCGGACGGGTCGACTGGTCGCCGCCGGGCGGGGTGATCGACGCCGGGGAGACCCTCATCGAGGGCCTCACCCGTGAGGTGCTCGAGGAGACCGGGTTCGCGGTCACCGAGTGGGACGGCCCGGTCTACGAGATCCTGGCGGAGGCACCCGACCTGGGCTGGCGCCTCCGGGTCGAGGCCTACCGGGCGGTGACGTTCACCGGGGAGCTGGTGGTCGACGACCCCGATGGCATCGTGGTCGACGCCTGCTTCACGCCGGCTCACGGCTGCGACGACCTGCTGGCCCAGGCTCCCCAGTGGGTGCGCGAGCCGCTGGTCGAGTGGCTGGCCGATCGGTGGGAGACCAGCCGCGCCTACCGCTACCGGGTCGAGGGCACCGATCTCGCCACCCTCGCCGTCACCCGGATCTGATCCGTGATCCGCGACGTCGCCATCTCCGACGACATGATCCGGCTCGGGCAGCTGCTCCAGCTCGCGGCCATCGCCGATTCCGGCTCCGACGCCAAGCTGCTGCTGGCGGGCGGCGAGGTGGAGGTCAACGGCGAGCGCGAGACCCGCCGCGGCCGCCAGCTCCACCGGGGCGACGTCGTGTCGGCCCTCGGCGAGCAGCTCCGCGTCACCTGAGCCGATGACCGGTCCCGCAGCGATCGAGCCGACGATCGTGCACGTGGACATGGATGCGTTCTTCGTGTCGTGCGAGCTGCTGCGGCGGCCGGAGCTGCGGGGGCGACCCGTCGTGGTGGGCGGGACGGGGGACCGTGGGGTGGTGGCCGCCGCCTCCTACGAGGCCCGGGCCCACGGGGTGTTCTCGGCGATGCCGTCGACCCGGGCCCGGCGGCTGTGTCCCGACGCGGTGTTCCTGCCCGGCGACCACGGGTACTACGGCGAGGTCAGCGGCCGGATCATGGCCATCTTCGAGACGTTCACCCCGCTGGTCGAGCCGCTCTCGCTCGACGAGGCGTTCCTCGACGTCGGCGGCGCCCGGCGGCTGCACGGGTCGGCCGAACGGATCGGCCACGCCATCCGGGCCCGGGTGCTGGCCGAGGAGGGCCTGACCTGCTCGGTCGGGGTGGCCGCCAACAAGTTCCTGGCCAAACTGGCCACCGAGGCGTCCAAGCCGAAGGCCTCACACCAGGGGACGCAGCCGGGCACCGGCGTGACCGTCGTGTGGCCGGGCGAGGAACTGGCCTTCCTTCACCCGCTGCCGGTGGAGGCGTTGTGGGGCGTCGGCCCGGCCACCCGCACGCGGCTCGACCGGCTCGCCGTGCGCACGGTCGGCGATCTCGCCGCGCTGCCCGAGGCGGCACTGGTGGGAGCGGTGGGTGCCGCCTCCGGCCGCCAGCTGCACCGCCTGGCCCACGGGATCGACGATCGCTCGGTCGAGCCGGACCGCAAGCCCAAGTCGATCGGCCACGAGGAGACCTTCGCCCGCGACCTGCGCAGCCGCGAGGCGCTGGGCCGCGAGCTGGTCCGGATGGGCGATGCGGCGGCCACCCGGCTGCGCGGCCAGGGCTACGCCGGGCGGACGGTCACGCTCAAGCTGCGCTACGCCGACTTCCGCACCATCACCCGTTCCCGCACGCTCCCCGAGCCCGTCTCGTCGGGCCCGGCGGTGGTGGCGACCGCCCGGGAGCTGCTCGACGCGATCGACCTCGGACCCGGCGTGCGACTGCTCGGGGTCAGCATCAGCCAGCTGGTGGAGGGCGCGACGCGGCAGCGGTCGTTCGAGGGCGGGCGGGACGCGAGCTGGGACGACGCCACCGCGGCCATCGACCTCGTGCGGGCCCGATTCGGCGACGCCGCGGTGGGCCCGGCGGCCATCGTGGGGCCCGGCGGGCTGCGCCCGAAGCGCCGTGGCGACCAGCAGTGGGGCCCCCAGGATCCAGAAGCTGAACCGGATCGCTAGATTCCGCGAACGCGTTGTCGATGGAGTAGGCCTGTGCGAGACTCTGCGCAAGAGGCAACGGGCGTCGCCCGGGTTCGAAAGGGATAGCCGCAGTGCCGCTTTCCGAGGATGAGCAGCGCATCCTGCAACAGATCGAGCAGCAGTTCTACGAGAGCGACCCTGCCTTCGCGGGCGAGATCGGCACCCACTCCCTCTACGTCCACCACCTGCGCCGCATGAAGTGGTCCGGCCTCACGTTCGTGGTCGGGGTGGCCATCATGGCCCTGTCGCTGTGGCGGGAGAGCTCGTTCCTGGCGGCGTTCGCGGGCTTCGTCGTGATGCTGGCCTCGGCCCTCTGGTTCGAGCGCAACCTGCGCAAGCTCGGGCGGGCGGGCATGGCCCAGTTCGCCGAATCGATGAAGGCCAACAACATGAAGGACTTCCTCGGGTCCTCGGGCCAGCGCCTCCGCGACCGCTTCCGCCGCTCCGAGGACTAGGTCCCGCGTCGGCGGGGGTCGACGATGCGCCTCGCCTTCTGGCGGGGTCCGAGCTGGTCGCGCACGTGGGCGGTCACATCGTCGCGCAGGTGGTCGGCCTCCGACACCGAGGCATCGTCCACGGCGCCGGCCGACCACTGGACCGCGCTGGCCAGCTCCGCCAGCCGCTCGAGCGGCTCACCGGCCGGGCCGACGAGGACGCGGCTGCGCTGCGCGAACTCCCGCTCGGTCTCGGCCGGCGACAGGCGCGGTCCGAGGTCGGCGACGGCCTCGGCCCCCTCGACCCAGGCCACCTGGACCCGTTGGCGGGCGGTGCGGGCCCGCCGTCGGCGTTGGCCGCGGCGCAGGGCCCGCCGGGCGGCCAGGCCGCCGATCCAGGCGGCGACCAGGAGGACCAGCGCGAGGACGACCTCGAGCGCCCGGACCGGGAGCGACGGCCGGCCACCCTGCCCGCCGCTCGCGTTGCGGCCGCCGCTCGATGATGGCCGCTCGGTGACCGGGGCACGGTGGGGTGCGGAGGTCGCGACGCCGGCCGGGGCGGTGGTCGAGGCGGTGACGGGGGTGGGCGTGGAGGCCGCCTGCTGCTCCGGCACGCCGGTGTAGCTCTGGGCGCCGGGGATGCCCCGCCCGGGCGTGGGCTCGAAGGCCACCCAACCGGCGCCGGCGATCCAGACCTCGGGCCAGGCATGCGCGTGCTTGCCCCGCACGATGTAGGTGTCGGGCGAGCTCGGGTCGGTGTCGCCGGGCGTGAACCCGACCGCGACCCGCGCCGGGATGCCGACCGATCGGGCCATCGCGGCGAAGGTCCCTGCGAACTGCTCGCAGTAGCCGCGCCGCGACGTCAGGAACTCCTCGATGGCCTGGTCGCTGTGGCCGGGCGGGGTGTCGCCGAGGTCGTAGGTGAAGTTGTCGCGGAAGTAGTCCTGCAGCAGGCGGGCCCGTTGGTAGGTGTTGGTGCCGCCCCGGGTGATCTGGCGGGCGAGGTCGCGGACGTTGCCGGGGAACGAGGCCGGCATCTGCAGGTAGCGGTCGCGGATGCCCGACGGCACTGGGCCGGAGGGCCGGTCGAGCTGGGGTTGCGAGAGGGTCGGCACCTCTGAGGTCACCTGGTACGTGCTCTCGTCCGACGTCGCTGCGCCCGAGTCGACGATCAGCGTCGAGGACTCGGCGTCCCACCGCACCTTCGTCCCGGGCGCCGTGATGCGGGTCGGCGAGAAGGCCGCGGGCAACCAGATGGCCGACAGGCCGATGATCTGGAAGTCCTGCACGACCGTCCGGGCGTTCGGTGCGGTATCGCCGCCCGGGAGGGATCCGGAGGCCCGGGCGAAGCTGCCTCCCGACGACCAGACGGTCCCGTCGAACGACCCCAACGAGGTCAGGCGCCAGTAGGCCCGTCGGGTGCTGGTGACGGTGAACACCTCGACGTCGGACTGGTCGACGAGGCGCTTGCGGATGTCGACGAGCGGGCTCACCGTCACGCGCGTCGACGGGTGCTCGCGGTCACCGCGCCAGTCGGCCAGCGGCGCGGAGCGGGCGCCGGGGACGAGCGGCCCGAACGCCAGCCCGCCCAGCACCGCCAGCCCCGCCAGTGTGGCGCCGGTGGTGACGAGCGAGCGGCTGCCGGCGTCGGCGGCACCGCCGACGTGGGTGCGGTGGGTGGTCCGCCGCTGGGTCGTGTGGAACAGCACGAAGGCCAGGACGGCGGCGGCGAAGGCGACGGTCGCATCGACGCGATGGCGGGGCGCGCCGAGCATCGACGCGAACAGGAACAACGAGGCCGCCGGGAGCGTCGCCTCGATCGCGGTGCCGAGCCGGAACGCCGCCCAGTCGGCGAACCAGGCGACCCACCAGATCGCGATGGCGGCGGCGGCCACGAACCCGGGGCTGACCGGGGCCGGCGCGACGACCTGGCTGAACTGGTGCCAGGCGTCGGTCAGGTCGGTGGTGGCGGCGGTCAGCGAGGCGTGGGTCGGAAGGCCGAGGAACGTCGTGTGGATGTGCTGGATCCAGGTGAGGGCCACGAACCCGCCGGCCACGGCGATCAGCGCAGAGGGGAGTGCGCTGATCTCGCGCCGGCGCACCAGCGCGGCCAGCAGGTGCCCCGAGAGCGCGATCGCCAGCAGGGGGACGAGGAACGAGCCGTCGGCGAACAGGCGGCTCATGCCGAACACGGTGCTGGCGGTCACCGCGGCGAGCGCGACCTCCGAGGCCACTGCCAGCCGGATGCGGGTCCGGGTGCCGGCCTGGTCGGCCCACGTCTTCACCGGCGGCCCGGTGCGGTCACGTCGCCACCGGTGTGGCGACCGGGCCCCGGGCCCGCATCGCCGCGTTCCAGGCCTCGGCCAGCGAGGTGTCGGCGGTGACCCTGACCAGCCGGACCTTGCCCCGCCGGACGACCTCGCTGGCGATGGTCGCATCGGCCCCGGGTCCGGAGCCCGCCATCTGGACGATGGTGAGTCCACCGGTACGGGCCCGGGACGAGACGATCGTGTCGAGGTCGGGCTGGGACGCCTCGGAGATGATGGCCACCAGGCTGCCCGAACCCTGGCGGGCCGCGGCGACCCCCTTGGCCAACGCCCCGGTGGAGTCGAGCTCGACCACCGCGAGGTGCTCCATGAGCGAGTCGATCTGGGCGTGGCCGGCCACGAACCCCGAGTCGAAGCCGTCGGTGGTGCACAGCCGGACCAGATCGCCGCGGCGACGCGACGCGGTCAGGATGCTGGCCGCGGCCGTCACCATCTCCTCGAACGTGACGGCGGAGGCGGTGGCCCGCCGGGTGTCGAGCAGCACGGCCACCCGGCCCTGCCACGGCTGCTCGACCTGGCGGACCTGGAGGTCGCCGGTGCGGGCGGTCGAGGGCCAGTGGACCTGCCGGAGGTCGTCGCCGATCACGTAGGGCCGCAACGCGTAGAACTCGTCGCCGCCGCGGCCGAGGTGGTTCGGTTGGTCGGAGCCGGCCAACGGGTCGTGACCCTGGGAGTAG
>Ga0209023_10007009_pt1 | contig 11705 bp, 8 predicted proteins | sample LakOneMetagenome_FD_187468 | JGI IMG/M metagenome (GOLD analysis project Ga0209023, IMG submission 187468) | Freshwater and sediment microbial communities from Lake Erie, Canada (SPAdes) (version 2) | ecosystem: Environmental > Aquatic > Freshwater > Lentic | place: Lake Erie, Canada | collected...
GATGCAGTGGATCGGCTTGCCGGTGGGGGCGAACCATTCGAGCATCTGGACATCGAGTTCGGTGAACGGGCGGCGCGAATCCATGATCAGCACCAGGGCGGCGAGCTGCTCGCGGCGCTGGACATAGTCGCCCAGCAGCTTTTGCCAGTGCAGCTTGGCCGAGCCCGACACTTCCGCATAGCCATAGCCGGGCAGGTCGACCAGCAGCGCTTCGATTTCGTCGACGATGGTGGGATCCTTGCGGTGCTGGCCCACGTGGGCGCCGCCAATCGAAAAGTAATTGATGTGCTGGGTGCGGCCCGGGGTCTTGGACGCGAACGCCAGCCCCTTCTGGTTGGTGAGGATATTGATGGCGGTCGACTTGCCCGCATTCGAGCGGCCCGCGAAGGCAATTTCCGGCGCCTGCGTGTCGGGCAGATCGCGCAGTTGGTTAACGGTGGTAAAGAATCGGGCTTGCCAGAGTTTGGACATGGAATGGGCAGAAATTGCTAGAATTTGGAACAACAGGGGGCGATAACCCAAGAAAGCTATTGTACAATAAGGGGTTACGAATTGTTGCGGCGCAAGGTCCATCGCGCACAAGCAAGGTCGTTGGCAGGATGTGGCGGGATGCAATTCCCCCGGGAATTCCCTAATAAAACCAATTTTTGACTTGTCTCAGGGTGTTTGAATGAATCGTGCGTTTTCTTCCTTGTTGAAATCCGTGCTGGTAGCCACGCTGGCAGTCTCCGGTCTGGCCATGGCATCCGACCATGGCGCCGCCGCGCCAGCCAAGGCCGATGCAGCCAAAGGTGCGACCCTGTATGACGGCGGCGACGCTGCGCGCGGCATTCCCGCCTGCGCCTCGTGCCACGGCGCTGCCGGCAATTCGACCATTGCCGCCAATCCCAAACTGGCCGGCCAGCCGGAAGCCTACATCTACAAGCAATTGATGGACTTCACCACGCCAAACCGCGTCAACCCCGTCATGAGCACCTACGCCAAGGCGCTGTCGGAAGACGAAAAGAAAAACATCGCCGCCTACCTGTCGGCCCAGACCCCGAAAGCGGGCGCGGCCAAGAACAAGGATATCGTCGAGCTGGGCAAAAAGATTTACCGCGGCGGCATTGCCGCCACCGGCGTGGCGGCCTGCGCCAGCTGCCATGGCGCCAATGGCCACGGCATTCCCGCCCAGTTCCCGCGTCTGGCCGGCCAGCACCAGGATTACACGGTCGCCCAGCTGCAATCGTTCAAGGCCTCGACCGCCGCCGCCCCGGCCGCCGGCGCGCGCAAGAACAGCGTGCAGATGCAAACCCTGGCCAAGCGCATGACCGAAGACGAAATGCGCGCGGTGGCGGACTACATCGCCGGCCTCAAGTAATCATCAAGCAATGTGCGGCGGCGCCTCGCGGGGCCGCCCCGACAGCAACGAAGGGCAGCGGCGCAAGCGGGCTGCCCTTTTTGTTGGTATCCTCGCGGCTCGCGCCGCGCACTGGAATGAACCCGTATGAGCACCACCGGAATTGAACTGAAGACACGCCACCGCGCGCTGGGCGACGCCGTCGAACTGGTGTCGTCGATGCGCTTTGCCATCACCATGCTGGTCATGATCATGATCGCCGCCATCATCGGCACGGTCTTGAGCCAGAACCAGCCGATTCCCAACTATATCAACCAGTTCGGCCCGTTCTGGGCCGAGATCTTCGGCAAGCTCGGCCTGTACGCCGTGTATTCGGCCTGGTGGTTCATCCTGATCCTGACGCTGCTGCTGGCCTCGACCAGCCTGTGCATCGTGCGCAACGCGCCCAAGATGCTGCGCGACATGCGCAGCTGGCGCGAGAACGTGCGCGAAGAATCGCTGCGCAATTTCCACCACAAGACCGAGTGGTCGGCGCCGCTCACGCGCGAGGCGCTGGCCGCCCAGTGCGCCGCGCGCCTGGTCCATGCGGGCTACGCCGCCAAGGTGGTCGACAAGGGGCATGGCTTGCTGGTGGCGGCCAAGAAGGGCGCCGCCAACAAGTTCGGCTATATCTTCGCCCACAGCGCCATCATCGTCATCCTGGTGGGCGGCATGCTCGATTCGGACTTGCCGATCCAGTTCCAGGAAAAGGTGCTGGGCAAGCGCGCCTACCAGGGCGGCGGCACGCTGATCTCGCAGATTCCCGCCGAGCACAAGCTGGGCCTGGGCAATCCCAGCTACCGCGGCAATACCTTCATTCCCGAAGGCCAATCGAGCGATATTGCCCTGATCCCGCGCGCCGACGGCAACCTGCTGCAACCGCTGCCGTTTACCATCGAGCTGAAAAAATTCATCATCGATTTTTACTCGACCGGTATGCCCAAGCTGTTCGCCAGCGAGGTGGTGATCCGCGATCACGAGACGGGCAAGACCTTTCCCGCCACCATCAAGGTCAATGAACCGCTGATCTACCGCGGCGTGGCGGTGTACCAGTCGAGCTTTGAAGATGGCGGCACCCGCCTCAAGCTGTCCGGCTTTCCCATGAGCGGCACGGGCCAGGCGCGCTTTGCCATCGAGGGCGAAGTGGGCAGTGCCACCAAGCTGGCCAACGGCAGCGACGGCTATACGGTCGAATGGTCGGGTTTCCGGCCGTTTAACGTGGAAAACGTGGGCAGCAGCGGCGAGACGCGCGGCGTGGCCAAGGGCGACAGCCTGAACGAGGCGCTGGCGCGCACCCTCGACCAGCATTCCGGTTCGGCGGCCAAGCATGCCAACAACAAGGACCTCAAGAACGTCGGCCCCAGCGTGCAGTACAAGCTGCGCGACAAGACCGGCCAGGCGCGCGAATACCAGAACTACATGCAGCCAGTGACCATCGATGGCGCCCAGGTGTTCCTGGCGGGCGTGCGCGCCAATCCGGACGACGCCTTCAGCTACCTGCGCATTCCGGCTGACGACGCCTACACCGTCAAGGAATGGATGCGCCTGCGCGCCGCCCTGGCCGACCCGGTCCTGCGCGCGCGCGCCGCCGCCGACTATGCGCGCATCGCGCTGGCCGGCAAGCAGGGCACGGCCAGCAACCTGTCCGAAGACCAGTTGCGCGACCTGGCCGTGCTGAGCCTGGAAGCCTTTGCCGGCAAGGGCGGCACCGGCGGCTACCTGGGCCTGGCGCGCCTGATCGAGCAAATTCCCGCCGCGCGCCAGGAAAACCAGGCCATGATCTTCATGAAAATCCTCAACGGCAGCCTGTGGGCGCTGTGGGATGGCGCGCGCGCCGCCGAGGGCCTGGCCGCGGTCGAACGCGACGAGGCGCATGGCAACTACCTGCAACTGGCCGCCACCGCCCTGTCCGACAGCGTCTTTTACGGCGCCCCGGTCTACCTGCAGCTCGACGAATTTGTCGAAGTCAAGGCATCGGTGCTGCAAGTGACGCGCTCGCCCGGCAAGCCGATCGTCTACCTGGGCTGCCTGCTGCTGGTGCTGGGCGTGTTTGCCATGTTTTACATCCGCGAGCGCCGTCTGTGGGTCTGGATCCGCGCCGCCGACGGTGGCGCGCACGCCCTGATGGCCATGAGCACCCAGCGCAAGACGCTCGATTTCGAGCAAGAATTCAACGACCTGACAGCGAAGCTGCCCCAATTGGCGTAAGCTGGCGGAGCAGTTTCTGGAGACCGAGATGGAATTATCACAAACACAAGCGCAAACCTATCAGCAGACGCCCGGCTACTTCCGCCGCCTGGCGCTGGCGGACTGGCTGTACGGCGCCGGCCTGCTGTGCGCGGCCCTGTTCGCCCTGACCCGCTTCGGCGCCTTCATGGATGGCTACGAGAAAGCCATCCTGGTGCTGGCCGCGCCCGTGTTCGCCGCCCTGGGCTGGCACTGGAAACCGGTGCGCGTGCTGCTGCCGGCGGTGGCGCTGCTGGCCTTTGCCGCGATCGCCCTGTACGGCGGCGACCTGGCCATGGCCGACAAGAAATTCTTCCTCAAATACATGCTGTCGAGCCAATCGGCCATTTTGTGGATGAGCACCCTGTTCATGTTTTCCACCGTGTTTTACTGGGTCGGCCTGGCCGGGCGCAATGCCTTCGGTTCCTCGGTCGGGTCGGTGCTGTGCTGGGCGGCGGTGCTGCTGGGCTGGACCGGCATGATGGTGCGCTGGTACGAGTCCTACCTGATCGGCAGCGACGTGGGCCACATTCCCGTGTCCAACCTGTATGAAGTGTTCATCCTGTTCTCGATGATCACCGCCATGTTCTACCTGTACTACGAACAGCATTACGCCACGCGCCAGCTGGGCGCCTTCGTGCTGCCCGTGATTGCCGCCGCGGTCGGCTTCCTGCTGTGGTACACCGTCACGCGTAGCGCGGCCGACATCCAGCCGCTGGTGCCGGCCCTGCAAAGCTGGTGGATGAAGATCCACGTGCCCGCCAATTTCATCGGCTACGGCACGTTTGCGCTGGCTGCCGGGGTGGCCTCGGCCTACCTGCTCAAGTCGCACGGCGTGCTGGCCGACCGCCTGCCGCCCCTGGAAGTGCTGGACGACGTGATGTACAAGGCCATCTCGGTCGGCTTCGCCTTCTTTACGGTCGCCACCATCCTGGGCGCCTTGTGGGCCGCCGAAGCCTGGGGCGGCTACTGGTCGTGGGATCCGAAGGAAACCTGGGCCCTGATCGTCTGGCTCAATTACGCCGCCTGGCTGCACATGCGCCTGATGTCGGGCTTGCGCGGGCGCGTGGCGGCCTGGTGGGCCCTGGTGGGCTTGCTGGTGACCACCTTCGCCTTCCTGGGCGTGAACATGTTCCTGTCGGGCCTGCATTCCTACGGCAAACTGTAAGTACGCGCCGCAATTCGGGGCGCGTCCGGCCAAATTCAGGCAGATGGTGTAAGGTTGGCGTTTGTTGCACGACCAATCCCCATCGCCACCTGAAACGCCGGAGCATGCCATGCTGATCAAACGCAGTCCCCAGTCCCTCGTGTTGCCCTCGTCCGAGATCACGCCCCAGGCCGTCTACGAAGAGCGGCGCCGCTTCATCGCCAAGATGGCGGCGGGCGCCGTCGCCGGCGGCGCGCTGTGGGAAATGGCCAACCGCGAGGCGTTCGCCCAGTCGCCCGCCCAGAAGCTGGCCGCCGCGCCGAATCCTGCCTACGCCCCGCTGGAAAAGCAGACCCCGTTCAAGGATGCCAGCAGCTACAACAATTACTACGAATTCGGCCTCGACAAGGATGAGCCGGCCAAGACGGCGCACACGCTGCGCACGCGGCCCTGGACCGTGGCCATCGAAGGCGAGGTCAAGAAACCCATGACGCTCGACATCGACAGCCTGCTCAAGCTGGCTCCGCTCGAAGAGCGCGTGTACCGGCTGCGCTGCGTGGAAGGCTGGTCGATGGTCATTCCCTGGGTCGGCTATTCGCTGTCGGCCCTGATCAAGAAGGTCGAACCGACCGGCAACGCCAAGTTCGTCGAATTCACCACCCTGGCCGACAGCAAGCAAATGCCGGGCGTCGGCAACCGCGTGCTCAACTGGCCGTACGTGGAAGGCTTGCGCATCGACGAAGCCATGCACCCGCTGACCCTGCTGGGCCTGGGCATGTACGGTCAGACCCTGCCCAACCAGAACGGCGCGCCCGTGCGCGTGGTGGTGCCCTGGAAGTATGGCTTCAAGTCGGCCAAGTCGATCGTCAAGATCCGCTTCCTCAAGGAGCAGCCGCGCACCGCCTGGAATGTGTCGGCGCCCGGCGAATACGGCTTTTATTCGAACGTCAATCCCGAAGTCGACCACCCGCGCTGGTCGCAGGCGAGCGAGCGCCGCATCGGCGAAGACGGCTTCTTCCAGAAAAAGCGCAAGACGCTCATGTTCAACGGTTATCCGGAAGTCGCATCGCTGTATGCGGGCATGGACCTGAAGAAGAATTTCTGAGATGGCGTTCGCCCCCACCGCGCGCCAGTTCAGCGCGCTCAAGGTCGTGCTGTTCGTGCTGGCGCTGGTGCCGTTTGCGCGCCTGGTGTGGATGACGGCGACCGGCCAGTTCGTCGAACCGCTCGAAGCGATCACGCGCGGCACCGGCGACTGGGTGCTGTACTTCCTGTGCATCACGCTGGCCGTCACGCCGCTGCGCCGCCTGACGGGCTGGAACTGGCTGGTCAAGCTGCGCCGCATGACGGGGCTGTACGCGTTTTTCTACGCCTTCATGCATTTCCTGGCGTTCTTGTGGTTCGACCATTTCTTCGACCTGCAGGCGATGTGGAAGGATGTGCTCAAGCGGCCCTTCATCACGGTCGGCTTCATCGCCTTCGTGCTGCTGGTGCCGCTGGCCGTGACGAGCACCAATGGCATGATCCGGCGCCTCGGCGGCAAGCGCTGGCAATGGCTGCACCGGCTGATCTACCTGATCGCGCCGCTGGGCATCCTGCATTTCTGGTGGATGAAGGCGGGCAAGCACAATTTTACCCAGCCCATCATCTTCGGGGTGATCGTGGCGCTGCTGCTGGCCTCGCGCCTGTACTGGGCGCGCAGCAAGCGCGCGGCCGCCGCCTGAGGGACGGCCTGCTTCAGCGGGCCGGCAGCAGCGACTCGAGCGCGAACAGTTCGGCCGCGTTTTCCCGTTCGCGCACCAGGTGCAGCATGTCGCCATCGACCATGACTTCGGCGGCGCGCCCGCGCGTGTTGTAGTTCGAGGACATGGTCAAGCCATACGCGCCCGCCTGCATAATTGCCAGCAAGTCGCCCGCTTCCACCGCCAGCGCCCGCTCGCGCGCCAGCCAGTCGCCCGATTCGCACACCGGTCCCACCACGTCATACAGCGCCGGCGCGCTGTCGCGCAGCGCCACCGGGCGCACATCCATCCAGGCCTGGTACAGGGCAGGGCGCATCAAGTCGTTCATGGCCGCGTCGACGATGCAGAAATTCTTTTCCGCGCCCGGCTTGAGGTACTCCACGCGCGTGAGCAGCACGCCCGTATCGCCCACGATGGCGCGGCCCGGCTCGAAGATCACCTTGATCGGCGCCCCGCCGTACTGGGCGGCGCGCCAGGCATCGATGCGGGCGAATACGCGGCCCAGGTAGTCGCCCACCGGGACCGGCTCATCCTCGCCCGCCTCGCCGTAATTGATGCCGATGCCGCCGCCCATGTCCAGGTGGTGCAGGACGATCCCTTCCAGCGCCAGCGCATCGATCAGTTCGATCAGCTTGTCGAGCGCTTCGAGCAGGGGGGCGTCGTCGAGCAGCTGCGAGCCGATATGGCAATCGATCCCCACCGGCAGCAGGTGCGGCAGGGCGGCCGCGGTGCGGTAGGTGGCCAGGGCATCGTCGAAGGCCACGCCGAACTTGTTTGCCTTCAGGCCGGTGGCGATATACGGGTGGGTCTTGGCGTCGACGTTCGGGTTCACGCGCAGCGATACGCGCGCCGTCAAGCCCATGGCGCCGGCGACCGCGTTCAAGCGGTGCAGTTCGGGGATCGACTCGACGTTAAAGCACAGGATATCGTGCTGCAGGGCCAGGCGCATTTCCGCTTCACTCTTGCCCACGCCCGAAAAGATCACCTTGCCCGGATCGCCGCCGGCGGCGATCACGCGCAGCAGTTCGCCGCCGGACACGATATCGAAGCCGGCGCCCTTGCGCGCCAGCAGATTGAGGATGGCGAGATTGGAATTGGCTTTCATCGCATAGCACACCAGCGCATCGCGCCCGCTGCAGGCCGCGGAAAACGCCTGGAAGTTTTCCAGCAGCGCCGCCTTGGAATACACATAGGTGGGGGTGCCGAACTGCTCGGCGATGCGGGCCAGTGGCGTGCCTTCGGCATGCAGGGCGCCGTCAAGATGAAAGAAATGCGACATGAATTATTCGGTAGGTGAGGTTGGCGTGGGCGACGGAAGCGGAAGCGGGAGCGGCGCGCCAGCCTTGGGTGCGGGTTTGGCCGGTGGCGTGGGCATGTAGAGCGGGCCGGTCTGGCCGCATCCGGCCAGCAGCAGTCCGGATAAGACCACGGCGGCAATGCCGGTATTACGCGAGAAAAGAGACTTCACGATTAGAATCACGGTTTGATGGGTAGACCTTGGAGTGTAGCATGAGCGAAAAAGAATTTTTAGACCTGGCCGAAAGCACCTTGAACACGATCGAAGCGGCCATGGACAGGCTCAACGACGACGATGTGATCGACGTCGAATGCAAGCGCAGCGGCAACGTGCTGGAAATCGAATTCATCGACAACGGCAGCAAGATCATCGTCAACAGCCAGGCGCCGATGAAGGAACTGTGGGTGGCGGCCAAATCGGGCGGCTTCCACTACAAGCACCAGGGCGGCGCCTGGATCAACACGCGCGACGGCAGCGAACTGTTCGCCGCCCTCTCGGCCCTCGCCAGCGCCCAGGGCGGCGCCCCCGTCACCCTGTAATCCCGCCAGATCCCGCCAGATCCCAAACGGGGTCAGACCTCCAAATTGGAATTGTTTTAGTTTGGAGGTCTGACCCCGTTTTTTGGGTGCTATGTGAGGTTTTGGCGCGCCGGCGCAAGCGACAGCGCGCAACCTTACGGCCGTATCGCTGTCGGCTGTTGCGCCGCCGCGTCGCGTTCGCCGCGCTGGCGCCCCTGCGCCCACCACCAGCGGGGTCAGACCTCGAAACTGGAACAATTTCAAAATGGAGGTCTGACCCCGATTTGCTTGCGATCAGAACAGTTCGTTCTTGACGGCGTCTTTGGCTTTCTCTTCGGCGGGGGCGCTGGTGTCGCCGGCGTCGAGGCTTTGGACTCCCACGCCGGGCGGATTCTCGGCGTAGTAATATTCTTCACCCACCTTGATCATGCCGTCCGGCACTGCGCGCTCGGCGATCGGCACGTCTTTCAGCGCTTTTTGCATGTAGCCGATCCAGATCGGCAATGCCAGTCCGCCCCCCGTTTCCTTGTTGCCCAGGTTCTTCGGCTGGTCGTAGCCGATCCAGGCAATTCCCACCAGTGTGGGCTGGTAGCCGGCGAACCAGGCGTCGATCGAATCGTTGGTGGTGCCTGTCTTGCCGGCAAGATCGGTGCGCTTGAGCGACAGGGCCTTGGTGGCGGTGCCGAAGCGCACCACGTCCTTGAGCATGCTGTCGACCAGGAAGGCGTTGCGCGCGTCGATCACGCGGTTCGCTTCGTCGCCGGCCTTGTCGGGCGTCGCTTGCGACAAGACCTTGCCGTCGCTGTCGGTCACCTTGGAAATCAGGTAGGGGCTGACCCGGTAGCCGCCGTTGGCAAACACCGAGTAGGCGCCCGCCATCTGCAGCGGCGTGGTGGCGCCCGCGCCCAGCGCCAGCGTCAGGTAGGGCGGATTCTTGTCGGGGTCGAAGCCGAAGCGGGTCGTGTATTCCTGCCCGTACTTGGCGCCGATCTTGTTGAGGATGCGGATGGAAATCATGTTCTTGGACTTGGTCAGCCCGCGCCGCATCGTCATCGGCCCTTCGTACTTGTTGTCGTAGTTCTTCGGTTCCCACGCCTGGCCGCCGGTCTGGCCGGCGTCAAAGCTGATCGGCGCATCATTGATGATGGTCGCCGGCGACAGCCCGCGCTCGAGCGAGGCCGAGTAGATGAAGGGCTTGAACGAGGAGCCGGGCTGGCGCCAGGCCTGGGTCACGTGGTTGAACTTGTTGCGGTTGTAGTCGAACCCGCCCACCAGGGCGCGGATGGCGCCGTCGGTCGGGTCGGCCGCCACGAAGGCCGATTCGACTTCCGGCATCTGCGTCACGGCCCAGTCCTTGCCGCCTTCCTGGCTGACCCGGATCACGGCCCCGCGCTTGACGCGCCGGTTGGGCGCGGCCTTGGGCGAGAGCCAGCTCGACGCAAAGCCCAGGCCAGCGCCCTTGATGCGGATCTCTTCGCCCGAGGCCAGCACGGCGCGGATCTCGGTGGGCGACGCTTCGAGCACCATGGCGGCCACGATGTCGTCGCTGTCCGGATGGTCGGCCAGCTCGGTCTCGATCGCTTCGTCCGCTTCTTCCTTGACGCCCGGGATCTCGATATACGCTTCCGGGCCGCGGTACGGATGGCGCCGCTCGTATTCCATGACGCCGCGGCGCAAGGCCAGGTAGGCGGCGTCCTGGTCCGCCTTGGTGATGGTGGTAAACACGTTCAAGCCGCGCGTGTAGGTGTCTTCCTTGAATTGTTCGTAGACCAGCTGGCGCGCCATTTCAGCGACATACTCGGCGTGCACGCCAAAGGCGCTGCTGTCGGTCTTGACCTTGAGTTCTTCGGCCTTGGCCTTGTCGAACTGCTCCTGGGTCAGGTAACCGAGTTCGTGCATGCGCACCAGGATGTATTGCTGGCGCGTGCGCGCGCGCTTGGGATTGACCACCGGGTTGTAGGCCGAAGGCGCCTTGGGCAGGCCGGCCAGCATGGCCGCTTCGCCCACCGTGATGTCCTTGATATTCTTGCCAAAATAGATCTGGGCGGCCGACGCGAAGCCATACGCGCGCTGGCCCAGGTAAATCTGGTTCATGTAGACCTCGAGGATCTGGTCCTTGGTCAGATTCTGTTCGATTTTCCAGGACAGCAGGATTTCATAGATCTTGCGCTTGTACGACTGTTCCGACGACAGGAAGAAGTTGCGCGCCACCTGCTGGGTGATGGTCGAGGCGCCCTGGCGCGCGCCGCTCGAGGAGGCGTTGTGAAGGAAGGCGCGCAGCGCGCCCTTGTAATCGACCCCGCCGTGCTGATAGAAGCGGTCATCCTCGATGGCCAGGATGGCTTTCTTCATGACGTCGGGAATATCTTTCAGGTGCACGAGGTTGCGCCGCTCCTCGCCGAACTCGCCGATCAGCACATTGTCGGCAGAAAAGATACGCAATGGCATTTTTGGCCGGTAATCGGTCAGGGTGTCGAGCGCGGGCAGGTTGGGGTAAGCCATGGCCAGGGCGAACACGACCAGCAGCATGCCGGCCAGGGCTGTGCCGACGATGCCGCCCAGGATCAACAACAACCACCGTTTGGGTGTGCGCTTGCCGCGTGCGCCAGAGGGAGAAGGGGTGCTGCGGTCCGTTTCGGAAGAGGCCATGCGGGTCGAATCTTTCAGGGAGAAGTTGCGCTTGATTATAAATCAAGGGGATGGCGCGCGGCGCGCCGGGAAGGCCGCCTTGTCATGGACTTATATTTTCCTGTGAACAACTATCATGTCGACAGGGTCATAGAGTGTCGTTTTCCTGCCCGTCCCGACAAAATTCCAATGCAGAAATACCTTTACATCCCTTGACGATAGTTGCTACGATTTAATGTAGTGTCTTATGAGTGCGGTCTAAATGGCGGTTTTATAACAAGTATAAACACCGCTGCATGCCGTAATCATCAATCGTACTGCAATGCAACTGTTGCAGCGTAAGCAGTGATGTTGGTAGGTGAGGGAGTTCGCTCGATGGTCAATCTAGGTTCGCTGTTCGGTCAGGCCAGCCCGCCTTTGCTGGGACTGGACATCAGTACGTCCGGGGTCCGCCTGGTGGAGTTGGTGGTGATCGGTAAAAATGAGCTGCGCTTGGAACGCTATGCGTCCGAGCCGCTGGCGCGCGGCGCTGTAGTCGATGGCAACATCGAAAATATCGAGCTCGTTTCGGAAGCGGTGCGCCGCGTCTGGAAAAAGAGCGGTACCCGCATCAAGCTGGTAGCGCTGGGCATGCCGCCGGCATCGGTAATCACGAAGAAAATCATTTTGCCGGCCGGTCTGTCCGAGGACCAGCTGGAAGTGCAGGTCGAATCCGAGGCCAGCCAGTACATTCCGTTCGCGCTCGACGAGGTCAGCCTCGATTTCGACG
>Ga0209023_10007010_pt1 | contig 11704 bp, 13 predicted proteins | sample LakOneMetagenome_FD_187468 | JGI IMG/M metagenome (GOLD analysis project Ga0209023, IMG submission 187468) | Freshwater and sediment microbial communities from Lake Erie, Canada (SPAdes) (version 2) | ecosystem: Environmental > Aquatic > Freshwater > Lentic | place: Lake Erie, Canada...
GGTACGTTCCGATATATTACTCACCCGTTCGCCACTCGCCGCCAGGTTGCCCCGCGCTGCCGTTCGACTTGCATGTGTAAAGCATGCCGCCAGCGTTCAATCTGAGCCAGGATCAAACTCTTCAGTTCAATCTCTGTTTGTTGGCATTGCTGCCATCCTGATTTCTCAGGAGTCGCTCACTCAAGATACTAACCGTTATCTCATTGCTGAGACAACGCTTAATACTTTTGTGAACATTTGATAATTTAAGTAATCACTGACCAAAGTCAGCGGCACCTTCATCAAACGCCCACACTTATCGACTGTTGATTGTTAAAGAACCGTTGTTCTGTACTACCTTGCTGCACCGTGCGAAGCGTTGTGTTCGTCAGCAGCAGAGAAGTGAGATTATGCAGTGTTTCGCTTAACTCGTCAACCCCTCGTACGCTTCGTTTTTGAATATTTCTTCTGAGCTTGTTATCGTAACCACTTGATTACGTTAACGTTTTTGCGCCCAGATCGAAGCGGAGGCGAACTATAGCAAAGCTGGCGGCGCCTGGCAAGGGCCGCCGCTTCACTTTGCCGGGACCAGCTCGATCACCTGCTTCGTCGCCTTCTCCACCGCTACGCGCGAGTACAGCAGCGGGAAGTACTTCCCTTCCGCCCAGCTGGCAGCCAGGTCGCGATAATGGGGACTGGCCGGGTCGCCCGACTGCCCAGGCGTGTTGATCGCCCGCGAGTCGTCCCAGTTGCCAACGTCGAGCACCATGCGGAACGACGCTCCCTGCACGTGCCAGAAGCTGTTCGGGTAGTAGCCGGAGACATTGACCGTATAGGCGCCCCCACCGCGGGCGAAGGGTCCTACGTTGACGCGCGCCTGCCCCGCCCTGTCGAGGATCGGCGCCAGCGGATGCACGAACAGGCTGAACTGCAGCTTGCCCCACTCCCAGCGCGCCGGGTCGGGTCCTTGCATCGACTCCATCTCCGCCCACGCGCGGCCCAGGCTGTCGAGCAGCACCTGATCGCGCTTGCGCACAGCATCTGCGCCAAACCTTGCCGCCGGCTTTTCCAGCGACTCGAGCAGGACGCTGGCATGCGGCGCATCGACCACGCTTGCCGCCTGCGGCGACAATACCGCGGCCTTGAGGCACTGCCCAGGTGACGCGACCACCATACTTCGTACAGAGCAGCCGGCGCGGAGCCCGCGCGCTCTTCGCCATCCCATCCCGACAGCAGGCGCAGGGCGGCCTGCGTCTTCGGATCGGGCGAGGACAAAGGCTTGAGCAGCGCCACCACGCGGCGCGCGTTGAGCGACACCACGTCGTTCTGCAGCCGCTGCATGTTCTCCATGCTCGCCTTCGGCGTTCCCGTCAGCACCTGGGCAATCCGCCGCGCCCGCGCATTGTCGGGCCACTCGAAACCGAGCTTGTGCTCCTTGTACGGGAAGCCGGCCGGCAGGTTCATCTCGTTGGCCGAGGCGAACCAGCCCTGCTTCGGGTTGAGCACGTACGGTAGCTTGGCGCCGTCGAGGAAGCCCTTCCACTCGTAGCGGCCGTCCCCCGGCACCGGCATCAGGCCGTCCCAGTTCGGCCGCACCGGCGCCAGGCCGCCGGCCACCCAGCCGATGTTCCCGGCGGTGTCGGCATACACCTGGTTCTCGGTCGGCGCGCCCCAGCGCTCCATCGCGCGCCGGAACTGCGTGAAGTCCTGGGCTTTCATGTAGTCGATGCTGCCGAAGTATGGCGCCATCCCGGGCGCGGTCCAGGCGGTGCGCACCGCCAGCGCCAGCCGCTTGCCGGCGTGCTGGTAGATAACCGGTCCATGGCGCGTGAAGCGCAGCTCGACGCTCTGCGGCGGCCGGCCGCGTACGGCGACTGTCTCCCGCAGCACGCGGAAGTCTTCCCAGCCGCCCTTGTAGCGGTACTGCTGCGGATTGGCCGGATTGGTCTCGTAGACGTAGAGGTCTTCCTGGTCGATGCTGAAGATGGTGAGGCCGAAGGCGACCTTTCCGTTATGGCCGATCGACACGCCCGGCAGCGCCGGCTCCCCCGCCCCGATGACGTCGAGGCCGGGCGCGCTCAGGTGCACGATGTAGCGCAGCGATGGGACGCCGTGGGCGCGGTGCGGATCATTCGCCAGGATCGGGCGGCCGGTCGCCGTGCGCGACGGCGCCACCACCCAGTTGTTGCTGCCCTCGAGCGTCCCGGTGCCCGGCTCCGCATGCGCCGCCAGCGTCTGGCGGTCGAAGCGAACGATGTCGGTCGCACGCGTGAACACGTCCAGCGCGTCGTCGGGCAGGCAGGGGTCAAGCCCGTCGGGCAGGCGCGTGGTCCATGCCGGGGACAACTGGGCGCGCACCGCGTCTGCCGCCAGGCCGGCCCGGCACACGACGCGCGCCCGTGCGAATTCCTGGGTCAGGTTGCGCGTCAGCCCATGGCTGCGAATGCGCACCACATCCTCGGGCCGCCACTTGGCCGGGGCGTAGCCGAGCTGGCGGAATTCAAAAGGCATCAGTTCCGGCTTGCGCGCGATGTGATCGATATAGGCGTTGATGCCGGCGACGAAGCGTGCGCTGGTGCGCTGCGCATCCTTGCCGTAGGCTTCCCACTCCGGCTTCATGCTGCCGCGGTACAGGAACAGGCGTGCGGCCCGGTCCTGCTCGAGGTAGGCGGGCCCGAACACCGAGGCCAGCTCGCCCAGCCCGCGGCGGCGCCACAGGTCGATCTGGAACAGGCGGTCGCGCGCGGCATTGAAACCCTGGACGAAAAAGGCGTCGTCCTGGCTGGCGGCGTAGATGTGCGGCACGCCCCAGCGATCCACCAGAATGCGCGCAGGCTGGGCCAGCCCGGCCACCTGGACCGGCTGTGCGGCCCCCGGCAGCGCGGCGCCGAACAGCAGCGCCGCGCCGATCGACACCGCCGCCCTCACGCCGCTTTCACCAAGACGGGCACGCCGGACGGGGCGTGGACGCGCATGGGCGGGATCGTCCAGTAGGTGACCGCGCGCCACAGCCATTCCATCGGGCCGTAACGAAAGCGCGACAGCCACAGGTGGCTGAACGCGATCTGGGCTGCCACGAGCACGGCGACGAACAGCATCTGGTCGACGCGCGAGACGCCCCAGTTGCCGAAGCCATAGCCGAAGAAGAACGTGGAGGCGACCAGCGACTGCGTCAGGTAATTGGTCAGCGCCATGCGGCCGAACGGCGCCAGCACGCTCACCTTGTTCAGGGGCGATGCGCTGTACAACATCAGGATCACCAGGCTGACATAGCCGATCGACGCCGGCAGGTTGCCCAGCATTTGCAGGCCGGAAGCCAATTGCCACCCATCGGTGCCGCGCGAACCCGGTATCGCGTGCATCGCGATGCTGGAACCGAGCAGGCCCAGGCCGATGCCGAGCGGGAGACCGAACAGCGCCAGCTTGCGAAACAGCGGCAGGTGCTCGCGCGCCTTTTCCATGACGCCGGAGCGGACGAACCAGGTCCCGATCAGGAACATGGCGATGAGGACGACGGCGAAACCGACTTCACCTGCCGCTTGCTCGGCAAAGCCCTTGGCGCGGAAGGCCACGGCCTGGCCGAAGCTGCCCTTGGTGAGCACGGCGGTTTCGGTCTTGATGCGCTCTTCGCGCTCTTTCTGGTTCTTGGCGCGCTCGGCCGCCTGCTCCTGCCGTTTCTTCGCGTCTTCCTTGCTGACGACGGCTGCGGGCTTCTCGGGATAGAAGTACATCGAGGCGCCGGCGCCGGTCATCATGAAGAACATGAAGCAGTAGATGCCGACCCCGATACGCCACGGCCGGGCGGCCTGGTCGGCGTGGTAGCGTGCGCTCAAGGCGCCGAGCGTGGCCAGCGCGATGCCCAGCAGCGGCAGGCCGAAGCGCGCCTGCGGCGGCGTATTCGGCACGAACCAGGTGACGGCGCCGGCGATGAGCGCGAGGGCGCCGACCAGCATAAAGATGAACGCGATGACCGGCGGCGCGCCGAAGCGCCGCATGCGCTGCTCGCCGCGCAGCCACCAGGCCACCACGCCGAAGAATGCCAGCCCAGCGGCGATCCCGTGCAGCCAGTCCATGCCGGGAATGAAACCGCAGCCCACGCACAGGGCGATGGCCAGCAGGATCCACTTGGTGCGTCCGTACAGGACGATCAACAGGGCCGTGGCGCCGACCGCATAGCTGAACAGGATATCGCCGGCGAACAGGAAGATGTGGTGCAGAGCGCCGAACAGCGCCAGCGCGGCGATGCGGCGCATGTAGGGAACGAGGAAGCTGCGGCCGGCGCGCTCGGCGCGGGTCAGCATGATGGCGAAGCCCATGCCGAACAGGAGCGAGAAGATGGTCCAGAACTTGCCGGTAACGAAATACTGGACGAAGTAGCTTACCCAGAAGTTCGCCCCGTCCAGGCCGCGCTGCATGCCCGAGCCCAGCTGCGCGGTGGCCCGGTTGAAGTACTCGACGTTCATCATCAGGATGCCGATCAGGGCGAAGCCCCGGACGACGTCGAGCGACAGCATCCTTTCGTCCTGGGCGACGGGCGCCAGGGTTGCGACTGCCGGTGGTGTCTCCATTGCCATCCCCTTTTCTGTTTTTGATCCGATGATCGTATGTCAGTACGGCGGCGGCAAGCGGCGGCATGCGACGAAACGCCAGAAATGGCGGATGAACGGCAGCGCGCAGGCACGATATGAAAATGGCATGACCCATCGATGCGGGGTCTGCCGCCGGATCGCTTGCAATTAGCTTGTGTGCGATCTATATTGGTTTGATGAAGAACACCCCCCCCTTTCCTGCCGCGCCGGAACTCGACAGCCAGCTGTGCTTCGCCCTGTACTCGACGTCGCTGGCCATGATGCGGGTCTACCGAGGCCTGCTGCCCAGGCTCGGCCTCACCTATCCCCAGTACCTGGTGATGATGGTGCTGTGGGAGCAGGACCAGCTGACGGTCTCGGATATCGGCGAGCGCCTGTTTCTCGATTCGGCGACCCTGACGCCGCTGCTCAAGCGCATGGAAGCGCAGGGGCTGGTGCAGCGCGCGCGCGCCCGCGCCGACGAGCGCCAGGTCATCGTGAGCCTGACCGAACAGGGCCAGGCGCTGCGCCGGGATGCCGCGGCACTGATGCCCGAAATCCTCGGCGCGACCAAATGTTCGGTGGAAGAGATCGCGAGCCTGCGCGACCAGCTGGTCGGGCTGCGCAAGAACCTGAACGACAGCGCCGGCGCCTGACCGGCTAGAAAAGACGGCGCCAGCGCGGCGGCACGACCCTGCCCGCAGCCGCGCAGCGCCGCAGCACCAGCAACGCGCAAGCGGCGCACAGCAGCACCGCCACCACCGAAGCCTCCGGACCGAAGGAGCCGCCGGTCAGCCAATCCGGGCCGGAGAACGCGGCCTGGAACATCCCTTTGTGCGCATGGCCCGACACCGCGGCGGAGAAGACGGCGCCCTGTGCGGCGTTCCAGCCCAGGTGGATCGCCGTGCACAGCCACAGGCGCCGGGTCAACATGAAGGCCGCCCCCAGCAGCAGCCCCGCTTCGATGGCGATGGCAAGGGCGCCGAGCGGGCCGGCGCCTTCGCTGCCCAGGTGCAGCAGGCCGAACACTAGCGCCGACACGCCTAGCGCCAGCCAGCTGCCGAACGTTTCCTCCAGCAGGCGAAAGACGACGGCGCGGAAGATGAGTTCCTCGTAGAGCGCCGCCACCAGCAATCCCGGCAGCGCCGCGGCCACCACCTGCCAGCCGCTGCTGCCCGTGATGCGGTAGGCGCCGGCTGCGGCCAGCGCGCCGACCACGACCGCGAACAGGCACACGCCCAAGGCCAGGCCGGCGCACCATTCGCGGCCCGCGCCGCGCCAGGACAGTTCGCCGGGCGCGCGCTTCTCCACCCAGGTCACGTAGGCGGCGTACACGCCGACGATCAGGCCGAGCTTGACGACTGCCGCGAGCAGGAGCCAGGCCGGATCGGCCACCAGCCGGCCGACGGCCGGCACCAGCAGCATCAGGGGCGGCACCACGCAGCCCAGGGCCAGCACGATGCGCAGCACGGTCCGCCCCATCAGCCAGGCGCGCGTCCCCGACGACTGGCTGATGAGCGCGTACTGGCCCATGCCTCAATCCACCAGGAAGTCCGCCGCCTGCGGACGCTGCGACAGCGTTACCTGGGCGCCGCTCTTCCACAGCGCCTCGTCCAGCGGCAGGCGCAGCACGCCGTTGGCGTCGGTGCTGACGATGCGCTCGCCCTGGGGCCCATGGATGGTCGCGCTGGCCGCCTGCCCCGCAGGGTAGAACAGCATGATGCCGACGAAGGTCGGCATCATGAAGCGCAGCAGGCCGCCCTGGGATTTCACCAGGGCGTTGCCCTGCCGGACACCGGCCATCAGGCTTGCATAATCGAAGCGGGTACCGGCCGGGAGCACCGGCAGCGCCACGAAGGAAAAGCCGGCCTTTTCGCCTTCCGGCATGCTGGTCAGCACCCGCGGGTTGTCCTTGACCCAGGCCGGATCGATGGCGGGGTCGAAGCTGCCGTCGGGATTGACCGCGATGCGCTTCTTCTCGTTGCCGCGCACGACCGTGAACACCAGACTGCTTGGGGCAATGGCCGGGTTGTTCGGCTTGACCGTACCGAGCAGGCGCACCTTGTCGCGTTCGGCCGGCGGGGCCGCATGGAAGCGGTCGAGCCGGGTGATCTCGAGCAGGCGCGCATACGTGATCCATTCGCGATCGGTGGCAGCCGCCGTGGCGGACAGCAGCAGCGTCGCCACGAGGACGCCGGGGCGCAGGCATTGCATCGTCACGCCTCCCGGCACCGGTCGGCATCGGCGCCTGCGGACAGCGGCATCGACTTGAGTTCGTCGAGGATGGCCGGCCACTCGGGCACGACCGCTTCGAACTGCGGCATCGCCGCCTCGAGCCGCGCGATCCAGGTTTCTGGCGCGGCCGGTAGAACGGCGAGGCGATCGGCCAGCAGGTCGCCGATGCTCGGCAAATAGATCCAGTGTTCGGGCGCCGCGCAGATCTGCGCTTCCAGTTCGCGGAAGATGGCGCCGGTCAGCAGGGCGATGTCGGCCTCGAGGTCGCCGGTGCGCTCGACCTGCAGCGGGCGGCCCAGCTTCAGGGTCGAGGACAGCCCTTCTCCGGGACAGTTATAGCCGACGATGACGGTGGCCCTGCCCTTCAGGGCGAACATGGCGGTGCCGGCCATGGCCGGGACCAGGCGGCCGAAGAAGGGCACGTAGAGCACGTGGCCGCTGATGTCGAAGACGTCCGGCATCATGGTCAGCGCTTCGCCCCGCTTCAGGACGCGCAGCGCCTTGAGCACCGCCGTCTCGTCGTTGAACAGCGCGTGGAAACCATACCCGAGGCGCTGGAACAGGGCTTCGAAACCCTCCGACGTCCGGTTCTTCGCGGGCGGATTGTAGAACGCGTTGACGGTCTTGAAGTAGCCGATCTCCTTGATCAGCTTGAGGCAGCCGGCCGGGAAGTTGCCATAGTGGGGCGTGACGAAAATGACCGGGTCGTCGCTGTGCCTGAGCGCGTCGAGATGCTCTTCGCCCTCGATCCGGACCTGGCGGTCGAGGAAGGTGTTCAGGTCGGGCAGGGGCAGCGTCTCGAGGTGCTGCCTGATCAGCGCAAACTTACGCATCGACATGCGATGGCGCACATACAAGGCCGCCGCTTCCTCATCCGACATCGTGGGAAAGGCGCGGCGCACCGACCCGGCGAAGCGCTGCAGGGCGGCGCGGCCCACGCCGAAGAGCCGCAGGCGTTCCGCGGCGATGCGCAGGCGTAGCTTGAATTCACTGTTCATGGTCGTCACCCGGACAAAGTCAGGAAGACTGGCGCAGCGCGGCCAGCCGTGCCTTCGCCAGCTGGTAAGTGCGCGGCGGCAGGCCGGAACTGGAGAACATCCAGGCATCGAAGTAAGCGTCGAGCTGCTTGATCCGGTTGTCGCGCTCGATCTGGTAGCAGTACTTGCTGGCCCGGTACAGGTGGTGCCAGGAATAGGTATCGGCGGGCGCTTCCGAGGCCGCGGCCTCCAGGTGGCCGAGCAGCCAGCCCAGCACCGTGCCGAGCGCTTCCTTGCGGTCGGCCGCACGCAGGGCGGCGGTGTCGCAGCTGGCCAGTTCCAGTCCGCCCGCATCCTGCCGGCCGATGGTCAGGATGGTGTCCAGGCCCTGCATGCACAGGAGCGGCTCGAGCAGCGAGAAGCGGCAGGCCTTGCCCAGGAAGGTGACGTTCGCGGTGGTGCCGGCAAGCAGCGCGTGCAGCTCCGGAAAGCTGACATAGACCACCGCCCTGCCCTGCGCCGCGTCGCGCTTGACCTGTTTCAGCGCTTCCCGGGCGGGGCAGCGCGGCAGGTGCGCCAGGCTCGGGCCGAGGTCGTCCTGCAGCGCGGCCAGGGCCGGGCTCTCGACCAGCATCAGCAGCAGTCCATCCTGTACGGCCAGTTCGCGTAACAGGTCGAGGGCGGCGCCGCCGAACGGCAGGGCCAGCAGGCAGGGCCCGCGCGCCAGTGCTTTGCGCAGGGTGGCGACGGCTGCCAGCAGCGGCACGCCGGGTCCTTCCGACGGGCCGCTTCGGCGGCGCAGCCGCTGCGCGCAGGCGGCGCGCGCCAGGGCCGCCGCACGCTCATCCGGCTCGCCCAGGTAGTGGGCGATGCCGGTGGCGAGCTGCTCCTGCATCTGTTCGCGCGCGCGCGCGGCGGCATCAAGACCCCGCTCCTGTGCGCCGGTCAGCTTCCTGAAAAGGGGGAGGGGCGAGATCATCGTTCGACTCCTAGGCGGTCTTGCCATGCACCGGCAGCGTGCGCGCTTCCCTGACCCCGGCGGCGATGTTGGCGACGGCGCGGCGCAGCTTGTCCAGGAAAAAGCCGGACGCGGCGAGCACCAGCACCGGCCAGGACAGCGTGGCCGCGAATGCGCCGGCCGCGGCCAGCATGTCCCAGGCGCCGCCGCCGCCGCCGGCTGCACGAAGCGCTGCCCACGTCGCCGACAGCTTCGGCACCAGCGACGAGCCGAGCGACAGCAGTTCTCGTCCCAGGAACAGGCCGAAATACAGGAAGTAGCAGGCGCTCAGCAGCGAATAAGCGTACAGGATGGCGCCGCGTACGTTCGGCGTGGCCGGAGTACGGCGGCCGAGCAGGGTTGCGAGCATGCCGCCCACGGATGCGCGCACCTGCTTGTGCAGGTTGTGCAGGCCGCTCAGGTCGGACAGCAGCCAGTAGCCGTCGAACTTGAACACGGGGTTGAGGGTGAACAGCATGGCGAAGGTGATCAGCCAGGCCAGCTTGTAGGCAAGCGGATCGCCGGTCGCGAGCGCACAGGCGTCCACGGCGATCAGGAAAATAGACTGGAAATACACCCCGCCGAGGTCGACGACGGCGCGCTGGCGGCGCTCCAGCTGCCACGCCCTGGTGACGTCGGCGTACCATGCGGGGAATACGAAGTACAGGCCAAACCCGATGCCGCCGTGCGGGCATCCGAAGTAGCGGCAGGCGCTGGTATGGCCCAGCTCGTGGACCAGGCCGCTCAGCATGAACAGCGCGAACAGGGCGACCGACTGGCGGGCGCTCCAGTCGGCATGGGCCAGGCGCAGCGCGTCCGGCAGGACCGCCAGGTGCAGCACGAGGAACAGGCCGACCAGGACCACGGCCAGCTGCGGCGTGAACAGCCAGGCCAGGCGACGCGTCACCCGGGCGGCAAGGCGCGGCCCGAGCAGGGTCAGGCTGACGATGAAGGGAAGCTGCCGGGGCGTGGCCGGCGCGTCGATGAAAAGTAGCGCCGGCAGGGTCTTCTCGGCCAGTGCCAGCAGGGTCGCCGCAGGCAAGTGCTCACCGCTTTCGGCGGCATAGGCCTGCTCCAGTTGCTCGCCGTCGGAAGGCTTGCGCAGCAAGGCGGCGACCAGCGCACGGGCCTTGGCGGAGACCAGGAAATATTGGTCGTCGAGCGCAAGCAGGAATCGGGGCGGCACGTGGTCCGTTGCCGCTTCGTAGGGACCGATGGAGATGGCCGGCTTCAGCTGGGGAATCGGCAAGACGTTGGATGGCGACATGTGGGACTCGAAAGCGGCGCAGTGCGGGAAGTGACCATGCATCGAAGAAAGCCCGGACCGGAAACGGAGAATCGGTCCGGGCCTTCCAGATCAGCTTTCGAAGGTGCAGGTGCACTTCCATTCGGTTTCGGCCGGCGGCTCCACTGCAGCTTCCATTTCGAAGCGGGCTTCCAGGGCTTCGATCGAGAATTCTTCGGTATTGATGTCGAATGCTTGCATGTTGTTTCTTCCTTATAGGTTGTAATGTGAGACGACATTGCCGATTGCCATATTGGCGTCCGTGCTGGCCGGGCTCGGATAACCATGTGCAATGCGCGGGACCTCGCGCTTTCCGTCGCCACCTTCCGGCTGGACCAGGCCTCGGCGGGAGCGGATGAGGTCACTGTAAATGTGTCTTTGATTACTGTCAATCGGTAACTTATTATTGTTTAACAATAATAAAGTAGCGATTTCCTGAGCTTTTGGGAGAATGGACCCGGGGGAGACGCCGCGATAGGGCTAAGGTACAATGCCCATGCTACAGTAACAAAATACCGTAAAACAATAATTTTTTTCGCGGAATATTCATAATGGATAAACTGAGGACCGCGCGTCCGGAATTGGGCCCCCTTTTTCGCTTTTGCCATGTCATCCGCTGGCTGCTGTTGGCATTCTTGCTGGTGCAGATCGGCTTTTTCATCCTGTCGTGGATCATTCCGATGCCGGTCATGATCGGCTCGATCCACATGCAGGTGGAACCGGACGGAATGGCGATGGGGACGGTGGGCAGCTTGTCGACGGCGCAAAGGACGGCCGGCATAGTGGTGGGTCTGCCAGGGCTCTTAATGCTGAGCTATGGCTTGATCCGCTTGGGCAAGACGCTGACCCGCTTCGAGCAGGGCCAGATCTTTGCGGTGGACACCATCGCCCACCTGCGAGGTGCTGCTGGGGCGACCCTGCTGGCGATTGTGCTGTTCAACCTGGAAAAGCCGCTGCGCGGACTCGCATTCAACGCCCTCGGCAATGGGGGGCGCTACCCGGTGGCGATCGACGTCACGTCGAACGAGCTGTTGCTGATCCTGGTGTGCAGCCTGTTTTATTTGATCGCCGGCGTGATGCATGAAGGACGGCGCCTGAGCGAAGAGAACGAGGGATTCATCTGATGGCCATCATCATCAACCTCGACGTGATGCTGGCAAAGCGGAAGGTCAAATCGAAGGAACTCGCCAGCTATATCGGGATTACCGAACAAAACCTGTCCTTGCTGAAGTCGGGCAAAGTGCGCGGGATCCGGTTCTCGACCCTGGAAAAGATCTGCGAACGCCTGGCATGCCAGCCGGGCGACATCCTGGAATGGCGCGAAGGCGGCGGGAACGAGGCTGCCGACGACGGTCCCGACGCTTGAGCCGGGCGCGGGCCCTGCCCGTGCACGATCCTTGAAGAGCCCATTCAACTCGCCGATCGTTGAACGCCCAAGCAAAAAGCCCATCCAGGCGAGACTTCGCAATGCGAAGCCGAGCGGTGGGCTGGGCCCAAAGCAAAAAACCCCACCAGCGTCAGCTGGTGGGGTTTCTCTTATAACTAGCCTGACGATAACCTACTTTCACACTGGTTGCAGCACTATCATCGGCGCAAAGTCGTTTCACGGTCCTGTTCGGGATGGGAAGGGGTGGGACCGACTTGCTATGGTCATCAGGCTTTG
>Ga0209023_10007011_pt1 | contig 11704 bp, 12 predicted proteins | sample LakOneMetagenome_FD_187468 | JGI IMG/M metagenome (GOLD analysis project Ga0209023, IMG submission 187468) | Freshwater and sediment microbial communities from Lake Erie, Canada (SPAdes) (version 2) | ecosystem: Environmental > Aquatic > Freshwater > Lentic | place: Lake Erie, Canada...
ACCGGCCCCTCCACACTGTCCGACATGATCCGCTCGGCCACCGATCTCGCCGGAGCGGAAAAGAGCGGATTGCATCCGCTGATCGTTGGAAGCTCAAAAGTCATCGACGTCGAACTATCGCTGCTGCGGGCAAGCTCTTCCGTTGATGAAAGCCTGCCAGATGCTGATGTCCATTCGGCAGGCGCCACGTCGGTTGACCGGTCTCAGGACCGGCTGGATGTCGTCACCGTCGAGAACCGCGGCGGCAAGCCTTTCATCGTTTTTCATGAAGCTAAGCATTTCAGCAATCCTGCCTTGAGAGCCAAAGGCGAGCCTGCCGTTCTGGCTCAGATCGTGCGCTACCAGGCAACGCTCAGGCAGCATGATGCAACACTGCGACAGCGCTACGTCGCTGTTTGCCAAGCGCTGGTCCGCCTCCACACCATGCGAACTGCAGTACGCGCAGCCGTCCCGGTGACTGAACCGCTGCAAGCGCCTGATCCTCTCATCGCCGCCATCGCCGCAGGTGAGGTCCAGGCCGAGATTGACCCTGATCCCCGGCTGATTGTGTTCGGTTTCGATGGCGATCAGCGCGATGGGCGCTGGGAACGGGACGCCAAACGCCTTCGGGAGCACCAGCCAGCTCTTAAAATCAAAGCGATCGGAAACACCCGGTCGGCGCGTGAATTCTTCTGATGTCGCAGTGCCCGCGCCCCGAAATGCGGCTTTCGGGAGACACTCGGCCTTTCTTTGCAAAACCCCGCAATTTCTCGGGGCCTCATTTGAATCTAGGGGGCACGGGCAGTCCGTGCCGTTAATCAGGGATTCTGCATGAAGGTTATTGCCTATTACCGCGTCCGACCGAACGAGCCCGCGCACTCTGATATTGCACTGCAAGAACAACGTGAAGCCGTCAAAACTTGGATCGAAGGCCATAGGGCGGCTGTCCAGACCGAATACGTCGAGCCCGAGACTGACGGCTTCTCGCGCCCGCAATTGCGGCAAGCCATGGAGGACTGCAAACAGTCCGGCGCCACGCTGCTGATCGCGCGTACAGAAGCTATCGGCAGCGGTGCAGAGTTTTGTCCGCGGATTTCGAGTATTCCGGTGGCCTTCGCGCCGGAGCCATCGCGCGAGCGCGGCTATGTCAGCCTTGCGCCGGAGAAAGCGCCGCCAGACCTTACCCTGTATTTTCCGGACTTCCGCAGCCTGAAGAACATGCCGGTTTATCTGTGCAATGGTACGGATGCGGCCATTCGTATCATCACGGTCAGGACGATCAGCCTGACTTCGAAATTCACAACGCCAAATCCGACCATCGCTGACAAGACTGGCTCTCCCTCCGAACAGCCCCTGTCGACGACACCGACCACATTTTCGCTCGACCGGCTGGATGCGCGACATGCCGCTGTGATCGATCGCTACGACCCGATGTTTGACAGCGATTTCGTCACCACCTTCGAGATCACGTTCCTTGACCAGCAGGAACAGACGCAACGGCTGACAGCGTTCCTCAATGCCGCACCTCTGCCCTCGGCGTACATCGCCCTGAAGAAATAGCCGCTGGCCCGACAACGTCTCGACGCACGCCCTTCAACGGCGACGGCGAACGATGCTGCATGCCCATCACCTGATGACCTCAAGCCACACCAAGGAAGCCCCCAATGACAAAGTCATTTTCAAAATCAAACCTTATGACCGGTATCGCCTTCGCGGCCCTGTTCGGAGTCGTCATCGTGACGCTGCGACTGGCGACAGGAGGATATGGTGGCCCCAGCAGCATTCCCGAATGCAACAGCAACACCACCCGCGACATGTTGCAGGATGCCTTCAAGGATTCTCCCCAAGCCACTCTGGGACTGAAACTGCTTAAAATCGGGGACATCGGAGTTGTCGGGAAAGACTTGCTCGACGAAAACGAAAAAGTTCGCCACCGCGTTTGCGTCGCCGACATCTTCACGAACCGCGGACGGAAGCCGGTATTTTTCAACATGTCCTGGGCTGACGCCCAAAAATCCCAAGTCTATCTTGAAGCACCGATGTTGCCGTTCTGACCACGATTAGGAGGGCTCACAACCTGAGCGACTATCTTGGATGATTGTCTTGGCCCATCATCCACATGGTCGCCCGGCCCACGTGATCAATGGGGCCTATTTCTAGCAAAGCCGCTCCAGCACTTGCTACCATCGGCGCATGGGTTTACCGCGCGGGCGTAACGGATTATCTCCTTTTGCAACAGGCCAAGGTCGCCGGGAAAACACGCGCTCGATGCGCGCTTCCCTGCCGCCGGCACCCATCACCACGGGATTGACCATGGGACTTTCAGCGATCCAGGCCAGATACTGCGTCAACGCATCGACCTGATCGTTGTGCTTGGCAAACGGGAACCGCATCAGTTCGCTTTCGAACTCGACAGTCCAGGGCTGATTCTTTTTGATCAGGACCCGATGTTGAGCGAACATATGGAGCTGACTTTCAAGCCGCTCCTCTTTACCACGCCCGCCGGTCGGCCGCAGTTCAACCTGATGGCCGCGTTCGGACAGCATGCTCGCAAGGCCGGTCCCAGAACTAGCGTCTTCGATCAGGATTTTTGACGGTTTATAGGCTGTGATCAGGCCGAGAGCAGCGTCACGCATCTCAACCGGTTCAAGACGTGCGCGCAATACGTCGATGACGTAGTGGCGCCGGGTGTCGCGAGCGATCACCAGGCAGACAGTATAGCTATTGCCAGAACCTGTCTTGACCGCCGTATCCCAACTGAGGGTGATCTGCCGTGCGTCCGGCGGCAAGTCATCAAAATGCTTGATCTGGCCTGGTCGGATCAATTCTCCCACGGCCGCTGACGGGTTCTGCTGATACTGAGCGGCGAAGATCGATTCACCAACCTCTTCCCGCTTCCGATTGATGATTGCTTCCGGCCACCGATTGACCAGCAGCGGTTCACTGGCCTTTCGGTGCCAGGTTGAATTACCGAGGGCATAGGACGCCGCTTCCTCAGCCACCAGGGGCAGACAGACGTGCTTCCAGCCGCCATTCTGCAGCAGATTACCGGACAGGTCGTCCTCATGCATGCGTTGACCAACCACGATCATGACCCCATTGATCTGATCGTCGAGACGTGACGCGATCATGTTGTCGAAGTTCTCGTTGACGTTTGTCCGCTCTTTTTCCGATTTGACGTGGTGGGCCGAGATGGGATCATCGATGATGATGACGTCGAAGCCGCGGCCGGTGATGCCGGTCTCAAACGAAGCGGCATAGCGGCCACCGCCGTCCGTCGTGACGAAGTCCATGGCTTTGCGACCATTGTCGCGCAGTCGTACGCCTGGAAAAGCACGCTGGTAAAATTCCGAGCTGATCAACTGCAGCGTTTTCGACGCCAGATCTGAAGCCAAGGCCTGACTGTGCGAGATCACGGCGATGCGCTGTTTCGGATCGCGACCTAGAAGCCAGGCGACGAACACGATTGACGTCAGAACGGACTTCAGGTGGCGCGGCGGCAGGTTGATGATGAGACGCGTTTCCCGGCCCTCGACTACGCCGGTCAGTTCGCTGATCAGGTATTCCAGATAGGGCGCGACTTCGAGGCCCCACCGATTGTCCACAACAGGAAATGCGCCCTCGAGAAACGCCTGAAGGTCGGTCTTCATGACCGCGCGGTAGATTTGAAGATCGGAAGGCATGGTTATTTACTCTAAGAAGTGAGTGGCCGGTGCGGATCGGCACCGGCCGAAATGATCCACATCTCCTATTCGGCCAGACGCCGCGCGAGAAAGCGCTCGAGGATCGCTTGGTCATCGGCTGTCAACGCCGGCACCCGCTCTGCCACAGCTTCAGGCTCGAATAGCTTGCCGACCAGCGTCAAGACAACGTTGGCAGCGCGGGCGTCACCCTTCAGTGCTTTGGCGACAAGCGCCTTCAGCATGGCGCGCTGCTTGGAGACCTTGAGGCTGCGCTCGCCTTCCCGAATCCGGATCTTTTCAGAAAGCTCGCTGCGCAGATCCGTCTTCAGATTGACGCTGCCCTTAGGGCGCCCGTTCAGATTACCAGATTGCCCCGGCTTGAAGCGGGTTTTGGCCGGCGGCTTGCGGTAGCCGACCTTCTCTTCCTCCTGCTCAGACATCGCCCGCCTCCGTCGTGTCGGTGCCCGTAGCGGCGGCGTACAGATTCGCACCGACCACGCTGCCGATGGCAGGCTGCTCAGCCGACGCCTCTACAACCGCACCATCTGTCGATGCCGGATCCGCGGTAGCCGCCGAGACAATGCGCTCATAGATCGCATCAAACGTCTCGCCACTAGCGGCGTGAACAGCGTCCTTACCGGTACGCTTTTGCCAGCGGCGGATTGCGGCATCGACATAGCCTGGATCGAGCTCAACGCCGACGCAGACGCGACCGGTTTCTTCTGCCGCGATCAAGGTCGACCCCGATCCCAGAAAGACATCGAGAACGACGTCGCCACGACGGGTCACGTCGCGCAGGGCGTCGGCGATCATCGCGACCGGCTTGACAGTCGGATGAACAGCCAAAAGGTTCATGCGATCCTTACCGAAGGCGTTGACGCCACGGTACTGCCAGACGTTCGAGCGGGTGCGGCCGCCCGCACCAAGACCAAAGTTGTTCTGATGCGGCCCCTCCCCATGCTTGAACACGTAGATCAGCTCGTGCTGGCTGCGGTAGAACGACCCCATGCCGGCGTTGCTTTTGACCCAGACGCAGAGGTTTTTCTGCTCCAGACCGTTCTGGGCGGCGGCTTCGCAAAGCTCACCGCCATGGCGCCAGTCCATAGCGATAAATGCGATAGCGCCATCGACAACGACCGATTTGAATGCAGCCACGGTCGCGCTCAGGAAGGCGACGAATTGCTCGCGCGACATCTCGCCGACGCCCATGGCGAACTCGCGATGACGCGTCTTGCCGAGGCCCGATACAAAGCCGTCGATCTTCACGTTGTAAGGCGGGTCGGTGAACACACAGGCGGCTGTTTTGGTGCCTACAAGGTCACGGATAAAAGCTGCGTCGCGAGCATCGCCACAACCGATCAGGTGCTCACCGAGGCGGAAAACATCGCCAGGCTTTGCAGCCGACGGTCCAGCCGCCGGCGCAAGTTCATCGAGCGCTTCTTCCTCAATGGTGTTGGCGGTCGGCGTATCGATCGACAAAGCCATGTCGATCTCCACCGTTTCGAACCCGCTCAGGTCGAGATCGAAGCCCACGCTGATTAGGTATTCGAACTCGCCGCGCAGCTTTGCGTCGTCCCAGACAGCTTCCTGGGCGACCCGGTTGAGGGCCAAACGGAGGGCGCGCACTTCCGCCTCGGAACGGTTCTCCAGCTGCACCACGGCGATTTCGTCATGGCCAAGGTCGACAAGCGCGTCGAACACGGCATGACCATCGATCAGCGTGCCTGTCGCCGCGTCCAGCGGAAGCGGCACAACTTGGCCAAACTGCCGCAGGATGGCTTTCAGCTTACGACGCTGCGCGGCGCTATGCTGACGCGCAGCGTGGGGCGACGGCTTGATAGCCGTCGCGTTGAGATAAACAATCTCAAGTGAGTTCTTGTTGCTCATACCGCACCCCTTAAATTTTAAGCGGGGTGTGGTCATCTGCGTCCGAAGCCACAGAAGACGAACCGCGGTCCGGCAGCTCACCGATACCGGTAATCATGACCGGCAACAGTTCGCGCACAAGTTCCTCAACATCCAGCTCCGCGCTCCGGTCGAGGGATGCCAACAAAGATGCCAGCGCCGCATTGAAGCCTTCCGCTTGGCGATTGATGACCTCAGCGCAAACAAGCAGGCGGCCGACAGCACGAACAACTGCACGAGACGTTTCCGTGACCTGAAATACCTTCACGAAATCGTAACGCGCGGCCTTCAGCGCAAGATACGAAACCGTGTCGGAAAGAAGCTGATAGTCTGGACCGATGATCAGCGGGCGCGGCTGACCATATTTGCGGATCACTTGCATCGCCCCACGCAGCGCCGCGACGTTCTTGCGACGCAACCGCGAAGGGGAGACTTGAATGCGGGAAAAAGGGACGATCTTCGTATTCAATTTTTGAAGCATAATGGGGCTCCGGATAACGGGGAGCACCGGCAAACGACGCGCATACAGCACAAATGCACGTTCTGGTAGTTATTCGCCTGTGCTGCCCAAGATGATGAGCTGCACTAGGGGAAAAATATTAGGTCCGTAACAGATAGGCCCTGCTCCCCGAGCGTTTGCTAAGTCGGGTACAGTGGAACAGGATGGGCTGTTGGGGGAGCAGAACCAGCGGAGTGAAAGCCTGATCCAACGGCTTCCAGCAAAAACCGCCCTATCACACCGGGCACCCGGCCAAGCCAGATATCCAGCCTTCAATCTGCTTAAAGATAGGCGGCCGCTCAGGCCGCTTCCGTTGGTTCCGATTCAAATCAGAACGACGAGGAAGGTTCCCGCGTTGCTTCCTTATATAGAGTCTAAGCGCAGATTTATCGATAGTTCACTGACAAACAGATGTCCTCAGGCCACCTCTAGTTCCAAGCGCGCTTCTTTCTTGGTTTTGGCTTCCGACACCTTAATGCGAACTTTCTCACCTAAAGCGTTCAAATAGGAAAACAGCCGGTCATAGGTATATCCGCTGAACTGCCCTCTCAGGAGCTTTGAGACATCAGGCTGTGCCAGACCAAGACGAGTGGCCGCCTGGGCCTGTGTCAGGCCCTTGGCTCGAATAATATCCCCGATAGCGATCACAAGATCCGCCTTGACCGAATGAGCCTCAGCGTTCGGCAGCCCAATATCAGCAAATACGTTACCGATGCTTTTTACGACCTTTGCTCTTCTTTTCGTCGTCTTCTTTTTTTCTACTAGCATAAGCCTGCTCCGCCATTTTTAGACGCTGCTGGATTTTCTTGATCTCGAATTCTGGCGTCTTGATGCCGCTCTTCGACTTCTTCTGAAACGCGTGAAGAACGTAGATCACGCCTTTCATCTTAACGGTATAGACACCTCGGTAGGTGTTGCCATCGAAGTCTTCAACGATTTCCAGAACACCTGCTCCGCCGAAACCCTTCAGCGGCTTTGCATCGATGTGCTTGCCGCCCTTCTGGGCAGTACGCAACGCAAAACCCATGGCCTCCTTTACCTTCCTTGGGAAGGCAGACAGGTCCTCCTTGGAGGATCCAACCCATTCGACCGGAGTATCGCCGTCACTCATTTGAATATAGTTTTTATACTATAATTGATCAAAGTCAACCGGGCATGACGCCCTGGCACAACTCGCAGGGTCGCAATCATGTCGAAGCCTGCGTGCGCCGTATTCTCCTGACATTGCAGATCCCTCAGCATCACAAGATGCTCCGCGTCCGGCCAATAAAGCCACAAGATTGCTCACAATCCGCTCGACTTCGGCGGCGAACGGAGCGTGTGTGGTGGCACGCAACAAGGAGAACCCTGATGACCGATGCCGCCGCAAATAACGTGGTTGCCACACTCGTAACGGAAGTCCGCGGCAAGCTGGAAGAAGCGTTAAGTATCGCGAAAGCTGCCGAGAGCTGCGCTCGCGATGGCAGCGTGGATCGCGCGGTGCAAATCCTGATGGATTTCGAAGGCTTGGTGCATGAGGCACGGGATCTGTTCAAGGCAGCGCTGACGATCAAGCGCAACCTGTTTGCTGAGACCGCATAATTAGCATCCTTCCCTAACTGGGAGACCTCCCCCGCCCTCGCATTGCGACCGGCGGGTCGGGTCAGTGGCAACACCCGATGTTGCCGTTGCCCCACAGGAGATCCCATGAACATCCGCACCAAAGTCGCTGCCGGCGAAGCAAGTGCAGCGCGCAAGCCCACCGCCAAGGCACGACAACCATCGAAAGTGGTAAAAACAACTCGTTTAGCCAAAGCAGCGCGCTCCCGTGTTCGAGGCGTCGCTGAACAGTCCACCGCACGCTCCGTCGAAACTGCCTCTCAGTCGAAGTCAGCCAAAGGACCTTCTCTCCACCCCGCAGTGGCAAAGCCCGCACGCGACTCTTCAAAGCAAGCCACTGTGCTCACTATGCTGCGCCAGCCAAAAGGCACCACCATTGCCGCCATCATGAAGGCGACCGACTGGCAGCAACACTCGGTACGTGGCTTCTTCGCCGGGGTCGTCCGCAAACGACTGGGTCTGAATCTGGTGTCAGACAAATCCGGCAGCGAACGATCGTACCGGATCGCCGACGGCAGGCCATCCCAGAAGATATGAGCGACATATCCAGGAAGGGTGAAGCGGAACTTGAGGCAGAGATCGAACAGATCCGATCTCTGCCGGTCGATCAGCTTCGGGTGCTGTGGCGGCAGACATTCAAATCGCCGCCGCCGTCTGCATTCGCCAAGGACATGTTGGGACGGATGATCTGCTACCATGTGCAAGAGAAGGCGCTCGGCGGCTTAAGCCGGGCGTCGCAGCGAGTTTTGAACGACATCGGACGGGGTAAATCCGCGGTCGAAACAGCGCAACGACGCTTGAAACCTGGCACCGTTCTGGTTCGAGAATACCAAGGCGAGCGGCATTCAGTGGTCGTGTCACCGGACGGATTCGTCTGGAGGGACGAAACCTATGCCAGTCTCTCGATCATCGCGCGTCTGATTACCGGCACCAATTGGAATGGCCCAAAATTCTTTGGTCTGAGGTTGAGCATCGACAAATCAGACAACACAGAAACGGTCGCGCTTAGCCGCCCTCGTCGCGGCAAAAGGAGCGCACTATGACGCCTCAATCGCAAAAACGGCAGCGCTGTGCGATCTACACCCGCAAATCCACCGAACATAACCTCGACCTTGAGTTCAACTCACTCGATGCGCAGCGGGAAGCCTGCGAGGCCTATATCAAGAGCCAGGCTCATGAGGGCTGGCGGCTCGTTCCCGATCATTTTGACGATGGCGGGCTCTCGGGCGCATCCCTCAACCGGCCGTCGCTGCAACGATTGCTCGACGACGTGCGGGACGGCAAGATCGACATCATCCTGGTCTATAAGGTCGATCGATTGACGCGCTCGCTTGCCGACTTCGCCAAGCTGGTCGAACTGTTCGATCAGCACGGTGTGTCCTTTGTCTCGATCACCCAGTCGTTCAACACCACAAGCAGCATGGGCCGCCTGACCCTTAATGTGCTGCTATCGTTTGCCCAGTTCGAACGAGAGGTCATTGGCGAACGGGTTCGAGACAAGATCGCGGCATCCAAACGAAAGGGCCTGTGGGTCGGGGGGCCTGTCCCGCTCGGCTATGCCACCGAGGACAAGAAGCTTGTTGTCGTTCCGGCGGAGGCGAAAATCGTACGCCTGATTTTTGCATTGTATCTTGAAGCCGATTCAATCGCGTCTCTTGCTGAAGTCCTCGGACACAAGGGAATCCGGACAAAAATCAGATCCCTTTCGAATGGAGAAAGCCGGGGTGGAGGTCCATTCGGCGTCGGCGCCCTCGCCCATTTGCTGCGTAATCGATTCTACATCGGCGAGATCGACTACCGCGGCGAGATCCACGCCGGAGAGCACGAAGCCATTCTGGATCGCAAGCTTTTCGACAAAGTTCAGGAAAAGCTGACGAAGAACACGGTCGATCGCGCAATGCGCCTCAAAGGTTCACCCGCGCTCCTGATGGGGCGTATCTTTGATGACATCGGCAATCGCATGACGCCGAGCCATTCAAACAAACGCGGCGTGCGATACCGGTATTATGTCTCGCACGCGTTAATCCAGGGACGCAAACGTGATGCGGGCTCCGTCAGCCGCGTTCCCGCAACCGAGATAGAACACCTCGTCCTCCAAGCGGTTCGGCAGAATTTATCCAGCCGCAATCCGGACGCTTCCCCGGATCAGGAAGCGATCATTGCGCAGATCGACAAAATAGTTGTGAGACGGGAGGTGCTTGAGATCAGACTTCTTGAGACCGAACCGACATCAACGAACATCATTCCAGGAACACGGAGAACAAAGGACTCGCCGTCAGCAGGCTCAAATACGATCTCAATCCCCTGGACCGCCAAAATATTCTCTGCGGTGAAAGGGATCGTTCACGCACCGGATCCGACCGGTCCTACATTGACGCCAGACACGCGTGACGCGCTCCTGAATGCGATTGCCAAGGCTCGGCAATGGGTCAGCGACATGACGTTGGGACGTGTGAAATCATTCGCAGACATCGCCACAAAAGAGAAAAAGGTTGAACGTCACATCCGCCTGCTTGCGCCGCTCGCGTTTGTCGCGCCCTCCATTGTGCAATCAATCATCGAAGGGACAGCGCCTGCCAGTCTCACTATCACCGAACTGGCAAAATCGTCCGTGCATTCATGGCGCCAACAACACCACCTGCTAAAGGTGAGTTCAAAACGTTGATGTACAATCTCGAGCACAACACGTTCAGTGAAGTTCGATATTCGACCACGAACGTGACCGCTAGGTCGAACTAAAAACTGGGTTCACTTCCAGCTGCTGCGCGGGCCAATCACCCCTGCAAATTGCTCACTCAGCACTTTGACTGCCGGCTTCGCCCTCAAATCGCTATTTCAAACCCGGTCTCTTCCGAAAACGAACCCGTCTCAGCGATCCAAGGCATCGAAATTCGGATATCAAAAATCGACGCCAGAGATTTATGGGTCAAACAGCCTCCAATGGGAGACCGACGCGGCCGAATCCGTCGCAGAGACCGTTCTGATGCCCGCTAACCCGCTGAAAAATAAAGCGCTCTTAGGCAGAGCCAGTTTCTATCCGAGAGACTGAACTGGCTGGCTGGTGACGCAGTGGTGATCGCACCCGTCTCAGCTTGAATTCCCTGCTAACAGGGAATTTTACAGGGAAATCTGCGATTTCCCTGCTCGAGCAGGCGACTCTTAAAGCTGAAACCGCTGTGCCGCAATGATTTTTGAGAATTCCCTAACCAAACTAACAGGGAATAAATCTTAGAGATCAGGGAATTCTACAGCGGGAACAGCGAATCCCCTCATGCCGCCGATCATCGGCACGGCGATGCGCTGCATGATCTCGGAGCGGGTGCCAGTGCTCCACATGATCGGCAGCAGCCCCGCCATGATGGCCACGACCGTCATCATTTTCGGTCGCACCCGTTCCACCGCGCCTTCCATGATCGCGTCGTATAAATCAGCTCGGGTCAATGCGCGGCCTTCAGCTTCGCAGCGCGTTTTGACTTCCGCCAGCGCCTGATTGAGATAGATCAGCATCACCACGCCAGTTTCGGCCGCAACGCCAGCCAGCGCGATGAACCCTACGACAACCGCCACCGACAGATTGAATCCCAGCCACCACATCAGCCAGATGCCGCCCACCAGCGCAAACGGCAGCGACAGCATGACGATCATGGTGTCCGTCACCGAGCGGAAGTTGAGATACAGCAGCAGGAAGATAATCAGCAGCGTGACCGGCACCACGATCTTCAGGCGCGCGGTTGCGCGTTCGAGATATTCGTACTGCCCGCTCCAGACCACGTAGGAGCCCGGCGGAAACTGGATGCTCGCCTTCACGGCCTGCTGCGCGTCGGCGACGTAGCCGCCGAGATCGCGGTCGCGAATATCGACGTAGATATACACGGCTAACTGCCCGTTCTCGGTGCGGATCGAGGTTGGACCGCGTGCCGGCGCAACCTTGGCGACTTCGCCGAGCGGCACAGCGCCCCCGCCCGGCATCGCAACGAGAACATCGCCGGCGATGGCCTGCGGGCTGTCGCGCAAATCCCGCGGGTAACGCATGTTGACG
>Ga0209023_10007013_pt1 | contig 11699 bp, 9 predicted proteins | sample LakOneMetagenome_FD_187468 | JGI IMG/M metagenome (GOLD analysis project Ga0209023, IMG submission 187468) | Freshwater and sediment microbial communities from Lake Erie, Canada (SPAdes) (version 2) | ecosystem: Environmental > Aquatic > Freshwater > Lentic | place: Lake Erie, Canada | collected...
GGCCTGTCGATGGTCACCAAGCTGGCCCCGACCCGCCTGGTCGGCCTGGGCATGGGCGGCTGGTTCCTGTCGACCGGTATCGGCAACAACCTGTCGGGCATCTTCGCCTCGCACGTCTCGGGCGAAACCGGTATGTCGGTGGCGTCGGCACTGGACGGCTATACCTTCGGCTTCTGGATCCTGCTGGGCGGCGGCGCGCTGCTGTTCCTGCTCGCCCCGCTCATCCAGAAATTGATGCACGGCGTGAAGTAAGCGCACCAGCTCCAACGAAAACGGCGGCCATCTGGCTGCCGTTTTTGCTTCATTCACCCAGGCTTGCCCGCATCTCCTCCATCTCCGCCACCATCCACTCCCGGAAGCGCCGCATCTTGAGCATCTGCTCCTTGTGCGGATTGACGAGGAAGCGGTAGCCGTAGTCGAAGGGCGCGCTGCGGCAAGGTATCTGGCGCAGCGCGCCGGAAGCGATGTCCTGGCAGGCGATCCCGTAGGGAACGAGGGCCACGCCCTGCCCCGCCACCGCGGCCTGCACCAGCACGCCCCAGTGGCTGTAGCCGCGCGAGAAATCGTACTTGCCCTTCAATGCCCGGTTTGCGTTGAGCAGCTGCAGCCAGCGCTCGGGCGAGTGCTCGACCAGCAGCTTGTGACGCGGCAGGTCCGCCAGGCCCAGGCCCTCCTGGCCGGGCGCCAGCAGCTCGGGGCTGTAGACCGGCACCAAGCGCTCGTGGAATAGCACCATGGGATCGCCGTCGCGCACCGGCCCGTAGCGCACCGCCACGTCGGTGCTGTCGGCCTGCAGGTCCACCGGCGCATCGTTCGAATCGATCCGGATGTCGAGTTCCGGATACAGCTTGGTAAACCGGTGCATGCGCGGCACCAGCCATTTGATGGCGAAGGAATGCGTGGTCGAGATCCGCAGCACCGCCTCCTCGTCGCCCGCCTGCAGCGCCGCCACCTTGGCGCGCAGCTCGCCCAGCATGCGCGCCGTCGCGATCGCCAGTTCCTGCCCCTTTTCCGTCAGGGCGATGTGGCGCGGATGGCGCACGAACAGGGCGAAACCGACGTTCTCCTCCAGCTGCTTGACCTGCAGGCTGACCGCCGCCGGGGTCTTGTGCAGCTCCTGGGCGGCCAGCTTGAAGCTGCCCCAGCGGGCGGCGCACTCGAAGTCGATCAGGCCCGACAGGCTGCGCAGCGCTTTCATGGCGACTCCATGCATAAGTTTTTCTTATTCAAAGCCTGTACTTTTTCTCAGTTGATGGATTTTGCTGCTTTGCAGAAAATATACTCGATCTCACAAGGAATATCATGCCCAAGCATAGTCTGGTGATCGGCGGAACACGCTTCTTCGGCAAGCTCCTCGTCCAGCGCCTGCTGCGCGCCGGCCATCGCGTCACCGTCGCCACGCGCGGCTACGCGCCCGACCCTTTCGGCAGCCGCATCGAGCGGGTGCGGGTCGACCGGCGCAACGAACACGCCATGCGCAACGCCTTCCGCGACGCACAATTCGACGTCGTCTACGACCAGATGTGCTATTCGCCGCTGGACGCCGCGATCTCGACCAGGGTCTTCGCCGGCAAGGTCGGGCGCTACATCATGACCTCGACCATCGACGCCTACCGCGGCCTCGCATGCGCCGGCCGTCCATTGCGCGAAGCCGACCTGGCCGTGCAGGCCCAGCGCATCGATACCGCCTATCCCTGGCACGACCCGCAGCGCGCGACCGAAAGCTATGTGGCAGGCAAGGTGCAGGCCGAGGCCTACCTGGTGCGCGACGGCAGCCTGCCGCTGGTGACCGTGCGCCTGGCCCACGTGCTGGGCGGTCCCGAGGATTTCACCGGACGCCTCGCCTACTACGTCGACCTGGTGCGCCAGGGCGGCCTGCTGCGCTACGCGAACGCCGCGGCCAAGGTCTCCTTCATGGAGGCGGCCGGCGCCGCCGATTTCCTTGCCTGGGCCGGCGCCGGGGATTTCACGGGCCCGATCAATGCCGCAGCCGAGGAACCGCTGTCGGCCTTCGACCTGCATGCGCGCGTGGCTCGCGTACTCGACGAATCCGCGCACCGCGTTCAGGTATCGCAGGCCGGCGGCTCGCCCTTCGACTTCGCCCAGCCGCTGGTGCTCGACACCACCCGCGCCCGTGCGCTCGGCTACCGCTTCGGCCACACCGACGAGTGGCTGGACGACACCATCCGGCACCACGACCTGGCCTTCGTCTAGCGTCCGTCCGTAAAATAAAATGGCCCGGAACCCCGGGCCATTTTTCCATCAACGCTTCGCCTTCTCCCGCGCCACCCAGAACAGCAGCGCGATGATCAGGGCATAGGGAATCAGGGTCAGCAGGTTCGCGTCCGGCCCAGCGAAGAAGGGATTCGCGCTTTCGGCCCACTTCGCCATGGTGCTGTCGAAGTCGGTCAGCACACCCGCCGTGATGGCGATGACGATGCCGGCCAGCGCGCCGCCCGCGATATAGCCCGAAGCCAGCAGGGTGCCCCAGCTGCGGTCGCCCGCCGCCTGGCGCTCTTCCTCGTTCAGCTTGGCGTACTGCGGCAGCGTGTTGTTGCGGCGGTCGGCCACCCAGCGCACCAGGCCGCCCACGGCGATCGGCAGCGTCGACACCAGCGGCAGGTAGACGCCGACGGTAAAGGCCAGCGACGCGATGCCCGCCATCTCCAGCACCACCGAGATCATCACGCCGAACAGCACCAGGGTCCAGGGCAGCTGCTGGTCGAGGATGCCCTTGATGATGTAGGACATCAGCACGGCCTTGGGCGCGTCGTACTTCTTCACCTCGGTGCCGTCCGGACGGGTCTTGTGGGTGCCGTTGATGCCCGGGTCGACCAGGTAGGCCACCTTGCCGTCGTTCGCCACCAGGTACTTGCCGGCCGGGCCGCCGACCGTATCGGTTTTTTGCCAGACCTTGTAGGTGTTGGCGTCGCTCGCCGCCTGCGGGCCCTGCAGCTGGGCGGTCTGGGTCAGCTTCGACGCATCGACCGTGAGGTTCGGCGCCACCTGGGCGGCCGGCACGTAGACGGTGCCGGCATCGTTCAGTTTCAGCAGGATCGGGCCGAGGATCAGCGCGGAGGCAAAGGCGCCGCACAGGATCGCGTACTGCTGCAGGCGCGGGGTCGATCCGACCAGGAAGCCGGTCTTCAGGTCTTGCGAGGTGGTGCCGGCGTTGCTGGCGGCGATGCAGACGATGGCGCCGACCGACAGCGCGGTCACGTAGTACTGGCCGCCGGTCCAGCCCATCACCAGGAAGATCAGGCAGGTGAACAGCAGGGTCGCCACCGCCATGCCCGAGATCGGGTTCGAGGACGAGCCGACTTCGCCCGTCAGGCGCGAGGAGACGGTTGCGAACAGGAAACCGAACACCAGGATCAGCAGCGCGCCCAGCAGGTTCATGTGCAGCGGCGTGGCCACGGTGATGATGGCGATGATGGCCAGGCAGCCGATCAGCACCCACTTCATCGGGATGTCGCGGTCGGTGCGCAGCGAGGCATCCGCGCTGCTCGACTGCTTGACGCCCGCCAGGCCCGAACCGAGGCTCTTCCAGATCATCGGCATCGAACGCACCAGCGAGATCAGGCCGGCGGCGGCCACGGCGCCCGCGCCGATGTAGAGCACGTAGGCGTTGCGGATCTCGTCCGGCGACATGTCGCGGATCAGGGTCGTGCCCGGCGACAGCGGCACCGTGAGCGCGTCGCCGAAGAACTTGATCATCGGGATGAGCAGCAGATAGGACAGCACGCCGCCCGCGGCCATCGTGAAGGCGATGCGCGGGCCGATGATGTAGCCCACGCCGAGCAGTTCGGGCGAGACTTCGGCGCCGGCCGAGCCGCCCCTGAGCGGCGCGCCGAATTCGAAGTTGACGGTGTCCTTCCAGCCCTTGAGCGAGACGCTCAGGGTCTTGTACAGCAGGCCGATGCCGAAGCCGCCGAAGATCACAAAGGCGCGCCGGCGCGCATCCCTTTCGGCATCCGAGCCGGCGTCGACGACTTCGCCCGCCGCTTCGCGCGAAACATCGGTGGCCGCAGCCTTGAGCACCTCGGCGCAGGCCGTGCCTTCCGGGTACTTCAGTTCCCCGTGCTTGTCGACGATCATGGTGCGGCGCATCGGGATCATCATCAGGATGCCCAGCAGGCCGCCCAGCACGCCGACCAGCATGACGCGCGAGATCTCCAGGTCGAAGCCCAGGATCAGGATGGCCGGCATGGTCACGCCCAGGCCGAAGGCCAGCGATTCGCCCGCCGAACCCGCGGTCTGGGTGATGCTGTTCTCCAGGATGGTCGATTCGCGCGCGCCCATCTTGCGCGCCAGGCCGAACAGGGTGATCGCGATGACCGCGACCGGAATCGAGGCGCTGACCGTGAGGCCCACCTTCAGCACGAGGTAGAGCGAGGAAGCGCCGAACACCATGCCCAGCACCACGCCCATGACCAGGGCGCGCAGCGTCATTTCGGGAAGGTGGGCGCCGGCGGGAATGTAGGGCTGGAAGGCGGCGGGCTTGGCGCCGGGCGGTGAATCGTAAGGCATCGGGATTCCTTCGGAATGCATACTCGGGTGAGACTGAAGGCGTGACTATCGCACATGCCGAAATGGAATGAAAGCGCTAAAACGGCAATTCCTGGGGTTACAATGGGCCGCGCGCGGCGTGTGCCGCACTGTACGAGCGCGCCGCACACCACCAGCAATACAGCAGCGAGAGACCCGTCTTGACCAAGTCACCCCAGCCGCCCCAAAAGTCCACCAAGCGTCCGAGCTGGCTGCGCCGCCTCCGCGGCATCTTCTTCCTGCTGCTCGCAGCCGGCATCCTGCTTGCCACCGGCGCCGCGATCTACGTGATGAGCGCGATCCTGCCGAACGTGCCGAAGATCGACGCCGTCCTCGACTACCGGCCCAAGATCCCGCTGCGCGTCTACACGGCCGACAACTACCTGATCGGCGAATTCGGCGTCGAACGGCGCGACTTCGTGCCGATCGATAAAATCCCGATGCGTATGAAGCAGGCCCTGCTCGCCATCGAGGACGCCCACTTCTACCAGCACCACGGCATCGACTGGCGCGGCGCCGCGCGCGCGGTGGCGACCAACCTGCGTGAAGGCTTCGGCGCGGGCGGCGCATCGACCATCACCATGCAGGTGGCGCGCAACTTCTTCCTCACGAAGGAAAAGGTCCTGTCGCGCAAGTTCACCGAGATCGCCCTCGCCTACCGCATCGAGGATGCGCTCACCAAGGACCAGATCCTCGAGCTGTACATGAACCAGATCTTCCTCGGCAACCGCTCCTACGGTTTCTCGAGCGCCGCGCGCAGCTACTTCGGCAAGTCGCTCGACGAGTTGACCTGGGCGGAGACGGCGATGCTGGCGGGCCTGCCGCAGAACCCCTCGCGCCACAACCCGGTCGCCAACCCCAAGCGCGCGCAGCAGCGCCAGCACGCGGTGCTGGGGCGCCTGCGCGCGCTGGGCCAGATCAGCGAGCTTGAATACGAGCAGGCCCTGCGCGAACCGCTGCGCATCAAGCGCGGCGGCCAGAGCTTCGATACCAAGGCCGACTACGTGGCGGAACTGGCGCGCCAGGCGGTGTTCTCCCAGTTCGGCGAGGAAGCCTACGAGCGCGGCATCGTGGTCACGACCACCATCCTGAAGGCCGAGCAGGACGCGGCCTACGAATCGGTGCGCCGCAACGTGATGGATTACGACCAGCGCCACGGCTACCGTGGTCCGGAGGCGCGCATCGAACTGCCGCAGGATGCGGCCGAGCGCGAGGAAGCCATCATCGAGGCCCTGCAGAAGCGCCCGAACAGCGACGGCCTGCTGCCGGCGGTGGTGCTGTCCGCCTCGCCCCAGCGCGTCGTCGTCGAAACCCTGAGCGGCGACGAAGTCGCCATCGAAGGCGCGGGCCTGAAGTTCGCGGCGCGCGGCCTCGCAGCGAACGCCAAGGACAGCATCCGCATTGCGCCCGGCGCCGTGGTGCGCATCAGCGGGCGCGGCAAGGATGGCAAGAGCGATGGCTGGGCCCTGACCCAGGTGCCGCAGGTAGCGGCCGCCTTCGTTGCCCTGGACGCCGAGACCGGCGCCTACCACGCCCTGGTCGGCGGCTTCGACTACAACCTGCAGAAGTTCAACCATGTGACGCAGGCCTGGCGCCAGCCCGGTTCCGCGATCAAGCCCTTCGTGTATGCGGCGGCGCTCGACAAGGGCTATTCGCCGGGCACCCGCATCCTCGACGAGCCGCTCGACATGCCGGGCGAAAACGCCGGCGAGACCTGGTCGCCGCAGAACGACGACGGCGTCTTCGACGGCCCGATCACGATGCGCTACTCGCTCGCGCATTCGAAGAACGTGACCACCGTGCGCCTGATCCGGGCGCTCGGCGTCGACTACACCCACGACTACCTGGGCCGCTTCGGCTACGATTCTTCCCGCCACCCGAAGAACCTGACCATGGCGCTGGGCACGGGCGCCGTCACGCCGCTGCAGATGGCCGGCGCCTACGCGGTGTTCGCCAACGGCGGCTACCGCGTGAAACCCTACCTGATCGCCCAGATCCGCGACGGCAACGGCGCCATCCTGGCGGAGACCAAGCCGCCGGCGCCGCGCCAGGACGCCGATCGGGTGCTCGACCCGCGCACCGCCTGGGTCGCCGACAGCATGCTGCGCGACGTCACCCGCTACGGCACCGGCGCGGCCTCGGTGAAGCAGCTGGGGCGCGTCGATATCGCCGGCAAGACCGGCACCACCAGCGACGCGATCGACGGCTGGTTCGCCGGTTACGGCGGCAAGGTGGTGGCGGTGGCCTGGATGGGCTACGACGAACCGCGTTCGCTCGGCGGGCGCGAGTTCGGCGCGACCCTCGCCCTGCCGATCTGGATCGACTACATGCGCGTGGCGCTGGCCAAGGTGCCGGTCGCGGCGCCGACGATCGAGCCGGAAGGCGTGGTGCGCGAGAACGACGACTGGGTATTCGAGGAATACGTCGAGCGTCCCGACCTGCGCGCGATCGACATCGACCCGGGGCTGGACAATCCCGCGCCGGCCGTGGACCCGGTTACCGGAGAAGAGCTAGCGGCGCCCGCGGCCCCGCCGGCGCCCCCGGCGCCGACGCCCACGCCGACGCCGCCGCAGACCAGCCCCCTGTTCTGATGCTATGCTGATCCGGGTTTGCGCAAGTTTCCTTCCGCTTGCGGGAACCCGGCAGCGTTCCACCGGTCTGTCATGGACGCTGCACGTCCGCCCACAATCCTGAGGAGAACAGCATGGCCTATGTCGATGGTTTCGTCCTACCCATTCCCAAAGCGAATCTCGAACGCTACCGCGAGATGGCGAACCTGTCCGCCACCGTCTGGCGCGAGCACGGCGCGCTGGAATACCGCGAGTGCATCGCCGACGACGTCAAGCCCGGCAAGCTCACTTCCTTCCCGTAAAGCGTCGACCTGCAGGACGGCGAGACCGTGGTGTTCGCCTGGATCGTCTAAGAATCGCGCGCAAAGCGCGACGAGGTCAACGAGAAAGTCATGAAAGACCCGCGCCTGGCGCCGATGATGTCGCCCGACGGCCTGCCCTTCGACGGCAAGCGCATGTTCTGGGGCGGCTTCGAGATGTTCATCGACCGCTGAAAGGCGGCGTTCAGGGCCAGGCGTCGATGATCCAGTCCGTGGGCTTGCCGCTCGCCTGGCGCGGCAGTGCGGCGCCGAAGGAATAGGCCGACGGCCGTTCCGGCGCCGTGAGGCGCTCGGCCATCCAAGCCGTCAATTCGGCGCGCAGCGTATCGGCGTCGAATAGAGCGTCCGCGCGCGGCACGACGAAGGCTTTCAGGCGCCGGCCTTCGTCCGGCCGCATGAGGCGCACGCTCGCATCCGCGACCTGCGGATGCATGCGCAGCACGTCGGCCACGTAGCCCGGGAAGACGTTGACGCCGCCGACCTGCACCGCCTGGTCGACGCGCCCGGCCGGACGAAAGCGCGTCGCGTCCTGCCATTCGAGCCTGTCCTGGAGGGGGACACGCTCGGCGTTGCCATTGACCGCCTGGCGCAGAAAGGTCTGCGCGCCGCCGGCGTCCGGCTCGCCGCGCTGCCACCAGGGAAACAGCCGGTAATCTTCGTCCGGCCCTTCGCGCCAGCCCACGCCGGCCGTTTCGCTGCTGCCGTAGACCTGCACCAGGCGTTCGATGCCGCTTGCCCGCACCGCGTGCGCCACCTCGTCGGGGCATGGTGCGGTCGAACTCACGCCGGCGACCCCCGGCGGCAGGCCACTCGCCACCGGCGCAAAGGTGCGCCAGAAGTCCGGAAAGCCCACCACCAGGTCGCCCGGCTGCAGCCGGCGCGCCACCGCGCCCGGGGAGGCGCCGCGCAGGTCGTGCACCTCAGGCGGCGCCAGGCCCAGCGCGCGCGGCAGCAGCACGGTGAACAGGAAGCCGTAGATGTGGTGCGAGGCCACCAGGCCGATGATGCGGCGCGTGCCCGCGAACAACTGCGCCAACGCCTGCGCTTCGCGCTCCAGTTCCGCCAGCGCCTGCGGGCAGCTTTTCGGGGCGCCGGAACTGCCGGAAGTGCGAAACACCATGCGCCCGCCGCTGTTGCCCGATTCGGCCAGGCTGGAAGCGACCGCGTCGACCCAGGCATCCAGGCGCGGATTGGCCAGCACCCGCTCCTCGCCGATGCAGCCGATCGCCAGCACCTCTTCCATCGCGGTCGCCATGCCCAGCAATTCCAGCGAATCGGCGCCCAGGTCGGCGGCCAGGTCGAGGCCGGACGGCCAGGGCGGGGCGCGGCGTGCGCGCGCGGGGCGCATCAGCGCCAGTTCTCCGGCCAGCAGGTCGGACACGACGCGCCGGAGCGTCGGGCGGTCCTCCCACCACGCGCGGGAAGCGGTCAATACAGTCATGATGTGAAAGGGAAAACCGGAAGCGCTGATGGTGCCGACGATGGCCTGGCATGTCAATCGATGGCAAGTTTTCCATTAACGATGATGTTTGACAACGTTAACTGTCAAAAGAGGGGGACGCACAATTGACAGGACACCTGACGCCATGCCAACATCAATTTCCGCAAATCAATTCATTTCCTCATCTCAATCGGAGCCCTCTCATGACCGCCTCCTTGTCGTTTTCTTCCGCCGACCTCGCTTCGCAGCTCGACGGGTGCAGCCCGGAGCAACTCGACCAGCTCGACTTCGGCGTGATCGGTTTCGATGCCGACAGCAACGTCCAGCGCTACAACGCCTTCGAGTCGCAGGCCGCCGGCCTGTCGCCCCAGCGCGTGCTGGGCCAGCCGCTGTTCACCAACGTGGCTCCCTGCCTGAACAACTTCATGGTCGCCCAGCGCTTCGAGGATGCCCTGGAAGACGGCAGTGCGCTGGACGACACCATCGACTACGTGCTGACCCTTCGCATGCGCCCGGTGAAGGTCGCGCTGCGCCTGCTGGCCGGCACGGCCGCGCAGAACCGCTACGTACTGGTGCAGCGCCAGGCGCGCTGATACCTCCATGAGCGGACAGGACCACACCCACCAGGACCAGGGGACCGAGGTCGCGCAGCTGCGCGCCGACTACGAGGCCCTGATCCAGTTCCTCTACCTGGCCCCGGTGGGCCTGGTGCAGGCCGATACCGATGGCGGCATCGTCATGATGAACCCGATCTCGGCCCAGCTCCTGATGCCGCTCTCGCGCGACGGTGGCCTCGACAACCTGTTCGAGGCCCTCGACGGCGTGGCGCCCGACCTGCGCTACCTGTGCGACCAGTACCCCCGGCCGGCCGGCAAGATCTGCGACGGCCTGCACGTGCACCTGAACGCGGGCGGCGGCGGCAAGAAGATCCCGCAAATCCTGTCCATCACCCTGTTCAAGCTCGATGCGACGCGCCTGATGGCCGTGATCGACGACGTCACGCTGCAGGTGCGGCGCGACCGCCAGCTGCGCCAGAGCGACGCCTGGTTCAATGCCATCCTGACCGGCATCACCGACTACGCCCTGGTGGGCCTGGATGCGCGCGGCGCCATCGCCGAATGGAACCCGAGCATCGGCCGCGTGACCGGCTTCGGCGAGGACGCCGTCGGCCGGCCCTACTCCATCTTCTATCCGCCGGATGCGATGACGCCCGAGCACCTGCACGACCGCCTGCGCGACGCCGACAAGGACGGCTGGAGCATGGACGAGGGCAAGCGCATGCGCGCCGACGGCAGCGCCTTCTGGGGCAGCGCGATGATCGCGCCGTTGCCGGACCGCGATGGGCCCGATGCCGCGGACGGCCCGGCCTATTGCCTGATCCTGCGCGACATCAGCGACAAGCAGGACGCCATCGAGCGCCGCCGGCGCGAAGCCTTCGGCGACCACCTCACCGGCCTGGCCAACCGGCGCGCCTTCTTCGAGGCCGCCGAGCAGGAGCTGGTGCGCAGCCGCACGGTGCCGCGCCCGACCGCCGTGATCGCCTTCGACGCCGACCACTTCAAGGCCATCAACGACCGCCACGGGCATCCGGGCGGCGACGCCGTCCTGCAGCACCTGGCCGGCATCCTGGCCGAGACCTTCCGCGAGGTCGACGTGGTCGCGCGCATCGGCGGCGAGGAATTCGCCGTGCTGCTGCCTTCGACGGACCTGCCGCGCGCGGCGGTGGTGGCCGAACGCCTGCGCGCCATCGTCGCGTCCACGGTGGTACAGTTCGAGGGCAGCCGGATCCGCTACACCGTGAGCGCCGGCGTCGCCCACCTCGACGACGGCGAAGGCGGCATCGACCTGCTGCTCAAGCGCGCCGACCAGGCGCTGTACGCGGCCAAGCGCGCCGGCCGCAACCGGGTCGAGCGCTGGCGCCCGGAACTGGCCGCGACGCCCACCCACCCAGCCGATGGAGGACGCGATGCAGCCTGATTCCCGCGACGCCTACGAAGCGCTGGTGCAGTTCCTGTACCGCGCGCCGATCGGCCTGGCCCAGGCCGGCAGGGACGGCGCCATCGACATGCTCAACCCGATGGCGTCCAGCCTCCTGATGCCGATCGCCCGCGGCACCGGCTTCGACAACCTGTTCGCGGTGCTGGCCCCGATCGCGCCGCAGCTCGAACAGATGGCCCGCGATTTCACTGAACCGTCCGGTGTGATCTGCGAGGGCCTGCGCGCCATGCTGCCGCCCGACATGACGGCGCCGGGCAGCCCGCACGTGCTGTCGATCAGCCTGATGAAACTCGATGCCGAGCGCCTGATGGCGGTGGTGACCGACGCCACCCACGAAGTCATGCGCGAGCAGGAGGTGCTGTCGCGCCGCCTGCGCAACGCGGCGCGCACCGACGCGCTGACCCGCATGCCGAACCGCGAGGCGGTGCGCGAGCAATTGCAGCTTCTGGTGGCGCGCGCCGTCTCCGCGAACGGCAGCGGCGGCGCGGGCGGCGAGTTTGCCGTCCTGTTCATGAACTGCGACCGCTTCCGCCGCATCAACGACACCCTTGGCCAGAGCGCCGGCGACGCCCTGCTGGTGCAGATCGCGGAGCGCATCCGCGGCGCCCTGCGCCCGCCGAGCGACCACATCGCCCCGAGCGGCGGCGCCCGCCAGCTGGCCGCGCGCATGGGCGGCGACGAGTTCGTGGTGGTACTGGACGGCATGCGCAGCATCGAGGACGCCGAACGCGTCGCGACCCGCCTGCTCGACGCGCTGGCGCGCCCCTTCCGGGTGCAGGGCCAGGAAGTCGTGTGCGGCGCCAGCCTGGGCCAGATCGGAAG
>Ga0209023_10007014_pt1 | contig 11697 bp, 13 predicted proteins | sample LakOneMetagenome_FD_187468 | JGI IMG/M metagenome (GOLD analysis project Ga0209023, IMG submission 187468) | Freshwater and sediment microbial communities from Lake Erie, Canada (SPAdes) (version 2) | ecosystem: Environmental > Aquatic > Freshwater > Lentic | place: Lake Erie, Canada...
CCGCCACGCGACCGGCTGGTGGGGTGTCCCGCTCGCCGTCGTCATCGGCGTTCCCCTCTACTCGAACGCCGCCGGTGTGCTGCCACTCGTGGAAGCACTGCACGACAAGGGCCTGCCGATGGGCACCGTCCTCGCCTTCATGATGAGTGTCGTGGCCCTCTCGATGCCGGAGATGGTCCTGCTGCGCCGCGTCCTCAAGCCCAAGCTCATCGCCACCTACGTCGGTGTCGTCGCCTCTGGAATCCTGCTCACGGGCTTCCTGTTCAACGCCATTCTCTGACACCCACCCACGTCCCGGAAGGACCCCCCCATGAACATCAAGATCCTCGGCACCGGATGCGTCAACTGCCAGAACCTCGAGAAGGTCACGCTCGCCGCGATCGGCGAACTCGGCCTGACCGCCGAGGTGGAGAAGGTCACCGACCCTGGCGAGATCGTGTCGTGGGGTGTCATGTCGACCCCGGCGCTCGTCATCGACGACGAGGTGGTCCTGGCCGGCAAGGTGCCGAACGCCGAGGCCGTCAAGCGACTGCTGTCGGCACGTTGACGACTGCCCGGAGAGGGCGGGAATATACCCCTATGGGTATGTGTTGGCCCGTTCGTCAACTCCCTCCTGGGGGCGTACGAAAGGATCAGAGATGAGCAGCATGACGAAGGCCGATGACCAGGCGAGCTTCCAACGGGAGGTCCTCGACTCGTCGACGCCGGTCGTGGTCGACTTCTGGGCTGCGTGGTGTGGACCCTGCCGAGCGGTGGCCCCCGAACTCGAAGCGCTGGCGGCGAAGTACGGGTCGGCGATCAAGGTGGTCAAGGTGGACGTCGACGCCAACCCGAAGGTGGCCAGCACGTACGGCATCCGCGGCATCCCCACGATCGGCCTGTTCGAGGCCGGCAAGCTCACCAAGCAGGCCGTCGGCGCACGCCCGCGCCACGCCATCGAGTCCGAGCTCGGGCTCACCCGGTTCGCCGCGGCGAAGCACTGACCGCAGTTGCGTCAGGGCCCGACGTGCTCTTGCCGCGGGCGAGGTCGGCGGCGAGGTCTTCGGCGTTGCCCGACACGGTCGACGGTGCGCGATCGGCGATGCTGTCGCAATGAGTTCTTCCGCCGCGGGGCCGACCCAACGGATCATCCGACTCGTCGGCGTCTACGACGCGGACGGCACCCTGCGCGGCGAGCTGTCCTACTGGGTCGGTGCCCGCCTCGGCCGCCGGCATTGCTCGCTGTGTGAGATCACCCACGGTTCGGTCCGCCGGCGACCTGAATGGAAAGCGTGCACGGCCGGTCTGCCGGTGCCGTTCGACACGTTCCATCGCAACGATCAGCCCGAGGCGGTTCGTGCTGCCGCCGCCGGCCAGGCGCCGGTCGTGGTCGCCGAGACCGGCGCTGGTCATGTCGTGCTGCTGGCACCAGCGCAGCTCGACGCATGCGCGGGCTCGATCGATCGGCTCGTCGAAGCGATCGAGCAGTCTGCAGTCCGTCACGGACTGCGGTGGTCGCCATCATGAACAGGACGCCGGCTCGGCCGGCCGACCGAGGACATCCGCCAGGTCGGCGCCGACGCCGTGATCGGCCGCACTCGCGGCCTTCGCCATCGCTCCTTGCCGTCCTCACAGGACGCGCAGCCCCGGTCGACGAGCTGATCGCCGCACGCGACTGACCACTGCCCGGTCGCCACGGCTACTCCGAGGACAGGCTCACCGTCACGACTCGATCTGGACACGACGTGAAGGCTCGCCGAGAGTGCAGCGCCGGTTGTACGCTCCCCTGAACTTCCAGCCGCCCAACGGACTCTGTCCGGAAGGCGTGTGAGACAGTTCCGTTACCCCGGACCCCGGTAGCGAGCCACCCTCCACGGGATCGGAACTCGTTGATGACGTTCGCTGTCCGCCAGCACAATGTGACCATTCTTGGCCGCGTCTCGGCGCAACCGATGGTCTTCGCGCATGGCTTCGGCTGCGACCAGACGATGTGGTCGCAGGTGGCCGATGCGTTTGCGGCCGACTTCCGGGTGGTGTTGTTCGATCATGTCGGGGCAGGTGCCTCGGATCTCGGGGCGTACAACACCACCAAGTACTCGTCGCTGGATGGCTACGCCGAAGATGTCGTTGATCTGTGCGGCGAGCTCGATCTGCAGAACGTTGTGCTCGTGGGCCACTCGGTGAGTTCGATGATCGGGGTGCTGGCCGTCAACCAGGCTCCACCCCAGATGTTCGACAAGCTCGTGATGGTCGCACCGTCTCCGCGATACCTGAACGACGACGGGTACGTCGGTGGCTTCGAACGAGGCGACATCGAGGCCATGCTCGAGCAACTGGATGCGAACTACCTCGGATGGTCGGCTGCAATGGCTCCGGTCATCATGGCGAACGACGACCGGCCGGAACTGACCGACCGGCTGGCCCAGTCGTTCTGCCGCACCGATCCTGCCATCGCTCGCGCGTTCGCCAAGGTCACGTTCCTGTCGGACAACCGCGGCGACTTGCGGCACGTGAACCTGCCAACGCTCGTGCTGCAATGCGCCCGTGATGCAATCGCACCGATGGCGGTCGGTGAGTTCGTCCACGAACAGACTGCCGGCAGCCGCATCGCGTACCTTGCGGCGACCGGCCATTGTCCGCAGGTCAGTGCTCCCGGTGAAACCATCGACGCGATTCGCACGTTCGTGTAATGGGCCTCGAACTCCGCTTCCATGATGCGCCGTGCGGGTTCCTGATCACCGACCCCGATGGTCTGATCGAACAGGTGAACAGCCGCTTCGCTGCGTGGACGGGCTTCACAGCCGACGAGCTGGTTGGCCGCCAGTACTTCGAGGACCTCCTCACTGTCGGAAGTCGGATCTACTACCAAACACACTTCGCGCCGACACTGGGGCTGCAAGGAATGGTGCGGGACGTCGCCCTCGAATTGAGCGGCTGCGACGGACGACCCGTACTCGCGATCGCGAACGCCGAGGTGCACCAAGCGACGATCACGCTGCCCGCCGCCCAGTTCGGCGATGCGCTGCGCCAGGTCGTGCGCGCCGCCAGCACCGACGAAGCCCGCCCGATCCTGACCGATGCTGTGCATGTCTGGATGGTCCTGATCGATGCGACCGAGCGCCGGGCGTTCGAACAGGCGTCCCAGCGCAAGCAGCGGCGCCTGGCACGGCTGCAGACGCTCACTTCGGCGTTCGCTGTCGCATCGACGCATCAGGAGGTGGTGTCAGTCGTCGTCGCCGAGGTGTTCGACGGATTGGAAGGTGACCACGGGTTCCTGGCCGACATCGACGGCGACGGCCTTCGAATCCTGGAAGCCCTACCGGCCGATGCGGCGGCGCTCGGGGCGTGGGAGGTTTCCGACATCCCGAGTGTTCCCATGCTCGCCGAGTCGTTGCGGTCGAACACTCCGCTGTTCGTCGAGCACAGCGATGAGATCTGGTCACACCTTCCGCTCCTGCGGACGGACGGCGTGGCCACCACGCGAGTGGCACTCCTGCCGATGGCGACCGCCGGACGCGCGATGGGCGTGTTGTGCGTCGCTTCGTCGACGCAATCGACCTTTCAGCCCGACGAGCGTTCATTTCTCATGGTGTTCGCCGAGTTGACCGCGCAGTCGATCGAACGGGCCCGATTGCATGACGAGGCGGTCATTCGGGCGCTGCAGGTTGCGTTCCTCGCTGAGCTCAGTGCCGAACTCGATGAGGCAACGTCGTTCGACCAGCGTGCGCAACGCCTGGTGAACGTGCTGGTGCCGGCGATCGCCGACTTTGCGACCGTCGAGGTCGGCCGTCCGGACAATGGGTTGATCGCGGCCGCGCACGTCAACCCCGAACTTGTCGACACGCTTCGACAACTCCACATCGCAGTGAAGCCCGCCGACCAACCTGTTCCGCTCGGCGGTGCACTCATGCCTTCCGACAAGCGTGAGCCTCACGTCATCGGTGAGGTCCGATCGGAGATGTTCGACACCGGTGTCCTGTCGCCGGCACAGCGAGATCTGCTGACTCACCTGATGCCGATGTCGTACGTGTGCCTGCCGCTTGTCGCACGCGGTGCGTTGGTTGCGACACTGTCCCTGTTCACGAAGGAGTCCGGCCGTCGATACGGACCTTCCGATCTCCCTCATCTGCGCGAGCTGGCCGCCCGCGCTGCGTTGGCGCTCGAGAACGCCCGCCTCTACGACCATCAGCGGAAAGTGGCCGCGTCGTTCCAGCAACAGCTGCTGCGTCGACCGATGCCGTCGGACGCGCGGGTGGAACTGGCATCCAGATACCAGGCGGGAGGCGAACAGGTCGAGATCGGCGGCGACTTCTTCGATGCATTCCTGGTGACACCCGATCGCCTCGCAGTTGCCGTTGGCGATGTCGTCGGCCGCGGCATACCGGCGGCAACCGTGATGGGACAGCTGCGAACCGCGCTGCGGGCCTACGCGCTGGAGGGGCGAGGCCCTGCCTCGACATTGGAGCGTCTCGACCTGTTCGCCGAATCCATCGATGGCGCATTCTGTTCCAGCGTTGCCTATGCCGAACTCGACCTCGACACGGGCGAGCTCCAGTACTCCTGTGCAGGCCATCCGCCGCCCGTGCTGGTATCTCCCACCGGACAGACCGCGCCGCTCTGGGAAGGGCGCTCACCGCTGCTCGGTCTCGATCCTGCTGCCCCCAAGGCGAAAGCCGTGGTGCAGGTGCCGCACGGTGGTCGGCTGCTGCTGTACACCGACGGGCTGATCGAGACCCGCGATCGCGCTCTCGACGATGGCATCGCGGATCTCGTCACACACCTGAGTTCGGACCGTGACATCTCGCTCGATCGCCTCGCTGAACTGGTCGACGGGCACGGCGTGCACACCGACGACGTCTGCATGCTCAGCCTGACCTGGCGAGCGCGGACAACGTCAGCACAGTCGTGAGTCGCAGCAGAGCGCTCTGAGCTGGCCGGGCGGGGGTCGGCCGGCCAGCCCAGAGGGCTTGGCTCGCAAGGATCTGCCGACGACGTCAGGCGGCGGCGGCCATCTCGGTCTTGGCGAACACGTCGGGCACCGGATACTCCCCGAGCACGTAGTGCAGGATCGCCGCGTGCTGGGCGTCGATGATCTGGATGGAACCGGCCAGCATGACTGCGTCCGCGTCGGTCAGAACGTTCTGCGCGTTCAGGTAGGTCGCGGCGGCGATCTCCTCCAGCATCAAGGCCAGCTTCGCCGCACCAGCGACGTCGGTGACCTTCGAGAACGCCTCGTCGACCGTCGGCTTGAGCGTCGCGTTCGGCTCCGTGACAGCGGCGCCACCGGCGCCTGTCAGGACCTTGTTCCACGCATCGAGATGCTTCTGGTGCTGGCCCATGGCGACGGTGACGAACTCCGCGACCGCCGGCGGGACCTCACCCAAGGCACCCTTCCCGGCGGCGTCGAGCGCCGCCTTGTACGTACCGACAGCCAACACCTCCAGGCTGGCGGCGATGCCGGCAACCTTCAGATCGATGCTGCCGTCGGCCGGTGTGGTGTCGCCGGTCATGGTGGTGTCGGTGCCACCGGCCATGGTGGTCTCGACTCCGCCACCGGTGGTGTCGACCGGTACGACCGAGCCGGTGGTCAGTGTCGAGTTCGACGCGGAGTCGCTGCCGCAGGCCGCGGCAATCAAACCGGCGCCGAGCACTGCGGCGCCGGCCAAGACGTGACGACGGGACATGGGCATGTTGGCGTTCATCGGCTCGTTCACTTGACGGCTCCTTCTTCGGGCGGGCTGGCCATGGTGACGCCCTCGAAGGCGTCGGGGAATGCGACGCTGCCAGCGGCGGCGGGGAGCTTGGCGATGTCGGCGCCGAGCGGGATCTTGATCAGCTCCGGTGCGCCACCGGAGAGGAGCGCACCGACTGCACGCAGCGTTGCCAGGTGCTGGCACTCCACGCCCATCACGCTGGCCATGAGCACGCGGGACGGCACATCGGTGTAGCGGTTGAGGTCGGCGAGGTAGGTCTCTGTGGCGACCTGCTCGAGCGTGGCAGCAAGCATCACGACGTCCAGCGGGGCCAGCAGCTTGGGCTTCGCGGCCTCCACGACGGGCGTGTACTTCGGGTTGGTCGCTGTCTGGTCGACGCCACCGAGCACCTTGATCTGCGCGGAGAACGCAGCGCGGTGCTCGTCGTGTTGACTCATCGTCGTTTGCGCGAACTTCACCACCACCGGATTGCCATCCTTGATGAAGGGAAGGGTGAGCGCCGCGCCGTAGGTCGCGACGGCCAGCAGTTCGAGCGACACAGCGGTCTGCAACTGCATCACGTCGAGGTCGTTGTCGGCTGCCGATGCGTGCTGGGCGAACGCAGCGCTGACTGCGCCAACGCCGAGGAGCCCTCCAACCGAAAGAGCCAAGCGGCGGGCGACGTTCTGGCGCGACCTGATGAACTCCCCAGCGAGACGGGGGTCGGTGGCGGCCCGGGTCCGTCGACGATCGGCTGCCAGATCCTGCACATCAGGCAAGGTGGTGCGGGCCGACAGCATTGCATCCGTGTGCAAGTCCTGCGACTCCTCGATGAGACGGTCGAATGCCCTGTCATCGACTGGCGCATGTTTGTTCATCACGATGTAGTACTCCTTCGTATGTGTAGGTCGGATCAGCAACGGGACCGCTGCTATCGACGCCACGCCATGGTCTGGAGCGAGGGCCAACTGGGACGTCTCTACCTTTCGGTCGATCATTCCAAACATGAACGTCAGAAGAGACCTGCACCCAGTGACGGGCCGGTACCGACGCTGCGATGGCGCTCATCACCAGGGGAACACGTCATCCAACAAGAGTCTCGTCGGGCTCCGCGACACGGTGCCGATCAGCCCGTTCCTGCCGATGATCCGCAGCGTTGATCATGATCAGCGTCGTTGCTTCCTTCCTGCTCGTCCCTGGGCTCGAGGGCGTGGCGCTATCCGACCGGCGGCGGCCAGCGGCTGAGGGTTGTGCCGAGGCAGCGCCCCGTCAGCAGGTTGCGACTCGGCCGAATTCGCTCTCGTCCATCGACAGTGACCATCGGGCCTTGATGGAAATCCAGCCGGCTACAGAGGTGCAGACGTCGGAGTCCTGCGGGAGCCAGTTCGATGGGTCCTTGTCGCCCTTCGCTTGGTTTCGATGCGGTGCTGACTGCTCTTCCCGCAGATGCACCCTTGGGTTGGCGGAGCCGGGCCCTCTCAGCTCTTTCCGTTGACCCAGACAAAACCCAGGATGAGCCACGAGACGAGCGTGCAGATTGCGGTGATGCCGACCATGGCACTCTGTGGCGAGTGCCATGGTCCGAGGTGCTCACCGAGGTGTTGACCGAAGCGGATCGAACCGTTGGCCGCCAATTTGGGGGCATCACGCGTTTTGAAAAGCTGCCAGGCGAGGAGCGACACGATGAGCCCGCCCAGCGGGGCGCCAAGAAAGGATGCGGCTGCCTTGCTGTCGTCCACGCCCGGACCGTACCCGATCCCAGCGGAGCCCCTGGTCGGGCGTCCGGAGGTCGACCTCCTCACCGGTCGTGAGTGAAGCAGAATCAGCGACTGACATGACGTCGAGCGCGGGCGTGAACCAGAGCGGCCGCCGTCTGCTGCGGAGGAAATGGTCGCTCTCGTGGGGAAGGTGGCCTACAGCCCGAGCGTGCGTGAGAGTTCGCCCAGCGACTCGAGGTCGCGCTCGGCGTGCGACTGCCTGCGGTACAGGTCGGCCTCCGCCATGTGGCGGTGTACGTCCGGCTCGAGAGCGAGCGGGCCGGGCCCGAGCGCTCGCGGGATGCGATCGAGGATCTCGTCGACGGCTTCGGCCACGATGTGACGGATTCGCATCGCCCGCTGCTGTCGTACGTGCGCCTCACCGACGGGTTGGGCATCGATCGCGTCACCCGTTGCTGCGACCAGCGTTCGCAGGTTCCACAGCAACGCATCGATGGCGCCCATGTGGGCGACGGCGTGCGCGTCGGTTCGCCAGTGCGGACGGAGTAATGCTTCGACACCGATCAGCCGGCGAGCCTCGTGGAGATCATGTATTGGCTGAAAGTGCGTGACCGGGTCAGGGACGAAACCCTCGACCTTCTGTCGACGGTGATGCCATGGTGGTCGCAGCACGCCTGCTGCGCTGACCCGCGACGCCATCTCAACGTCCCAAGACAGGAGACGTGAGGACGGACTGGTCAACGTGGTCGTGGTCGTGGGAGATCGTCATACTCGCAGTCCGGGCGGTTTGGCGCACGTTCGGGGTCCGGGGCCCACGAGCGGGTGTGGGCACCGGACCCCTCACGGGAAGGTCGAAGCCAGGGCGGCCCCAGCCATGGGACTGTCAGGAACTTCGTGTAAGTGGCGTGATCTGAGCGTCCACGGCCGAGGTGTCGTGGCGAGAAAGGATCATGTCCATGTCGATGTCGGAGAACGATTCGAGGTTGCCGGCGGTGCCGGATCGGCCGGTGCTGTCCGAGATCGCCAGGTTGCTCGTCGAGCGAGCACGTGGAGAGGGATCGCCCTCACGGGCGAAGGCGGGCTGCTGCCTGCGCTCGTGGCGAACGTGTTGCAGGCCGGGTTGAACATCGAGCTCGATGATCATCTCGGCTACGCGCCCCATGCTGTCGAGGGCCGCGGGTCGGGCAACAGCCGCAACGGAGGCTATGCGAAGACGGTGATCACCGAGGTCGGCCCGGTCACGGTCCCGAAACACGCACGCCGTCTCGACGGCCTCGCCGAGCAGGTGATCTCGTTGTTCGCGAAGGGGATGACGACCGGTGACATCCACACGCACCTGTTCGAGATCTATGGCACCGAGAGCTCCCGGGAGACGATCTCGAAGATCACCGACGCCGTGGTCGGCGAGATGACCGCGTGGCAGAACCGGCCGCTCGACCGCGTCTATCCGGTGATGTTGATCGACGCGATCGTGATCAAGGTCCGTGACGCCAGGTCGCGAACCGGCCCGTCTATGTGGCGGTCGGGGTCAACATGGACGGCGAGCGTGCTCGGGATGTGGCCCGGCCCGACCGGCGGCGAAGGCGCGATGCAGTGGATGACGATGCTCACCGATCTCCGCAACCGTGGCATCGCGGACGTATTGATCGTCTGCTGCGACGGCCTCAAGGGCTTGCCGGACGCGATCCGCCGATCGACGGTCTCGCGCCGATGTCATCGAGCCGTTCTGTGTAGCGAACCGACGTGAACTGCGACCCGGCGTCGGTGTGACAGATCAGTCCGTCAAGTCGTGTGCCGCGGTTGAAGCGGGCCATCTCGAGCGCGTCGAGGACCATGTCGGTGCGCATACGATTGGCATCGACGAACGACACCATCACCTCTGTGGGCGGTCGAGCTTCGCGTCCGACAGTTTCGGGAGCAGCATCCCTGGGGTGGACCGAGTACAACATGAAGACGTGCCGAAGCCCAATCGGAGCTTTCGACCGAGAGACGATAGAGCGACGTTCGGTGGCGATCCCGTTCGTCGTTGATCTCGACAAGCAGGGCGCCGACGAGACGAATCACGGAGGCCGGGTCGGGGAAGCTCGACACGACGTTTGTGCGCTTGTCGTTGGGCAAGCAGAGTGTTCGATCAGTAAGTTCCGGTGGTTGTCAGTCTTGAGATCGGTGGAGGCATGATGAGGTTCGGCAGGTTCATTCGAGGGGAGCGATCTCAGCGGCGGGCATGGTTTGTGATCGCACCGTTGATGTTGTCAGGTGTACTCGCAACAACCCATGCAGCGGCATCGGGCACGACGCAGCCACAGTCGCCGACCGCGGCGAGTGTCGGCTACAGGCTCCCGTTCACAGGCACGTGGCAGACCGGCGGACGCAATCCGGCGTGCCATGCCAACGACGGCAGCCCATGCCCCGCGTCGGGCCCCTATGCGTTCGACTTCTTCCCTGTCGGCGGAGCAAGTCATCAACTGCTCGCGGTGGGCGACGGCACAGTCAAGATCACCTGCACCGGTTCCATCACCGTGAACCTCGCTCTCACCTCGAACGGGCAAACCTTCCAGTACTTCCATGTCGACAAGAACTCAGCCATCGCCGCCGGCATGTCGACCGCTGTAAGCAGCGTCAGCCAAGGCAACGCACTCGGGACCATCCTTGCCGGAAGCAGTTCGTTCAGCGATCTCCCTTGTGGCGTGGGAACTGGACCGCATCTGCACTTCTCCGTACCCTCGCTCCCCTTCACCCTGGATGGGCAGACCCTGACCACCGCAACAGGCCCGTACGTCCAGTTCACCGGAAGCGGCAGCGGCGGGCCTTCTGACGCAGATGGCGACGGTGTTGGTGACGCGTCGGACAAGTGCCCGAACTTGCACGGTCACGCGGCGTGGCAGGGGTGTCGTGCGCAGCTGCTGCGCAACGGGTCGTTCGAAGAGGGCAACTTCAACGGTTGGGGCAAGCTCGATCAGGCCGGCGCCACCACGAACATCACTGCGTACGGCGATGCGGCGGTTGCACGTGAGGGTGTGTGGTACGGGGCGATGAACGTCGCAGCTGCGCAGGGGTCCATCTATCAAGACATCCCGGCAACACCAAAGGTCGGGCAGTCGTACACGTTCTCCATGTGGGTGCGGACCGCCGGCACGACCTCCGTCTCCGGGAACCTCACCCTCTGGGGAATGGGTGGATCGCAGAACCTCGGCGTGAGCGAAGGATTCACGATCGGCCCGGACTGGACGCTGGTGTCGGTGACGTACGACGTCCGGGTCGACCATGCAGGTCTCAGGGCGCAGATGTACGTGAACACCGTCGGACAGACAGTGTTCTTCGATGGTGCCGAGGTCGCGCCGTCGTTGTTGCGCAACGGGTCGTTCGAGGAGGGCAACCTCAACGGTTGGGGCAAGCTCGACCAGGCTGGCGCGACGACCAACATCGCCGCATATGGTGACGCGTCGGTCGCTCGCGAGGGTGTCTGGTACGGGGCGATGAACGTCGCCGCTGCGCAGGGCTCCATCTACCAGGATGTGAATCAGGCGTCGCAAGCAGGCGAGTCCTACACCTTCTCGATGTGGGTGAGGAAGATCTCGCCAGGCACCGTGTCCGGCACGCTTGCCCTGTTCGGCATGGGCGGTGCCGGGATTCTTGGCGTGAGCGAGGACTTCACAGTCGGCACGGACTGGACATTGGTGTCAGTGACGTATGACGTTCGCCAGGTCCACACCGTCCTCAGGTCGCAGATGTACATCGGAACGGTTGGCCAGACCGTCTTGTTCGACGGGGCGCAACTGGTTCGCAACGGCTTCCGGAACGGCTCCTTCGAGGAGGGCAACCTCAGCGGTTGGGGCAAGTTCGATCAGGCTGGCGCGACGACGAACATCGCTGCGTACGGTGATGCGTCGGTCGCTCGTGAGGGTGTCTGGTACGGGGCGATGAACGTCGCCGCCGCTGGTGGGTCGGTGTATCAGGACGTCGGTATCGCACCCAAAGTCGGGGAGTCGTACACCTATTCGCTGTGGGTTCGGAAAGTCACCCCAGGGACTGCCAGCGGGTCGCTGACCCTGTGGGGCGTGGGCGGCTCTCAGAACCTCGGTGTCAGTGAGAACTTCACAGTCGGAACGGACTGGACCCAGGTGTCGGTGACCTATGACGTGAGGCTGGACCACAGCTTCCTTCGAGCGCAACTCTACATGACGACAGTTGGCCAGACGTTGTTCTTCGACGGCGCTGTCCTCTCCCCAGGATCGAATCGTCGCGAACGACATATGTTCACGGGTGTCGTGCCGGCGCGGTTGTTGGATACGCGGCCGTCGGGTTCG
>Ga0209023_10007016_pt1 | contig 11696 bp, 13 predicted proteins | sample LakOneMetagenome_FD_187468 | JGI IMG/M metagenome (GOLD analysis project Ga0209023, IMG submission 187468) | Freshwater and sediment microbial communities from Lake Erie, Canada (SPAdes) (version 2) | ecosystem: Environmental > Aquatic > Freshwater > Lentic | place: Lake Erie, Canada...
CCCCCCCTGCCGGTGCAGGCGATGGTCTCGGTGCGGTTCAGTGGCTTGCTGCGCACCGAGGTCGACCGGTTCGGCAGCGAGGTCGCGGACCTTCCCCAGGTCCTGGCGACCTACAACATCGCCGGGCCGGACGACTACCTCGTGCACCTGGCGGCGGCGTCGCCTCAAGCGCTGCGGGACTTCGTCCTCGACAACATCACCGGCCGACCGGGCGTCGTGCACACCGAGACCACCTTCGTCTTCCAGAGCCTCCCCGGAAGCCGCCCGCTCGGGTGAGCGCCCCTCCCCGACTGAGTGAGGTACGGCACACGCAGGGGTCCGGACGACGGGTCAGGTGAATCGGGCCGAGGCCGATCCCCGCACTGAGGACGAGCGCCCAGCCGAGGCAGCGCCGACCCGAGCGTAGGGAGAGGAGCAACGATGTCGTTCTGGAGGTCGGCCCCCGCGGTGGTCGTCGACGGAGTCCAGGTCAGCATGAGCGAGGCCAAGGCGATGCTCGGCGGCAACGACGAGCTGATGCTCGCCGCGGCCGACCTCGTCGAGGGCATCGAGCGGGTCGGCGAGTCGATGGTCGAGACCACGAACGCCGCCGAGGCCGCCGCCACGGCGACCGGGCAGGTCGAGGCCGGCGCCAGTGCCGTGGCCGGTGCGGCCACGCAGATCTCCGTCGCCATGCGCGAGGTGTCGTCGTCGGCCTCCGAGGCGACCACCGTGACGGCCGAGGCCGGGGCGGTCACCGCCCAGGTCCGCGAGTCCGTCGCCCGGCTCACCGACTCCACCGACCAGATCGGCGGCGTCGTCCGCACTGTCAACGACATCTCCGACCAGACCCGGATGCTGGCACTCAACGCGACCATCGAAGCGACCCGCGCCGGTGACGCGGGCCGCGGCTTCGCCGTCGTCGCCGAGGAGGTCAAGAACCTCGCCGCGATGACCGGCCATGCCACCACCCAGATCGGGGAGCAGCTGGCCGCCCTCACCGCCAACGCCGACGGCGTCCGGGAAGCAGCGGAGCGGATCGACCAGGTGCTCGGTCGCATCGACGAGCTCCAACAGACCATCGCCGCCGCCGTCGAGGAGCAGACGGCTGCCATCTCCGAGATCACCCGGGCCGCCAACGAGGCAGCCATGGCCGCCCAGGATCTCGACGTCTCCGTCTCGACCTCCGCCGACGCCGCCCGGGCAGCCGCCGCCGCCGTCGAGCGCTCCCGGTCGTGGCTCACCCGCGTGGGCACCGCGCTGGAGTCGCAGCGAAGGGCAATGTCGAGCATCACCGAGACCGTCGAGATGCACCCGCTGCGCAAGGCCGTCACCGCCCACGCGGGCTGGAAGACCAACCTGCGCACGGCGATCGAGACGGGCCGGGTCCCCGATGGGATCGACCGCGGCAAGGCCGCCCGATCCGACGCGTGCGCTTTCGGTCAGTGGCTGCGCCAAGGCGAAGGGGATGCGGCCGACCCGCAGTTCGCCCCCAAGGTCGCCGACCTGCATGCACGGTTCCACCGCGAGGCGTCCGCGATCCTCGAGGCCGCCGTCAGCGGCCGCACCGAGAAGGCCCGCCACATGCTCACCGACGAGCACGGCTACCTGGCCGTCGCCGGCGAGCTGACCGACAACCTGCTCGGCTGGCTGGCCCACGTCGAGCGCAGCTGAGGTCTGTGCCGGGCGGGATCCGGGCCACCCGGGAGGCCTCGCCTTGTCCGCGGGCGGTTCACCCCGTCCAATGGAGGGCATGAACGACTCCCCAGCCCCGACGACCGCCGACCGGCTCCGCCAGATCGGCGTCACCGCGGCCGAGATCTTCTGCATCCTGGGGACCCTGGTGGGGACCGGGGTCCTCGGGACGCCGGTCGAGAGCTCGTCGGGAGGTGCGCTCTCCGCAGACGCCACGCGGCTTGCCCCCGCCGGACCAGCCTTCTCCATCTGGTCCGTGGTCTATCTCGGGCTGGCCGCCTACACCGTGTGGCAGTGGCTGCCCACCCAGGCGACGTCGCGCCGGCAGCGGCGTACGGGCTGGCTGGCCGCGGCCTCGATGGTGCTCAACGCGGCCTGGCTGCTGGTCACGCAGCAGGACTGGATCTGGGCCAGCGTCGCCGTGATCGCCCTGCTCGTCGTCACGCTGGGCGTGTTGGTACGCCGACTCACCGAGACATCGCGGGACTCCGCCGGGATCGTCGAGCGCGTCGTCGTCGATGGCACCTTCGGCGTCTACCTCGGCTGGGTAGCGGTCGCGACGTGTGCCAACGTCACCGCAGCGCTGGTGGACAGCGGGGTCGACCCCGAGCCGCCCGTCGCCGACATCGCGGCCGTGCTGGTCGTCGGGGTGGCCGCCGCGATCGGCGTGCTGCTCGCGCGTCGCCTCGGCGGGCGGTGGGCGGTCGCGCTCGCCAGCGCGTGGGGACTCGCCTGGATCGCCGTCGGCAGGCTGGCCGACGAGCCACGGTCCGTCGCGACCGCCGTTGCGTCGATCCTCGCCGTCCTCGTCGTCCTGGCCGCCACCGCGTGGGAGCGGCGCGACCCCCGGGCCGTGGGGGCTACGTCATGAGGCCGCGCCCCCAGCAGCCGGGTCCTGGCCAGGAGTCGGCCTGGGACTACCCACGACCCCCGCGGGTCGAGGAGAGCTCCGAGACCGTCGAGGTGGTGTTCGGAGGCGTGCTCATCGCGCGGACCACCCTGTCCTGGCGGGTGCTCGAGACGAGCCACCCGCCGACCTACTACCTGCCCCGAGACGCGTTCGTGGGCGACGTGCTCGTTCCGGTTGCCGGGCGGCACACGGTCTGCGAGTGGAAGGGACGTGCGGACTACTTCGACATGGCCGCGGGTGGTCGGGTCGCCGAGGCGGCCGCCTGGACCTATCCGGAGCCGACCCCGCCGTTCGCGGTGATTCGTGGCGCGATCGCGGTGATGCCGAGCGCGATGGAGCGGTGCGTCGTCGACGGGGAGACCGTGGTGCCGCAGGCGGGCGGCTTCTATGGCGGCTGGATCACGAGCCGCGTGGTCGGACCGTTCAAGGGGGAGCCCGGCACCTGGGGGTGGTGACCCGCGGTCCTGGGCGGTCAGGCCTCTCCGGCGAGCTCCTGTCCCAGCTCCCGCTTCGCGACCTTGGTCGGCGCGAACAGCGTGACCGCCGCACCCAGGAGCAGCACGACGCCGCCGGCGTACTCCCAGGCGCCGGGGTGGGTGCCCTGTACCAGCCAGGCAGCGGAGATCCCGATGACCGGGACGAGGAGGGCGAACGGCACGACGCGCGACGCGGGATGGCGGGCCAACAAGCTGTTCCACACGCCGTACCCGTAGAGCGTGGAGAGGACGACCGTGTAGGCCGTCGACGCGGACTGCCGCCACCCCCAGGCATGCCAGGCGTCCGACCAGGCCTGCGGGCCTTCGACCACGACGGAGAGCACGAGCAGGGGCAGCGGGACGACGACGGCGCTCCACACCACCAACGGCAGGCCGGCCCGCAGCGCCAGGCGTCGCGTCTCGACGTTGCCCAGCGCCCACGACGAGGCGGCCAGGACGGTCAGGAGTACGCCGAGCGCCGGCGTCGCCGCCGAGCGGCCCAGCCCGACGATCGCGAGCCCCGCGACCCCGGTGACCAGCCCGACGACCTGCTGGCGGGTGACCCGCTCATGGAGCAGCAGCGCCGCGAGGACGACGGTGACGACCACCTGAGACTGAAGAACCAGGCTCGCCAGGCCGGCGGGCATCCCCGCCTTGAGCGCGAGGTAGAGGAAGGCGAACTGACCGGCCGAGATGCTCAGACCGACCCGAGCGATCGACGTCCACGGCACGTTCGGTCGTGGGACGAGCAGGACGGCCGGGAACGCGACCAGGACGAAGCGGATCGCGGCGAAGAGCAGCGGGGGGATCCCGTCCAGCCCCTCGTCGATCACGACGAAGTTGACGCCCCAGACCACGACGACGCTCAGGGCGAGCAGCGCGGATCGCAGGGGCACCTGCGCAGCCTAGACGGCCGCCGGGTCCTGGTCGCCGGGGTTTCAGTGCAGGTGGTCGAGCAACCAGGACGGGCTCATCACCCCGGCGCCGACACCCGCCACGCGCGCGGCCAGCGCCCGATCCGCGGTCACCACGGTGACCTCGGCACCCGACTCCGCCGCCTGCTGGGCGGCCTTGACGATCGCGGAGTCGCCGTCGCGGGGGGCATGGACGGTCCTGACGTGCGCGTCCTTGCCCGGGCGCACTCCCGCCTTGGCCTGGCCCTCGAGGACCAGCACCACGTCGTCGTGGATGACGTCGGCCGTCAACAGCTGCTCGTGCAGCCGGGTCGCGGCCGCCGCCCGGTCGTTCCACCACCCGTTGGGCGTCGCGCCAACCACGTTGGCCGCGTCGACCACGAGCACCCTGCGCATGGGGTCAAGCCTAGGCCTCGTTTCACCGATCGAGGCCAAGCGCCGGACCCCGACCGCCTGCCTCGCCGGAGGTCAGCCCCAGTTGGCGGCGAGGGTGAGGCAGAACGGGTGCCCGCTCGGGTCCAGCAGGACGCGCCACGTCTCGCCCGGCTGGTCGTCGGGGAGGGTGGCGCCCAGCTCCACGCAGCGGCCGACGGCGACGTCGATGTCGTCGACGGCCAGGTCGAAGTGGAACTGCTTGGACCCGTGCTCGTTGGGCCAGCCCGGCGCCGCGTGGTCGGGCAGGGTGCCGAAGCCCAGCGCATGCTCGGGGCCGGTCACCATGGCGTACGCCGCCTCGGCGTGCGCCACCGGCCAGCCCAGCACCTCCGACCAGAACGTCGCGTCGCGCGTGGCGTCGGAGCTGTCGAGGGTGATCATCTTCAAGGTCGCGACGGCCACGTGGCCCTCCTGTCGTCTCGGTCTCGGAACGTGTTGTCCCACCAGGTTCCTAGGCTGGGGACGATGGCCGATAGGACAAACGCGACAGCCGACGCCCGCGCCCCCACCGCGACCCGGGCGGGGCTGCTGCGCCCCGAGCAGTTCGCGCAGCATGTCGACCTGCACCGCTGGGTTCCCGATCCCGTCGCGCAGCGCTGGGTGGAGAACTACTGGGCGCTCGCCTGGGACCTGCCCGAGGGACGGTCGTTCCTGAGCGAGACGCTGCCCCACCCGACCTGTTCACTGACCGCCGAGCACGCCACTCACCCCCGTCCCGGGGTCGGCGACGACCCGGTCGTGGTGACCGGGGTCGTGACGCGGCGGTTCGAGGTGGTCACCCAGGGCCGCGCCCGGGTCTTCGGCGTCAAGTTCCGCCCGGGAGGCCTGGTCGCCCTGGTCGGCGGGCGGGCACGCGACTGGACCGACCGGGTGGTGGCCGCGCGCGCCGTCGTACCGCCTCGGCTGCGTGACGCACTGGCGGAGCATGACCTCGACGACGGTCTCGACGGGGCACCGCCCGTCATCGATGAGGTGATCGCGTCACTGCGACCCGCCCACGATGACGACACCTATGACCGGGTGCTCGCCGTCATCGCCGACATGCTCGGCGACCGCACGCTCCTGTCGGTGGGCCAGGTCGAGGAGCGTCACGAGGTGTCGGCACGGACGCTCCAGCGCTGGTTCACGTCCTATGTCGGCGTGGGCCCCAAGTGGGTGCTGGCCCGCTACCGCATGCACGACGCCGTGTCGGAGCTGGACGCCGGCTATGCCGGGTCCCTGACCGACCTCGCCACCCGCTACGGCTGGTTCGACCAGGCCCACTTCACGCGCGACTTCGTGGACCTGGTCGGTGTCACTCCCGGCGCCTACCGCTCCCGCCCCTCCCGCGGGACGTCCTAGGAACTGGTCGTCCGGACAGCCAGCTCCCATGACGGTGGAGGCGGGCCGGGACGTCAGTAGCCGGCGTCGTCGAGCGCCTGGGCGGTGAGCTCACGACCGAGGTCGATGAGCTCGGTGGCGCGGTGGAAGTCCAGGGTCCGGGCGGCGCTGACGGGAACCGTGACGAGCACGTCCGGGGGGAGGCCGGCCATCCGGTAGCGGCTGATCAGGCCCTGCATGGCGTCGAAGGACAGTGCCGTCACGTCCGAGAGCCGCAGCCCGGCGGGGAGCTCCTGGAAGGCCGCCTGGGTCGCCTCCTCGGCCTCGCGGGCCTTGCTCCGGCGCGACCGGCGCCGGCGCTCGTCCTTCTCGACATCCTCGATCACCTCGACGTCGTCGTCGCCGCCGGTGACGCTGGCGACCGTACGACGCAGCCGCTCGCGCCAGGCCTCCAGCCGCTGCGGCGCGGTCGACTCACGCGAGGGTGACTCGGGCTCCTTGGAGGCACGTGGCCCGGCCAGGCTCACGGCGATCGTCAGCTCGGACGGGGTGCCGGCCAGCGGCTCGATCGGGACCGGGTTGAGCAGCCCGCCGTCCACGAGGAGGCGACCGTTGATCAGGACGGGGGTGATGAACCCGGGGATCGCGATGGACGCGCGGATCGCGGCATAGAGCGGCCCCTGCTGGAACCACACCTCCCGCCGCGCGGCCAGGTCGGTGGCGACGGCGGTGTAGGCGATGTCGAGGTCCTCGATGGCGAGGTCGCCGATCAGCTCGTTCATGGCGCCGAGGACCCGCTCGGCGGAGATCGCGCCCGGCCCGGACCAGGTGGGGTCCATCAGGCGGAGCACGTCGGACCGGCGCAGCCCGGAGACCCACTCGGTGTAGTCGCCGAGAGTCCCGGCCGCGACGAGGCCGCCGATCAGTGCCCCCATCGAGGCCCCGGAGACCGCGACGATCTCCATCCCGCGCGAGCACACCTCCTGCACCGCACCGATGTGGGCGTAGCCCCGCGCCCCACCCGAGCCGAGCGCGAGCGCCACTCGTCGCGGCTGCTGTTCCTCGGTCACGGGGACGAGGCTACGGCCTGCGGGCGCCGGCTGGGCGTCAGACATAGTGGACACATGAAGTGGCTGCCCGTCGACCTGGTGCTCGTCTCGATCTTCGCTGCCATCGGGCGGGTCAGCCACGACGAGTCGCTGACGGCCGCAGGCTGGGCCCACACCGCCTGGCCGTTCCTGCTCGGTGCCCTGGTCGGCTGGGGCTTCGTCCTCGTACGCCGGCTGCCGGGCGGGTCGGTGGGCGCCGGGCTGACCGTCTGGCCGGTGACCGTGGCGGGCGGGATGCTCCTCCGGGCACTGACCGCCCAGGGCGTGGCAGTGTCGTTCGTCATCGTGGCCAGCCTGGTGCTCGGTGCGCTGCTGGTCGGCTCGCGGTTCCTGACCCGCCTGGTCAGCGGGCGATCCACCTGATCAGGAAGTAGAGCGCCACGAAGCCGAGCGCGACGGCGAACACCAGGGGCAGGACGACCAGGGCGCCCGCGGCGAGCAGGTAGCCCACGGTGGGCGGCTCGGGGTAGGGGTTGGCCTCCACCGCCTGCTCGAGCAGGCGGTAGTTCTTGCGGTTCGCCCGGTGAGCGACGTCGATCAGGTCGCCCACGCCGGGCACGAGCCCCAGCAGTGCGTCGACGATGAGGTTCCAGCCCATCCGCGCCAGCGCCGGGATCGGCACCCGGCAGCGCACGGCGTCATAGACGATGACGCCCGACAGCGTGGACCCGGCGAGGTCACCGATGCCGGGGACGAGGCCCACGAGGGCGTCGAGCCCGACCCCCACGCCCGTGCCGGGGACCGTGGCGACATCGTCCATCAGTCGGGCGATGCGTCGACTGGTCGCCAGGTCGGCGCGTTGCCTCTCGGGGAGAGGTCCGGTGGGGTCCCCGCTCATGGCCCCACCCTAGAAGGGGGACCCCACCCGCGAAGCTCGGGACTTCGCGGCTCTCAGACTCCGGTCAGGCGCACCACAACACCCGGTCACCGAGCTGGTCGGCCAACGCGGACACCCCCCGCAGCTCGTCGCGGTCCGTCAGCAACCGGACCAGCCCCTCGGCGTTGCGAGCCACGAGTCGCTCGCGGAGCACGAGGAACCGCTCCTGCTTCTCTTCCTCGGTCATCGGAACCCCCCATCCTGAGTCGGTGTTGAACGATCCAATCGTGACTCGCGGAGTTGTCCGGGGTGTTGACGTCGGGTTACGGGCACGTCACGGGTGGTTACGAACAGGTCAAAGATCTGCGGCCTCGGCGAAGGTCCGCCGGGAGATGTTCACCGTTCCGCACTCCGCGAGGGGGATCGGCCGGTCGGGGTCGAGCCCGTCCAGCACGAACCAGGCCCCCTCGCGCAGCAGCAGACCCACCGGGTGCACGGTCCGCGGTGCGCTGTCGGTCGACCGGACCCGGACGACCCGCCGATCCCGGATGGCGTCGGCCAGGGCGCCGACCCGTTCGTCGTCCTCGGGCATCGTCACCTCGACCAGGAACCGGGTCGCGGCGTCCTGCGCGGTGCGGCGCACGCCGTCGGGCAGCGACTCCAGCAGCTTGGTCCGCGCCCGCTTGCCGGCCTCGCCGAGGCCGAGGTCCTCGAGCTCGGGCGCGGCGCGACCCAGCAGGACACCGAGCGCCTCGGCCTCGTCGGAGGCGAGCCCCGTGAGTCGGGTGCGATAGCTGAACCCGAGCTCGATGCCGCCGTGGCGGCCCTGGGTGACCACGATCGGCAGCCCGGCCTCGCCGAGCGCGTCGACGTCGCGCAGGACGGTCCGCCGGGTGACCTCGAGCTCGCGGGCGAGCTCGGCGGCGGTCATCTTGCCGCGGTTCTGCAGGAGCAGGAGCATCAGCAGGAGTCGGGAGGCGCGCATCCGACCTCCGAACAAAAGGTGACAGAAGACGACACCTTATCGCTGCTACGGTCCAGCGTCCGACCACCCGCGAGAAGGGGGAGCACCATGGGACAGGTGACATACGGAGACGGCTCCGTCGAGGACCCGTGGCAGCTGCAGACGCCGCCGCAGACCTCCCAGTACGCCGCGTGGCGGGACGAGTCCCTCGACCCACCCGCGCTCGTCGTCCACGTCGGGACGACCAAGCTGTCCTACGACCTGCGCTGCCTCGACGACCTGCAGGCCATGCTGGCCGACCACGGTGACTGGATGCCCCTCGGCAACGCCGACGAGGGCAAACCGGTCAAGGACGGCACCGTCGAGGCGTGGGCCCGTGACCCTGACAACCCGGTCGGCGGCTACTACGGCCTCCGCAAGGGCTATCGCGGCCGCTTCGCCAACTACGTCACGCCCGTCCTCGAGCTGCTGGGCAAGGTCGAGCTCGAGCACGGGCCGCGCAACAACCGGGTCCGCGCGCTCTGACGGTCGAGGGCTCAGTCACAGGCTCAACCCCAGTGGCGGCGCAGCACCGTCGTGACGTCGAACGGGTCGGCGCCCTGTTGTGCGGCCAGCACGCCGGCACCTTCGGGTGACCCGGTGTAGAGCGCGTCCCCGCCGCCGACCCAGTGCGCCCAGGCGCGCCCATAGGCTTGGGCCCGCTGGGCATTGACGCCCAGCACGGTCGGCACCGGGTGCCAGGTCTCCCCCGTCATCGCAATCCGTCCGTACGACGCCCGCACGGCGGCCCACCACCCGGTCGGCACGGTGACCAGGGTCCAGCGAGGAACCACATAGCGAGGTCGCACGATCGGCGACAGCGCCTCGTCGAGGGCCAGCGCGAACTGCCCGGAGACCTCCTCGGTGACGTCGGCGAGCGAGCACCGGTACTCCCCGTCCGGCTCCACGTCGACCCGGACCGCCTCGGCCCCGACCGGCAGCAGCCCACTGACCCGCATCGCGTCGGCGACCGCGCGAGCGACCTGCCCGATCCCCGGCGGCAGGGCGGCCTCGGTCAACAGCTCGCGCCCGCTCGCCGCCAGGGTCCGCCCGCGCAGCCCACCCGCCAGCACGAGCGACCCGAGGCCGGCCACGGCGGCGATCCCCGGCACCGGCGACGCCGCCGCCACGGTCGCGCTCCCCAGGATCCCGGCACCCAGACCGGCCACGCCCGCCCCCGAGAGCAGACCGACGCCGGACCCGACGGGCGGCCGCCCGAGGTGACGAAGCTCCAAGGCGCCGGGCCGGACCACCACGCTCGGCGGGGTGTCACCCGTGCCGATGGCCCGGGTCGGACCGGGCAGCAGCCGCAGCGTGCGCGTCACGCGGTCGTCGTACGGCGTCCCGACGCGCCAGCGCGCGGCGACCGCCGCGCGGTCCTCGCTGCGCAGCACCATCCGGGCGTTCACCGCGTCGAGCTGGTCGGTCGGGGGCGGCGCATAGGGCGAGAACACCGCGTCGAGGTGGCCGACCCCGTCCACGACGTCGCCGGCGTCGTCGACGCCATAGAAGCCGTCGTGCTTGCGGACCAGCCGGTCCCAGTCGTTGGCTCCCTTGGGGTGACCCGGCGCGACGCAGACGACCGACCAGGTCAGCGCGACCTTGTCGGGCCAGGTCGGGTCGGTACGCAGCGCCCGGCCGCGGGTCTGCACGACGGCCGTCGACGTGGTGACCGCGGTGAGGTCGACCAGCCCGGAGACCGAACGGGCGTCCCAGCCCTCGCCGAGAAGCCCCCTGGTGCCGACGAGCACCTGGCAGCCGCCGGTCTCGAAGAACGCCGTCACGTGCGGAACCCACTGGCGGCTCGTCCACGAGCCGCCGAGCACGGTGTCGCCATGCTCGGTCGAGACGAGGACGAGCCCCGAGGCCAGCCGTGCGTCACGGGTCGCGACGAAGTCGTGGAGCCGCTGGAGGACGCCGGCGTCCCCGGCCACGGTCCGGCCGGTGACGAGCAGCGGGTTGAGGCCCGCCGTGTCCGGCGCCTCGCGAAGCGCGGTCAGGACGGCCCGGGCCGAGCCCGTCTGGGCGTCGATGACGCCGTCGAGATCGGCAGGCAGGGTCGCGCTGGCCTGCTCGTGGTCGCACAGCATCAGCAGCCGCAGCCGGTCACCCAGGTTGAGGTGCTCCGTCGCGGCGATCCGGACGGCGGCCACGGTCTTGGCCGCCGACCGCGCGAGCACCCGGTCGACGGTCGACCGGCCGCGCCTGATCCCGCGCTTGGTCCACTGGTAGCCGACCGACGGCAGGGCGCGGCGTACGGCGGCCACCACCTCGTCGTCGGCCTTGTCCCCGGTTGCGGCGAGCCCCCGCCTCAGCCAGTCGTCGACGAGCAGCACCCAGTCGTCTGCGGTCGGGTCGGCGCGGGTCTCCTCGGTCACCCGCGCCCCCTCGGGCAGGGCCAGCAGTCCGGCATGGTGGAGCCGCATCGCGGCCCGGGCGAGGGCGGGGTTCTCACGCGAGATCTCGGCCCAGCCGACCTCGCGCGACAGGAACCGGGAGTCCACCCACGCCAGGAACGGCGTGGTCCCGAACGCCGGATCGGTGAGCTGGTGCACCAGCGCGGTGAACCGGGCCGCCTGGCCGGCCAGCCACTCCTCCTCCGCCGCTGTCGGCGTGACCAACCAGGCCAGCTCCGCGAACGGCGCCAGGTCACCCTCGCGCACGGCGGCCGGGATGGACGCCTCGAAGACGGTGTCGCCGAACAGCTCGGCCACGAGCGCGGCCTGGTCGGTGGTGAGCGCCTCGGGTGGGGTGGCCGTGAGGCCCAGCACCCGGGCCTGGGGCAGCTGGTCGAGCACCTCACCGAGCAGCCGACCCCAGACCTCGAGCAGGTGATGGCACTCGTCGAGCACCAGCAGCAGCGGCCCGGCGTCCTGCATCGCCCGCACCAGCGCAGCACCGTTGTCGTGCAGCCGCGACAGAAGGTCCTGCTCCACGGCGTCGTCGTCGACCTCGTCGTCGGCGTCGAAGACCGCCAGGGACTGATAGGTCAGCGCTGTGACGTCGTCGGGGAGCAGCCGGTCGTCGGTCACCCGGAG